>Ga0247722_10000156_pt1 | contig 42381 bp, 35 predicted proteins | sample MSEWelMarce3H_FC_FD_189094 | JGI IMG/M metagenome (GOLD analysis project Ga0247722, IMG submission 189094) | Subsurface sediment microbial communities from gas well in West Virginia, United States - MSEEL Well Study Marcellus 3H_FC | ecosystem: Environmental > Terrestrial > Deep subsurface >... | reverse complement strand
TTCACGCCTTACACGGCATGCTGACCCATAACGAGCCATTCGACAACACACGCTTCTATGCAATGCCTTGTAAAAATACTGAAGTTTTAGTTTAAAAAGGCTGGACTTTGAACAGAGTATCTACAAAGCCTGCTAATGCGCTATAAATACCCGGCCTAAAATGGGGGGAGCGGGCCAACAGCAGCTCTCTGCCTTTTTTAATTAGCACCATCATGGCGGGGGAAATCCGCGGATAGCTGCGGTGCAGACAGGCGGGGCATTCACGCGCGGTTTCTGTTGGCATCCGTGCGGTGGCGGTGCCGCAGCAGCCGCAAAAACGATGCTGCCGATCAAAAGTAAGCAGTTGCTGGGCGCGGGCCGCAATCCAATAGCTGCTGTTATCAAGTAAGCCCCATGCACTACGTAGGCCAATGGCCTGTAGCTGATCGGAGTGTGGGGTTTCTTTGGGCCAAGCTAATAAAATACAGGCTTTGCCTGAGCATTCGCCTATTTGCACACTGATTTCGGCACTAATAGGCAGCGCTGTGGCTAGCGGCAGCTGGCCATCGGCGCTAACTAAAAGTTGATCACCAATAAACGCCAAGCATAGCGCGTCCACGCTTGCTGTCGTATGAATATATTGCGGAATAAAATCGACAGGCCACATCACCATACCTTTATTGTTTTAATGAGTAGAGAAATTCCCGTTAGGATGGTGACGCATTCAAAGCAGCGTTTGATCAGCTGATTGCCTTGTTTTAAGCCCCAGTGCGCCCCTAAATAGCCACCTAGGGCAGAGGCGATCAGCAAAACGGGAACCCAAGGCCAGTAGAGGCCTGCTTGCATTGCCAGCGAAATAGCCCCCGCGCCATTCCAAAATAAGCCCACCAATACCATGGTATAAGCCACTGCCCGTTTGTAATCCATTCCAAACCAATGCACCAGCCACAGCGTAACAAATAGCCCCGTGCCCGAGGTAAACGAGCCATTTAATATGCCGATTAAAAATAAGCCCGCCGCACCCTGCCAAAGCGCAAGTCCATTGCGATGGCGGCTTTGTGGCGCTTGCCCAAGCGTGGGGGATAGCAGCGAGTAAATACCTAATCCGCTAGTGAGTAGGGCAAGGATCAGTAGCGTCCAGCGTTCAGGAATATGTAATACCAATAGTGTGCCAATGAATACACCAGGTAAGCCACTTGCCAAAATCAGGAGGGCAAAACGCCAGTTGAGCGAGCCTGCTTTTAGGTGCTTTATCGTCGCGCCTAAGCCTAGCGCTACGCTGGCCACTTTATGCGTAGCCAGCGCCACGGGGAAAGCCAAGCCTAAAAACAGCAAAATGGGCAGCTGCAATAGGCCCGCACCGCCACCAGCAAGGGCGGAAAGTATGTTGGCAATGAGCGATACAAAGAATAATGCGAGTAATTCGATCATGGATTTAAGCACAGGTAATGCTGTGGAAGGAGTGATCTAGCGGCTTGTTGCTCTGAGACTAAACCCGAAGGGCTGAGCAGGGAAATGGCTATTCACTGCGTTATGCTCTTTGACAATAACTCGTTATTGCCTTCGTCACATGTCTTGTGTTTGGCCGTTTTCTGGATCAGCGCAATGGCGAATGAAAGGTCAACAGGCTGCTAGCAGCCTGTCGATTTAAATTCACATAAATAGTCGTTTTTCTTTGATCTGGAGCTACTTTAAGAAAGCGCTGCTGGCAGTGTGTCGTTTAAATACATCAATGCGTAGTAAATCATCGGCGATTTTGTCAGTATCCTCTCTTTTTTGCCTGCTGTTTGTCAGAATCCGCAAGTTAGTTTTCTAAGGTCATTCCTTATGAAAGATAACTAAATTGCACAAAATATTGCATATGCAGGGTTAAAAGTAGGCGAATGTGCTGCTATTACATAGTAATTCGCCAATATTACTAAATTTTTACACTAATTTATCGTTAGTCAGTTATTTGACTTCGTTAACTCTTACCTAGGGATATTCCTAGGCTGTTTTGGCTTGTCAAACACGCGTTTGATTCGTAACATCCAGTCTGGCTCTTACACAAAGCATCGGGCTGGTGCTAACCACAATAATACGGGAGATTTACATGAATTCTTCGCTGCCACGGGCAAGCCGCCCCTTTGCTGTTTTGCTACTGACCTCCTTGCTGGCTGCATGTGGTGGTGGAGGAGATGCAAATACTCCAGCGGATACTCGTAATATTAGAGAAGTAGTGTCTTTTGGCGATAGCCTGAGCGATATCGGCACGTATAACCCGACTACGGCAGATGCTGATTTGACCAATGATCAGCCGCTGGGTCTGCGGTTTACGACCAAGCCCCTTCTTAAAGTACCTGGTAAGCCTGATCAGCAAACTCCAGGTGCTGTTTGGGCTGAGGTTTTAGCCGCTGAGTATGGCTTAAATTTAACGCCTAATCGCTTAGTTAACTTCAGCGGCTTAAATCCAGCAACGGGTGCGCCAGTGGGGACACCAGGTGCTATGGGTAAAATTTATGATCTAGGTGGTAGTGCCTATGCAGAAGGTGGCTCAAGAATTGATACTGAGCTAACTGTAAATGCCAAGGGTCAAGCGATTAGCAATGGTCTTGTAACGGTAGCCCCTGGCGTGACTTACCAGTCGGCAACGGCGCTGTCGATCAAGGGCCAAATTGCCAAGTATAAAGCGGCACGTACCAGTTTTAATGCCAGTCAATTGGTGTTAATTCAAGGTGGCCCAAATGATTTCTTTGCTTTCTTAGCAGGGGTAGCTGCAGGGCAAATTAACCCTACAACGGCTCCAACCGAAATTGGCAAAAATGCAACGTCGATGGTTACGCAAGTGAAAACATTGATTGCCATGGGCGCTAGTAAAGTGGTCTATGCCAATATGCCAGATCTAGGCGTTACCCCTCAGTTTGCGCCAACACCTTTGAAAGGCTTAGCAACAACGCTTTCAGTTGAATACAACAAAGCGGTTGCTGCAGCATTGGCTACTGAAATCGCGGCGAAACAAGTGGTGATTATAGATACCGCAGACCTTGTGGCTAAAGCCATTGCCAGCCCAGTAAGCTTTGGTTTGGTTAACACAAGCAATATGGCGTGCAATAACGACACCACGCCATCTATCAACCCTCTGCCGCCAACCACAGACCCAACCAAAGTATCCGCTCTCACTTGTTCCACAAAAACTTTGGTAGCGGCTAATGCAGATATTACTTATCTGTTTGCCGATGGCGTACACCCAACGGTTGCTGGGCATACTATTCTAGGTAAAACTGCAGCAGGTACTGCAATGGCTTCAGGCTTTGTGAAGTAAGTTTTATCTTTAAAAAAACCGCGCTTGGCCTCTGGCTTAAGCGCGGTTTTTTATTGGCTTTAATTTGATGATATCGCCTAGGCGCTGTGTATCCGGTAAAATTCGCCCATGAGCAAATTAACATTAGATCGCATCCTGCAATCGCAGGGCTTTGGTACGCGCAAGGGTTGTCGCGAGATGATTACCGACGGTGAAGTGGCCGTAAACGGTGAAATCGTGAGCAACTTTAAGCTCGCTTTTGAAACTACGGGGCTGGAACTCACCATTTTTGGTGAAAGCTGGCCCTATCGTGAACACGTTTATATTGCACTGAATAAACCAGCCAATTATGAATGCTCACGCAAACCTAGCCACCATCCAGGCGTGTTAAAGCTATTACCTGAACAGTTTAATTGGCGCGAAGTGCAGCCCGTTGGCAGGCTAGATCACGATACCACTGGCCTTTTGTTGATGTCGGATGATGGCGCGTTTATCCACGCCCAATCCTCACCAAAGCGTCATGTGCCTAAGGTTTACGTGGCGATGACCGCCGAGCCAGTGAGCGATGAGTTAATTGCCCTGTTATTAGCAGGTGTGCAGCTTAATGATGAGCCCGCGCCTTTGGCCGCCGTGCATTGTCAAAAGCTGGGTGAAAACGAGCTGGAAATCGTGCTGGAGCAAGGTAAATACCATCAAGTCAAACGCATGTTAGCTGCGGCAGGCAATCACTGCGCTGGCTTACGTCGCTCAGAAATTGGTGGTTTGAAACTAGCCGAGATGGATTTACCTGAGGGTGAATGGTGTTATCTATCTGAAGCGCAAATGGCGCTGTTGCTTGGTGTTAAGTAGTTAGTGGCAAGGCTGTGATTGCAGCAGCGCGCTGAGTTATATCAAGGATTTCTCATGTTGCTGTAATCTTAGTGACATATATGTGTTATTTTAATGTGATTTATCTTCATTAATCTTACAGCATTTATGCTTACTACTTAAAGGTATACCATGCATTTACGTAATGGATTGTTGTTGGTCAGCATCGCGTTGGCACTCACTGCTTGCAATGATTCTGATCTTACCTTACCCGTTGATGTAAAACTGATTGCCATTAATGATTTCCACGGCAATATCGAAGCGGCTGATGGTATTACGCTTACTTCCACTGATCCTAAAGACCCAAGCAAAACCATTAAAACCCCTGTGGGCGGTGTTGAGTATCTAGCGACTTGGGTTAAAAACCTTAAACTAAAAAATCCAAACAATGTGGTGGTTTCAGCTGGCGATTTAATTGGCGCTAGCCCAATGATCTCTGCGCTTTACCACGATGAGCCAACCATTGAAGTAATGAATGCACTGGGTTTAGATTTTAACGCGGTGGGCAATCATGAATTTGATGACGGCAGCGCAGAATTACTGCGTATGCAAAATGGCGGTTGCCACGCAGATAAAATAGGCTGCGCTGATGGTAAGTTTGATGGGGCTAAATTTAAGTTTCTAGCTGCCAATGTGCAAGATAGCAAAACGGGGAAAACGCTATTCCCTGCTTATCAAATCAAAGAATTTCAAGGCGTAAAAATCGGCTTTATCGGTATGACTTTGAAAGGCACAGCTGGCATTGTTACCCCTGCAGGCGTAGCAGGTTTAGATTTTAAAGATGAAGTAGAAACGGCCAATAAGCTAGTGCCGGAGCTGCAAAAGCAAGGTGTTGAGACGATTGTGGTGCTGCTGCACGAAGGCGGCGTAACAGTCGATAAAAAACAAAATGAATGCAATGGCATTTCTGGCCCGATAGTTGAGATCGCTAATAAGCTTGATAAAGCAATTGATGTGGTGATTTCTGGCCATACTCATCAAGCCTACAATTGTAAAATCAACGATAAATTAGTTACAAGCGCCTATCAATACGGCGGCATGGTTACCGATATTGATCTGACTATTGATCCTATTACACGTAACGTAACGAAGATGAGCGCCAATAATTTAGCGGTGACGCGAGATGTGGCCAAAGACCCAACTCAAACATCGTTGATCGAGAAATTTCTTAAATTAGTGAACCCATTGAAAGAGCGCGTAGTAGGAACGGTGGGCGGCGCATTGTCCAGAACGGTTAATGATGCCGGTGAAATGGTGCTGGGCCGAGTGATTGCCGATGCTCAGCTGCTAGCTACCGCAGATAAAGACAACGGCGGGGCGCAGATATCATTTATGAACCCAGGTGGGGTGCGTGCAGATCTAACCCCCGATGCAAATGGCAAAGTGACCTACGGCCAGCTATTTACTGTGCAGCCGTTTGGAAACACTTTGGTAAGCATGACTTTAACCGGCGAGCAAATTGATAAGGTATTGGAGCAGCAGTGGAATGGTGCAGCTAGCAAAATTATGCAGGTGTCTTCTGGCTTTAGTTATGTATGGGATCAGAACAAAGCCGATGGTAGTAAGGTTGATATCGCCAGTATCAAGCTCAATGGTGTAGTTATCAATCCCAAAGGAAGTTATCGCGTCACGATTAATAATTTTATGGCCAGTGGCGGTGATGGTTACTTGGAATTTGTAAATGGCACCAATGTACTGGGCGGCCCACAAGATATTGATTCTTTTGAAAGCTATATCAAAAAGAACCCGGCATTAGCGGTGCCTACGACTGAGCGGATTACCCGTTTGAATTAATTTATATTGCGTGGCGAGGGGCATTTAGCGCCCTCTAAACAAGAGCGTTTTATGAAGGAGCGCCGCACTTCTATATTCTATTCATGTGAAGGCCCTAAATAAAGATAAGTAGTGGCCAAGCCGCTCAAGCAATATGCTTGGGCGGCTTTTTTTAAAGTTAGAATTTAAAAAAGTTGACTATGCTGAGTTATATCTTTAGCTAGGGTCCCTAATGAAAAATAATTGTAAGCAGCGCAGGCAGTTTTTAGTTATGGCGGCAGGTTTGCTGGCCGCGAGTGTAGTGCCGGCTTGGGCAGCGGGCGTTTCTGGCGAGGTAAAAGCGCTAGAAGGGGTGGCGTGGCGTAACGATCAGCCCTTAAAACTAGGCGACCCCATCATGCTAGGCGATCATTTGCGCACGGGTGCAGATTCTAAGTTGGTGGTTCGTCTTGGGGGCGATGTTTATTTGTTACGAGCCAATGGCTCTTTGCAATTAGAAAACAAAGGTCTAGTGCTGGGGAGCTTACGTTTGCTGAGTGGTGCTTTACTTGCAGTATTTGCAAAGAGTAATAAGCAAATTATTACGCCAACGGTTACGGCAGGGATACGTGGTACGGGGTTATACGTTGAGGCGAGCGAGCAAAGTACTTACTTTTGCCTGTGCTATGGCGAGGTAGAACTGATGCCTATGCATCAGCGTAGTCAGCAGTTTCGCTTTAAAGCCAATCATCATAAGGCGCATACACTAGATGCAAAAGGTGGCGTAGAAAAATCGCCACTTCGTAATCATAACGATGACGAATTGGCGATTTTAGAAGCATTAGCAGGCCGTAAACCTCATGCCTTGGCTGGCTAAACTAAATAATTACTTTTGTTTTGTTAGACGCTTATTCCAGTTTTTAACGACAGTATCTAGCGCCTCTTTGGCGGGTTTACGCCCAGTGATGGCTGCTTGGATCTCCGTTTGCAGGATGCGCTGCATCGTGGCTTCATCTGGTAAAAGACCTGGTTCAATGGTTATCGTTTTAGCATTGCCAATAGATTGCGCGGCTACGGCGCGGGCTTTTTCTACCGGATCACTGCTGTTGGCGCCAGATATAAAGTAAGGATCTAAAGCGGCTTTTTTAGTAGAAGGGAAGGTGGTGCCGGTTTCTTTAGAGAAAGCCAATTGAGCGGCATCACTGGTAATAAACTTGCCTAGTTTTGCTGCATCGCTTGGTGATTTTGTGCCCTTAGGAATCACGTAATCCATCATCCAACCACCAAAGGCCATTTTGCCTCCGGAAACCGGAAATGGGGCGATTTCGGTTTTACTATAAACGGCTTTGCTATCTTGCTCAGTACGTTTTAATGCCTGCGGTGCCGTGGTCATCATGGCAATCCGCTGCGTGTTATACGCGGCAATTTCTTGTTCGAATTCAATCTTAAATACGTCTTTAGGCATTGCACCTGATTTATATAAATCTACAAATTTTTGCAAGAATGCAATATGTTGAGGGGAATTAAATATCGCTTTGCCATTTTCAATGACTGGTAGGCCTGCGTAATAAAACCAAGTGATAAAACTGCCACCACTTTCCGCCGACAATTTAGGCGTAAATGCGGGTAATTTTGTTTTGGTGGTAATCGTTTTCGCTTGGCTAATTAATTCATCAAAATTTTTGGCTGGGGTTTTGATACCCGCTTTATCAAATATTTCTTTATTGTAGGCAATTACAGCAACTGAGTTATACCAAGGGAAGGCATAAATTTTACCTTTATAAGTAACATCCTTAAGTGCATTGTCTTGATAAAGATTTTTATCCGCACCCAAGTATTCATTCAGTGGCAAGATATTGCCTTGGCGGGCAAAATCATGCACCCAAGGGACGTTAAAGTTAACGAGGGCGGGTGGGTTGCCTGCAGCAATGGCCGCAATTAGCTTAGGCTGAATTTGGTCCCAATTCATATCTACCCAAATTGCATCCAGGTTTGGATTTTGCTGATTAAATTGAATCGCAAGGCTTTTAAAGTAATCATTAAATTTAGGAGCCATGCTCATGGTCCAAAATTCAAGTTTTACTTTTTCAGCGGCAAAAACGGGCGAGGCGCTTAAAATACAGGTCACAACCATTGTTGCGCTAGTAATAAATTTCTTCTTCATCTAGATATGCTCCATTTTTTGCGATGCGGCTTGGCAACGTAAGTATTGTGTTATCTATAGTATTTTAAATATTGTGCAAAAGTGTGAAGTGCTGTTGTAAAAATGTAACTTTCATTTTTAATAAATTGGGTGTAGAGGTCTGTCATATTTGTATATGGCTATTGATCAATATGTGAGGGTATCTTTGTTTATTGAGCAATGATAAAACGGGAGTTTAGCTTTTATGTTGCTGTGCAATATGTTTTTATCCAATTGCTTATTTAAACTCGGCTTGCAACCTATACTTATTCAATTAACCCCTGCGAGGAATGAACACAATGTCAGTTTTGATCTGTGGTTCTATGGCTTACGACACGATTATGGTTTTTCCTGATCGGTTTAAAAATCATATCTTGCCAGAAAAAATTCATATGCTTTCGGTGTCGTTTATGGTGCCAGAAATGCGCCGTGAATTTGGGGGGTGTGCAGGCAATATCGCTTATACGCTTAAAATGCTGGGCGGGGTTCCGCAGATTATGGCGACGGCGGGGTGTGATTTTGCGCCCTATGCAAGTCGTTTAGATACATTGGGTATTCGCCGCGATAGCATTTTAGAGCTAGCAGATACATTTACAGGCCAATGCTTTTTAACCACTGATTTAGACGACAACCAAATCAATGCCTTTCATCCCGGCGCAATGAGCTTTTCGCATCTAAATACTGTTGCGGATATCAAATCGCCGATTGAGTTGGCTATTATTTCCCCCGATGGCAAGCAAGGCATGCAAGAGCATTGCGAGCAGCTCGCCAGCGCTAACATCCCGTTTATTTTTGACCCCGGCCAAGGCCTGCCAATGTTTAATGCGGCGGAGCTATTGCGGATGATCACTTTAGCAAGCTATGTGACGGTCAATGATTACGAGCTAGAAATGGTGCTGAATACCACAGGGCTAAGTATGGATGAGCTTAAAAAAACCGCAAAAGTGCTGATCGTTACACTAGGTGAAGATGGCTCTAAAATCTATGAAGGTGGAGTTTGCCATGATATCCCCGTGGTTGTGGCCGATGAGGTGCTGGATCCAACGGGCTGCGGCGATGCTTATCGCGCTGGGCTGCTCTATGGCATCAGCCAAGGCTGGGATTGGCCAAGCATTGGGCGCTTGGCCTCCTTATTAGGCACACTTAAAATTGGCTATAAGGGCGGGCAAAACCATGTTTTCAGTCGTGATGAAATTGCGGCACGGTTTAAGCATGCTTTTGATTTAGCCTTGGCATAATCTATATGCGTTGAGTAGGGGCTGGTGCCCCTACTCAAGCAGTATTAGCACTTTCTACTGTATAAAATCTGTCACACAACTGACTTGTTGTTTTCATGCTTGGTATATATGGTTTACGCTCACGTCGGAAATCCTGACTAACCATACAAATCAAGCAGGGGTTGCAATGAATAAGAAGGCGGTAGATGGCTGCAAGCTAAAAACGTTGATGGCACTGTGTTTAATGGCTTGGGGAATAAATGCTCCCGCCCATGCGGCTGCAAAAGTGGTGATTAGCCAGGTTTACGGCGGCGGCGGTAATAGCGGGGCGACGTTTAAAAGTGATTTTATTGAGTTATTTAATGCGGGTGATCAGCCTGCAGATCTTTCCGGTTGGAGCGTGCAATACGTTTCTGCAACGGGAAGCAGCTGGCAAAAAACAGCGATTAATGGGGTCTTACTTGCTGGGCAGTATTACTTAGTTCAGCAGTCTACAGGCACAGCGGGTAGTGTAAATCTGCCCTCTCCAGAAGCGATAGGTACTCTGCTTTTAAGCGCGAGTAGCGGCAAAGTTGCTCTGGTTAAAAATAATTCACTTTTGGCTTGCGGTGCGCAGTGCAGTAGCAATGCGAATGTTGTGGATTATTTAGGGTTTGGAGCTGCAAATAATGCAGAAACCAACCCAACAGCGCTATTAAGTAATAGCACCGCAGCCTTGCGTAAAAACGCAGGCTGCACGGATACAAATGACAATAGTGCTGATTTTATCGCGACCACTCCGGCTCCCCGTAATGGCGCAACCCTGCTGCATACTTGCGGTGTTGTTACTCCAACACCTACCCCGACACCCACTCCTACCCCCACTCCTACGCCAAGCAGCCAACGCATCCATGATATTCAAGGGCATACGCATCGCTCGCCTTTAGAAAATACCGTGGTGAATAATGTGCCAGGGATTGTAAGCCTGCTGGCAAGTAATGGCTTTTATCTGCAAGACCCGCTGCCAGATAACGATTCTTTAACATCTGAAGGGATCTTTGTGTTTATTGGCAGTGCGCCCACGGTGGCTGTGGGCGATTCGGTATTGGTCTCTGGCACGGTACGCGAATTTCGCCCTGGCGGCACGGGCGGTACAAATAACTTAACTACCACGCAAATCAAATTAGCCAATGGCGGTGTTAGCAAATTATCGAGCGGCAATGCGTTGCCTGCGCCGGTGATCTTAGCTGGCAATGTACCAAATCAGCGGCTCTGGCAGGGTAATGTAGCTGATATTGAGCAGGCAGCCTTGCTTGATATCGCCAATGGTCTTGATTTTTATGAAAGCTTAGAAGGCATGCGCGTGCAAATTGATGGCGCGGTGGTGGTTGGCCCGAGCAATAAATTTGGTGAAGTGTTTGTGGTTGCAGATCATGGCAGAGCCGTAGGCCCGCGTGCTCCGCGTGGTGGGGTTGTGGTCACGGAAACAGATTTCAATCCAGAGCGCATTAAATTAGCAGCAGGTGCAATCAAAGCTCCTGCTGTGAATGTGGGGGATTGGTTCCCGCAGGCGGTGGGCGTGGTGGATTATAGCTTTGCAAATTACAATTTACAGCTTAGCGAATTAGCCGCTCCAGTGAGCAGTAATCTTCAGCCAGAAACCACGGTGAAGCAGACTGGCGATGAGCTAGCCATTGCATCGTTTAACGTGGAAAACTTAGCGGGCAATGAGGGCGCGGCTAAGTTTGCTCGCCTAGCGGGGCAAATCGTCCAAAACCTGCAATCACCCGACATTATTGGCTTGATGGAAATTCAAGATAATAACGGCGCGGCCAGCGATGGCACGGTTGATCCAGTACAAACCTTGGCTAAGCTGATCGCCGCCATTAAAACAGCAGGTGGCCCCGCTTATCAATATCGCCAAATTAACCCTGTGGATGGCCAAGATGGTGGCCAGCCAGGTGGCAATATTCGCCAAGTGTTCATGTTTAATCCTGCAAGAGTAGGGTTTATTGATCGCGCAGGTGGCTCTGCCACTCAGGGTATCGATGTGGTGGCTTGCCCAGAACAAGCATGCTTAAGCGCTAGCCCAGGCCGTATTGCGCCAACAGACCCAGCCTTTAATGCCAGCCGTAAACCGCTTACTGGCGAGTTTTCTTTTAATGGGCATAAGCTGTTTGTAATTGCCAACCACTTTAATTCTAAAGGGGGTGATCAGCCTTTGAGTGGTCGCTTTCAACCGGCTAATCGCAGCTCAGAAGTGCAGCGCAATAAACAAGCACAAATCGTTGCTAATTTTGTCAGCCGAATTAATAACTTAGATCGCAATGCCAATGTGGTGGTACTGGGAGATATCAATGATTACCAGTTCTCTGGCTCAGTACAGCGTTTAAAAGCAGTTGGCTTGGTGGATTTAGTTGAAACGTTGCCAGAGAACGAGCGCTATACCTACGTTTTTGAGGGTAATAGCCAAGTGCTGGATCATATTTTGGTGTCGCCAACGTTAGCTAGCCGCGCTCAATATGATGTGGTGCATGTGAATTCTGAGTTTGCGGATCAAGCATCGGATCACGAGCCTGAAGTGGCTAAGCTGACTATGCCAAAAGCATGGCTTGATATCACGGCGCGCTTTAGCCAGCAAAAATCTGGCTTGGTTTATAACGCGGGCAGCAAAACCTTTAATGGCAGCCTGACCTTAGGTGCGCAAAATGCTGTAAGTGGCCCAGTCCGTGTGCAAATCACAGATCTACCTGCAGGGGTAACGCTGGCAAATGGCGCTGAAGATGGCGCGCTGCTGGCTCATATTACTGCCGGTACGGCGTTGGTTCTACCGCTTAAATTCAATAATCCTGCACGGGATGCGATTCGTTTTACCGCACAAATTCTGGCTAATAAGGACTTTAAATAATGAAACATACGCTTAAACTGGCATTGGCTGGGCTTACCTTGGTTTGCAGCAGCATGGTTTCGGCAGCGATGTATCAAGTGGATGTGGATACTCGCACTTTGGAAGGGCAGGGCGGTTTTGTGGCTTTGGGTTTAAATGGCCTAAGCGATTCGCCTTTGGTTCGTGCGCTCGTTAGCCGGTTCCGAGGTGGCAGCTTTGGGCGGGTTGATGACAGCAACACGTTTAACGTGTTTGGGCAGCTTAGCTCTACTTTAAAGTTTGATAATTTGCAGGCTAATCAATTTACTCAGGGCGTTGTCTTTGGTAAAAAACTACAGTTCAATGTTGAATTTGCAGAAAGCAATTCGGTAATTGGCTCAGGTACTAGTTTTGCTTTTTCTTTGCTAGATAAAAACTATGGCTCTTTGCTGAGTGCTGATCCATCGGGCGTTGCGGTATTGGCAGAATTTACCCCAGGAAGCGCAACGTCATTTAATAGCTTGCTTCGCGCCGATGGTAATGCCGTGGCAACGATTACCCCCGTACCAGAGCCAGAAACGTATGCTTTGATAGGTTTGGGGCTTTTAGGTTTGCTAATACAAAGGCGTAAACGCAGCGCTTATCTCAGCAAGATTTAATACAGCAAAGAGATGAACCCACCTCTTTAGTTAAAAACGACCCTACAGGGTCGTTTTTTTGTTAAGCTTTTGTAAAAAAATGGTAATTATTTTTTGAGTGATTTGTAATTATTTGTAAGTTAAATGAATGCTTGTCACTGTTTCAAAAGTGCATTGATTTTTCATGATTGAATATTTACTTACAACAATCCTGACTAATTGATACATAAATGCGCTGGTTAAAGGTATTTTGTTTTTTTATGCTAAATAATTAACCGCTCTGAACTTATGTTTGCGTAGAACTGAAATTTTGTTTTTTTTAACTCCAGTGACCTACTTGTGTTTGATTTATATCGTTTTTTTTCAGAGTAGAGGCCATGTAGTGAGAAGGCCTAATACCCATTTCACAAAAAGTCATGGCTTAACGCGTTGGGGATATCTCTAGTAGGAGCAGCCCTTAACGTGAGGTTTACTGCTAGGCAGCACTTTTGGACTCGGAAAGAGTTTTCTCTATTAACGTAGTAAGGTGGGAGAATCACAAATGCGATTGAAACAGCTCGGATATATTCTCGCTACGGCGTGTGCTTTGAATGCGGGGGCTGCAATGGCCGCCGGAAAAACTTTGATTTTTTGTTCTGAAGGTAGCCCAGCTGGTTTTGATCCGGTGCGTTATACCTCTGGCACGGATTTTGATGCCTCTGCTGAAACTGTTTTCAATCGCTTGGTGCAATTTAAACAAGGCTCCACCCAAATTGAGCCAGGTTTAGCAGAAAAGTGGGAAGTATCGCCAGATGGTCTGACTTACACCTTTAATCTGCGTAAAGGTGTTAAGTTTCATACCACGCCTTTCTTTAAGCCAAGTCGTGATTTTAATGCCGACGATGTGGAATTCACTTTCCAACGCATGACAAACAAAAACCTGCCGTTTAATAAGGCAGCGCCATCTGATTTCCCCTATGTATCGGATATGGCTTTAGACACCAATATCGTGGGTATCGAAAAAGTTGATGCTTACACGATTCGCCTGAAGCTTAAAACTGTTGATGCCGCATTCTTGCAAAATATCGCCATGTCTTTTGCCTCGATCTACTCGGCTGAATACGCAGATAGCTTGGTAAAAAGCGACAAAACCTCGCAAATGAACACCATGCCGATTGGTACTGGCCCATTTGTGTTTAAGAGCTATCAAAAAGACAGCAATATTCGCTTTGATGCCAATCCAGAATACTGGAAGAAAGGTGATGTAAAACTGGATAAACTGATTTTTGCGATTACCCCAGATGCATCTGTGCGCTACCAAAAGCTGCAAAAGGGTGAATGCCATGTCATGGTTTATCCAAAGCCAGCTGATCTGAAAGCCATGCAAGAAAACAAAAGTTTAACCGTGCCTTCACAAGCTGGTTTTAATCTTGGCTATTTGGCTTACAACGTTCAGCACAAACCACTAGATAAGCTGGAAGTTCGCCAAGCGTTGGATATGGCGATTAATAAGAAAGCCATTATCGAAGCGGTTTACCAAGGTGCGGGCCAGTCTGCGACTAACCCAATGCCACCCACACAATGGTCTTACAATAAAAAGCTGAAAGATGCGGCTTATGATCCGGTTAAAGCGAAGGTTTTGCTGAAAAAAGCCGGTATTGCCGAAGGCACTGAGATCACCTTATGGGCGATGCCAGTACAGCGCCCTTACAACCCAAATGCCAAGTTGATGGCCGAAATGATCCAAGCAGATTGGGCTAAAGTTGGCGTGAAAGGCAAGATCACCACTTATGAGTGGGGCGAGTATCTGAAACGCGGTAAGGCGGGTGAGCACGACACCATCCTGGTGGGTTGGACTGGGGATAATGGCGATCCTGATAACTGGCTAGGTGTGAATTTGGCTTGCGGATCCTTGGATGGCAATAACTACGCCAAGTGGTGCGATAAAGAGTTCGATGGCTTGATCACTAAAGCGCGCGCGCTTAATAATCAAGGCGAGCGCACTAAACTGTACGAAAAAGCACAGGAAATCTTTAAGCGCGAACTTCCTTGGACCACAATTGCTCACTCGACTGTGTATCAGCCGATGCGTAAAGAAGTGCAAGGCTACAAGATCAGCCCATTTGGCCTGAACTCTTTTGTTGGCGTGAGCTTGAAGTAATGCTTTTGGTTTGAGAGAGCGGCCGCTGCGATTCGGGCGGCCGTTTTTGCGTAGTGCTTTTGTGTATGTTGCTGTCACTGCCCTTTGGAGTTGCTGTTTTTGTGCTGAAGGTGCGTTTACGTAGCTAAAGTTTTTTATGTTTTTCGCAGCTAAAACTGCAGTGCGCCGTATGGAGAAATATCCATGTTTAGTTTTATTTTTCGTCGCTTAAGCGTCACGATTCCCACCTTTCTGGGTATCACCGTTTTAGCGTTTGCGCTGATTCATATGATTCCGGGAGATCCGGTTTTGGTGATGGTGGGTGAACGCCGTTTAGACCCCGAATTTTATCGCCAAGCCCTGATTCGGCTTGGCTTAGATCAGCCTCTATATGTGCAGTACTGGCAATATCTGCTGAAAGTATTGCATGGCGATTTAGGTTTTTCTTTAGTAACGCATGAGCCCGTGATTAGTGATTTCTGGGCGCTATTCCCTGCCACATTTGAGCTTTCAATGTGCGCCATGTTGTTTGCCACGGTAACGGGGCTGGCCGCAGGTATTGTGGCAGCAACGCGTCGTGGTACCGCGATCGACCATGCTGTGATGGGCACCGCCTTAACGGGTTATTCAATGCCGATTTTCTGGTGGGGCTTACTGCTGATTATGCTGTTTTCGGTGCAGCTAGGCTGGACGCCTGTGTCGGGGCGTTTAGATTTGGAATTTGATATTCCGCGTGTTACGGGCTTAATGCTGATTGATACGCTGATTTCTGGCGAAGAAGGCGCGTTTAAATCTGCCGTTATGCATCTGATCTTGCCAACCATCGTATTGGGCACCATTCCTATGGCGGTGATTGCTCGGATGACGCGCTCGTCCATGCTAGAAGTGTTGCGTGAAGAATATATCCGCACGGCCCGCGCTAAGGGTCTTTCCAAAACGCGGATCGTACTGGTGCACGCTTTAAGAAATGCGCTGATGCCCGTGGTCACAGTGATTGGTTTACAAGTTGGCACCATGCTGGCTGGTGCCGTACTGACAGAGAGTATTTTCTCTTGGCCTGGCATTGGCAAATGGCTGATAGATTCGATTTCGCGTCGTGATTATCCGGTGGTGCAGGGCGGTATTTTATTAATCGCTACGCTGATTATTATTGTTAACCTAGTGGTTGATGTGCTGTATGGCATTATCAATCCACGTATTCGCCATGCGAGGTAAGTATGTCGAACATTAAGTCTTTGGCCGTTGCAGAGCCACTTTATAGCTATCCATCCCCACTTAAAGAATTTTGGCAAAGCTTTAGCGCCAATCGTGGTGCCTTGGTTTCATTTATCTTTTTTATGCTCATGGTGGTGTCGGCTTTGCTTGCGCCTTGGCTGGCTCCGCACGCGCCTAGCGAGCAGTATCGCGAGTTCTTTTTAACCCCTCCTGCGTGGCAAACCGGTGGCTCTTGGCAGTTTATTTTGGGAACCGACGAAGTGGGTCGGGATATTCTCAGCCGCCTACTCCACGGTGCAAGGCTGAGTTTGATGATTGGCTTGATTTCGGTAACGATGTCGCTATTGCCAGGGATTGTGCTGGGGATGATTGCCGCTTTTTATCCTAACTTTATTGGCACCTCCATCATGCGTGCGATGGATGTGATGATGGCTCTGCCTTCATTACTGCTCGCAGTGGCGATTGTGGCTGTGCTAGGGCCAGGACTGCTGAATACGATTTTGGCGATTGCGGTAGTGAGCTTGCCATCTTATGTAAGGCTGGCACGGGCTTCGGCTATGGGCGAGCTAGCTAAAGATTATGTGATTGCGTCCCGGCTATCGGGCGCGGGTAAGTTGCGCTTGATGTTTAACACGGTGCTGCCAAATTGCATGGCACCGCTGATTGTGCAAGCAACGCTGGGCTTTTCTGCCGCTATTTTGGATGCTGCAGCTTTGGGCTTCTTGGGCCTTGGCGCTCAGCCGCCGCTGCCAGAATGGGGCACGATGTTGGCCTCTGCCCGCGATTATATCGAGCGCGCTTGGTGGGTAGTGACCATGCCGGGGGTAACGATCTTGATCACCGTGTTGGCGCTCAATCTAATGGGCGATGGCCTACGCGACGCGCTAGACCCAAAACTGAAAAAGCTGGCTTAACCCAAAAGTCAAAAAGATCTGGCGACACAGAGAACATGGAGAAAGACAAAAGCGAGAACACTGAGAAAAACGTATTTGGGCGGGGGAATTGAGCGATTACTTTACTCAATGGTTTTACTCCGCCTTTCTCAGTGTGCTCTGTGTCCTTCCTGTTCTTTGTGTCTACAGAACTTTTTTATAGGTTTAGCTTGCTCGATGTACATAGAGAGAAAACGATGAGTTTATTAGATATAAAAAACCTCTCCGTAGCGTTTGGTTCGGTTGATAAGCCATTTCGGGCGGTAGAAAGCGTCGATTTTTCGATTAACCGTGGCGAGATCGTCGGGATTGTAGGCGAGTCAGGCTCGGGTAAAAGTGTCACCATGTTGGCCTTGATGGGCTTGATCGATGCACCGGGCCGAGTCACTGCAGATCAATTGTCTTTTGAAGGCAAAGACCTGCTGAATATGAAGGCCAACGATAAGCGCAAAATCATCGGTAAAGATATCGCCATGATTTTTCAGGATGCTTTATCTAGCCTCAATCCTGCTTATACCGTTGGCTATCAGCTGATGGAAACCTTGCAGCAGCATGAAGGCTTGAAGGGGGCTGCCGCGCGCCAGCGTGCGCTGGAGCTCTTAGAAATGGTGGAGATCCCAGACGCTAAATCTCGGCTGGATGCCTATCCGCATCAATTATCCGGCGGGATGAGCCAGCGGGTGATGATCGCCATGGCGATTGCCTGTAAGCCGCGCTTGCTGATCGCCGATGAGCCAACCACCGCGCTCGATGTAACGGTGCAAGCGCAGATTATGGAGCTGTTGGTTAATCTGCAAAAGCAGCACGATATGGCGCTGATCTTAATCACCCATGATCTGGCCGTAATTGCCGAAGTGGCGCAGCGTGTGGTGGTGATGTATGCAGGCCAAGTGGCAGAAACCAGCCCTGTGCCCGCCATCTTTGATTATCCTCGCCACCCTTACACGCAAGCTTTGCTGAGCTCTATTCCTGAGCACAGCAAGGGCGCACATCGCTTAGCGACTTTGCCAGGTGTGGTACCGGGGCAATATGATAGGCCAGTTGGATGTTTACTTTCGCCACGCTGCCCGTATGTACAAGAATCCTGTAAAACCAAACGTCCAGATATCACGATAGCGGGCGTAGGCACCGTGCGCTGCATTACACCATTGGACGAAGCGGGGAGACCACAAGCATGAGCGATGCAATCCAACCTATCCTAGTCGCCAGCGAATTATCGCGTCACTACCATGTATCACGCGGCTTTATGAAGCCTGCCGCCACGGTGAAAGCACTCAATAGCGTGAGTTTTAGTCTAGCGCCTAAAAAAACACTGGCGGTGGTGGGCGAATCGGGCTGCGGTAAATCAACCCTCGCACGCCAGCTCACTTTGATTGAAGAGCTTACCTCTGGTCAGTTGCAAATTGCCGGTGTGGATACTGTGGGGGCCTCGGCCGCTGATTTAAAAATCCTGCGCCCTAAAGTGCAGATGGTGTTTCAAAACCCGTATGCCTCCTTAAACCCGCGTAAGCAAATTGGCACCATGCTGGCCGAACCGCTGCTGCTTAATACCTCGCTGAGCGCCGCAGAACGCGAAGAAAAAGTACGCGCCATGATGACCCGCGTGGGCCTGCGCCCAGAGCATTATCATCGCTACCCGCATATGTTCTCTGGCGGCCAGCGCCAGCGTATTGCTGTGGCCCGCGCCATGATGCTTACCCCTAGCGTAGTGGTGGCCGATGAGCCAACTTCGGCGCTGGATGTATCGATTCAGGCGCAGATTTTGAATTTGTTTATGGATCTGCAAGACGAGCTGGGCATTGCTTACGTGTTTATTAGCCACAATCTATCCGTGGTTGAACACGTAGCCGATGATGTGCTGGTGATGTACTTTGGCGTAGGCGTGGAGCACGGCCCTAAAGATGTGCTGTTTGATCGGCCACTACATCCCTACACCCGAGCATTGATGTCCGCAACACCAGCGATTCGCGCTGAAGATCGTGGCTCTAAAGTAAAATTATTGGGTGAGCTGCCTTCACCCCTTAACCCACCTAGCGGCTGCGCTTTCAACACTCGTTGCCCCTTTGCCACCGACCATTGTCGTACAGAAGTACCCAAACTACGCCCAATCGAAGGCCGCTTAGTGGCTTGCCACCGCGTGGAAGAAATTACGGTTTGATCTAATACGCGTGGGTAGCACCCGCCAGCAAAATAATACGCCGCCACTCTCATATCGAGATGGCGGCGTATTATTTTGGGGTGTCTAAAAAAGGGGGGGGCTAGCAGCCTGTTGGACTTAAGACTGATCTACTACGGAAAAGCCGGATTTGGCCATATTTCACGCATTTTCTCGTTGAATAGCCAGCTATTCGCCTCGAAAACCCGTGAAATCTGTCTCAAACCGGTCTTTCCCTCGCTACGATCGCTTAAGTCCGACAGGCTGCTAGCTTGATTTACCCTATCCCCTTTTTAGCCCCTTGGGTTCATTTGGACTTGCACTGGAATGCTCGATTATCTTCAATTATCAAAAAATCATAATTTATGAAAAATTGATAATTCAAGGTAATGGCAATGAGAATCTATAGAACGGTAGCTTGGGCTAAAGCTTTTTCATGCCTATATTTTTACTTTTTTATGGGATTTAACTGATGTTAATGTAAGCAATGCCCCGACTCTTCCTAAATTAAAACGGCCTTTTTTTTGGTAAAAAGGCCATTTTTATGTCCTGAATCTATCAGACGTGATTTTCTTATCTATGGCGGCTAGGAAAGCGGTGACTGTAAACGGCTGAGTAGGCGCACTAATTCTAGGGCTAGACGTTGGTTTTCAGTATTGAGTGTGCGGTAGTTGCGCAGGAGTTGTTTGATGTCGTCGAGTTCGGCGGGCGCGGCTTGGGTATCGGTGTTACAGGCTGCGGCGATCAGCTCGGCGGGGGTGATTTTGAGGGCGCTGGAGATAGGTTCCAAAATGCAAAGGGCAGGCTGCTGCGTGCCGCGTTCAATACGCGACAAATTACCTGCGTCGGTGCCAATCTCAAGTGCAAGTTGTTCAAGCGTTGCACCTTGCTCCACACGCAATTTTCTAATGACTGATCCTATGTTCATAGGCCGGATTTTCTGGCCTGATTTGCGTCTGACGCAAAGCGTATCCGCAAATAACACTTGTCTTAATTTGCGTTAAACGCAAATAATGTGCGGTTTATTTGCGTACTCGCCAAGTAGACCAACATGCCCAAGCTGCACTGGATCGGCAAAGATAAAGTCGTCCACCATCACCGCGACGTGCCGTACCGCGCGCTCGACCTGAAATACCGCTTTGCTGCACCCGAAGGAACGCCTGCTAATAGCAGCGGGAACCACATTATTCATGGCGATAATCTCGACGCGCTAAAAAGCCTGATTCCTGAATTTGAAGGAAAGATTAATTGCATCTATATCGACCCGCCGTACAACACAGGCAACGAAGGCTGGGTGTACAACGACGCCGTTAATGATCCAAAAATGCAAAAGTGGCTGGGGAAGGTAGTTGGCAAAGAGGGTGAAGATTTAACGCGGCACGATAAATGGCTGTGCATGATGTACCCGCGTTTGAAATTGCTACATCGGCTACTGGCGAAGGATGGGGTGATTTTTGTTTCGATTGATGACAATGAGCAAGCCCATTTGAAGTTGGTAATGGATGAGATTTTTGGAGCAAGACTCTTTGTTGCGAATTTTATTTGGAAAAAGAAAGGCACCACATCGAATGTTGATGGTGCGGAAGTTTCTAGCCTTTTTGATAACACGCTTTGTTATAAAAAAACAACCACAGCAAAAATAACGGCTAGAACATACTCTTCATCTGAACGTGAATACCCGTATGCAGATGAGCTTGGAGCATACCGAATGACAGTCATAGAGAAAAAAAGTGACGGTGAGTATGAGCGTAAAACCATGATGTTTAAAATCATTGGGCATAATCCAAGAAATGGGAAACGCTGGCAAATCGGAGAGGAAAAAGCTCGAAATTTAGAAGCGAAAGAACGGTTTTTTTATGACGGGGAAAAGGTACTTTTAAAAATATATTCATTCGAGGACAAAGACACTACTTCGGCGCAGCCCAATATTTTGGATACACATGGCTCCAGCGAAAAGGCTGGTCGAGAAATAAAAAATATATTTGGAGGGCTAGCGATCTTTGATACTCCGAAACCACGTGAATTAATTGAACATTTGTTGACAATTTCAACAGACAAAAACTCCATCATCCTCGACTCCTTCGCCGGTTCTGGCACCACCGCGCACGCTGCCCTCAAACTCAACGCTCAAGACGGTGGAAACCGGCGTTTTATTCTGGTCGAAACCATGGATTACGCCGAAACCATTACCGCAGAGCGGGTGCGCCGTGTGATGTCGGGCTACGGCGAGGGAACAAAAGCTGTGGCGGGTTTGGGTGGAGCGTTTGATTTTTATAGCGTGGGCGAAAAGCTGTTTGATGAATTTGGCCACCTCAACCCTAAGGCCGAGATCACAGAAATCCGTAAATACATCGCGTGGCAAGAAGGCCTCAGCATCGCTGGGCTGACTACGCCCGATAGCAGCGTATCGCCGTATTGGCTGGGTATTAACAATACCGTGCCATTGTATTTTTGCTATGCAGCCGATCAGGTCATGACGCTTGATTTTGAGCTATTGGCCGAATTAAAAGTAGCCAAAGGTCGCAGCGTGATTTACGCCGATCTGTGTACTTTGGGCGAAAAGTTTATGGCGCAAAGCCAAATTACCTTCAAAAAAATCCCGCGTGATATTGCCAAGTTGTGAGTAGTTGACTTTGCTTCCCCCTTTGTAAAAGGGGGATTGAGGGGGATTTGCTTTTAATACCTCACATCTGCGGTTGATTCGACGCGTAGAAATCCCCCTTAGCCCCCTTTTTCAAAAGGGGAGGGGACGATTCCTTACCCTGTGTAGATGCTGATTTTCCCATGGGTGCATTGGGTAAATATGTAACTTTTGTGAGCGTGAATAAATGGAATTGAATCTTTACCAAGCCGATGTGATCGCCGATTTGCGTGGCTATTTGGCTAAATGGCAGGCGGCGGGAGATGCGTCTTTAGCGTATCGCGCGCATTGGGAGGCCAAAGGCGTGCTGCAAATGCCTAGCTTTCAGGCTGCTGCACATGGTGCGCCGCAAATTTGCGCCAAAGTGCCCACAGCCGGTGGCAAAACCTTGATTGGTATTCACGCTTTGGGGACGTGTTTTGATGCACTGGAGCGGCGGCAAGGCGATGCGCGGCTGTGCGTGTGGTTAGTGCCATCTACCTCAATTCATGATCAGGTGCTTACTGCCTTTACTCAGCCAGATCATCCTTATCGCGTGGCGCTCAATCGCCTGTTCAACGGCCGCGTGACGGTATTAGATAAGGCAGGCTTATTGAACGGTTTTGATTACGATGATGCGCATGATGGCGTGGTGATTGCGGTGCTGACGTACGCTAGCCTGCGGGCCAAAAACAAGGACGATCGTAAGCTGTATCAGGAAAATGGTGTATTGGCAGAGTTTGACGGTGTGGCACTCGACGAGGCGATTGATTCGGCGTCTTTGGTGGCCGCAATGGCCAGCCTTAATCCCGTCATCATCGTGGATGAAAGCCATAACGCTACGACGCCTTTATCCAATGACATGCTGCAGCATTTGAACCCTGCGCTGGTGCTGGAGCTAACGGCAACGCCGCGTAGTGGGGCAAATTTGGTGAGTGCGGTGGGGGCCATGGCGCTACGTGAGCAGCATATGGTGAAGCTGCCCGTCATTGTGCGTAATTTGCCAGACCAAGATGCTGTGATTGCCCATGCGATTGATTTACGTGCCCGTTTGGAGGCACAAGCTCAGCTTGAGATGGTAGCGGGTGGTTGTTTTATTCGTCCTATCGTCTTGCTGCAAGCCGAGCCTAAAAATGCCGAAGATAGCCGTAGCTTTGAATTGGTAAAAAGCGATTTACTGGCGCGTGGCATTCCTGCCGAGCAAATCGCGATTAAAACCGCCAAAATTGATGAGCTTAAAGGTGTGGTACTGGCAGAGCGTGATTGCCCGATTCGCTTTGTAATCACTGTGAATGCTTTGAAAGAAGGCTGGGACTGCCCGTTTGCCTATATTTTGGCGACACTGGCGGATAGATCATCGCCGGTTGATGTCGAGCAAATTTTAGGGCGGATTTTGCGCCAGCCCGCAGTGCGGCTGCATGGGCACGAGGCATTGAATATGAGTTATGTGCTGACGGCTTCGGCGGTGTTCTCTAGCACCTTAGACAAAATCGTCGCTGGCTTGAATCGCGCCGGTTTTAGTCGCTTAGATTATCGCACGCCCGATACGCTGGTTGCGCCTGATGCTGCCAAGGCTGCGCCGCCAATTAATGATAAAGATTTGTTTGCCGAGCCATCCGTATTGGGTTTATGTGCGGAGCCACGCCCGCTGTCCTACCCCCCCGCGAGTCATGCTACAACAGCCCTCGATTTACATGATTCAGTGGTAGAGACATTAACCTATGCCAGCCAAGCTAATGCCGACTTAAATGCCCAAATTGCGGCGCAAGTTGTCGAACGCGTTGCGCCTGAAATTCTGGAGAAGCAAGTGAAATATCCTGTTCGTACTGAATTCGCTGCTGAAATTGCTGAGTTAAAAATCCCACAGTTTTTTATGTGTGTAGCGGGCTCTTTGCTTGAGGGCGAAGAGAATAGGTGGGTTTGGTTGGAGCGTGATCATTTGATTGGTCGGCAATTTAAATTGGCCAATTGCAATGTGCAGGATTTTAAGCTGACACCAATAAATGGTGATTTGATTAAGCTCGATTTAGTCAAAGTGGGCGAGCACGATTACGAAGCCACTCGTGTTCGTATGAAAGATCAAGAAGTTCGTCAGCTGAAAGATTATCTATCCACGCTGAATAAGTCGGCGAAAGTACAGCAAATTAGTGGCTTGGTCGGAAATTGGGTAGGTAAATTACCGCCTTTGGCAGAGAGTGATATTCGGGCTTATATTGCGAAAATTTTGGAACCTTTGACATCTAGCCAGCTTGACGATGTATTAGAGCAACAGCAGGCGTATGTGGAATCTATCAAGACCCGTATCAAACAAGAAATGGCGGCGTGGTCGTTGAAATGTTTTCAACAGTGGATTGCACGGGGTGAGATTGAAACTCGCCCACAGCATGCGCTGCCAACAAGCATTCATCCAGCCCAAGTGCTGTCCCCTTGTGAAAACACGCTGTATTTGCGCGAAGAGCGCGGTAATAGCTTAGAAAATAAAATGAGTGAGCTGCTGGCGGGTTTAGATAATGTCGCTTGGTGGCACCGTAATTCATTTGGTAAAGCGGGATTTATGCTCAACGGCCCAGTACAGCATCATTACCCTGATTTTATTGTGCGCTTAAAAAATGGGCGGTTGTTGTTGATCGAAACCAAAGGTGGTGATCGGGATAATTCTGATTCTGCGGCCAAAATTGCTTTGGGTGCCGAATGGGAAAAGCTAGCTGGGCGTAATTTTCGCTACCATATGGTGTTTGAAAATAATGCCCCAGTAGGAGCTAAAAATTGGGATGAAATGATGGATATCTTGCGCTAGCTGCTCTGCCAGTGATGTCGCACTGCCATCATGCCTGTATCGGGAATTCAGTGTGCTACTGGATTCCCGATAAAAGCATTCGAGAATGACGCTGTTTCGAAAATGGGAAATTAATAATGCCTCTATCCTAACTCTTTGGTGTGGGCCTTGCCGCTTTGCATCCTGTCCTATCCACAAGGACAGCTCCCGCCATCTCGCTTATACTTCGCACCCGTCAGAAATATTATCTAAGGCCCATCATGTCCTTTTCCGCTCTGGGTCTGTCACCCGCCGTTTTACTTGCTGCTAGCAAAAAATCTTATATCACTCCAACGCCCGTTCAGGTGGCGGTGATTCCTGCTGTGCTGTGGGGGGAGGATGTTTTGGCGCAGGCGGCCACGGGTTCGGGTAAAACGGCTGCTTATGTTTTGCCTCTGCTGCATCTGATGACAACGGGCAGTAGCAAGGTGCTGATTTTGGTGCCAACACGTGAGTTGGCGGTGCAGGTGGGGGACGAGATCAAGGGTTTTCTGGCGGCTTTAAGCAAAAACAATCTGACTAAGCCGATCAAGCTAGCGACGGTATTTGGGGGTGTGGCGATTAACCCGCAAATGATGCAGCTGCGTGGTGGGGCCGATGTGCTGGTGGCAACGCCAGGCCGTTTGCTGGATTTAATCGATAAGAACGCGGTTCGGCCTGAGTTTTTTAATATCCTAGTGTTGGATGAGGCTGATCGCTTGCTGGATATGGGCTTTGCAGTAGAGCTAAACCGAATTCTTGCGCTGTTACCTGCTAAGCGTCAGAGCCTGTTTTTCTCTGCGACTTTTCCAGATGATGTGAACGCGCTGGCGACTGGCATATTAAATAACCCAACGCGGGTGATGATTGAGTCGACCGAAACCACTAAGCCAGACATCTTGCAGCGGGCGATTTTTGTGGATGCCGTGCGCCGTGCCGATGTGCTCGCGCATTTGATCAAAGAGAATGAAGGCCAGCGGGTGCTGGTGTTTGTCGCTAGCAAGCATGGCAGCGAGAAGCTGGCTAATGCGCTGTACGCCAAAGGCATTAACGCCGCGCCTTTTCATGGTGAATTTAGCCAAGGTCGCCGTAATCAAGTCTTGGCCGAATTTAAGTCGGGCAGCTTGCAAGTGGTGGTGGCGACTGATCTAGCTGGCCGTGGTATTGATATTGATGGCCTGCCGTTTGTGGTGAATTACGATCTGCCAAGATCCCCCATTGATTACACTCACCGCATTGGCCGCACTGGTCGCAATGGTGCAAGTGGCTGCGCGATTAGCTTTGTTACTGCGGCCACCGAAGCGCATTTTCGCCTGATTGAAAGCCGCACGCATATCCGCCTTACCAGAGAAGTGATCGCGGGCTTTGAGCCCCAGCAAACTAGCGCGCTTGCTGTGCCGAATCCCGGTGGAGTGAAGGGGGTGAGGATGAGCAAAAAAGATAAACTGCGCGCGGCAGCGGCTAGGGCAGAGAAAGAATAAAGATGTAAGAACTTAAAAAATCTTAAGGCGCAGAGAACACAGAGAAAACCGATTGAATGGTTCTTTGTGTTCTGCCTTTTTCTCTGTGCCTACAGACGTTTTTTTAGCGCATTATCACCAAATATTCACCCGCTTATCTTCGCTTCTTAATGCTGCTTTACCGCAAGAAAATGCGGTGGCAAATTCTGGCATATTGGCGGTGGGGGCGAGTACACGGTATTTCTCAGGTGAGTGTGGATCGGTCAGTATTTGCATACGCAAGGCTTCATTGCGAACATTGTTTCTAAAGCTTTGTGCATTGGCAATAAAGAAGCGCTGTTCCTGCGTTAAACCATCTATTTTTTCTGGCTGTGGTTTGCTTGCCAGCGATTTCTTTAATGCGATAAAGGCAATTTTTAAACCGCCTAAATCGGCGATATTTTCGCCAGCGGTGAGTTTGCCATTGATATGTAATTCATCGATGGGATTAAATTCATCGAATTGCCTAGCAATCTTACTCACTCTAATCGCAAAGTTCTTTTTATCATCGCTAGTCCACCAGCTTTTTAAATTACCATCGCCATCAAATTGGCTGCCCTCATCATCAAAGGCATGGGTTAATTCATGGCCGATGGTAGCGCCGGTATTACCATAATTACTGGCGGTGTCTGCCCCCATATGAAACAGCGGCGCTTGCAAAACACCTGCAGGAAATACAATTTCATTCATACTTGGATTGTAATAAGCATTTACAGTTGATGGTGTCATACCCCATTCGTTCCTATCAATTTCTTTACCAAGTTTGGCAAGTTGGCGTTTGAATTCAAATTCATGGCCGCGTTTAATATTGGCCACATAGGATTCTTTATCAATTTGCAAACTGCTGTAATCGCGCCAAGTGTCTGGATAACCAATTTTTACTGCAATCTTATCTAGCTTTTTTAAAGCCTGCTGCTTGGTGGTATTACTCATCCAGTCTAAGCTTTTTATTTGCTCCGCCATGGCTAGTTTTATATTATTTACCATATCTAAAGCTTTGGCCTTGGCGGCAGGGCTAAAGTATTCAGCCACATAAAGTTCGCCTAATGCTTCACCCAAATTCTGATCTAGGCTTTTTAATACCCGCTTCCAACGTGGCCTTAATTCGGCTGCCCCAGATAATTGTTTACTATAAAAATAAAAGTCTGCATTTACAAAATCACTCGATAAGTATTTAGCCCGATTATGCGCCAAGTGCCAGCGCAAATAGATTTTCCAATCATCTAGCGATACAGTATTTAGCATCTGGCTAATATGTTTAAAAAACTTAGGCTGTGCAATATTCATGTCTTGGGGATTAGCCAGACCTAATTCTGTAAAGTAATCTTTCCATTGTAAATTAGGGCTCAGCTTTTGCAGCGTTTGGAGATTAAGTACGTGATAAGTGGATTCAGGATCGCGCTGTTCTACTTTTGTCATAGAAGCTTTTGCTAGGCTTGTTTCTACACTTAAGTAGTTCAACCTAAGTTTTCCTAGCACGAAGCTATGAAAAACAAGGCTTTACGAGAGTAAAACACAAGAAAACTTTAGCGTGAGCACTTAAAATGCGAATTGAATTTTTTTCTGCTTGTTGCGGGCTATCACCTAATAAAGCGAATATTTTCAGTAAATGTTCTTTGTATTGCTGGCGGATGGTTCGGCTTTTGCTATCGTTTTTTAGATAGTAATCTCTATCGGGTAGGCCCAATCCGCCTTGGGATAAATCTATGATATAGCGCAATGAGTTTTTTGCGTCCTGAGCCACATTAAAATCAAATAATGGATTCACCCCTTCGGCGTGTAATTGGGCTAAAACTCGAATCAAATCTTGCTGGGTTTTAATGGCAGTAATCTGCCTTAAGCGCTCGGCCAGTGGCGTTGCCGCTGCGGCCTCAATCCGCGCCTCATCCATGCCGCTTAAATAAAAGGCACCTACTTTATTTGCTGCGATGGTATTGCTTGTAGAGTTAGCGGCGACTTCAACAATATTTTTTAATGCGCTTAAATTTCGCTCATAAACTTCATCATAAGCACCGTAGCTAGAGCGATCCGCAGGTACTGGATGCTCCGCCAGCCATTTGCCATTTGCCATTTGCAAATTGATAAAAATTACTGCATGGATCTGCTGATCTATCCATTGTGGCGGCTTCTAACACCAGATTATTGGCGTGGCTTAAAGCTGATCCAGCAAAAAAAATCACAGCAAGTGCGGTGCGAATTGAATTGGGCATGGCGGTTCTTTGAGTGGATGATTTGTCTTTGAATCTACGCAATTATGCTTTTGAAATCTATTGGGGTAAGCGAGATGTAAAAAAATACGCACTTAAGTAATGCTTGCCAAGCGATTGAGTTATCAATATAGTTGTAAAAAACAACTATATTGAGGTTGGCATGAATTCAAGGGCGCTAAGAGCCGTATCGCGCGATATTGTGCGTGAACTGGGTGTATTTGCTAAGAAATGCGGCAAGGTGGAGCTGAGCCCCGTTGAGGCGCATATTTTGATTGAGTTGGAAAGCGCTAGCCTTACTAGCTTGCAATTAGTTGAGCGCTTGCGCATTGATAAGTCCAACGCCAGCCGAGTTTTACAAAAAATGCTTGAGCAGGGTTTGATTGAATGGCAGGCGCACGTCAGTGATAAAAGAAGTAAGCAGGCGGTGTTAACCTTGGCGGGTAAAGAGCTATTACAGGCGGTGCATGGGCAATACGACGGCGAAATTAACCAGGTTTTGCAGCAGCTAAGCCAATCTGAGCTGCAGGCTTTGGAGGCGGGTTTATTTTTATATCGGCAAGCTTTAATGAAAGCGCGTGCCCAGCAGGGCTATCAAATCCGCCCAATGTTAGAAGCGGATAATCAAGGCATTGCGGCGGTGATTCGGCAGGTGTCTGCTGAGCATGGTTTGAGTGCGGCTCAGGGTTATGGCGTTTCAGACCCGCATTTGGATCAACTTTATCCTTGCTATCAGCAGGCAGGGGCGGCTTATTGGGTGATTCAGCAAGACTCTGGTGAGCTGCTCGGTGGAGCAGGCATTGCTCCGCTAGCTGGGGCTGCGGGATCGGTATGCGAGTTACAAAAAATGTATTTATTAAGCAGCAGCCGAGGTTTAGGTTTTGGCCAACGTTTGCTTAATATTGCCTGTGATTTTGCGCAGCAGGCGGGGTATCAGCAGTGCTATTTGGAAACCACCGCCAGTTTACCGGCAGCGCTTGCCCTGTATAAAAAAATGGGCTTTAGGCAAATTACAGAAGCGATGGGCGATACCGGCCATCATTCTTGCGAAATTTTTATGCTGAAGGATCTGTAAAAAAACAAACCCCGCCTTTTAAAAAGACGGGGTTTGTTTTTAGTATGTTAAAGCCGTTTACTTCTTGGCTACATGATGGCCGCCAAAGGCATTGCGCATCATCGATAGCAATTTAGCGACGTAATCACCTTTACCTTGGGTGGTGTAGCGCTGGAATAGCGACGCTGCAATCACCGGCGCAGGAACGCCTAGTTCTACGGCTTCTAGTACTGTCCAGCGGCCTTCGCCTGAATCAGGAACGAAGGGTTGGATATTTTCTAGCTTGGTATCGTTTTTCAGGGTGTCGGCGGTTAAGTCGAGCAGCCATGAGCGGATTACTGAGCCGTGACGCCATGTTTCAGCGACTTCAGCTAGATCAAGATTTAGCTCTTTTTTGGCTTCCAAGAGGGCAAAGCCTTCGGCAAAGGCTTGCATCATGCCGTATTCAATGCCGTTGTGAACCATCTTCACATAGTGGCCGCTACCGGCTGGGCCTGCGTGAATCCAGCCGCGATCTGATGCTGGAGCCAAGATTTTAACAAACGGCTCCGCCATCGCAAATGCGTCTTTTTCGCCGCCAATCATAATGGTGTAGCCGTTAGCTAAGCCCCATACGCCACCTGATACGCCCGCATCCATAAACTTAAAGCCTTTGGCATTCAGCTCTTTAGCGTGGCGTTGTGAGTCTTTATACATGGCGTTTGCGCCATCAATAATCAAATCACCAGGGGCCAGTAAAGCAGTCAGCTCACCAAACATGGTTTCGCTGATTTCGCCGGCAGGTAACATCATCCACACCACTCGCGGGCTTGGTAATTCGGCAATTAGGCTGGCTACGGAGTCAAAACTGCGGATATTGGCGTGCTCAGCGGCAAGTTGGGTACGCGTTTCAGCACTTACATCAAAGCCAAATATGGTAGCGCCACCAGCAGCTAAGCGGCGAGTCATATTTGCGCCCATTTTACCGAGACCAATCATTGCAATTTGCATTTTGAGCATCCTTGTTTGTTCGTTTTCTCGTGCTTGGCTTGTGCCCAAGCGTGAATATCCTGCAGCATGAACCTTAGTCTCATGTCTGCCAATTGGGAATTATGGCACTACGCGTTGGGCGTAGTGGGAAGCAAATGCCTACAAAACACGGTAAACGGCCTTTCTTACGTTTTTTTTGTTATTTTGGGCTTGTTTTTAAGAAATTGATCCTGATTAAACCAGAATATGTTGCGATGCAGTATGATGAAAAAGTGTCATAAAGCGTGTGGGCTTTGTGGCATGGTCACTCTGTGTGTGGGTTGATTAAGGCGTGCGGTGCTGCTTTTGCAGACGCACGCTTTTTTCTGCGCGCTATTTCTGATGTTTGTTTGATTTAACTTAAAAAGCGCTGTGTCAGATGTATTTAAGCTACCCGTGTTTATCATTCGGGGGTGCTTATGGCCCTGCCACAACTGGTTTGCCCTGCTGGCAGCCTGCCCGCCTTAAAAACCGCGATCGATCAAGGGGCTGATGCGGTTTATCTTGGTTTTAAAAATGCCACTAATGCCAGAAACTTTGCTGGCCTTAATTTTAGCGATGCTCAGCTGCTTGAAGGCGTGCGCTACGCCCATGCTAAATGCCGTGAAGTGCTGATCGCAATTAATACCTATGCTCAGCCGGGGCGAATTGCCGAGTGGCGTGCATCTGTTGATAAGGCGGCTGATTTAGGCGCAGATGCGGTGATTTTGGCCGATATGGGCCTTTTGGAATATGCCTATCGCACCCATCCTCATTTGCATCTGCATTTATCGGTGCAAGGCTCGGCCACTAATTTTGAAGCAATTAATTTAGCGCATGAATGCTTTGGCGTGCGCCGTGCGGTGTTACCGCGCGTGCTGACGTTGCCGCAAGTTGAATACGTGATTAAAAATACGGCTGTAGAGATTGAGGTGTTTGGTTTTGGCAGCCTCTGCGTCATGGCCGAGGGCCGCTGCATTTTATCTAGCTATGTAACGGGACAATCCCCCAACACTCACGGTGTGTGTTCTCCTGCCAGCTTTGTTCGCTGGGAAAACCACGGTGATCGTATGGATGCGCGTTTGAATGGCGTGCTGATTGATCGTTTTGAAGCAGGTGAGCCTGCAGGCTATCCAACCCTGTGCAAGGGGCGTTTTGAAGTGGCGGGCGAGACTTATTACGCCATGGAAGAGCCAACCAGCTTGAATACGCTATCAATCCTGCCTGAGCTGATGCGAATTGGTGTAGCGGCGATCAAGGTAGAGGGCCGTCAGCGCAGCCCTTCTTATGTTGGGGAGGTAACCAAGACTTTGCGCATGGCTATTGATGCCTGTGCGGACCCACGCTATTCAGTTAAACCTGCGTGGCAGGCGGCTTTGGATAAGGTGTCAGAAGGGCATCAGCAAACGCTGGGCGCTTATGATCGGCCGTGGCGTTGATGCTTAATCATCACTCTAATACTGGTGCAAAAAACGCTAAGCCTGAATGACAGAACCAAGCGTAATAGTGTTTAGTTTTCTTTGCGGAACGCTGTGCTTAAAGATTTAGCAATATTCTATTAACAGGTATTTATGAAACTCTCCCTCGGCCCCATCCTTTATTACTGGCCTAAGCAACAGGTGCTAGATTTTTATGCCGAGGCACTGACTTGGCCTGTGGATGTGATTTATCTGGGCGAAGTGGTTTGTTCGCGTCGGCATGAGCTGCGCAGTGCAGATTGGCTGGCGCTAGCTAAAACCTTGCGGGCAGCGGGCAAAGAGGTGGTGATTTCTTCGCAAGCTTTGTTGGAGTCGGCCAGTGATTTATCTAGCTTAAAAAAGCTGGCAGAGGCGGGGGGCTGTCTTGAAGCCAATGACTTGGGGGCGGTTAAAGTGGCCCGTGATTTGGGGATGCCTTTTGTGGCTGGGCCGCATCTGAATATTTATAACGGCGCGGCGCTGGATTGGTTTGCTGCTCAAGGCGCGATGCGCTGGCTGCCTTCTTTAGAAAGCAGCCACACCGATATTGCGGCTATTCTGGCGGAAAAAACCAACGTCATTGAAACCGAAGTCTTTGCTCACGGCTATTTACCATTGGCATTTTCAGCACGTTGTTTTACCGCACGTTATTACGGGTTAAATAAAGATGCCTGTGAGTTTCGCTGCCTTGATCATGCCGATGGGCAGTTGGTCGCTACGCGTGAAGGGCAGGGCTTTTTACGGCTCAATGGCATTCAAACCCAATCATCCGCCTGCCAAGTGCTGTATGCCGAGCTGCCGCAAATGGCCGAGATGGGCATCGATATCTTGCGTATCAGCCCCCAAGCCGCTGGCACGGGCGAGCTGGCGGCGGCGTATGCTAAAAAATGTAGTTATCCCAATGCTATCCACGACTTTTCAATAGCTTATCCACAGGGGATGGTGAATGGTTATTGGCATGGTGAAGCAGGCATTAAGGAGTGCATATGAAACGTTTACAACATTTTCTTTTACTGAAATTACCGGAAGCCCCTGCGGCGTTTGCTTTAGCCAGCAGCTTAAATCTGGCCAGAAAAAAATTATGGCTGGAGGAAGACTTTGCTTGGCTAAGCGGGCGAAATATCCGTTTGGAGGTGCTGGATATTGGGCGAGGCATAACGCTGTCTTTTCAGAATGATCGGTTTAAACGTGGGGAAGGTCAGGTAGATGTGAAATTTAGCGCCAGCCTTGCCGATTACCTCGTGTTGGCACGCCGCTTAGAAGACCCTGACACGCTGTTTTTTCAGCGCCGCCTAAGCATTGAGGGCGATACCGAGCTGGGGTTAAGGCTAAAAAACCTAATGGATGCAACTGATTTTGAGCCACTCTTGGCGTGGTTGCCAAGCAAATTACGGGCGCATTTGCCAATTTGAAGAGGGATTAGAAAAAGTTAGAAAGAATCTGTAGACACAGAGGAAACTGAGAAAACCTAATGATTGCAGGCGTAACTGAACAGGGTTAGTTGTAAATCATTGCAATAAATATCAGATGTTAATCAGTTGATAAGATTGCACAGATATAATGCGGTTCTTTTCAGGCTATTGGGCAGAGTATCAATGGATATCGTATTGCTGTTTAAGTCGCTCATTATGGGCATGGTTGAAGGTATTACTGAATTTCTGCCTATTTCTAGCACTGGGCATTTGATTTTAACTGGCGATTTGCTTAATTTTATGGGCAAAGAAAAACGCGACGTGTACGAAATCTTTATTCAACTGGGCGCTATGCTGGCGGTAGTTTGGGAGTATCGGGCAAAACTTACGCAAACGCTAAAGGGCGCAGTTAAGCCAGGCAGCGAGCGTAATTTGCTGCTTGCGGTGGTGATTGCGTTTATTCCTGCCGCTATTTTGGGGCTGTTATTTAGCAAAACCATTAAAGCGCATTTATTCCAGCCAGTGCCGGTGGCGATGGCATTTATTATTGGTGGGATCATTATTCTTTGGGCCGAAAAACGCCAAGCTAATAAAGTGCCTGTGGTTGAATCGGTGGATGATTTAAGTTTAAAAGATGCACTTAAAGTAGGCCTTTGCCAGTGCCTTGCTTTAATTCCTGGGACTAGCCGCTCTGGTGCCACCATTATTGGCGGTATGTTCCTAGGCATTTCTCGTAAGGCTGCTACTGAATTTTCATTCTTTTTGGGGATTCCAACGCTGGGCGCGGCATCTATTTATAGCCTGCTAAAACATCGCCACGAGCTGGATATGGGCGATAGCGGCGTATTTGCGGTGGGCTTTATTGCCTCGTTTATCTTTGCCTTTATTGCTATTCGTGCGCTGATTAAATTTATTTCTACCCATACCTTTGTTGGGTTTGCTTATTACCGAATTGCCTTTGGCCTCATTGTATTAGCTACGGCGTATAGCGGCCTTGTGAGCTGGACGGTTTAATCGAAGGGCACGGCATGCCGTGCCCTTCTTATCTCTGTGCCCACGCGTATAAGCCGATATTCTCGGCCTTGGCAGGTGCCGTGCCCCTAAATTTAAGCCAGCAATACCATCAACCAATGATCCAATAATAAAGCTGCAAATAAATAAGCTAGGTATTTAATCGAATATTTGAATAGTTCGCGGGCAATTAGATCGCCTTCGACTTCTTTCTCTTCCTGCCATAGCTTAAAGGCACGGGATAAAAAGCCGGTATTAAGAATGGCGATGCTCATGCCGTATAGCCAGCCACTCATTCCGATAGCCAACGGGAGGGCGGTAACGGCGGCGAGGATGGCGGCATAGAGCAAGATAGATAAACGGGTAAATGCTAAGCCATGGGTAATGGGCAGCATAGGTAAGCCGGCTTTGGCATAGTCGGCCCGTCGATAAATTGCCAGCGCCCAGAAATGCGGTGGGGTCCAAGTGTAGATAATCAGAAACAACAGCATGGCTTCTGCGGGCACACTGCCCGTTACTGCTGCCCAGCCTAAAATCGGTGGCATGGCCCCAGATGCACCGCCAATCACAATATTTTGCGGCGTAGCACCCTTAAGTAGGCGGGTGTAAATCACCGCATACCCAAAGAATGTGGCCAGCGTTAGCCACATTGTCAGCATATTCACCCACGCCCCTAGCATCCATAGGCCCAGTGCGGTGGTAAGTAGGGCGTAAATCAGCGCATCGCCGGGCCTTACCGACCCTTTGACCAGTGGCCGCTGCTCGGTGCGACGCATATTACTATCGCGCTCTACTTCAATCAGGCAATTAAACGCTGCCGCACCACTGGCAACAAGGGCAATGCCTGCTGTAGCGGCCAGTATCAGGCTGAAAGCAGGCACTGTAGGGCCTGCCAGCAGCATGCCAACTACGGCACAAAAAACAATCAGCACAATTACACGGGGTTTACCAAGTTTAAAAAGCTCAGAGAGCTGCGCGGCAGATCGGCTAAGGGCAAGGGCAGTCATGGCAAAGCTCCAGTAAATTAAAACTGCGATGAAGATGCTACTTTTCTACCACTCCCATTTGGGGAGAGGGTTAGAGGAGAGGGTGCTTGGGCAATGTGCTTCAGTGGTTTAACCTGCGCCAGTGCGCTTACACATAGCATTAGCAATAAAGCCGCTCCGCCGTTATGCGCTACTGCTAGAGGCAAGGGTAGGTAGAGCCAAACATTGGCGATGCCTAGGGAGATTTGTAGTAGCAGCGCGGCGCTGATCATCATGGCGAGCTTGGGGCTGTGCTGACGCAGTTGCCAAGCGGCAAGGCTAAACGTGATCAGCACCAGTAGCGCACCCAGCCGGTGCAGCCAGTGAATCGTGGCCAAGTGTGAGATGGTGAGCGCCTCGCCGCTGGCGGTGTGGCCCAGTTGGCGTATGGGCTGCATAGCCTCTGTGATGCCATCTAGCGCCGGAGTAAAACTGCCTTGGCAGGCAGGGAAACCATTACAGGCTAATCCTGCATAATTGGTAGATACCCAGCCGCCCAATGCGATTTGCAGCACAATGGCGGCAAGGCTGGTACTGAGCAGGGGCAGTAAATGGCGGTTAAAGCGGGTGGGTGTGCTAACTCTGGTGGCTAACCAAGCCAGCAGTGCTAATAGACACATTCCACCTAATAAATGAGAGGTCACCACCACCGGCATCAGCTTCATGGTGACGGTCCACATCCCTAGCAAGGCTTGGAAAAGAATCACCACCAGTGGCAGTAAAATTATCGTTCGGCCTAAATGCAGTGCACGGCGTTTTTTCCACAGTAAGATAGATATCGCCAATACCAGTAGACCAAGCCCACCGGCAAAATAACGGTGGATCATTTCTTTCCAGCCCTTGGCAGGCTCAATCTCCCCGCCGAATTGTGCACTAGCCTGCGCAATTTCATGGGCTTCATCTGGCGCACCAATCTGCCCGTAGCAGCCAGGCCAATCTGGGCAGCCCAGCCCAGCATCAGAGAGCCGCACATACGCCCCCAACATCACAAGACAAAAGGTCCAGATCAGGGTGAGGCAGAGTAGTGGTTTCATTGTTTTACCCCTTATCTTTAATTGCATAAATGCTTGCTGCTTAAGATAGAAAAAGTTCGTAAGCGTAGAATTTTTCCCGTTCTCTGTGGCTGCAGAGTTTTCACCCAAGTGCCTTATTGTTTTTGAGTATCTGGCCAATCTCTTTCAGTGCTTTGCTTCGCCCCTCAATGCTGCCGAGCTGTTCGATGGAATAGCGCAGCACGGCATTGCCGTGGGGATCGATCAGATAGAGGCCACTCTCTGGGGCGTGGCTGGGTAGATAGGCGATATCGGCGCTGTTTGATGGGCAAAAGCTGGCACGAACCACCCGCTGGCTGGCTTCTCCCTGCGCTAAACGCAGCTGTCCAGCAGCAAAGAGCAGCTGGCTATGTACATCGCCACATGCCGCATCGGCCGCAGCTAATCGCCAAGGACCAGGCGCTGCGATAGGGGTGGCTAATAGCTCACCAAAGCTATGCCCACCCGTAGGCCGCCACCATTGCCAAACAGCTTGTGCTGCCAGTATGGGCAGCAGGGATAACATAAAGCATGCGATCAGTACCGTGCGTCCTTTCATTTTTTTGCTTCCCTTATCAGGCCAGAAAAACTCATTAAATTTTTTGTAAAACCAAACTTTGTACGGCAGAGAAAAAGAAAAATACGGAAGGCCACAGAGAAATACACAGCAAACTAAGTACAACTTATGCAAGTTATTTATCAGGGGTTTTTCCGTGTACTCCGTGTTATTAGTGCGCTTCGCGGTTTAATGTTTGACTTCTAATGGGTTGGAGTTTTAGTTCTTTTTTAAATCGAAACCAAAGAAAAGCACCTGCCAGCGCCATAGCCCACCATGTTGCGGTATAGGCAAGGTGGCGCTCTGGAGGAATGATGGGCTGGCTGTGTGCTGCGATCAGCCCGTTTTCGCCCTGCTGCATTAATGCGTAAGCCTGTGGCTTGGGCTGCTTTGCCCAAGTGGCAAAGCGCTCTGGATTGATGTTTTGAAAAATATTGCCGCTGGGCATGGTGTGGCCCAGCTCAAAGAAACGCGGCCAAGGCTGAGCGCTGACAATGTTGCTAGAGCTCGCTTGTGGGGGGTGGGAATCCGGCCACCAGCCACGATTAACCAGTAGTATGTCGCCGTTCTTTAGTTGAAAAGGTGTGATGACCTGATAGCCGATTTGGCCGTTTTCAATGCGATGATCTAGTAATAGTTCTGCGCTATGTAGCCAGCTACCAACGAGCCGTACTGGCCGATAGAGCGGTAGCGTACCGCTTTGCCAGATCAGCGGCGGTAAAGCTTTTTGCTCTGCCAGCTGGTCAATTAAGAGTTGTTTATTGTGCGCTCGGCTCAGCTGCCACAGACCCATGCAAAAGGTAATTAGGATTAGTAATGCCAATGAAATAAGCGCAAACCGCTGGCGCTGGGTTAAGCTGGTATTTTGAGTGGACAGAGGCTTTGCCATGAAAATTGTTGCCATTATCCTGCTCCTGATTATTCTGATCACTTTGGGGCGAGCGCTATTGCAGATGGTTCGCGGTGGGCGATCCACGCAAATGGTTAAAGCGCTAACGCTGCGAGTGGGCTTGTCGATTGTTTTATTTCTTTTGTTATTGATTGCTTATGGGGTGGGGTGGATACATCCCAATGCATGAGTGTTGTTTTGAACTGCTTTTGTAGGGCGGGTTGTAACCCGCCGTTTTATCCTCGTGTCGCGGCTTCAAGGGGAGGGTAAAAGCCCCGTACTACGAGCCGTGAAGAGCCATAGATTGCGGAGCATGAACCCCCAAAAAATTCAAAGAACTTGGTTTTCCTCCGTGAAACTCCGTGTTTTCAGTGCCCTCCGTGGTTCAAGGTTTGGGTTCGCTTATAGCCAGTACACAAACACAAATAAAATCAGCCACACCACATCTACAAAGTGCCAGTACCAAGCGGCGGCTTCAAAGCCGAAATGGTGCTCGGGGGTGAAGTGCCCGCGCATGGTTCGTACCAGCATGGTGGCAAGCATGATGGTGCCAACTAAAACGTGCATGCCGTGAAAACCGGTCAACATATAGAAGGTTGCACCATAAGCGCCTGAGCTCATTTTTAGGCCTAACTCGGTCCAGCCGTGATGGTATTCGACGGCTTGTAGCGTTAAAAACAAGGTGCCGAGCATGACGGTAAATAGCAGGCCCAGCTTGAGTTGGCCACGTTTGTTTTCCATTAATCCCCAGTGCGCCCAGGTGAGCGTTGCGCCGGATGTCAGTAGTAAGGCGGTATTGATGGCGGGCAGGCCAATAGCCGCCATAGGGGTATAGGGTGCGGCTTTGGGGCCGGTGGCGGCTGGCCAACTTTCATGAAATCCTGACCAAAGCAGGGTGTTTGTATCTGAGAAAAAGCCTAGCTCAGGCACGGAAATGGTTCGGGTATAAAATAGTGCGCCAAAAAAGGCGGCGAAAAACATCACTTCAGAGAAAATAAACCAGCTCATTCCCCAGCGAAATCAATAATCAACCTGAGTACCATAGCTGCCGCTTTGCGATTCTTTAACCACATCGCCAAACCAGCCAAAAATCATCCATATTAGGATGGCAAAACCCAGCAGCAAGATCCAGCTACCGGCTGCAACGCTATTCATGGCAAATGCTGCGCCTAGGCCCATACAGAATAGGGCTAGTGAGCCCACCACCGGCCAACGTGATGGTGCGGGTACAAAGTAATGTGCGTCGTGGATGCCGTTTTCAACGTTCATTTCATTACTCCAAATCTATATGTTGGGTGGGCACGGTGCCCACGCGTCATTCGTTCAACGTCATCAAATATGTAGGATGAAGTAGTAAACGAGGGCAAAAAAACATGTCACAGCCTAGGGTCTGTTGACGTTTCATTCACGGCTGCGTTTGGCCCAGTTTTGGGGCTGAACAAGGAGAAAATTGCGACATGGCACGAGTACCATGAGCGATTTTTAACGCCGTGCAACCCCAAAAATGGGCTAAACCCAAAGGGCTAAGCCGGAAAATGGCCATTCACTGCGTTATGCGCCTCGACAATAACCCGTTATTGCCTTCGTCACATGCCTTGTGCTTGGCCGTTTTCCGGCTCAGCGCAATTGTGAATGAAACGTCAACAGACCCTAAGATGTGGCAATCAACACTCGTACAAGTAAGAACACGCACAGCGCCAAGCACAGCGCTAAAATTAGCCCCGCTGCAATAATTTGCTGCGGCTTTAATTTAGCGCTCTCGGCGTTTTTACGGCTGCGTACGCCAAAAAAAGCGGCGAGTACGGTTTTAAGCGCTGCAATCATGATTTCAGCTCTGGGTGCAGAGTGTATGAAAGCGTGGCAGCGCCAAGTTCTTCGGGTAGCTCTTTCGCCACCAGTAGCACAACGGTCACGTCGCGTTGCTCATTTGGAGCTAAGGTGAGCGCATCAAAGCAAAAGCATTCTAGTTTTTGTAATAAACCTGCCGATCTGGCAGGGGCAAAACTGGGTATGGCACGTACTTTTAAAGGCTGATCGCTTAGATTACTTAGGCGAAATCTTGCTTTAAGTAGACCACCTGGTTTGGCCGTCATGACCGGATCTAAAGCCGCTAATGTGGCTGGTAAGTTGTCCGCCACATTAGTATCAAATTCAACGCGGATCACAGCGGCGTTGAGATTGGCGTAATCGCTATTGGCCTGGTCAATCCCAATTGCCTTACATAGCGCACCATAAAACGGCACCATGATGTAGCCAAAGCCAAACATCAGGCAGGCCACCACCATCATCCGTATGGCAATTTTGCGGTTGGCTTGCTGGAGAGCGCTTTGCATTTTTGCCTTTTTTATTCAGGTGAAAAACGTACAAAAACCTGTAGACGCAGAGAACATAAAGCCCTTAGCGCTTAGGGTGGGCACGTCGTTGTACCCGCGCGGTTGGTGCAGTAGGCGTGGGCACAAAAAGCATGCCCCTACCAATCCGTGCGCTTAGATTTTAGGTTTACCTTTACACATCCATCAGCCAGCGCCGAATAATGATGCCCACAAAAAAGGCGGCGGCGATGCTGGCGGTGATCAGTGCGGTGCGTAGATTTTTACTCATGGTGACCTTCCAGTAAGCCTTGGGCTTTTAGGCCTTTTTCGACCATTTCTAAAGAGGGCGGTGTTTCCCATGTATGGTGTGGTGCTGGTGAGGGTACTTCCCACTCTAGTGTGTTAGCGCCTTCCCATGGTTTGGCCGGAGCCTTGCCCACACCGCCACGGATAGTGTGAATCACGTTGTATAAGAAGAAAATTTGCCCTAGCCCAAAGCAGAACGCACCTACCGTCGCCATGGCGTTAAAGTCGGTAAATTGCATATTGTAATCAGGGATACGGCGCGGCATTCCGGCGAGGCCCAAGAAGTGCATCGGGAAGAATGTGACGTTAAACCAGATCATCGACCACCAAAAATGAAACTGGCCGCGGCCTTCGTGGTACATAAATCCTGTCCACTTTGGAAGCCAATAGTAGGTGGCGGCAAAGAGCGTAAACAGAGCGCCTGCCACCAATACATAGTGGAAATGGGCCACCACATAATAGGTGTCTTGCATTTGAGTATCGACCGGTGCAATAGCAAGGATTAGCCCAGAAAATCCACCAATGGTAAACAGGCAAACAAAGCCAATTGAAAACAACATTGGCGTTTCAAAAGTCATGCTGCCCTGCCACATGGTGGCAATCCAGTTAAAGACTTTTACCCCAGTTGGCACGGCAATCAGCATGGTGAGAAACATAAAAAACAGCTGGGTGCTGGCGGGCATACCCACCGCAAACATATGGTGTCCCCAAACCATAAACGACAGAATGGCGATTGAGCAGGTGGCGTAAACCATCGACACATAACCAAACAGCGGTTTGCGGGCAAAAGTGGGGATAATCTGGCTGACGATACCAAAGGCGGGCAGCGCCATGATATAGACCTCGGGGTGGCCAAAAAACCAGAAAATATGCTGGAACAATACTGGGTCGCCGCCGCCAACGGCTTTGAAAAAGTGCGTATCAAAGTGCCGGTCGGTGAGCAGCATTGTCACTGCGCCTGCCAGCACCGGAGCCACGGCAATCAATAGATAGGCCGTAATCAGCATCGTCCAGCCAAACAGCGGCATTTTCAGCATCGTCATGCCTGGCGCGCGCATATTTAGCACCGTGGTGACAATATTGATCGAGCCCATAATTGACGATAAGCCCAAAAGGTGGATGGCAAAAATCGCCAGATCCATCCCCATGCCCGCCTGAATCGACAGCGGTGGGTAAAGCGTCCAGCCGCCTGCCGCTGCGCCGCCGGGTACAAAAAATGAAATCATTAACAGTGCCGCTGCGGGAGGCAATAGCCAAAAGCTCCAGTTATTCATCCGTGCAAACGCCATATCTGGCGCACCGATCATCAGCGGCAGCATCCAGTTAGCTAGGCCGGTAAATGCCGGCATAATTGCGCCAAACACCATAATTACGCCGTGCAAAGTGGTCAGCTGATTAAAGAAATCAGGTTGCCAGAATTGCAGACCAGGTTGAAATAACTCAGCGCGAATACACAGCGCCATAATGCCGCCAGTAATAAACATGCTAAAGGCAAACCATAGATAAAGCGTGCCGATGTCTTTGTGATTGGTGGCGTAAAGCCAGCGCTGCACAAAGGAGACGTGATGCTCCTCATGCGCATGATCGTGGGCAGGGGCATGCAGCGTGTCGTGTGCGGTTGTCATAGGTTTATCCTCACTTTCTGGCGGCTTTAACATCGGCGGGGTATAGAGCATCGCCTACGGTATTGCCAAAACTATTGCGCTCGTAAGTGACGACTGCCGCAATCTCGGTATCTGATAAAGCATTCCATGCGGGCATGGCATTTTTGCCTTTCAACACCATTCCAAGATGGTCGGCAATAGGACCAAGTGCGATTTTTGATCCAGCCAGCGATGGGTAAGGGCCAGAGCCTTTGCCGTCGGCCTTATGACAGGCTACGCAGTTGATTTCATAAACAGATCGGCCTCGGGCAATCAGCTCGTCTTTGGTCCACTTTTTATTTGGATCGTCGGCAGCGGCTTTAGCCTCGGCTTGCTTCTTGCCAACCCATTCTTGAAACTCCTTATCTGTAACCACTTTAACGACCACAGGCACCTT
>Ga0247722_10000155_pt1 | contig 42466 bp, 41 predicted proteins | sample MSEWelMarce3H_FC_FD_189094 | JGI IMG/M metagenome (GOLD analysis project Ga0247722, IMG submission 189094) | Subsurface sediment microbial communities from gas well in West Virginia, United States - MSEEL Well Study Marcellus 3H_FC | ecosystem: Environmental > Terrestrial > Deep subsurface >... | reverse complement strand
GGAGTGGGAGTGGGGGGAGTGTGGTGGGTAAGTCGTCATCCTCGAGCGTTTTTATCGGGGATCCAGTCATCCCGCTGGATTTCCGCCAAAGGCATGCGGGAATGACGCTGTTATTTACTTATCTTTGTTCTTATCCGCTCGTGATCTTAGGCTCTATAACCACACTGGGCTTGGTCTGTGGGATAATTGCAAAAATTTTCAAACGCTGGGTTTGATCCCAGCTCGCTTTGAGGTGATAAAAATGGATTGGGAAAACGCACGTTATTTATTAGTAGAGCAGCAAATTCGCCCTTGGGATGTGCTGGATCAAAAGGTGCTCAATCGTGTATTGGCGGTGAAGCGCGAAGACTTTGTGCCGCTCGACAAAAAAGAGCTGGCCTTTGTGGATATTGAGCTGCCGTTGGCAAATGGCGCACAAATGCTGGCCCCTAAGATGGAAGCCAAGCTGCTGCAAGATATCGATCCGCAAGTAAGCGATAAGGTGTTGGTGGTGGGCGCAGGCACGGGTTATTTGATGGCGCTGGCAGCGGGCTTAGTGGCGCATGTGTATGGCGTAGAAATTGATGCGGCGCTAGTAGAAACCGCCCGCGCCAATTTGGCGGCGGCGGGGATTAAAAATGCCACTGTAAGCCAAGGCGATGCTCTGGCAGCGGCACAAAAGCAAGGCCCATTTAATGCAATTATTGTCACGGGGTCTTTAGCCGAGGTTCCTGCTAGCCTGAAAGACCAGCTGGCGGTGGGCGGGCGTTTGATTGCTGTTGTGGGTGAATTACCAATTATGTCGGCAACGCTGTTTACCTGTGTGGATCAGGGTAGTTTTGCTGAAAATAAATTATTTGAATACAATTTGCCACGCTTAAAAAATGCTGTAGAAAAAACAACATTTGCATTTTAATAAATTGAAAATAGTGCGGTCTAATTGGCCGCGTTATTTATATCAGGGGCTTATATGCAACAGATTAACCCGCTTGAGTTATCTCAATGGCTAAGCGATACCTCGCGGCCAAACCCATTGTTATTGGATGTGCGTGAAGCCACTGAGTATGAGATTTGTCATATTGATGGCAGCCAATTAGTTTCAATGAATACTATTCCTAGCCGCTTTAACGAGCTGGATGATGAAGCGACGATTGTAGTGATTTGTCATCATGGAATGCGTAGTTATCAAGTTGCTTCTTTTTTGGAACGCCAAGGTTTTGCTAATGTCATTAATTTGAATGGTGGGATTGCGCGTTGGGCTGAAGAAGTGGATTTGACCATGGCAAGATATTAATAAGGTTTACTTGAAATGAAAATGAAGTCGCAAAAGCAATTTTATATATGCCATATGAATTGTTTTTAAGTCTCAATGGCTTCCATAGAGTACGTTGAGTTGTTATAGTCTCCCCGCTTGTTTGTCCGCACCCCTTGCCTTTCATAAGACATTACTAACCATGAATTTATCCAGAAGCTCCGCTGTTATTTCACTTTCGCTGCTTTTAGCGGGTCCTGCGTGGTCTGCGACGTGTTTATCAGGCTCTGGCGATTGCCAAACAATGCCGGATGATCCGTCTGCATTAATGAATCAAAGTGCGTTGCCAAGCCAAGGTGCTACCTTGGGCTATCCACAGCAGGGTGTGCCGCAGAATCAGCAGAATCAGCAGGGGCAGCAAAATCAGCAAAACCCGCAGAGCAGAAATTTTACTCCGCAAATGCCAATGGCACCGGTGAGCTGTGATGATGTGAGCGGCAAGTTTACTTTGGATAAAAATAGTAAATACAAGGCACCATCGCTGCCGTTGAATGATTTCCAGAAATACCTCTGTAGCAGTGCCAATCTGCCGCTACCGATTTTTGGCCAGCAAATCTTCCAGATGCAGCAAGCTAGCTATTCGCCTTTTGAAGCCGCACCAGTTTCAGCGGATTACTTGATTGGTGTAGGTGATAATTTTTCAGTTCGCCTTTGGGGGCAGCTCGATGCTGATTTACAGCTTAAAGTAGATCGCTCTGGCGCGGTGTTTATTCCGCGTGTTGGCAATGTCAGCGTGGTGGGCATTCCGTTTGGCGCGCTTAAGCAGCATCTAAGCCGTGAAGTGGGCAAGGTTTATCGTAATTTTGATCTGGCCGTTACGATGGGCCAGCTTAAAAGTGTGCAAGTTTTTGTGGTGGGTTTTGCACAAAACCCCGGCAGCTATAGCCTTGGATCGCTCTCTACGGTGGTGAATGCGCTGTTTGCTGCGGGTGGCCCGTCTGCCAACGGCTCCTTGCGTAAAATTCAGGTGAAGCGCGCTGGCAAAGTGGTGAATGAGTTCGATTTATATGATTTACTACTGAAAGGCGATAAGAGCCACGATTTGATGTTGCAAGGTGGCGATGTGGTGTATGTGCCGCCCGTGGGCGGACAGGCCGCGATTTCCGGTAGTGTAAAAGTACCGGCCATTTATGAAGTGAAGGCAGGCGAGAATCTACAAGATTTGATCTCTTGGGCCGGTGGTGCAGGTAATTTTGCGCTAGATGGCAAGGTCTCGATCGAGCGTGTGGTTGCGCAAAAATCACGCAAAGTAGAATCCGTTGAGTTAGCTAAAGCCGCTGGTTTTGTCGTGCGCGGTGGCGATGTGGTACAGCTCTATGCGCTTAGCCAAAAAATTGACGAGATGGTTTCTCTGCGTGGCAATGTGGCCCAGTCGGTGCGTATGCCTTGGTTTGAGGGTATGAAGGTGAGCGATTTAATCACCAGCAAAGACATGCTGATCGCGCCGCGCTTCTGGGAAAATAAATATCAAGATAAAACCGCCAGCAGCAAAGATATTCAGGAAGAAGAAGACCAGCAAGAGCTTCAAAAACAGCAGCAAAGCATGCAAATGCTGAACTCTCAGAATACTTTTAACCAGCAACAAACACTGCCCAAGCGTAAAGTAGACCGCACACTTTTAGGCGCTTTACGCGGCAACCAACAGGAAATTAACTGGAATTACGCTGCGATCGAGCGCACGAATGAGCTGGATAGCACAACAACACTGGTGCCGTTTAATCTGGGGGCGGTGGTATTAAAACGTGATGCGTCACAGGATAAGCTGCTGGCGAAGGGGGATGTGATTCATGTTTTTTCTAAGACCGATATCCGCGTCTCTACCCAGCAAAAAAACCGCTTTGTGCATATCGAAGGTGAGGTCGGTACTCCAGGTATTTATCAGGTGAGCGAAGGCGAAACGCTGGCGACCTTGATCAATCGCATTGGCGGCTTAACTTCAAGTGCTTATCTTTATGGTGCAGAGTTTTCGCGTGATGAAGTGCGTAAGAAGCAACAGGATGAGCTCGAGCGCTTGGCCGATTATGTGGAGCGTAATGCGCAAACATCGGCAGGGCAGCAGGCGCAAAATGCTTTGAATGAAGGTGGCGTAAAAGCAGCAACGATTCAGGCTGATCAGCAAAAACTCCTCGCGCAGAAAATCCGTACCACTAAGGCCGATGGTCGCGTGGTGCTGGGCTTAAACCCAGAAAGCGGCAAGGTTGCAGATATTCCTGAAGTAGCGTTGGAAGATGGTGATCGGGTCTTTATCCCTTCGAGATCGAGCACTGTGGCGGTGATGGGTTCGGTATTTAGCCGCAATAATGCCTTTATCTTTAGCAAAAACCGCAGTGTGGGAGATTACCTTGCGCTGGCAGGCGGACCGACCGAAAGTGCGGATAGCGACAGCATTTTTGTGGTGCGTGCAGATGGCTCGGTGGTGAGTGCCAAGCAGTTTGGCTTACTTTCGCGCTCATTCAAAAGCGTAGAGTCCCTGCCGGGTGATGTAATTGTGGTGCCAGAGAAGTTTGACCGTACTGGTTTTGTGAAGAATGCGCTGGATTGGACGCAAATCTTGGCTAACTTTGGTACTGGCTTGGCGGGGATTAAAGTATTAGGTGATTTATAGACGGCTAGGACGGAGGGAATCCCCCTTTTATCTACTTAGCCATTTGTCGTGCTACGGCACAATGACAAAGATTGAATCATTGTAGGGCGGGTGAACCCAGCGTATTTTTCAGCTTTGTTCGCGGCTTGCACCCGTCCTACGAAAACAACAATAACGATTAGAGCCCATGGAAAACAAAGTAATTACCCAAGAAAACGATCAGGACGATGAAATCAGCCTGATTGATTTATTAATCGTACTGGCCAAGCATAAAAAATTAATTTTTGGCCTGCCTATTGTGTTTGGCATTTTAGCTTTAGTGTATGGCTTAGTCGCCACGCCTATTTTTGAAGCCAAAACAACTATTTTGCCACCACAACAACAGCAGTCTTCTGCATCGGCGATGTTGGCATCATTGGGTGGATTGGCGGGGGGCGCAGGTGCTGCGTTGGGGATGAAAAGCCCGAATGATATTTATATCGCCATGATGCAAAGCCGCCGTTTGGAAGAAAAACTGGTCGAGCGTTTTAAGTTGCAATCGGTATACGAAACTGAAACAGCGGGTGAAACCTTGCTTGCCCTTGAGGGCAGCAGCAAGATTGCTAGCGGTAAAGATGGTTTGATTTCGATTACGGTAGAGGATAAAGACCCAAAACTGGCGGCTGCCATTGCTAATGCCTATGTAGAAGAGCTACGTAATTTAAGCAAGGTGTTGGCTGTGACTGAAGCAGCGCAGCGCCGTCAGTTTTTTGAAGGGCAGATTGTTACGGCTAAAAAAGAGCTGGCCGACGCAGAAGTTGCCTTAAGGCAGTTACAGGAAAAAACCGGTGTGTTGCAGCTCAATGAGCAGGGCAAAGTGGCGATAGAAGCAGTTGCTGCTTTACGTGCCAGAGTATCGGCCAAGCAAGTGCAGCTGAATGCCATGCGTAATTTTGCAACTGAAAATAATCCTGAATTACAAAGAGCCAAGGCGGAGCTTGATAGCCTGCAAACCCAGCTGGCAGATATGAGCAAGGGCGGGGATGAGAATGAAGATGTACTCATCGCTAAGAGCAAAGCGCCAGGAATTGGCTTGGATTACATTCGCAAAATGCGCGATGTGAAATACCAAGAAACACTATTTGAGTTGATGTCTAAGCAATATGAAATTGCTAAATTAGATGAAGCCAAAGATGGTGCAAATATTCAGGTGTTAGATAGCGCCATTGCCCCAGAAAGAAAAGCCAAACCTAAACGTGCCATTTTAATTTTACTGGCCTTATTTGCGGGCTTCTTTTTGGCTATTTTGGCGAGCTTTATCCTAGAAGCAATGAATAAAATGGGTACAAATCCAGAGCAAAAACAGCGTCTGGATTTATTAAAGAACACATGGAAGGGCGTAGCATGATTTTAGTCACGGGTGGTGCAGGCTTTATTGGTGGTAACTTTGTATTGGATTGGTTGGCCCAGTCTGATGAGCCGCTTATTAATGTAGATAAGCTCACTTATGCCGGCAATTTAGATACCTTAGCCTCATTAAAAAACGATGCACGGCATATCTTTGTGCGCGCAGATATTGGCGATAAAGCCGTAATCAGCGAATTACTGGCCAAATACCAGCCACGTGCTGTGATTAATTTTGCTGCTGAATCGCATGTGGATCGATCCATTAGCGGCCCAGGCGAGTTTATTCAGACCAATGTCGTTGGCACATTTAATTTGTTAGAAGCCGTGCGCGGCTATTGGACAGATTTAGCTGCGGATAATAAAACTGCTTTTCGCTTTTTGCATGTGTCTACCGATGAAGTTTATGGCTCTTTAGCGGTTGATGACCCTGCCTTTACCGAAACCAAGACTTACGAGCCAAACAGCCCGTATTCCGCATCTAAAGCCGCATCCGATCATTTGGTTCGAGCGTGGCACCATACTTATGGTCTGCCGGTATTAACCACCAATTGCTCCAATAATTACGGCCCTTATCATTTCCCTGAAAAGTTGATCCCGCTGGTGATTCTGAATGCCCTCGCTGGTAAAGCCTTGCCGATTTATGGCGATGGCCAGCAGATTCGCGACTGGCTGTATGTAAAAGATCATTGCAGCGCCATCCGCCGCGTGTTGGAAGCGGGCGTAGTGGGTGAAACTTATAATGTAGGCGGCTGGAATGAAAAGCCGAATTTAGATGTAGTCCACACCATCTGCCAGATTCTTGACGAGCGACAGCCGAGAAGTGATGGCAAGGCTTACGCTGAGCAAGTCACCTATGTAACAGATCGCCCCGGCCACGATAAGCGCTACGCCATTGATGCGAGTAAGCTAGAGCGAGAGCTAGGCTGGAAACCTGCGGAAACCTTTGAAACAGGTATTGCTAAAACGGTAGATTGGTATCTGACTCACCAGGATTGGGTGCAGAATGTAAGTAGTGGTCATTATCAGGACTGGATTGATCAGCAATACGGGGCTTAAAAAAATGGCAGAAGTGACGCCGGTTTTGGATAAGAAACTGATTGATGCGGTAGTGGGCATTATTTTGCGCCATTTAAATCCAAGCAGAATCTGGTTGTTTGGCTCACGCGTGGATGGTGAAGCCAAGGAGACCAGTGATTATGATTTTGCCTTTGATGATGCAAATGCCAGTTCTGAAAGCATGGCCATAATTCGTGCAGAAGTGGATTTGTTGCCAACCTTAATCAAAATTGACGTCGCTAATATTGCCCATGCTGAGCCGCGTTTTTCTCAAAGGGTGAAAGAGACTGGGCGGGTGTTATTCAGTGCCAGCAAGCAATTGCGTGCAGAAGACGGCTTATTGTATTTCTCCAGAGCGTTGCGACGTTTACGCTTGGTGCAAGAAGAAGCGATTGCCTTACGCCAAGAAGGTTTTGGCGATGTGGTCTTGGATATTAACGTGCAGCGTTTCGAGTTTACTTTTGAAATGTCTTGGAAAGCATTAAAGCGCTATTTAGATTTTGTGGGAATTGATAGCAAAAATCCCCGCGCTATTTTTAAAGACGCTTTTGCTCAAGGCTTACTTCAGGATGAGGCTCTTTGGCTAGACATGATAGAAATGCGTAATTTATCCAGCCATGTTTATGACGAACGAGAGGTGTCTGCTTTATTAGGCAAAGTAGGCGCTTATATTGGTGCATTTAATCAATTAGAAGCTAGCTTGCAAGCTGCTTTAGCCAGTGAAAAGTAGATCCCAGTGAAGAGTAGGTCAAAATGAAGCAAACTATTCGTATTCTATTGACCGGCAAAAACGGCCAACTCGGTTTTGAGCTGCAGCGCAGCCTAGCCGTGCTGGGTACGGTGATTGCGGTTGATCGGGATGGTTGTGATTTAAGTGATCCAGCAGCGATACGAGCACTGGTCGCCAGAACACAGCCACATGTGATTGTGAACCCTGCTGCGCATACGGCAGTGGATAAGGCCGAAAGCGAGCCAGAGCTAGCGTGCGCAATTAACACGATTGCCCCACAAGTTTTTGCAGAGGAAGCGGCTAAGATTGGCGCTTTGCTGGTGCATTACTCCACCGATTATGTGTTTGATGGCACAAAAGACGGCTGGTATAGCGAGACTGACACGCCTAACCCGCAGTCTGTGTATGGAAAGACTAAGTTAGCCGGAGAGCTGGCGATTGCCGCCGCCAATCCACGGCATCTGATATTTAGAACCAGCTGGGTGTTTGGCGCGCATGGCGCTAATTTTATGAAAACCATTCTGCGTTTGGCGGGAGAGCGTGAAGAGCTGAAAATCATTGCCGATCAACACGGCGCGCCGACTGCGGCAAGCTTATTGGCTGATGTGACCGCCCATGCGATTCGGCAAATTTTGGCCTCTGAGCAATTCCCAACTCCCGACTCCCCACTCCCAGCCTTATATGGCACTTATCATTTGGTTGCTGCTGGCAGCACAACATGGCATGGTTATGCGCAGAGTGTGGTTGAGCTGGCAAAATCTGCGGGGGTGCCGATTAAAGCCGCACAAATTCTCCCCATCCCAACTAGCGCTTACCCACTGCCTGCACCAAGACCAGCAAATTCGCAGCTAAGCACAGAAAAGCTACAGGCCACATTCGGCCTTTGCCTGCCAGATTGGCAAGACGGTGTGACGCAAGTGATGACCTTGCTGAGCAAAAACTAATGTCATTGCAGCGCTTGCAAACAGCACTGGAGCAGGCCACTAAAGTCAGCTTTGCTGTTTTAGTGGGCAGCCGTGCTAATGGTAGCGCCCATGCGGAGAGTGATTGGGATATTGGCATTGCATTTGAATATGGCATTGACCCGCTGGAGCGTTACCAGCAGCTTGGTGATTTGCAAGTGCAGTTGGCACAAGCCACGGGCCTGCATCCAGATCAGCTTGATTTAATTGATATTGCCCAAGCAGGCCTTGCTATGCGTGAGCAAATAGCGAATTACGGCGTGCTACTAAAGGGAGATAACACGCTGGTTTGGAGTCGTTTTTTAACGAAAACATGGCGCGAGCTGGAAATGTTTCAGTGGGAAAAAGAGCATGGAGTTTAATACCTATCAAGCTGAAACCGCTGCCCATGCGGCAAGGCAAGCTTTAATTTTTCAGGAAGCAAAGCAGCGCTTGCAGCAAAATCATAGCCTCAGCGCATTGGAGTTTTCTGGAGTCGCTCATGCGCTACAGGTGATTACAGAAAGCGCAATTTGCAAGGCAAAACATTTGCTAAAAGCACAGGGCCAAGTTGCGCCAGTGAGCGCATATGATTGTTTTGCCTTGCTGCATCAATTGCGCTTGCAAACGAGTGAAGAGTTACAAGCTTGGCAAAGGGCAGTAGGACTGAGAAATAGAATTGTGCATGATTATTTGAATTTAGACAGCAGGGTGATTTATCGTTTGCTTGAAACGAATGCCTATCAATTTATGCTGGATTTTTTAAATACCCCATTTCAATGTAATCCTGATGAGGTGCGTGGCATTAAAGGATGAAAATGATCCATGTTCGATCTGCTCAATATCTGGATGGCTATCGTATTGCATTGGAATTTAATAATGACGAGCTCGGAATTGTAGATTTAAGTGATTTAATCCAGCGCTATCCAATTGCTTGGCCGCTAAAAGATCAAGCCTTATTTGCTCAATTTTACTTGGATGAATGGTCGACCTTGGCATGGCATTGTGGCTTTGTTGTATCGCCAGAAACACTCTATGAGCGAGCAAGTGGCAAGACGATCGCTTGGTTAAAGCAAGCATAATGAATTTGTAGGGCGGGTGAAACCCGCCAGATAACCGTAAACGAGAAAAATATGACAACTTCTAATACAAGCACATCAACTCGCAAAGGCATTATCCTCGCCGGTGGCAGTGGCACTCGTCTTTATCCGGCCACCTTAGCCGTGAGTAAGCAGCTGCTACCTATTTATGATAAGCCGATGATTTACTACCCGCTTTGTACCTTGCTGCTGGCGGGCATCAAAGAAATCCTGATTATCTCCACCCCGCAAGACACCCCGCGCTTTGAGCAATTATTGGGCGATGGTAGCCAGTGGGGTATTCAGCTGCAATATGCCGTACAAGCCAGCCCAGACGGCCTTGCCCAAGCGTTTATCATTGGCGAAGAATTTATTGGCAAAGATAATTGCGCTTTGGTGCTGGGTGACAACATCTATTACGGCCACGATTTTGCCGGATTACTGCAAGCAGCATCGGCCAAAACCAGCGGTGCCAGCGTATTTGCCTACCGCGTAACCGACCCAGAACGTTATGGCGTGGTAGAGTTTGATGAGCAGGGCAAAGCCGTTAGCTTAGAAGAAAAACCAGTACAGCCGAAATCAAACTACGCCGTAACGGGGCTCTATTTCTACGACAATCGCGTAGTAGAAATTGCTAAGACCATTAAACCGTCCCCTCGTGGCGAATTAGAAATTACTGACGTAAATGCAGCCTACTTAGCCATGGGCGAGTTAGACGTACAAACCATGGGCCGAGGCTACGCTTGGCTGGACACCGGCACCCATGAATCCTTGCTAGAAGCCAGCCAGTTCATCCAGACCATCGAATCACGCCAAGGCTTAAAAGTCTGTTGCCCTGAAGAAATAGCCTTCCGCTCTGGCTGGATTGACGCCGCGCAAATAGAAAAACTGGCTCAGCCCTTAAAGAAAAACGCTTATGGCCAGTACTTATTGAACATGTTAAAAGACAAAACATTCTGATGATTTTTTGTGGTAAGCGTGGTTTACTAGCCAACCACTTGTGTTGAGCGTTTTTTATCGATAAAGAAAATCATTCTTACATAGGAATAAAACCCGAAGAATGGGCTAAGCCCATCTTCGGTGTGAAAAGTACAATATGAAAATCATTGATACCGCAATTAGCGATGTAAAAATTATCGAGCCGCAAGTCTTTGGAGACGAGCGCGGTTTCTTTTACGAAAGCTTTAACCACGCCAAATTTGAAGCCGCAATTGGCCAGAAAGTTGAGTTTGTACAAGACAACCATTCCCGCTCAGTAAAAGGGGTATTGCGTGGTTTGCATTATCAAATTCAGCACCCGCAGGGCAAACTGGTGCGCTGTACGGTGGGCGAGGTATACGATGTAGCGGTAGATATCCGCAAATCCTCTCCCACTTTTGGGCAATGGGTAGGGGCTACGCTTAGCGCAGATAACAAACGCCAAATGTGGATACCAGAAGGCTTTGCACATGGTTTTGTCGTGGTGTCCGATGTAGCAGAATTTTTATATAAAACGACTGATTATTGGTTTCCAGAATTTGAGCGCTCAATTATCTGGAATGATCCAAAGCTAAATATTGATTGGCCCTGTACAGATCAAGTGCAATTATCTGCAAAAGATAAATTAGGAAAGGTTTTAGCTGAAGCAGAATATCTTATTAATCATAGTGTGGTGATGGAATGAAAGCAGTTATTTTAGCGGGTGGTTTAGGTACTCGGATTAGCGAAGAAACATCAACACGCCCAAAGCCCATGGTTGAAATTGGTGGCAAACCAATCTTGTGGCATATCATGAAAATTTATTCTCACTATGGGATTAATGATTTCGTGATTTGCTGTGGCTACAAAGGCTATGTAATTAAAGAGTATTTTGCTAATTATTTTTTACATACATCTGATGTTACGTTTGATATGAGTAACAACACTATGGAAGTGCATCATCGCTATGCCGAGCCATGGAAAGTTACTTTGGTGGATACAGGTGAAAGTACATTAACGGGAGGGCGTTTGGCTCGTGTTAAAGATTATGTAAAAGATGAGGAAGCTTTTTGCTTTACCTATGGGGATGGTGTGAGTAATGTTGATATCGCCCAGTTGATTGCTTTTCATAAAGAAAAAGGTGTTGATGCCACATTAACAGCAACTTATCCGCCAGGCAGATTTGGCGCACTTGATATTCAGTCCAATAAAGTATTGAGCTTTAAAGAAAAGCCGAAAGGTGATGGCGGGATGATTAATGGCGGCTTCTTTGTATTATCGCCTAAAGTCATTGATTTGATTAGCGGCGATCAATGCACCTGGGAGAGCGAGCCATTAGAAAGACTGGCAGCACAAGGCCAATTGGCGGCATACCCGCATGAAGGATTCTGGCAACCTATGGATACCCTAAGAGATAAGGTTTACTTAGAAGAATTATGGGAATCAGGTAAAGCGCCCTGGAAGGTTTGGTAAAGGCAGCATGATGAATAAAGCATTTTGGCAGGGCAAAAAGGTTTTCTTAACAGGGCATACTGGTTTTAAAGGGAGCTGGCTTTCTTTATGGTTGCAGCAAATGGGAGCGATTGTGACTGGCTTTGCGCTAGCCCCTGCAACCTCGCCTAGCCTATTTGAAGAGGCTAATGTTGCCGCAGGAATGAAATCAATTATCGGTGATATTCGGGATTTTACTGCGGTGCAAGCGGCACTAAAAGAATCAGGCGCTGAGATTGTCATTCATATGGCTGCACAGCCCTTGGTGAGATATTCCTACGCTAATCCAATTGAAACCTACGCCACCAATGTGATGGGGACGGTGCATTTGCTGGAAGCGATTCGCCAGACTGAGGGCATTAAAGCGGTGGTGAATGTAACCAGCGATAAATGCTATGAAAATCAGGAATGGCCATGGGGCTATCGGGAAAATGAGCCTATGGGCGGGCATGATCCTTATAGCAATAGCAAAGGTTGCTCTGAATTAGTTACTCGTGCTTATCGTGATTCCTACTTTGGAAGCCATCAACAGGTGGCACTGGCATCCGGCCGGGCTGGCAATGTAATTGGTGGGGGGGATTGGGCAGGGGATCGTTTAATTCCTGATATGATTCGCGCTATTGAAAATAACACTGAAGTTGTGATTCGCAGCCCCAATTCAATTCGCCCTTGGCAGCATGTATTAGAGCCACTGAGCGGTTATTTAACGTTGGCCGAGCATCTATACACCCAAGGCCAGTCGGTAACAGGTGCCTGGAATTTTGGCCCGCATGATCATGATGCCAAGCCGGTAGGCTGGATTATTGAGCAGCTAACAAATATATGGGGTGATGGTGCGGCTTATCGTATTGATACCTCTGCAGCCACTTTGCATGAAGCACATTATTTAAAACTGGACTGCTCTAAGGCGCATATGCAATTAAATTGGCAGCCAAGATGGTCTTTAAGCCAGGCATTGGTAAAAATATGTGAATGGCATAAGACCCAATTGCAAGGGGGCGATATGCATCAGATGACCTTGCAACAAATTAAAGAATATGAAAGCAGCGAAAGAAACACAGATTAAAACCGTCATCCCCGAGAGCTTTTATCGGGGATCCAGTATTAATATGTTGCTTTTGCCCGCACAGAAATTACGAAAGAAAGTAAATCAGAGTTATTAAATTTTCTGATTTATAAAAACTAACACAATTAAGTATTAGGAATAAATCGTGGAAAAATCTCAAGAAATTCGTTTGCAAATTGCTAAGCTCGTTGAAGAATTTGCTGCCATTACTTTGGCCCCTCGTGAGTTTACGGCTGGTGCTTCAGTTGTACCCCCATCGGGCAAAGTATTGGATGCTGCTGAGCTTAAAAATATGGTTGAAGCATCCTTAGACGGCTGGCTTACAACAGGTCGTTTTAATGATGCCTTTGAAAAACGCCTGAGCGAATTTTTGGGTGTTAAATATGTATTGACCACCAACTCAGGGTCATCCGCTAATTTGCTGGCTTTTTCCGCGCTGACTTCACACAAATTAGGCGCCCGTGCTATTCAGCCAGGCGATGAAGTTATTGGCGTAGCCGCAGGTTTCCCAACCACCGTCAACCCAATCTTGCAATTTGGTGCAGTACCCGTATTTGTGGATGTGGATATCCCAACTTACAATATCGACCCAGCTAAAATTGAAGCCGCAATTAGCCCAAAAACGAAAGCCATTATGTTGGCTCATACCTTGGGTAATCCATATAATCTTGAAGTGATTCGTGAGATTTGTACCCGCCATAAATTGTGGTTAATTGAAGATTGTTGTGATGCACTAGGCTCTACCTACAATGGCCAACTAGTTGGGACTTTTGGTGATATCAGTACACTTAGTTTCTACCCTGCACACCATATCACTATGGGTGAAGGCGGCGCGGTATTTACCAATAATTATGAATTAAAACAAATTATTGAATCATTCCGCGATTGGGGCCGTGATTGCTATTGTGGGCCAGGTAAAGACAATACCTGTAATAAGCGCTTCTGCCAGAAACTGGGCAATTTGCCAGAAGGCTATGATCATAAATATACCTATTCACACCTAGGTTACAACTTAAAAATTAGTGATATGCAAGCCGCTTGTGCTCTTGCGCAAATGGATAAATTAGAAGGCTTTATTGCTGCACGCCAAGCTAATTTTGAATACCTGAAAGAGAAGCTAGAGTCTTGCTCAGAATTTCTTATCTTGCCAGAAGCCACAGAAAATAGCTCGCCATCATGGTTTGGATTCCCAATTACCATCCGTGAAGATGCGGGTATTAGCCGTGTAGATCTGCTGAATTACTTAGATCAGAACAAAATTGGTACTCGATTATTGTTTGCCGGCAATTTAACCCGCCAGCCATATATGATCGGTCGTAATTTCCGTATTAGCGGTGAATTAACCAATACTGATCGTGTTATGCACAATACTTTCTGGATTGGCGTTTATCCAGGTCTAAGTAATGAAATGCTTGATTTTGTAGTTGAGAAGATTGAAACATTTTTAGGTGTGAATTTCTAACTATGCAGTTATCTGTTCCAATGGATGATCTGGAATTTATTTTGGACCACACAGCAACTGTGTGGTCCAAGTTTTCTGGTGCCCGTATATTTATGACTGGTGGAACTGGTTTTATTGGCTCATGGCTGCTTGAAAGCATTTCTTATGCAAATAATAGACTGAATGCCAACATCTCTGTGACAGTATTGTCCAGAAATCCAGACGCATTCTTAAAGAAAAATCTTCATTGGAGCAATAATCCTCATATTCAATTTATAAAAGGTGATGTGCTTAATTTTGAATACCCATCAGGTACATTTGATATTGCAATTCATGCGGCAACTGATGTTGCGGGTGTTGAGCAGGATTATTTAAATGTATTTGATAGCAATGTTGTAGGCACTAGGCGCGTTTTAGATTTTTGCGTGAAATCCGGGGTGAAGTATTTCTTACTGACATCTAGCGGTGCTGTTTATGGAGTTCAACCTTCCGAGATTAGTCACATGGACGAGGAGTATAATGGTGCTCCAGTTCTAAATGATTTGCGCTCGGGTTATGGCGAAGGGAAGCGAGCTGCAGAGTGGCTTACAAGTGCCTATGCAGCTAAGCATGGGATGAACGTTAGCATTGCTAGAGTCTTTGCTCTTATTGGCCCTGGCATGCCCTTGGATGGACCTTTCGCGGCCGGAAATTTTATACGTGATGTATTAAATGAAAAAGGCATAGTAATTCAGGGGGATGGAACAGCATTACGCTCATATCTGTATGCAGCAGATATGATTATTTGGCTTTTAAAGTTACTTGAAAATGAATTACCAGTTAAAGTTTTCAATATTGGTTCGGAGAAGCCAGTATCAATACTGGAGTTGGCTAAAAAAATAGATGAGCAATATAAATTTAAAAAAATGATAGGGATAAGGCAGAAGCCCGATCTAACGTCTAAGCCACTGAGGTACATACCCTCAACTAAAAAAGCTCAACAACAGCTTGCTTTGGTTGAGTATACAGATTTTACATCATCAATTAAAAAAACACTTAACTGGTATAAAGGTCTTATTCATGGATAGTTTTAATGTAAAAAATATAAGAAAAACTATTTTAGATATGGCCTTTAATGGCTCAACTGTGCATGTTGGGTGTGCTTTTTCTATAGTTGAAATTTTAGCAGTTTTATACAGGAATCATTTAAGTTTCCCTAGTAATGATGTTAATTCACCCATCAGAGATTATATGGTCCTTAGTAAGGGGCATGGTGTGATGGCCCAGTATGCCTGTTTACATGAAAAAGGCTATTTACCTAGCGAAGATATCCAGCAGTATTTTAAGAGTGGTTCCCGCTTAAAAGGCCTTGCAGATGCTCATATCCCCGGAATAGAAGCTACAACAGGGTCTTTAGGGCATGGTCTATCTGTTGCTGTTGGCCTTGCTTTAGCAGCTAAGTTAAATAAAACAGAGCAAATGTGCTACGTGATTGTAGGCGATGGTGAAATTAATGAAGGCCCAATTTGGGAAGCTGCTTTGTTTGCAGCACAGTTTAAATTAGATAATCTGATTGTTATTGTAGATAAAAATGGTTTTCAAGCTATGGGCACAACGGACGAGGTAATGAGCCTTGGCAATATTGAGAAAAAATTTGCCGATTTTGAATTTGATGCAGTGACCCTTGATGGACATTCAGAGTCCGAATTAGACACTGCTATCCATGCATTTAAAATAAATAAAAATGACAGGCCTAAAGTTATTGTGGCAAATACGGTTAAAGGCAAGGGGGTTTCATTTATGGAAAACGATAATATCTGGCATTACACCCGTTTAAATAAAGAAACCTATGCTGCAGCTGTGGCCGAATTGCAGGGAGAAAAATAATGAGAGCCGCTTTTTCTGATGCATTAGTCGCTGCTGCTAAGGCAAATCCCAAAGTTTTACTGCTGACCGGAGACCACGGTTATGCCCTATTTGATGCATTTCGTAAAGAATGTCCTCAGCAATATATAAATTGTGGAATTGCTGAACAGAATATGGTCGGTGTTGCTGCAGGCTTGGCAAAAGCAGGTTTTATACCATTTGTTTATGGGTTGTCAGCATTTGTGCCTATTCGGGTATTAGAACAAATAAAAATTGATGTCTGCTATGAATCACTGAAGGTGATTTTTATTGGCGATGGTGCCGGTGTTGTTTATAGCCACCTAGGGTCAAGTCACCAATCCACTGAAGATATTGCGGCATTAAGGGCGATACCAAATATTAATATTTTATCTCCTGCAGATCGTTTTGAATTAAGTAATTCTATGGCACAAGCTCTTGCTTCTGAACGGGCTACCTATTTGCGGATGGGAAAGGCAGATTTAGGTGATGTTCATCCTGGCCCAACTAATAACAGCATGGGAGATTTGGTGCCGGTTGTTGTAAATCAGCAGGCAGATACCTTGATTCTAGCAACTGGTTCAATGGTAAGTGTTGCTAATAAGATTGCTAGTGAAATCAATAATATTGATTTGTACTCAGTACCCTCTATTAAACCAATTAATGTACAGGGTGTGATAAATGCTTGTACAGGTAGAAAGAAGATATTTGTTTTAGAAGAACACTCTAAATATGGCGGTCTTGGTTCATGTATTGCAGAAATTATTGCTGGTAGAGTGCTGTGTGAATTTGAAATTATTGGTATTAATGATCGGTTTTCAGAGTGCTGTGGTGATTATGCTTATTTAATGGAAGAGCATGGATTGAATTTTTCTGTAGTGCAAAAGTTATTTGAATCGCATTGATATTTTATTATGAATAATAAAACAGTTGTTGTTTTGATTTTCAGGGTTTTTGCAGTGCTCTTTCAATTGCTTTATATAAAAGTCTACACTCATTATTTAACATTAGATGAGTTGGGTTATTTTTTTTACTTGGCTACATTGTCATATGCAATTAATGCACTTATTTTGGTGCCCTCTGATTTTTTTCAGCAGGCTAAGTTGATTGAGTACTACGACAAGGTGTTTCCACTAGGGGCCATCTTATCATTAAATGTAAAAATAGTTCTTTTGTCCGTTGTTACAGGTGCCTTATTTGGCATCCCCGTATGGTTGATAGGTAAAATTACTTTTTTTGATTTGTTTTTAATTATTTTTCTTGCATTATTTTTATATTTTTGTAGTTCAACTAGAAACTATCTTAATAACCGAGGTAACAGGGTGTTTTCTGGTGCGGTACTTCTGGTTGAAGCAATATTTAAAGTTCTTGTTTTTATAATATTGCTTAAATGTGGGTTTTCTAATGTTAGCGCTCTTATTGGCGGAATGATTGCGACGTATTTTTTTGAATTTCTTGTTATTTGCGTGTTTTTTTATGTAAAGATCCCACTTAATTTTGTTGAAATTAGTGCGTTAAATATTAAATCATTAATGAAAATGGGAGGGGCAATTTCGTTTGCTGCTGTTTGTAACTGGTTGCAGTTACAAGGTTATCGCATTGTTTATGTTTGGCTTGGTGTTTCTCACATTGCAGGAGCATATGCTGCGGTTTCTAATATTGGTATTGTGGGTATGGCTGCATGTTCGGCGGTATTTTCACAAATATTTTTACCCAAAATATATGCTAGTAAAGGAGCATACCTTTATAGTTATTTAAAAAAGGCTCTTTTATTAAGCGTATTTGTTCTGTTTGGTTATGGGGTATTAGGGAAATATGTGTTGATTGTTTTGACAAAAAAGGAGTTTTTGGCTTTTAGTTATATTATGTTATTTGGTGTTATCACCGAGGCTGCCAATTTAATTATTGGTGCAATTATGGCATATTGCACAATCAATAATAAGACTGGGGCTCTTGCTTATGCAAATATAGCGGGGTTAATTGTTGCGGTAGTAGGCGTTAGTTGTAGTGTTTTTTTTAAGCCAAATAATTATATTTTATTAGGTGCTTCTTTGGCTCTTTCGCAAGTCGTTGTCTGTGCCTTTTTATATAGCATGGTAAATAAAACCCGATTTATTGAGAAACATAATGGCTGAGTTTTCTAAAGATCTAACCTTTGTAGTGTTTACGTTCAATGAAGAAAAACGCATTGAACGTGTAATTAATAATTTTATGAAATTTGGTTCTGTTTTAATTGTTGATAATGAAAGCACTGACAGTACCTTAGATATTGCAAAAAAATATAATTGTGAAGTATTAGTTAATAAAAATATGGGTTGGGTAGAGGATGAAGTTACTACGTCCAGAGTGAAAAAAGTTGTTAAAACAGAATGGATTTACTGGGCTTTTGCTGATGAAATGATTGATTTATTGACCATTGACGTGATTCAATCTGCAATAAAGACTGGCAAATACGACATTATAAATATTACGCGAAAGAACTACTACTATGGGCGCTTTTGTTACGATGCTTTTGCTGATCGTATGAATCGGATATTTAAGAAAGAAGCTATAGATTTTACAGGTAATAAAATACATGGATTTGGTGTGGTTACTGTAGGAAAGGAAAATATTTTATATTTACCGAACAATTATTTTGTTCATCACTTTATTTCAAATACGGCAGAGTCGTATTTGAATGTTATAAATAGATACACAAGTATAGATGCGGATGATAACAAAAAATTTCGTGGTGTTTCTCGTATGGTGTTGGGGGCTATTAAGATTTTTTTAGGTAATATAATTATGCGAGGTGGGTACAAATCAATGCCATCAGTTTTTTTTCTTGTTTTGAATATGATTTATTATTCATGGGTTGCCAATATGAAGGCATATGAAAAAATAAATAACTTAGGGCGAAGTGAAATTGAAGAAAAAAATAATAAATATAGAGATTCAATTTTGAATACACTTCGTTAATTTTAGGATGCTAGATGAATAAATTAAAGAAATTTTTATCGTTATCATATTTTGAAAAAAAATATTTTCTTGAGTGTTTTTATTATTCACTTAAAACGCGTTTTTTTTATAGCTATATTTTTGGGCGAGTTGGAAAAGGAGGGTGGATAAAGCTTCCAGACCAAGTATTTAACGCTAAAAAAATATATATTGGTGATAATGTTAGAATTGAAAGATATTCAGTTTTGTATTCTGTTCAGAAATATGGAAATAAAAACTATGGTGGAGAGATTAATATTAGCAATGGGGTTTATGCGAATAAAGGTTTTAATATTACATCTGCATGTAAAGTGACTGTTGGGGAGGGAACTGCTTTTGGTCCCAACGTTTTTATTTGTGATTTTGATCATGGATTTTCATCAATTCATGAAAATATGATCGAATCAAGTCTGAATATTAAAGGCGAAATAATTATTGGCAGAAATTCTTGGCTTGGTGCAAATGTGTTTGTTTCAGGAGGGGTGGAATTAGGAGAGCATTGTGTAGTTGCAGCAAATAGCGTTGTAACCAAGAGTTTTCCTGCCTATTCAGTGATCGCTGGTGTGCCGGCAAAATTAATTAAGCAATATAACTTTGAAAAAGAAGAGTGGATAAAAGCATGAATATTTTAATTACAGGCGGTGCGGGATTTATTGGTTCTAATTTGACTCATTCCCTCATTGGTCAGGGCCATTTTGTTACTATCCTTGATAATCTATCATGTCAGATTCATGGAGATAATCCATCAATTACGTCGCCTTTATATATTTCAATTAAAGATAAAGTCAAATTTATATATGGCTCTGTAACCGAGGAAAAAAGCTGGCAAGAAGCAATTATTGGTCAGGATGCGATTATTCATCTAGCTGCTGAAACAGGCACTGGCCAGTCTATGTATGAAATTAAGCGTTATGTTGATATAAATATTGGCGGGACCGCCTTAATGTTGGATATTTTGGCAAATCAACCGCATCAAGTAAAAAAAGTGCTGGTTGCTTCGTCACGGGCTATTTATGGTGAAGGAAAATACAGCTCAAAAAGCTTAGGCGTTTGTTATCCGGAGTCTCGGACAAAGGCTGATTTAGAAGCTGGTCATTTTGATCCTTTATGTCCGATTACAGGCGAGCCATTAGTCTTATTGGCTACAGATGAAGAGTCAAAAATTCACCCTACATCGGTATATGGAATAACAAAGCAAAACCAAGAACAAATGGTAATGACGGTTTGTTCTTCTCTGGGTATCGCTGCTACCGCACTTCGCTATCAGAATGTATACGGCCCTGGGCAGTCACTTCGTAACCCTTATACTGGTATTCTTTCTATTTTTTCAACCAGAATTAAAAATGGAAATTCAATAAATATTTTTGAAGATGGGAAGGAAAGTCGTGATTTTGTTTACATTGATGATGTTATTGAAGCAACTGTATTAGCACTATTTTCAAGTAAAGCTAATGGTGAGGTCTTTGGGATAGGTTCAGGCGTTCCTATTGATGTCATGACCGTTGCCAGCATATTGGTTAAGCAATATGGCGTAGATATTGAACTAAATATTACTGGGGATTTTAGATTAGGTGATATTCGGCATAATTTTGCTGATTTGAAAAAAGCAAATGAATTATTAGGATTTAAGCCAAAAGTTAGCTTTGAGGAAGGAATTGCCCTATTTACTCAATGGGTAAATAAGCAAGAAGTTATTGCTGACTCATATGATCAAAGTATTGCTGAAATGAAAAAACGGGGATTAATGAAATGAGCCGTAAATTAGGCCTTGTTACGGTACTTTTTAATAGTTCTGGTGTGCTGCCCGGTTTTTTTGAAAGTTTATACAAACAAACAGACTGTGAATATGTACTTTATATTATTGATAATAGTCTGGATGATTTATCTTATACAACCGCAGTTGAATTAATCAACTTGTATGATCTGAAAAATGTTAAGTTGATTAAAAATGAAGATAATGTTGGCGTGGCTGCAGGTAATAATCAGGGGATTTTTTTAGCATTGGAAGATGGATGTGATTATGTTCTTTTGCTAAATAACGATATTGAATTTGAAAATGAATTCTTATTTAGTAAGATGTTATCTTTGGCAGAAGAGCGCAAAGAAAAAATAATTGTTCCTAAAATTTATTTTTTCGATAGTAGAAAAATATGGTATGCCGGCGGAAAGTTAAATAAGTGGATTATGACTACTCCTCATTTAGGTGAAGGAGATACAGATAACGGACAATTTGATATTGCAAAATACACAGAATATGCGCCTACATGCTTTATGCTTATTCATAATTCTGTTTTTAATTCTGTTGGTATGATGGATGAACGGTATTTTGTTTATTATGATGATACAGATTTTGTGATACGTGCTGCAAATAACGGTATTAGAATTTGGTATTGGCCTGATGAGATTGTTTTGCATAAGGTGAGTTCTAGTACTGGTGGTGCTCAAAGTACATTTGCTGTATTTTATAGTAATAGGAATAGACTTTATTTCATCAAGAAAAACCTGTCTTTTGTTTATAAGGTATCGTCTTTTGTTTTTATTGCGGCGGTTTCTTCGTTTAAATTATGCACCTATAAAAGATCATTAAGAAAAGCATTGATAGAGGGCATTAAAGCAGGAATAAACCATTAATTAATTTTAAATTATAGTGAATATAAATATATATGAAAAAAATTGCTCTAATTACAGGTATTACCGGTCAAGATGGTTCTTATCTGGCTGAATTTTTATTGGAAAAAGGCTACGAAGTACATGGCATTAAGCGCCGTGCATCCTCTTTTAATACTCAACGCGTAGATCATATTTATCAAGATCCTCATATTGAGAATAGTAAGTTTAAATTGCATTATGGCGATTTAACTGATTCCTCTAATTTAACCCGCATTTTAAAAGAAGTGCAGCCGGATGAAGTTTATAATCTTGGCGCACAATCTCATGTAGCCGTAAGTTTTGAAGCGCCTGAATATACGGCGGATGTCGTTGCAATGGGAACATTACGTCTACTTGAAGCGATTCGTTTCTTAGGTTTAGAAAAGAAAACTCGTTTTTATCAGGCTTCTACTTCTGAATTATTTGGCTTGGTGCAGGAGATTCCTCAAAAGGAAACAACTCCATTTCATCCGCGTAGCCCTTATGCCGTAGCTAAAATGTATGCCTATTGGATGGTGGTGAATTACCGTGAAGCCTATGGTATGTTCGCATGCAATGGTATTTTGTTTAATCACGAAAGCCCGCGTCGCGGTGAAACATTTGTTACACGAAAAATCACCCGTGGCTTAGCTAATATTGCTCAAGGTTTAGAAAAATGCCTCTTTATGGGTAATATCGATTCGCTACGTGACTGGGGCCATGCCCGTGATTACGTAAAAATGCAATGGATGATGTTGCAAAATGATGTAGCTGATGATTTTGTGATTGCAACGGGTGTGCAATATAGCGTTCGAGAGTTTATTACCATGGCCGCTGCTGAATTAGGAATTACATTGTCATTTGTAGGTCAGGGCGTTGATGAAAAAGCGGTTGTGGCTAAAGTCGAAGGTGATAAAGCTCCTGCATTAAAGGCGGGCGATATTATTATGCAAGTTGATCCACGTTATTTCCGCCCTTCAGAGGTTGAAACACTATTAGGTGATCCAACAAAAGCTAAAGAAAAATTAGGCTGGGTACCAGAAATTTCCTTGCAAGAAATGGTACAAGAAATGGTGGCTCATGATTTGCTGCAGGCACGCCAGCATGCTCTGCTTAAAACACATGGCTATTCAGTAGCTGTTTCTACAGAGCAGTAAAACTAATCCGGGCACTTGTGCCCGGTTTTTTATCCTATTTAAATTGAATAAATAAAATGTCCTATATTTTGCCTGAACATAAAATTTACATTGCTGGTCATCGCGGTATGGTTGGTTCTGCAATTGTGCGTGAATTAAATAAACTGGGTTTAAGTAATATTGTTACGCGCACGCATGCGGAATTAGATCTTACTAATCAAACTGCTGTAGATGAATTCTTTGCGGTAGAAAAACCTGATTTTGTATTTTTAGCAGCAGCAAAGGTCGGTGGTATTCATGCAAATAATGTTTATCGTGGTGATTTTATTTATCAGAATTTGATGATACAAAATAATGTGATTCATGCCGCTTACCTACATGGTGTAAATCGCCTGATGTTTTTAGGTTCCAGCTGTATTTACCCTAAAGATTGCCCGCAACCGATTAAAGAAGAATATCTCTTAACAGGTCCACTAGAGCAAACCAATCAGCCCTATGCATTGGCTAAAATTGCCGGTATTGAAATGTGCTGGAGTTACAACCGCCAATACGGTACCCAATATCTGGCAGTTATGCCAACCAATCTTTATGGCCCTGGGGACAATTATCACCCAGAAAACAGCCATGTGATTCCTGCCCTTATTCGCAAAGCGCACGAAGCCAAAGAAAGCGGTGCAAAAGAAATGATGGTATGGGGTAGCGGTATACCGCGCCGCGAGTTTTTATATTGCGAAGATATGGCCGAGGCCTGTGTATATTTACTGAATTTGCCTGATGTTGAATATAAAAAGCAATTAAATGATCAGCACCCGCCGCTGATTAATATTGGTACTGGCGAGGATATGACGATTCATGAGTTAGCTGAGAAAATTTGTGCTGCTGTTGGTTTTAAAGGTGAGTTGGTTTTTGACTCTAATAAGCCGGATGGTACTTTGCGTAAACTGCTTGATGTAGCTAAAATGTCAGCTGCTGGCTGGATGGCTAAAAGTGTTTTTAAGGATAAAATCCCTACAACATATTTAGAATTTTTGAAGCAATTAAAAGCATAATGTTTGAGTTGGTAATTTTGAGGTTCTGATGTATATATTATACTCATTTAATATGTTTTTTTCCTTGTGCATTTTTTTTCTAATGCCATATTTTGCAGTAAAATATCTGCACCATAATTGGTTTAATCCGTTTTCAATTCTAGCATTAGGCGAATTTCCTGTTTTTTTAATGAAAACATTTTTTGGGCCTGCATTTCTTATTGATGGTGGCGTCTTAAACCCATATTTTCAATTTGCTCTTTTTGTTTCTAACATTCAACTTGGATTACAGTTTGTTTCCTTTCTTGTTTTTTTTCTTATTATAAGAAATAGGACAGTAAGTGTGCCTTTATCTAGCGTGCCATATTCTTTTGTACAACTTAAATGGTTTTGTGTATTCTTTTTTTCTTTATATTTATTGTCTTTTGTATGGCTGGCAGGTTCGAGTGAATTAGGATTAATGGGATGGCTTGGCAATCCGCGGCTTGGATATCAGCAGTTTCGCTCAGGGCAAGGAATGTGGTATGCCTTTGCCGTTGCATTCTTATCTTTGTCGTATACTTTTTTTTGCTTATATACAAATAAAATTTCTAATTTAATACGTGGGTCTTTTTTTTATTTTGTACTTATATATTTCCTTGGTTCAAAAGGGTTTTTGTTAAATTTCGTTTTTTTTTATGATGATATGTCTTTGGTTTAGAAAATGGAAACATTTGAATAAAATAATAACTATCGGTCTCCCTGTGGTTTTTTCCGTGATGTTGTTTAATTTATATTTGGCTTTAGGTGATTTGAATTATGAAGATATTCTTTCGTATTTTGATTACTTTAAAAATGCGACAGATTATTTTAAAGAATATTTTTCTGGAAGAGTTGGATTGTTTAATGGTGAAATTCTATTATCTTCATTTTGGGGGTATGCCCCAAGAAATTTATTTCCAGAAAAACCAATTGTCTATGGCATTCTTTTAGTCAATGAAATATTTTTTCCTGGACAGGCAGAGTTAACGAATACTCCTGCGTACTCTGCCGGTGTAGAATATTTTGCAGATTTTGGTTTGGCTGGTGTTACAGTATTTTCTCTCTTTTCATTAACTGCTTTATTTAAAGCCATTGTGGTTAGTGTAGCGTTTAAGGATAAGAGTGTTGGCACTTGTTCAATGTCATATTTTTCAATGCTGGCTTATATTATTTTATTTTCCCCTGCATTTGGGTCTTTTTTCCCTGGTGGAGCATTCTTTATGCTCTTTATTTGTATAATGTTTTTATTATTCATGGTTAAGCAATGGCGATATTTGTTATTGTCTAGTGTAAGGTGAATTAATTTTGGTTATTTTATGATTTTTATTGATTGTGTAATTTATTCTTTACAAAAATCTGGTGGCATAACTGTATATTTTAACGAACTTATTAAAAGGATTAGCCTTGCTTACCCAGCGTCTTTTTTATTGTCTCGTGATTATGTAGAAGCTAAAAGAAAATGGGCGGGGAAAGACTTTTTTTGTCCTGAGCGTTATCGTGATATAGATTGTGATAATTATGCATTATGTCATTCAAGTTACTATCGGATTTCACAGAACAAAAACGTTAAAAATATCACTACTGTTCATGACTTTACTTACGAAAAGTTTGTAAAAGGCCCTGCCCGCTGGGTTCATTCATGGCAAAAATTTCGTGCGATCAGGTATTCTGAAGCTATTATTTGTATTTCTGAAAACACTAAGCAAGATTTACTTCACTACCTGCCAGATGTGGATCAGGAAAAAATATTTGTCATTTATAATGGTGTGAGTGATGAGTATTTCCCCTTGGATAATCAAGCTGCTCAAGTTCGTAAGCGATATGTACTTTTTGTTGGTGCACGTGGCGGCTATAAGAACTTTACCCTTGCAATTAATGTAATTGCCCAGTTGAAAGATATTGAGCTACTGGCTGTTGGTGGTGGACAGTTTTCTGCTAAAGAGTTGCTTATTTTAAATCAGTTAATACCCAATCGTTTTAGCCATGCAGGTTTTGCAACGACAGAACAGTTGAATATTTTGTATAATGAGGCTTTGTGCTTACTTTATCCTTCATCATATGAAGGATTTGGTATTCCTATTATTGAGGCAATGCGAGCTGGTTGCCCTGTTGTAGCTATGAATGCTTCATCGATACCTGAAGTTGCAGGTGATGCGGCAATATTAGTTGATAAACCAGAAGTAGCGGGATTTGTTGATGCAATAAACAGTTTATGTAATAAAGAAAAAATAAACGAATTACGTGAGTTAGGATTTGTTCAGGCGGCAAAATTTTCATGGGATGAAACTTTTAGGCAAACCGTAGCAGTGTATGAGCACGTTCTTGGTCACCCCTTGCCAAAGCGAATTGATGAATGAAAGTTAGCATTATTACAGCGGTATACAATAACCATAGCATGGTCGCCAAAGCGATTGAATCTGTTTTGGCTCAAAAGAATATTAAGATTGAATATATTGTTATAGATGGGCAGTCAACTGATGGTACTTTAGAAATTATTGAATCATACAGGGATAAAATTGATGTTTTGGTTAGTGGCCGTGATGGAGGAATTTATCAGGCACTTAATAAGGGATTGAGTTTAGCAACTGGGGATTATGTTGGTTTTTTGCATTCAGATGATTTTTTTGCAAATGACCATGTATTAGAAAAGTTATTTAAGAATATTAGCGGGCAAGAAGCTGCTGTTTATGGTGATTTAGATTATGTTCTTAAAAATAATGTCCATAAGGTTGTTCGTCATTGGAAGTCCATGCGCTTTACCCCAAAACTATTAAAAATGGGCTGGATGCCGCCTCACCCTGCTTTATATGTTCGACGTGATATTTTTAATAGCTTAGCTGGGTTTGATCCTCAGTATAAAATAGCTGCAGATTATCATTTTATTTTACGTTTATTTAGGGAGCAGAAGCATGTTTTTTCTTATGTTCCTGGTGTTGTGGTTAAAATGAGAACTGGTGGGGCAAGCAATAATTCAATTGGCAATGTTTATAAGAAATTTAATGAGCAACGGCGTATTCTAAATAGCCTTGGCATGGGGGGGGGCGTGGTTGTTTTAAGAAAAATGTTGAATAAACTACACCAGTTTGTTTGATTTTCCGGCATCAAATTCAAATACTGTATTTATGCTTACTATTTAGGTAACTCCATGCTTTATCTCGTACTCGCATTCCTAACCTCCGTCATCGTCACCATGCTCGTGATCCGTTTTGATCACTTGCATAGCCATATCTCTGGTGATCATGATTTAGGTGGGGTGCAGAAGTTTCATTCTCATTCGGTACCGCGGATTGGTGGGCTTTCTATCATGATGGGGATGCTCGCGGTTTTATTGGCTGGGGCGATTAAAGAGACTCATTGGTTTCCGCAGTTTGCTATGTTGATTGTGGCTAGTTTGCCTGCTTTTTTAGGGGGGCTGATTGAGGATTTAACTAAAAAAGTAGGGGTGTTAATGCGGCTGGGTTTAACTATGCTGGCGGCTTTATTAGGATACTTTTTATTGGGTGCAGGCATTGTTCGTTTAGATGTGCCTTATATTGATCTAATTATGCAATTTACTGTTGTTTCATTGCTTTTTACCATGTTTGCAGTGGCGGGCGTGGCAAATGCTTTTAATATTATTGATGGTTTTAATGGTTTATCTGCCGTTGTGGCAATGATGATTTTTGCTGGGCTGGCTTATGTTTCATTTGCTTTAGGTGATTGGTTTTTGTTAATTGCTAATATGGGCATGATTGGTGCCTGTTTTGGGTTTTTACTTTGGAATTACCCCAGAGGGCTAATCTTTTTAGGTGATGGTGGGGCGTATTTTGTTGGCTTTATGGTGGCAGAATTATCCGTATTGCTGATGGCAAGGCATCCTAGTGTTTCTATTTGGTTTCCATTCTTGCTTTGTATTTACCCAGTATTTGAAACGCTATTTACTATTTATCGTCGTAAATTTGTAAAAGGTGTTTCTCCTGGTTTGCCTGATGGCATCCATTTGCACACGCTTATTTATAGGCGAGTAGTGCGTTTGCAATTAGGTGAAGATGTGGCGCGTTATAAAGTGCAGCGTAATGCTTTAACTGCGCCATATTTATGGGCTCTATCATCTTTTGCGGCTATTCCAGCAGTTATATTTTGGGAGAGCCCGTATATTTTATTAGGCTTTGTTTTATTGTTTATTGCCAGTTATATTTTGTTGTATAAAATGATTGTTAATTTTAAAATTCCACAATGGATGGTAATTAACAAAGATAGTTAGTAAAGCAAGCTTGATATTGGAAGAGAAGGGGAAGGCAAGATGCTTTCCTCTTTGCTTTTTACCGTATGTATGCCAGTTTTAATTTCTTTGTGGTATCTTTCTGCCAAACTTTGCCAAGATAGTTCATTTTTTATATATTCTGCAGTTTTTCTTGTTATTTTATCTAATTGTATATCTGTTAGCGTTAGTGTGTTCTTTATTGTGTCGGTTATATTTTTTATCTTTATATAATGCACCCCAGTCTCAAACCTCGTCCCCCTCACCCCAAACTCAGTACTAATAATTGGCAACCCTGCCGCTGCATATTCAATAAGTTTTAAATTAGATCCAGAACCATTTAGCATTGGGTTGAGTCCGATGGAGGTGATTTGTAACCAGAGTTGTTTTTCTGCTTGGCTGACTACGCCTAAAAAACGCACATTATCGGGTATTTTACGTTGCTTAAATGCATCGGCTACACTGCCTAAAATAATATATTGCAGGGATATATCTTGTGCTGCGGCGATCAAGATTTTCTCTACAGCTTCTAAATTGGGGCCGTGATTGCTGCCCATAAAGAGGGATATATTATTTGTGGATTCCAGCCCCATTTGCATGCGTATTTCTTTGCGGCCTGCTTGGTCTAAATACTTAATATTTTGAGTGTCAGCGCCATTGGCAATTACGCTGAATTGATGATCAGGGATTTGATACAGGGCTTGCATACGCTGGCTGTCTTCATTGCTGCAGCAAATTATATGAAGCGCGCCCATGGCACATTGGAATTCTAATTCTTTGATTTTTTGCGCTTCATTAGGGTGCTGCTGATATATTTGTGCCTTCAGGTCGGCTTCTACATTATGCGCTTCATAGAGCCATTGCTTAACGCCAGCCTGTATCATTGCCGGATATGCATAAGGATGGCTGCAGATAACCACGCTGGCCCATGGGGCACGGCGTTTAATCTCGGCTTGCCATTCTGGTAATAACTCAGGGTGTGCGGCTGCTAGCCAATCAACACAGGATATATTTAATCTTTTTTCTTCTGCGCTTAATTTTTTTCTAAATTCATTGCCTACCGGTATTAAGACTTCAATAAAGTTCTCATTTAAGTTTCTGCTTTTAATGATTCTGGTATTAAAGTCTAAGTTAAGTATCTCTACCGAATAGCCAAGCATTGATAGCTCTGAATACAAATGATAAAGCCGTGCCTGCCCACCGCTGATAACGGGGTAGATGGGATAGGTATTGAGTACCAATATTTTGGGCTGATATGGTACGTTTACATTTAAAAGCTCTTTCGCTAATGTTGGCCAGTTTATATCTTTAACCACGTTATACGCTTGTTGGCCAAGCTGATAGCTAAGTGATGGGTTTTCGCAAAGTTGTTTAATTGCTTTTGCGATTTCATCACAATCTGGTTCTATAATAAGGCCGTTTTCCATATGTCTGATTAATTCTGTGGCGCCTCCGCTATCTGTGCAGCTTAATACAGCTTTGCCTGCAATCATGGCTTCATAACTAATTAGGCCAAAGTCTTCGTGCTCGGGAATGAAAGGTACAAAAATAGCATTGGCATATTCTTGCGCTAATTGCTGCTCGGATATATGCCCAAGCAGGGTAATTGCAGCATTGGGGGGGATTAGTTTTTGTAATTCAGTACCTTGTGGGCCTGTACCTGCAATTCTTAAAGGCGTTTTAACCCCCGATTTACAGTAGGCTTTAATGAGTAAATCAATTCTTTTAGGTGTATCGAGCCGGCTGGCGGTAAAAATGGCCGGGGGAATTTGCGTATCCGCTATAACCCCAGCTTGGGGTAGCGAGCTTGGGTGGTAAAGCACATCAGGTTTAATACCATCAGGAAAGCATTCTTTGCGATTGGCAACTTCATGGGCAATCGCTGTATAGCGAAAAATTTGCCCAGGAGCTAAGGCGACAGCATCAAAAAAATGAATAATTGCACGTAATAGCGGGCCGGGCAGAGTAATATCTTGCGGGCTCAGGATTTGTAATTCTTTAATGCGTTTTAATTCTGCAAAGCATTCGATAAGATGGGTTCTGTTTGGTTTTTTTATACTTAGCAGGCGGTATAGGGCAGGTAATTTTTGTGCCAAACGGTTAATATTTTTTGTTAAATTTGTTGGATAAGTATCGTATAAGCCGCGCAGCGTGTGTTGCATAAATAGAATATGCCGAGGATGGGCAATCATCCATGCTGGATATTTAGTACTAATGACTAAATCAAAGTGATTTAAATCGAGTTCAGCAAAATTTTGATAGCTTTGAATAATGGCCCAAAAATCATGCTCCGGGCTGGGTAATTTAATCAGTTCAGCCGTAATGTTTTCCTGCTGATTTAATGTCAGCCACAGGCCTTTCCAAATGTTTTCAGCACCGCCCCACACAAAGGGCACTCCGCTTGGGGCAACAATAGCGACTTTCAATTAGCTCTCCAGTAATTTGCTGACTACGTTATTCCAGCTTATGCCTAATTTAGGCCATGCTGCTTTTGCGGTTTTACCCATTTCTAGTGTCTGACTTGGGTGCTCTGCAATCCAGTTTAATACCTCTGCTATGGCCTGAGGATTGGGGGGGATAATCCAGCCGGTATGGCTGTGCTCAATAAACTCTAATGGCCCACCAGAATCGGTGCAGGTAATTACTGGCTTGCCGGAAAGCATGGCCTCATGGGTGATATAGCCATAATCTTCATCGAAAGGAGCAAAGAATACAGCGGTACAGTGGGCGTAATAGGCTATTTTCTCGGCTTCGCTAATTGCGCCTAGCATTCTCACTCTTTCGTATAAGCCTAGCTGATTAATTAATTGTTTAAGTGATTCCGATTGTCCGCCAGCACCTGCAATCACAATAGGTAAAGATTTAGGAGCCAGTTCAAGTGCTTTGATTAATAAATCTTGGCGCTTTAGAACTTCTATTCTACTGGGGCAAAAAATATAGCCTAAATCTTCTGCACGATGAAATGCTTGATAAGCGGGGGGCGGATGGTAGAGTGGCTGGGCTTTTAAATCATTGTATTGATAAAGGCGCTCTGCAACGCGTTTAGAGTTAGCAAAACGCTGGGTGCAGTGCCTCAATGCATATTGATCAAACTCTATAATGGCATCTTTAAGCTGGGCGAGCTGAGGGGTACTATTTTGTGGTGAGTAAAGCTCATATACGGCGCGGTGCTGGTGCATAATCCAAGCGGTATGGCAATTGTGCTCAATGCCATAGCATGGAAATTGTAGGCTAATTAATCGATCAACTCTATATCCATTGGGTTGATTTAAATTTAATTTATTACACCATTGCATTAAATCAAGAATGGGTTGCTCGGGCTGAAAAGTAAAGGGGAGGCGTAGTGTTTCTACTTTACAGCCTGCATTTATTAATGCATCTGCGGTGCCTTGAATATGGTAATCCGCTCCGCCGTGCAAAAAAGGCGTGATATTTGCGGCAAGCATGATGTTCATTGCTTATTTCCAGCGCGTTTAGCAATCAGTGCATAATCTTGTGGCCCACATAGATGGCCATTTACCCGCTCGGTGAGTAAATCATTACCTGGCACTTTAGCGGACTCTGGATAAGGATTTAAACGTAGTATTTCGCAGTCTTTAAATCCATGATATTCAGCTAAAAACTGTAGACTATTTGGAGTTACTGGATTTTTATGGCTAAAATCATGATAGAAGGTATGGCTGCCTACTAACACATTTTCTGGATTAGGCGTTTCTAAAATAAGGATACCACCAGGGCTTAATACTCGATAGGCTTCTTTCAATAACCGAAATAGTATTTCAAATGGCAAATGCTCTACAACATGAAATGAGCTAATAGCACCAATTGATTTCTCTTTTAGATTAGATAAATAATCTAGTGCATCCGCATGTACTACAGATAAATTTTGCTCACGACAATGGCGAATCATTTCTTCACTTTGATCTACACCTTGGGCTTTTAAACCTTTTGTATTCAGTAATTTAATCCACTCGCCACGGCCCATACCTATATCTAATAAAGGGAGTTGGCTGGTCCTTAATATATCTTCTACATACGGCGTATATTTTTCTAGTTTTCCAGTGATTTCATCTTCTGGGCCACGAAACTTTGCTTCAAATGCAAGGTAGTAGGCATCCACCTCGATATCTTCTACGGGAAGGGGTATTTCATAAGTAGCAGGTTGCGGATTCCCTGCCATTTTTTTTAAAATTTGTTCGTTTAAATAGAGCGCTGTTTTACCATTATTAATCATACCATTACTGATAAAGAGCATTTTTTCCTCTGTATCAACAAGTGATTTATTAATAGCAGATAAATTATGTGCCAGTTCTTGCTTGATCTTCTCTTGGCTTATATTTAGGGTTTCAGAAAAACTATCAATGATATTGTTAAGGCCATCAGTTTGCTGCTTAATGCTGTCGCGCACAAAATCTCTTACGTCATGAGCATTTTGTATTTTCTGCTCGAATAATTTATTGTATTGATCGTTTAATTCTTGATTTGCATTATTTAGTGAAGCTGTAAGATTGCTCTCTATATTAATTAGTTGCTGATTTACGGTATATGCTATTTTTTTATTGATGATTTCTAAGTCGTGGCTTTGTTTGGATAGTATTGCACTATGCTGAATAGTGGCTGTATTCGTGCTGCTTAGTTTAATGAGCTGATCGTGTATACGACCAACTAGGCCTGCGCCACGGCGGCCACCCCATATGGTTAGTATTTTATTTTCAAGCGCAATAATATAGCGGTCCAGCCGGTTTGTTTTTAATAAATGACCGTGATGTTTAGATTCAGTGCTGCATAACATTTGTAATGCAAATTTACGTAAACTGAGTCTGCCTGATGATATTAAATCATGGTAATTACGTGCGCCTTCTGTGTCTGGCGCTCTACCTAAAATAACTTGGTATGAAAAAAATATAAATAAATGTGGGTTACCAATTGCAATTAGTTCTCTTAATGATTGTGGCAACCATGGCAATTGATATCTTTCAGTGCTATCTATTTTGTTAACTGCCAATAGCGTTGGCTGTGTATTTTGGCTAAGTGCATAGGATTGAACTCGATTAATAATTGCATCTAGATTATGCATGGGCCTATACCTTTTACTCATTGTTTTCAGATTCAATGCAACTTTGCAAACTCAGCTCTATGGGGCTGCCATCTAAATAAGCCGCATCAAGCCTTACTACTCCCGCAAATACTTCATCAGAAATGACAGTAATGGTGGCGGCATGATCCCACCAATCATAGTTTTTAATTAAATGGTGATAGGAGGAGTGTAATGCAATACTCAAGTTATAGCTGCCAGCAGCTAGCCTAAAATCTGCAAGTTCAAAAATTATTTTAAATTTATCACCTTGCTTAAGAGGTGGTTTTTTCTGCATTAAAAATGTATTTGATCCAAACACTTCATTGCCCACTCTATCTTTAATTAAAAATCCAATAGTTAAATCTGGTATTTTTTGTACTACTTGATAAGTTACATGTATTTGAATTTTACTGCCAGAAAGAACAGCCTGAATTTTTTCATTGTCTTTATATACGTCAACAGCAAGAAGCTTGGCTTCACCCGTACCTGATCTAACCCCTTCATCGATACATATTTTATTATTTTCGCTATTTGCAATTAGTGCATTATAGTAATCAAGAATGGCAGCTGGGCTATCGTCGGCAAGCATCTTTCCCTTATCTAATAAAATAGCTCGATCACAAAGTGTTTTTACCGCGAGTGGGTCGTGCGATACAAATAAAAGCGAAGTGCCAAGAGCCTGAAATGCTTTTATTTTATCAAAACATTTATGCTGGAAATAAGCGTCCCCTACAGAAAGCGCTTCATCCACAATCAGTATTTCTGGCCTAACGGCGGTTGCTACGCTAAATGCCAACCGCATTTGCATTCCACTTGAATATTTTTTTAATTGAATATCAATATATTCTGCAAGCTCTGAAAAGCCAATGATGCTATCAATGTGCTGGTCTATTTCATGCCGGCTCATACCGAGTAGTTGGCCAGAGATATAAACATTTTCTCTACCACTTAATTCCTCATGAAAGCCGATACCAAGCTCTAATAAGGCACCAATTCTGCCATTTACTGTAATAAGGCCTCCGCTTGGGCTAAGCGTTTGGCAAATAAGCTTGAGCAAAGTGCTTTTTCCAGAACCATTGCGGCCAACAATCGCGATAGATTCGCCTGCTTCTATAGAGAAAGATATTTCTTTAAGTGCCCATTTATTAATGCAGTGCCGACTAGCATCTATGCCTAGCAAAGCTTGCAGCTTATGACGACGTAGTGGATATATGCTAAAAACTTTGGATACATTTTCAACAGAGATCAAGGCCATGCTTATAGATCATCCATGATTTTTTGAATGTTTTTAGAATAAAATATATAAAATATTAAAAATAAAGTTACGGAAAGGATGAGTGCGTAAAATAGCCAATTCCATGCGATTGGCCAGCCAAGTATGACCTGTTGCCCTAGTTGTGAAACCCAGTAAACGGGGTTGAGATAAATATAATTTGCGGCCCATGTAGGTAAAATTTGTGGAGCATAGACTATTGGTGTTGCCCAAAATAATAACTGCATAATGGCGTCAACAAATTGCCCTACATCTCTAATATAGGCATGGGCAAGTGCCAGTAGCCCAGATAAACTAAAAGCAAACAGGGTAATCACGGCTATTTGTAAAATATAAACCGCTATAATTTCAAAGCTGAATGATCCTAGTATAATTAAAAATATAAAATAAAACCCCGCTAAGACTAAACTATTAACAAGCGCAATGACTACTACTGATAGTAGTGGGATTATCTTTGAAATTTTATTTTTTCTAAGTAGGCCTGCATTTTCAACTAAAAATAATTTACCTTTGGCTATAATCTCGGAAAAATACTGCCAAACTAGCATGCCGCTGGTTAAATACATTGTATAAGCGTAATGACTATTTATGCCTGGCAAACGAGATTTCATTAAATCTGCAAAAACTAAGCTATAGGTGAGTATCATTAATACAGGTGCAAAAAACAGCCAAAATATACCAAGTAATGACCCACTATATCTTGATTTAATTTCTCTACTTACCATTGCATGCAATAGCCAGCGGCCGGCGAGTATTCTTTTAATGATTTCCAAAAAAAGCCCCCCATACGTAGAGTAATGTCATTGAGGAAATAATACCGGTGGTGTTGGCTAGCTGGTCATAAATACAACATTTTCTACCTGTTAATGGTTGCAATATTTCAATACTTGCTCCCATTAAAAATAAAATGATAAATGTTTTTGTGTAGGTAAAATAAGGTGCTATGAGTAGACTAAGAAAAAAGTAAGCAATAAAATGGATAACTTTATCATTTTTAACGGGAGAATATTGTTGCAAATTATAAAATGAACCCACAATAATGGTTATGATTGTGGATGATATTAATACACCATTTAATAATGATTCGCCCATACATCCCTATATGTGTTAAGAGTTTTAGCGGCACATCGATCCCAGGTAAAGTAATTTGATCTAATTAGCCCTTCGGTGATGTGATCGCTAGCGCATTCAGGGTTTAGGGCTAGATTGGTCATATGTTCTGCCAAGCCCTCTATATCACCGTTATTAAAATAAAAGGGGGCGGCTCCACCAATTTCTTGGATCGCTCCGCCTGCGGTGGTAATCACCGGCGTACCCACGCTCATTGATTCTAATACGGGTAAACCAAAGCCTTCATAAGCCGATGGATAGACCATGCAGCGTGCGCCAGCCAAAAGGGCGGGCAAGTCTTCTTCAGTTACATATTGTAGCCAATGAACATTCTTACTCTTTTTTATTCTGTTTAATAGATCTTCACACTTCCAGCCAGCTCCGCCAATAATAATTAATGGAAGTGTGGTTTTTTTGTTTTGAACTAGCATTTGATAGGCTAGCAGTAGGTCTTCAATTTTTTTTCTAGGCTCAATGGTGCCCAAAAATAGAAAGTAGTCTTTGCTTGGTAGATTATATTTTTTTAATATTTGGCTATTGTAAGATTCAGGCGAAAACTTATTATGGTCTACGCCGTTATAGGTGATGTGTAGTTTATTTGTTACCTCGGGCATCCAATTGATCAGCTCTTTTTGTACTGATTTCGATACCACAAAGATGGCTTCTGCCTTTTCTAGTGTGATAGGGAGGTGATCATTTAAAAAGCGAACTCTTTCGATTGGGTGCCATTCTGGGTTAATAATATGGGATAAGTCGTGAACGGTTACTAAATATGGGTATTGTAATACCGTTGGAATGTAATTAGGTTCGTGATAGATATAGTTTTTATTCTTAATGGTGTGTGCACCACGATTGCTATGATATTTTTTTCTAAGATAGCATTTTAATGCTGGAAATCGATTCACGAGATTTCTTAGCTTAGAAAGTAGATACTCATTATTGGTTTTTTTGCTAACACGGCCAAATTGATAGTAATCTAGGTCAATATCTGTTTCAAATTGCTGCATCGCCCTAGATAAGCTGGTTGCATAGCGGCCTATCCCAGTGAGTGGTGGGATCATGCCTTGGGCCGAAAATAAAATATTTATTTTATCCATTGCTCAGCTTTGTTTGGGTGGTTTTATGAGCAAGCAGCGCCTAATTACTATGTTGCTTGGTTTTTTTCGTGGAAAGGGCTTGTTCGCTATTTAATATTTCTGTGTCAAATGCTTTTCGGAATGAAAAAATTTCAGTTTGCATCACAGCCATACTGCTTGCTTGATACATTTGTATCGTTTTTTTTACCATTTTTTCAGCGGTTAACTCTTGCTCAAATCTTTTTCTTGCGTAGACGGCCATATTATTTCGCAACTTATCGTCTTGGCAGAGCTTATTTATAGCATTAGCTAATGCCAGTGAATCTGCAGGAGGGACAATTAAGCCAGATTTTTCATGCTCATTAACCCAAGCCACCCCAGAGCCAGATATATCACATGAGATAACTGGTTTGGAAAAGCTCATGGCCTCTACTTGCACAATGCCGTAGGCTTCTGATCTTAAAATGGAAGGCAGACAGAATATATCGCAGGCACTGTAATATGAAGGCAATTGTTGATCTGAAATTTCACCCAATATTTTAACTTTATATTCGAGTCCTAGTTTTTGTATCAAGTGGCGGAAACTCTCTACACCTGGTCCGCCAATTAACACTACGATATCATCATTAGTATATTTACAAGCTTCAATTAAGTGGATGATGCCTTTATATATGGCTGATCTGCCGATAGATAAAACAATTTTTTTACCTAAGTATTCGCTGCGTATTTTGTTTACAAGTTCCTGTGAGGCAAGCTGGCTTTTATCTGCAACACCAATAGGGATAATGGAAACTTTATCTATATTATGGCTAAGCCATTTCGATGAGTTTGCATATTGCTGTGAGGTAGCAATAATGCCATCGGCACGATTAATGAGCCATTTTAGCCATGGGGCATAGAGCTTGAGCATATGTTTTTGTTTAACAATATCACTATGCCAATGTAGATAAACCTTACATTTTGGCTTAATTAGCCACATGGCCAAATTAGCCATTGGATTAGGTAAATGAATATGAATCGCATCGTATTGGTGGACACGATTTTTTAGTTCAGTAATTAACTTTATAGATATTGATGTCGAATTAATAACCGCCAGTGTACCCGCTCTAATTACATGGTAGCGCGTATTATTTAGATCTATTCTAGTTTCCGTACCTTTATTGCTACAGAGTACATCTGCATTCACACCTTGCTGGTTAAGGCCTTCAACTAAATCGAAGGTTACTGTTTCAATCCCACCGTACTCAGGGGGATAAAACTTACCAAGGTGGATTATTTTCATAAACATAGCTCTTGTATGGTTGTTATTTTATTCAGTTTGCTATTTTGATGGGGGTATAAAATTTGGGCAGCAGGTAGGCGATGCACGTGATTAATTCTATTTTAAGCTAGGTTTGCCCCTGTTTTCTTACATGCTCGATATGTTTCGGCTGTTTTTATACTAGTAATTGAATTTAATAATTACAAGAAAATTTCTTTCAATCTTGTCAGGAGCCTAATGCTGCTTGTGGCGATGTGGATGGTTTTTTGTAATTAAGTCTTTGTTTCTTAATGGGGTTTTTGATTTGTTTTTGCTTTGTTTTTTAGTGTTTCAAATAATTTTTATTGTGATTTTTTTATTAAGGCAATTACTCAATTGAGATCTTTCCTTTTACTATGCTTTGTAGGCGTTCTGGTTCTCGCAAAATGAGCATTTTCCGATCTTTTTCTGCAATACCAGTATTCAGTAGCTGGCCTATGGCTCTAGATACGGTTTCACGGCTGCAATTAGTCATTCCTGCAAGTGATTGCTGAGGCGGTAGTTCGATGACTTTTAAATTACTAGGTAGGGTGCGTATTAATGTGGTTAACACGGTACATATGCGCTGAAATGGGTTTTGTATGCTAAGCATGGCTCGGTTTTGTGACGATAAGCGTACTAAGAATGCGAGCTTTTTCATTAGCCGTTCAGCCAAAATGGGGTGGGAGTAAATTAGCTGAAGCGCAGTGGCGCGGCTGAGTACCAATAGCTCGGCATCGGCAATTGAAACCACGCTTGTAGAACGGGTTCCGCCATCTATAACCGCTAGCTCACCAAAGTACTCCCCTTCGTGAATGATGTGAATGCAAAGCTCCCGACCGTCTTCTGTAACGTCGACGACTTGTAAACGGCCTCTAATCAAAAAAAACAACTCATCGCCTAGAGAGCCCTTGGTAATCACTTGCTGGTTACGGATGGCTGTCCTAAGCTGAGATTCGTGCGCAATCGAATTTAAAATGCTTTCTGGTATCCCAGAAAAAAATTCTAAAGAATAAATGGGATGGCGTGTCATAAGCATCTCCCGAAGGTTTGTGTTGTAAGGAGTGATCCAAGTGCTCAAGCGATTAAATTTATGTAGGTTGGTGCTTGCTGTTTTTATAAGTGTGCCGTCTATTGTTCTAGCACAAGATTTGGCAAATATGGGTACAGTTATTGCGGTGCTTGGGCAACCGATGCTGTTGAGAGCGGGGCAGCTTCTGCCTTTAGCTAAGGGTGCTGCCCTGCGTGAGGGAGATGAATTACAGACTGCAGAGCAGAGTAGTGTGTATTTACGCACCTTTGATCAAGGCTTTATTGCCGTGCGGCCAAATAGCGTACTGCTGATTGAAAAATATCACTTAGGTAAGCAGGGGGCGGCTAGCCAATTTAAATTTGTACTTAAAACAGGCTTGATGCGTTCGGTAACAGGCAGAGAGGTACAAAAAGATAAAGATAACTACCGGCTAAACACGCCTGTGGCTGCGATTGGCTTGCGCGGTACTGATTTTGTGGTGCATGCCAATGAGCAAACTACTCAGGTAGCCGTGCAAAAAGGTGGGGTCGTTGTAGAGGCTTTTTCTAGCGCTTGCAGTATGGAGCAAGGCGGGCCTTGCCAAGGGGTTAATTCTCGTGAGTTATTTGCATCCACTGCGCATATGTTAGAAGTGGTTCGTGGGCAGGCGGTGCCGGTGCAAAAAGACTCTTCACCGGTATTGCAAAAAGAATTACAAAAAGAATTACCTAAAGATGTGGCTAAAGAAGCGGTCAAAGATTCAAAAGAAGTCGCTAAAGAGGGGGGGAAAGAACCAAGTAAAGCCGTTGCTTTGGGAGCTGAAACCTCTACATCGGCGGTGGATTTAACCAATGCCATGTCCAAAACGCTGCTTGATGGTTCTAAGATAAAAATTAGCGAGCCCATTGTTGTGGCGCCTACACCCGCACCTAGCCCTATTACCCCCATTCCAACACTGCCAGAGCCGACAACACCCCTGCCTAAGCCTAGTGAGCCGGTGGTAGTGGTGCCCACTATTCATTGGGGGCGCTGGCAAGAATTGGTTAATTTACCCTCAACGGCTAGCTTTAGTGATGTCTATAAAGCGGGGCAAGAGGTGGTGAATGCAGGGATTTATTATGTGATGTCGCGTGATAATAGCAATCTGCAATATGGCCCGGAATTAGGCGTTGTTAATTTTCAAATGGCTAAGCACGATGGTATATTAGTCAATACCGCTAGCAATTCTATTATTCCTACTTTGGCTAAAGAATCAGCTTTGCAAATTAATTTTTCAGCTCAAAGCTTTAATACTCATCTTTTATTAAATGCTGCAGGTAGAGAAATCCCAATTAATGTAAAAGGTGCAATAGAAAGTAATGGTGTATTTCTAAATGGTGCCGTGAGCGATGTGCAGCTGCGTGGTGTTGTTTCTGGAAAAGATGCCGCTGAAGCAGGTTATATTTATTACACCGTACCAGGGGATAATGAAATATTAAGCGGTGGAACGTATTGGTTAAGGAGACGTTAATTTAATTTTGTTGTATTTATTTGCTGCTAGATTCTATATCTTTCTATAAATAAAAAATAAATATAAAGGTTGTGGCGGCCAAATGATGATTTACTTTTTGAGCGGAGTTAAGCAGCCCTAATGGCCGATTTTAAAACCATTTGGCGTAAGCTGCGGTTTATTTGGCTGGGGCGGGTTTTATTCTTTTTACTCAGCACCCTGCTGGTGGTTTGGTTGGCCATGCCTCGTGGCCATGCTTATCCTTTTCCCTTTGATTTATTAGATCGCCTGCATGATCAATTAATGAGCCAAAAACTAAGCGATCAGCCAGAAAAGCGCATTGTTTTGGTGGATATTGATGAGGCTTCTTTGGCCCAATATGGGCGCTGGCCTTGGTCTAGAACGCGCTTAGCTCAATTACTACAGCAATTAGATGAGCATTACCAAGTTGCACATATTGGCTTGGATATGATTTTCCCTGAGGCTGGTGATGTTTTAGGGGATCAAAAAATTGCGGCAATGGCAGCTTCTCGGCGGCTGAGCTTGGCGCAGACTTTTGGTTTCGATCGAAGCCAAAGTATTCGTGTAGGGGAGTTAAGCGCAGCAATCCCCATCGGCAATATCCCTTCCACCATCGCATTTGGTTATTTAGGCAATCATGCCATGTTGGCGCAAAACGCCCCATGCGTCGGCCATATTGCCATTACTGCTGATCCTGATGGCGTGGTGCGGCATCAAAGCATGCTGGTGCAATATCAGGGCAAACTTTACCCTGCATTTGCGCCCGTATTATTGCGTTGTTGGCTAGGGCAGCAAGCGCAATTACAGAGTCACTCCGGGAAAATTGCATGGCTGCAAGGCTTATCTGCGCAACAAAATATTGCAGAAGATGGCATGGCCGCGATTCCGTTTTTACGCAAGGCCGAGGCTTATACAGCGATTTCTGCCCGCGATATTTTATCGGGGGAGGCGCCAGCAGCGCTCTTGAAGAATCGCTTGGTGATTGTGGGGTCTAGCGCATTGGGCTTGGGGGATTATGTTGCTACTATTTTGGGGGGGCGCACGCCTGGCATGTTATTGCATGCAGAGTGGCTTTCAAAAGCCTTGGATCAGCTAGAGCAAAATCAGCCGGTTGAGGTGATTAGTTTTTTTCCTATTATGGCGGTTTGGGGGGCTTTATTGCTGGGGGTTTCTCTGCTGCTACATCATAGCAATACCCTGCGGCTTATTTGGGGATTTTCGGTGATGATGGCGTGGCTGCTATGGCTGCATTACACCACGCAAGAAGTGGCGGCGAATGCTTTGGCACCTCTTGTGGGGGGCGTGGTCTTGCTAATTTTAGAAGGGGGCTTAGAGTGGTGGTACGCCCAGCTTGGGCGGCGGCAGCTTTATCAAGCCTTTCATCATTATGTGCCGCCAGCGATTATCGATCAGCTGATTAGCAGTAATAGCCAAGCGATGATGCAGCCTCATCGGGTAGAAATAACCTGCTTATTTGCAGATTTACAAGGCTATACCGGCATTGCCGAAAGATTGCCACCAGAAGAATTGGCCAGTTATACCCGGCATGCTTTGATGCTGCTGACTCAGGCCGTATTAGATCAGGAAGGCACTTTAGATAAGTATATGGGCGATGCCCTATTTGCATTTTGGGGCGCGCCAGTGGCCCAAGCAGACCACGCCAAACGTGCCGTGGATGCGGCGATAGCCATGCAGGGCGCAGTTGAACTGCATAACCAACAGGCGGCTTTTGGCAAGCAAATCAAAGTGCATATTGGCATTCAAACAGGGGTGGTGGTGGTGGGGGATATGGGCACACCCTTTCGCAGTACCTATACGGCCATTGGTGATGCGGTGAATGTGAGTGCTCGATTACAAAATTTAGCTAGTTTACATAATGAGAAAATTTTGGTTGGGGAGGATACCGAGCGGCGTTTAGCCTATTCACCGCTACAGCTTTATGGAACGGTTGCCCTCAAGGGGCGGCGTGGGGTGCAGCAGGTTTATCGTTTACCAGGATAGTTTGGTAATGGATGTGTTGTAGGCGCCCTTATTTAATGCCTGTTTTTCTCCGCGAAACGCCGTGTTCACCGTTGGGGCTTTGTTGTGTAACTGATGTTACGCAGCCCGCAGGTTTTGTAGTTCCACCAAGGCCTGCTGGGTTGCTTTGATATAGAGCTTGGCGCGTAGCGCAAAGTGGTTAGCTTTGTGCTTGATCTTTAAGCTTTCTAGCTTG
>Ga0247722_10000154_pt1 | contig 42575 bp, 30 predicted proteins | sample MSEWelMarce3H_FC_FD_189094 | JGI IMG/M metagenome (GOLD analysis project Ga0247722, IMG submission 189094) | Subsurface sediment microbial communities from gas well in West Virginia, United States - MSEEL Well Study Marcellus 3H_FC | ecosystem: Environmental > Terrestrial > Deep subsurface >... | reverse complement strand
AGATGATTCTGCTATAGAATTTTTAGGATTAACTAACAAACAAGAAAAATTTGCGGTATACTTTTCTACCTCAGATATAGCAAATCACCGTGTAAGAATTAAAACAGCTAGTAGACCATATGTTTGGGTAGATACTACTTTAAATACAAATGGTATGAATACTTTATACTTTTTTAACTTAGGTAAATTCAACCCTTTAAAGTATGTATCTATACGTGCAATATTTAATACTCCGTCTACAGTAGCAATGTTTGATCCTGGTTACGCAGATAGAGAATACGCAGCACCAGCGCATATGCAAATGGCTATTTTAGATGCAGTAACTGAAAAGTACATTAGATACTATAGACAGATGAATGCTCAAGCACAACCTAATACTCAAACTGATAATATTCAATAATAATGGCTTTAGAAAAAATAATAAATAACAGCGGCAGCAATGCATTAAAAAATAATCTTATACACCCAGAGTGTGTTGAGTTATTAAATTTTCGTGTAACAGAAGAAGATAAATCTGCTAGACTATATCACAATATGTATATGTTTTTAAATAATAAAGGGTATACAGGTGCTGGTGAATTATGGCATAAATACGGGCATGAAGAAGAAGTGCATTCTGATTGGGCTAGAAATTATTTATTAGATCTTGGTATACAACCAGAGCTTAGAGATTTGCCTGCTATTATGCCTAAAGAGTATAAAAGCTTTCCAGAAGTAATACGTTTATCTTATGATCACGAAGTAGAAATTACTAATCAATGTAAGGAACTAGCTGCTTGTGCTATGAAACACGCAGATCATATGTTGTATCAATTAGCATTAAAATTTTTAGCTGAACAAATAGAAGAAGTTGGCAAAATGCAAACTTGGTTAGATAAGTTAGAGGCTTTTGGGGAAGAATCATCAGCATTAAGATTTTTAGATAACGAAATGGGTGAATTAGCAAAAGGTTAAATTATGGTTTTATTATACAAAAAAGGCGGCTCTGTAAAAGAATCTATGAATTGTGGAGAAACACGTAGATCTACTAGAGAACATAAAAAGATTATGAAGCTATATTGTGTTAATGGCAAGAAAAAATTAGTGCATGCAGGAGATGATCGTTATGTAAATAATGTAGACTCTAAAAGAAAAGCTTTCAAAGCTAGACATAAATGCAGCACAGCAAAACCAGGCACAGCTAGACATTTAGCTTGTACAGAATTATGGTAAATAAATAAAATATTATGGCGCAAGATCAAACAACAATACCTTTTTATGATTTTATGTATCCTAGATTTCTTTTAAAAGATCTTTACGATATTGACATGCAACTAGATGATTACGTAGAGCGCGCGTATAATACATACAGAGCCATAGGTAATATCGCAACAGGGGTACATGTTTTTAAATTTACAGTAGATAACAGTCTTCAAGTAGAAATACCATGTAACTGTGAATTTATAGAATCAATATCTACAGATGAAAACTTATTGATGCGACAAGAAGATTTAGTTATTTATTCTGCTACAAATTCTAGTTTATCCCCAAATAGTTTTTTAGCTGATATTTTATCTAATGAATCTTTAAGAAGAGTTTATATACCACAAAGTAGTGATTTACATCCAACTGGTATTTTTATGCCTTACAATTTACATGGTAAAACGTTACATTTTTCTTCAGAACAATCTGGAACTAAAGGTGTAATGATATACAGAGGTATTTTAGTAGACGACAATGACAATCCTATTCTTTATAGAAAAGAAGCAGAGGCAATTGCAGCTCAATTAGCTTTTTTACATACTCAAAAACAAGTGTTTATGAGGGACCCTGCTGCAGCTAATATTTTAGCATATATTAAACCAGAAGCAAATAGACTAATGGCTGCTGCAAAAATACCAGAGTATATGTCTCAAAATCAATGGAACAGAATTTTTGCTGCTAAAACTAGAAATGATCGTAAGGTGTTTAATAGCAGCTACAAACCTATTCAATAATGTTATTTGCCGTTAATAAAAAGGGTAATAAAATTAAAGTTTCGGATTATGACACATCTTTAATGATGACATTAAAAGATGTACTTCCTAATGACCGTTATTATGCAAAAAAATTTCTTACTAAAAAGAAAAATGCCCCGGACGGAAAATTAAGAGATTTATATAATACTCAATGCAATTCTTCTTTAACCCGCAAAATTTTTAATTACACAGTTAAAATTATATTATGGGAAATTGCTGCTGGTAATTGCTCTTTTGTATGGCCTAATAATAGTGGATCTAGAATCTTTATGGGTTGGTTAAATGATAAAGTTGTACAAGATAAATCAAAGGCTGGGCGTTTAACTTATGTAGATTTGTTGCAAAGTAATTATAGAGTACCTTATATAACTATGTCTTTTACAAAAAGCACAAATAAAAAAGATATAAAAGTTTACGCGCCTAGAGAAATTTATAATGCTGCAATTGCCCACGTTAATTCCGGGCAAGAATTTTCTAATAGACCAAGAGAAATAAATTATTTTTTACCCTACGTTTATGACAAATTTAACTATATTGAAGAGCAAGGTATTAAACAGTTAGTACTAGATGCGTTTAGTAAAATGTTATGGCATTTAAAACAAGGCGAAGAAGTACGGATATTAGATAATACAGGTGAAATTAGATTTTTCAGGCCGCTAGGAAACATACACGATAAAGTGATGAAAGCAGTGGTTAAAAAACGTATACAAAAAGCACATAAAGAGAAATATGAGAAATTCTTCATATAATATATTTTCTGAACTAAACACAGATGTTAGTGCATTAAATGCAAAAAACACAATGATGGTTGATGCTATAAACGCAACTTTAACCACAACAGGTGAAAATCAATTAATTCTTCAAAACATGTTAGGAAATGAAAATTTTTCTAATATGAAAGATGGATATAGGCCTGTAGCTGTAGCTGTTTACAATAATATAGCTTATATATTATCTGGTAAATTTGACACTACTGCAGGAAAGTTTATATCTGCAGAATTAGGATCTTTTCCTAGCCCAGATTGGACGTTATTAAACCAAAATAATAGTAAATATTACACTGTAAAGTCTGCCCCTCTAATTGCAAAATACGCTCCATTACATAATTTCTTACCAAAAAATTTAGTTGTTACTCAAGAAACATTAAATTCTGATTTTAATTATAATCATGAATTTAATACAGATCAATTTAATTTACAATGGGATCGTTTAGTAGAAATGGAAGTGCAGCCTGCATATGATGGCTCTGTAAACTTAATTATTACTGATAATTATAATCCTATAAGAATAATAAATACTAGGTTTTCTGTAAATGCAGATGGTAAAACTGCTTCTTTAGCAGATCGTAGACAAAAGAAAGATACAAATACTTATTCAGATTACGAAACAAGATTTAATTCTACCGCTTTATTAAGAAGTGGAGATAAAATTGTAGATTTAGCTTTTGACGGTGTATTTTCAGGTGGAGCGCACAAAGGAGGAGGTTACAGATTTTTCTTTAGATACATAGACAGTGATGGCACAACAACTGACGTTATAGAAGAGTCTAGGTTAGTTGTTATGGGTTATAACAATAGAGGAGCATCTTTATCAGAAAACACAGGTAAACTAGTTAAATTTACTTTGACCAATTTAGACAAGAAATTTTCTGGCGTAAAAGTTTATTTCTCTAAAGGAGATAATCCAACTAGTGTTATAACTACTGTGCATGAAATTATAAATGTATATGACATACTAGGAGATTCATTAGTTATTACTATATACGGAAATGAAGATACAGTTGATTATGACGGTAATAAATTAAATTTAACTTACTCTAGCATAAATACTGCTAGAACAATGACGCAATTTGATGACAGATTACTTATAGGTAATTTAACTTCAACTTCTCAAGATTATGATTTACTTAGAAATATTTCTAAAAAAATTACTATTAATGAAGCTTCTAAAACCTTGCTTATAAGAAGCCAAAATGGAGATCAAGGGTATGCTAAACCTGAAAATGTATATAATTTGTTAGGTTATTGGGCAGGTGAAACTTATGAAATTGGAATAGTATACATATTAAAAGATAATTCTTTAAGCCCAGTAATGCCAGTAAGAGGTGGTGATAATTATTATGGTAAATTTAAATACACAAGTAAATCTATAGACAGTTTTCAAACAAATGGTTTTGCTGAAACTAACTCTTCTGAAAATATTTTAGGTGTTTGGAGAACAAAAGCGTCTAAACAAATGTTACTATACAACGGCACTTCCGCTGGGTCATTTAGTGCAGATACTACAGAAGTAAGATATTTACAATTAAAATTTACTAGTATTTTAAATAGCGATGAAGCTATTTTAAAAAGATTAACAAACGGTTATTTTATAGTTAGGAAAGAAAGGAAAAAAGATTGCCTTGTGCAAGGTTTTACTACAAATACAACTAGAGTTCCAATAAATCAAAAAATTGCAGGTACTTATTATGAATATAATAGTGGCATTAATTGGGCTGAACCTAAAGATCAAATACATATACAAGATGTTGATAATTCAATTGGTTCTGATCAAACATATGCTTTAAATTTAAAGGGAGATTATGATGATCTCAGCTTTAAAATTATACCTGCACCAGGAAGAATTGCAGAAATAACTTTAGATAATTCATCAACAAATACTAGAAAACTTCCAGTTACTATGCAAGGTGTAACAACACCAGTAATTAGTTGGTGGCATTCTAATACTCAATATCTAGATAAAAAAGGTAAACTTATACCACATTATTGGGGATTTTATGCAGCAGATCAATTAGCTAATCCTGCTCTCTTAGCAACTATTTTTGACAACTCTGAAAAAGGATTAATGTTTAATGCGGAAACTGAGGTTGTAAAAGCTAATAGTATTGTAGCAGGAAATTCATCTGTGTTAACTGGTATAAAGCTTCCTAGTGGTAATACTTTATTATATTCTTACACTGTAGCTAACGATCCACCGATTGATACTATAAGGCCTATGGCAGACAAGCCAATAAACATATATTTAACATTTGCAGCAGCTACTGCAGGTAAACAAGCCTGGAGAGTAGAGGTGCAAAATGTTGGTGCTAATCATTCTACAAGTGTTGCTACTGATGTTGGTAATTTAGTGTTTAATATTGTAGTTGATGAAACTGGAACTATTATTTCGTGTGTTTCAACTAGTAATAATTATGACCGTTCCGTTTATGATATTAGAGTTGATCTTACAGCATCTTATTTCCCTTTTTTAAAAGAGGGGGATTCTGGTATAGTGGGTAAATTTTCTATAAAAAATACATCGGTTAAATATGACGAGCAATACTCCGACGATGATACTTTAACTGGTGTGACTTATACAGCAAATGTAAAAATTTCTAGCTCTAGTTTCGAGCCAGCAAAAGCTGATGATATTACGCAAGCTGATCCTATTAAAGTATTAAATTTAGAAAACTTTAGTTGGTCTCCTGAAAATCCAAAACTTCTTGTAAACAATAAATATTATTTAAAATATATAGGTTATGGTATAGATGCTTATAGTAATAACCAATTTTCAGCTATTGAAGATAGAAATATTTATTACGTATTGGCAAAGGAATGGAACCCGTATGAAGGAAAACCTAATTGGGAGCTTTACAACACAGGTGGTAAGTATTCTACAGGCCCACATACAAAAGCATTATTTACAAGCATAACTCAATATTCAGAGTATATTGGTATTAAAGCTGAATTTCCAGATAATTATTTAGTTTCTCCTTTACACTTTGATCCTGTATTGGTTAATAATTACGGTATAGAAGGTAAAATTACAACTAGTAATGGTATTGCGGAGTATGTAGAACGAGTTCAAAAGTCGGGATTTAATCTTGCAGTACTTACTAATGTTTATGATTCCCCAAATGGAGCATTATTAGAGTTAGGAAATTGGCAAGACAAATATAATTTAATGTCTAGTGTTGAACCTTACTTTGCAGTAACAAAAAGAAAAACTTGGAGCGCTGCTATTAAAACACAAGAAACAGCAGATGTATTTTCTGGAGATTGTTATACTGCTTATGTGTATAAAAGAATTATGTTGCCTAGAGGTATTCCAGGAGTAGAAACTGCAACTGATCCTGCGGCTTATCAAAATTTTAATCAAGCAGTAGGTCTTAGTCCAAAAGGTTTTGTGATGCCTATTGTTACTGAAAATAATTATAACGTTGCATTAAGAACGTTAGATCCAACATTTCCTTCAGAGCAAGTATTTTATGCGCAAAGTAGAAGTTTTTATCCTATACAAGATATTGAATCTTTAAGAGCGTCTAGACAAAAAGAATCTACTGCTTATAACTTTGGTTATAATGATAATGTACATGATAAAATACATGTAGGTTTAAACGACAGATCTCCTTCTTTTAATTCTAATTACAGTAACCGTATTATGGTTTCTGCGCCTAGTGTTTCTGGTAGTTTCACAAATGGTTATTTAGATTTTAGTGGATTAAACTTTAGAGATTACAATAAACAATTTGGGCAAATTATTAAGTTAATTAGTCATAACAATGATGTGTATTGTGTGTTTGAACAAGGCATAGGTATTATCCCTGTCAACCAAAAAACAATGGTGTCAGAGCAAGATGGTGGTGTATTTATTGACAATGCTCAAGTACTTGCCCCTAAGATGCAAGTTATATCTACTGAATATGGTAGTGATCAACAATTTAGTATTGTAAAAACTGATCAAGCTATATATGGCTGTGATTTAAGAAAAAATAAAATTTGGAAAGTTAATAAAGACGACGGTTTATCAATTATTAGTGATTTTGCAGTACAATCAATTATAAAAACTTTTAAAGAAAGATTAAATAATTTAAACTCAAATGCTCAAAATTTTGTAAAAGCTAATTATGACCGTGAATTAAACAATGTAGTTTTTTCTTACTTTAATATAGGTTTATCTGGTAATATTTCATCAGATTATTTGGTTGATGCAAAAGATACCACAACAGGTACATTTATAAGTGCAGTAGAAATAGAAACTACTATTGATTCAGTAACTTTACAGGAACAGAAAAAAGCAAAAACAAATAAAATTGCGTCATTATACTACAATGAAACTCTGCAAAAATGGGTTTCTAAATTATCTTGGAACCCTCTGTGGTTATTTAATATACAGAATAAATTATATTCTTTTAATGCTACAAAAGATAGCAATATTTTATGGAAGCATTTTTCTACAAATGTCCCTTACTGTAATTTTTACGGAAAGCAGGAGCAATTTATGTTTGAGTTTATATTAGTAGATAAACCTACTGTGCAAAAAGTTTTACATAATTTGATGATTGTTTCTAATAGAGTATTTCCTAGTTCTATTAAATATACTTTACTAGAAGATGATTATGCATATGACACTCCAATTGCTACACAATTAACTGATGATCAAAAAGATAATAGTTATATAGAATATATTAAACAACGTCATGAATTCATAAACCCAGCAGATGTATATGTAAAATCAGGAGTTTCTGGAACAGTATTAGTTAGCCTTAAAACAAAAGGTATGACTGTTGATGAATCAAATCGTTTAGTAGGTGGTTGGTTAATTACAAAAACTAATCAAATTTACATAATTGGAAACTCAATTCCAGACGCTACTAACAACACAATTTTTTACAATGAACTTCAAGATGAAAATGGTATTATAGTAAACGGAGCATTACCTGTTAATACGGAATTTACTGTTATAACTTTTGGTATTATAAAACAAAATGCTGAATATATAGAGGATCACTTGTATGTTGAAGTTGGACAAGCAACTGATAAATCTAGAATAAGAGATAAAGCAATAAAAATAAAAATAACATATGAAGGTTACGATTATGTAACAGTACAAACAGTGCTTTCATACTTTATATATTCATTTAATTAATCCTATGGAATCAAATATTTACGACTTAGTAATTTCAGAATTAATACTTAAAAATTCTAGTGGTGGTGGATCTATTTCTGGAACTAGCGCTCCTAAATTAAGTATAACTTCAACTGCAGCTAAAAATGAAATAGTAGTTAACACAAATACAAGTATTACATTTACTTCTATTGTAACAAACATACCAAGCGGTTATTCTGTAAAATCAAACACACATATTTTAACTTTTGACAGTGGTAATAATGGAACTTCTACTAACAGCGCTGATACATTAGCTATAACTAAAGTTGTTCGTTTAGATGCTATATCAGCAGTTTACGTAGTAGATGGGTCAATTACTTTGCAAAAGTCTGGAGAAGCAGATATTGTTTTAACTGCAAATTTAACAATTACAGCGTCATTACCATTATTTTATGGTATTAAAACTTATTCTACCACGCCAACTTATTCTACATTATCAACTATTAGTTCAACTACAAGAGAATTTACATTAGTATCGTCTAGTTTAGGTAGGATTTATATAGTAATGCCAGCAACACTTACTCTTGTAACTTTAGTAGATCCAAACGGTTTAATTATTCCTGTTTCCAGTTTTGAATTAAATAATTCAGGGCAATTGTATAATGGAATTAACTATAAATATTACATGTTAAATTGGGACACTCAGTTAACAGGAACAAACAATAAACTATTTAAATTAAATATTATATAATCATGCCTACTGAAATTTACGACAATATAAACTTAAATAAACCTGCTCCATTAGACGCTAGGTTAATACCAGTAAATACAAGGTTAGATCTACCTGCGGCCTCATCAAATTTTTTATTTGAAGGAGCTCAGATTTATGTAACTACAGAAAAAGCTGAATATAGATTAGAAAAAAATACTTCAAATGTATTTGTGTGGGTTAAACAATCTAGTGGAGGTGAAGGGTTAACTCAAGGAATAATCACAATTTTACCAACAACTACACAAATTGATTTAACAAACGTTTCACCTGCAATTGCAACGTGTGATTCAGTGGTTATTCAAATTTCTGGTAGTGCTACAACTGCAAATATATACAAAATTGCAAATTTACCAGTAGGTCAAGATATGCGGTTTTATGTGGCTTCTGGTAAAGACATTGTGTTTAAACACACTGACTTAACAACTGCTAGTGATGGAGCGCTTGTTTTAGAAGACGGAAGAGACATACAAATTTACGGTAGAGCAGTTGGTAACGAAATGTTGTGGCTAGAAAGAAATGGTACTGCATTAGTTCAAAGAGGCGCTACTCAGTTTGTTGGTAGTAATGAATGGGCTCAAGTAATTATTGAAGTAGGTATTGATGATAATTTACTTTCAGTTAATACAAACAGAGCTTTATCAGCAAACCAAGGAAAAGTATTAAACGAAAGTAAACAAGATAAATTTAGTTTATCTCCAGCAGAAAGATTAAATTATAATGCTACAACAAAGACATTATCATTTTTACCTTATGAAACGGAAGCAATTGGTTTAACTTGGACAACTGTGCAAATAACAGCTGCAAGCAGCAATGTAAGTACTTTTTTAACATCTCTTAACTCAGCTTACAATGTAGCTTTAACATCTCAAAAGAATAGATATATAGATATGACTCCAAATGCGGTTCCAAATAAAGCATTAAACTTTGGTATCTGGTTTATACCTGCGGGTATGTCTTTAGGTGTTGCAGCTAATTGGATGCGATTAAGCCCACCAGAAAATATTTTGCAAACTCAATTTCTTTTGTTAACAGGAAGTATAAGTAGTAGTTCAACTACTGCATATAGAAGTATAAATTTTTCTACAACTGGTATAGGTAATTTAAAGAATTTTTTAACTTTTGACACTTTAAATGGATCAGCTGAAGCAGCTTCTTTTAAATTTACTAATCCTGAGGGGGCAGACAGTGTTTACGAAATAGAATACAATATTACACTTAAAAATACTACTGCTACTCAAACAAATATGTTTTTAACATTATATAAAAACACAAGCGGTACATTAATAACTACACCTCATATTTTACCTAGTGGTACTGCTGAAGAAAGCAGCGACACTCCTTACAATGGTTGGGGTACAGGTGGAAATAGATTTAAAATAGTTTTAAAAAAGAAAGTTCAAATTAATGCTAATAATACTACAGCATTTACAGCAGTATTAACTTCAGAATTACTTAGTAATTATTTTGCTGGTATTGAAATAATGGGTGGTACTTTAACAATTACAAAAATAGCTTAACATGATTAGTGCAAGACAATTTAAAAATATATTGCAAAACGCCTTTACAGGTAATAATGCTTTAGGCTATACGCCTCCAACAATAACTTTTATTGCTAATCCATTAGAATATGATACAAGCGCAATACCAAGTAATGTTGTTCTTTCAGGAGTAATTACTCCTAATAATGGTACTAATATTTCTTGGGGTATTTTTGAAAACGCTGGGACAACCCCTATTGTTACAGGTACTTCTTTAACTATAAATTATACAGATGTAACTCCTTTTACAACACCAGGAGTTTCTATTTATAAATTAGTTGTTAACTACACTACTCCTACAGGAACAGCTGCACCTACAATAACTAAAACAATTAACATTAATGTTACTACTCAGTCGTTTGTTGGTCAATTAGCTAATGCAAGTAGCAATATTACAAGCGCTGCAGATTTAACCCCTGCAATTTTAAGTACTTTATTCTCTAAATCCAAGTCTCAAATTGTCAATCCATTCTATTTAGATTTACAAAATAATGCTAAGATAGTATTTGTTATTCCAGATAATTATGGAACAGTTGCAAATATTATGGATAATACAGATCAAAATGCTTTAAATAGTTTTACTGTTTATCCAGATTCTGCTAACGCTAGAAGAATTTATGTAGCTAATAACTTAACTACCCCAAGTACAGTAAGATACCAATTTGTATTTAATTAATATTTAAGAAATGCAATCATTTGACAATGCAAGGGTTTTAGCCACTGGTTGGCATATATCATCACAAACTCCTATTGATGATAGGATTGTAATGCTTAAGTATGATGATATACGCACTTTAGGGCCAAATGATGAAGATGCTTTTCGTTACTACGACGGGTTAAAAATCTTTGTTGTTGAAAATGAAACAGAATATATTTGGAAAGAATCTATTGAAGGTATTTTAAGTGCCCCATTTACATATCCTGCAAATGTTGCTTTAAATGGGGTTGATTATTCAAATAGAACATTTAACTTAGTAAAAAGCAGCTTTCCCCCTAGTATTACAGATATAAATGTATTTACTACTTTGCCTTTAGCAAACGCTGCATATATAAACGTTAACGCAATTTCACCTTATTTTCCAGCAAAAAAAGCTGTAATAACAAGTGGTAATACTTTACCATTTCCTACTTTGCAAGGGATAGTTCCTTTTTTAAACATGAAAGTCTTAGTAAAAGACCAAGTTAATAAAACACAAAATGGAGATTACAAATTAACTAAGTTAGGTAATGGAACAACAGAAGGCTGGGAATTAACACGTATTTCTTATACAGCAGACGGTCTTTATCCAAGATTTTGGATGATTAAAGACGGGCCTGAAGCTCATAAAATATTTACACAATTTAATGCTGAATTAACTACTGGGCAAATAGGTATATCTGGTAACATTGTGTTTGGTTTAATTAATCAAAGTATAGATACTATTACAGTTACTCATACAGAATTAATAAACACCATAAATAGTAATGGTTTAATACCTCAAGCTTCTTATACTATTACTGATTTTAGAACAATATATGACCAGCCTGATTTTAATCTTGACGGCACTCCTAAAATTAACCCTACTGTAAAAACTGGACCACTTCGACCTATTGCTGTAGTTGCAAGTAGTACTAATACTCTTGCTTTAGAAGCATATGATTTAACGCATCCAAAAGACATAATACATTATATACCTCAATTTACCACACCTGTAACTAACACAGTAACTAAAGGTAGAATTATTAAAAGGATAGATGAGTTTAATAATGAGTCTGACTTTGATCATAGAAACGTATTGTTTAAAAGATATTTAGATGAATATGGTGATTTTGGTGAATACCGTGATACTGGAGAAGCATATCAAGAATTTTTAGCACTTACTTTATCAGACCCAGACCAAGCTCATAATTATTTAGGGGACACTTTTAGTTATTTTATTAATAATGAAACAATTGCTATTGATTATTTATTTGATTTACCTAATATTGTAACAAATATTTATGGTGGAGAAGTAGTTAAAAATAATAAATTTTATGGTTATGTAATGAATATTACTTTACCAACCTCTAGTAAAAATAATTCTATTGCTGGCCCATGTATTAATTATTATAGCAGTAGAATACAAAACAATGAATTTGGCTCAATAATAAATGTAAATAGTAGAAATCAATTTGACGGTAATAAAATATCAGAACTTAGAGATTTAAATATAAATGGCGGACCAATAACGTACAATAATATAAGGGTGCTTGCAGATTTAAATGGGGAAATAACAATTAAAGATAGTAATATAGGCGCAATTGAAAATAATCAAATTGATAATCAACCTGCACTAGGCTCTTCTTCATTGCCTTTTTTAGAAATAGCATCTTCAACAATTCAAATATTTAGATTCAATACTATTAAAACTAAATTACGTATAACTAACAGTAATGTAAATAGCTTTACTCACAATATATTTAGTTATACTTTTGGATTTAACCTATATTTTACTCACAATACCTTTAATGCGCTTACTGGTAATTATTTTTTTAATCACTTTGCTAATAACACTGGTTTACAATTAAGTGATAGTGCGTTCAAAGGCCTTACAAGTTATAACAATTTTGGGCCTGCTATAGACAATTGTGAATTTGGTGCAAATTTTGGGAGCAGTGATCCCACCAATAAACCTTTTTTAGAATTTAACGAAGTAATTGGGTTAGAGAACACACATATACAACCAACGGGAAATACTTTTATGGGTACTTGTAGCACGGTTAAATTTGGAAGAAATTGTGCTGGTAATATTTTTAAAGGTAATTTAACAGATTTAATTTTTGGAGATAATTTAGTTAATAACGATTTTGAAAATTTTTTAACTGTTGATCCTGATACTTTTGGTTCAATTGACTTTACAAATGAATATGAATTGTACGAAACGTTTAAAACAAGATTGTTTGCTTTGCAAAAGTCGCATAAATTTAATTATTCTATAGGCAATAAATACTTAAACTCTAGCTTATCTCAATATGTCTTTTATAGATCAGAATTAATTAATCAAACTAAAACAAATTTTTTTATTGATAAATATCCTTTAAACAATAATACTTTATATATTTGGCAAAAAACTCCTAGTTTACTTGGCGCAACAAACGGAGGATTTGATCAAATTACAAAGAATACAAGGTTAATAAATGAAGGCTATAATGAACCCTCAGCTGCGCTTCCAGCTTTAATTGGTAGGATTACAGACGGGAATAAAAGAGAGAATGAAGGGCTGCGATTATGGTTACCAACTTTAGATGAATTACAAATAATATATAATAATCGTGTTGCTTTAGGTATAACAACAACTGGAAAAATTTGGTCTTCTTCAGAATATGATGCAACTCGTGCGTGGGCTATAAATTTTAGTACTGGCGTAGCTTCATTTGAATTAAAAACATTAACATTTAATTTTATTCCAATAGCTACTAAAACATATGATTATGCAATACATCTAGAATATGCCGATGAATTTGGAGCAAAAATAACTAAAGTCTTATAATTATCAAAGAACCAAATTATGATATCAGCAACTTTTCAAATTGTTAAAGTAGCCAATTTAGCTGCCATACCTACTAACTTTCCTGGTCATATATGCCATTACACAGAAAATACAAGTAAGTATTATATATGGCGTAATAATTTATTAGAAGAAATTTTCTTTTTGGCCCCTGGTTTATATGAGCCAGCTATAGCCCCTGGAACCATATACCAATATTGGAGAGGTGACAAGACATGGCAGATACTAGATAAATCAGCAGTTGGGTTAACTAACGTTGACAATACTTCAGATATAAACAAACCTATTTCTACTGCAACACAAACTGCATTAAATGGAAAGGCTGATTTAGATCCTGCTACAGGTAAGTTAACTTCCTCTCAAATACCTTCTATATCATTATCAGAATTTTGTGGGGCCTTAGCTAATGTCACAGCTATGACTGCACCAGGTTTACTTACAAATAATGGTAATGTACCTAATATAGGTGACTGGTGTACAAGAACTGATGAGCAATATTCTTATATATTAGCTACGTTTCCTCATACGGTTGCTGCAAACTGGGTAAAGGTTATAGCTCCTTTTTCACCAGTATTATCTGTAAATGGGCAGGTTGGGGATGTTGTATTAACTAAAACTGATATAGGTTTAGGTAATGTGCCAAATGTGGACGCTACTAACCCGGCAAATATTATTCAAACTACTAATTACAGGTTTGTTACTGATTTACAAATAAACACTTGGAATGCAAAGCAAGAGGCTTTAGTTTCAGGGGTAAATATTAAAACTGTAAATGGAGAAACTATATTAGGAGCTGGTAATATATCTACTTATTCTAATACAGGTAATATTCTTTATGTAGCTATCACAGGTTCTGATGCAGATCCCGCAAGAGCAAGTCATTTAGGAAGTATTAATAAACCATTTTTAACAATAGAGGCTGCGGCTAATGCTGCAATAGCAGGAGATTTAATATACGTTTATCATGGCACATATACTCCAATTAGCAATATTGCTAAAGACGGAGTTGACTATTATTTTGAACCTGGTTGTGTAGTTACAAAAACAACTGTAGGTAATTTATTTGATACTACTGGCTTTGTTGGTAGATTTAATATATATGGACAAGGAGAATTTCTTAAAACTACAAACACAGGTTATATACTATATTTAAACAATACAACTTATGATGCTAATGGAATGGTATTTGAGTGTAAAAGAATATATAGTAATCAAACTCATATTATTTGGGTGCAAACAGGAGGATGCATATGTAATTGGAAAATAGATTATGCTTTAGCAACTGTTGGTATGGTAATGTATTTAAATTATGCTGGTGCCGGCGGGGCTTTTAAAATTGATTTTCATACTTGGAAATCTACAGGAAGTAATGTTATATCAGGTTATTGGTGGTACTATACAGATATGAATTTAAATGGTTTATATTTTATATCAACTGCAAATACAGCTATAAATAAATCTTTAAACAGTTGTAATCTTCTTTTAAACATTGATTATATTTCTGGAACAGGTTATAAAGATGCAATTGGGTCTGCAACTGCGATAGACATTTATCAATACACGGCAAGTTTAACTGTAAATTGTAGTTATTGTTCAGGATTATTTGTAGATGCTTACGACTGCACAACTACATTATCAGGATCTTTTTATGCAGTTCAATTTGCTTCTAATTACAGTACTTGCACAGGAGGCACTATACAATTTTTGACTGTAAATAATGGACATGTTAAAACTACAGTAGGTAGAATTGGTACTAATATAACTAACTCTCCATCTTATAATATAACTAATGGCCTAGTAGATATTACTATAGGATCTTCTAATTATGGTATGAGAGGAAATATATCTGGAGGAGTGGTAAATATATTTGGAAATCAAGGTCAAGGGCAACAATACATAGACGGCGTATATATTTCTGGTGGGCAAGTAAATGTTATGGCTGATATGATTATTAATGGCGGCATTAATTTTTGGGAGTCAAATTTATTTATTTTGTCAGGAGGTATTTTAAAAATTAAAAGTAGAATTAAAGCTGTTTTAAATGGCTCTACTCCTGATGGTGCAATAGTTAAATGGTCTGGTGGTACATTAATTTTAGATAATGCAACTTTAACAACTATTGTAGCTAATTACTACGCTATTAGAGCAACTACTGCAGGATTAGCAGCAAAGATTTATTCAGGCGGGTTTAATTATAATAAGATAGATTATGGTGGACCACAAACTGGTAATTATTTTGAAAGATCTTATACTATAAATTCTGTTGCATTTACGCAAGTTTATTTAGGAGTTTATATATCAGAATCTGATACAGCTACTTATAATACTACAGCTAAAATAGCAGCTAGAATGGTGGCTTTAATAAATGCAAATTCATCAGTAAATACTGTAGTTTTTGCTTACCAAGATGTACCTAATACAGATACGTTTTTTAGAATTAGATCTGTTACTAAAGGGCCTGCATTTACATATGGAAATGGAAGTAACACTTCTGATGCTTTAGTAAAATATGGATCTTACCCTTTTACATACATAGGTAATGGGCTTGTTAATATAAATGAAAATATAGAATAATTTAATAAAAATAAGATGGAATTAGAAAGTATACTTTTACATGTTGAAGAAAATGGTAAATTAAATTTATATTATCATTACGACAAACAAACTAGATTAATTGAAAATTTAGATCTTGCTACTGAGTTATTAGATTTAATAAAAACTTTAGATGAAAGCTATTATAATAGTATTAAAACTGTTATTATACAATTAGCAGAAGAACAACACATGGATGAGCCTAGGATATTAATCCCTATTGACGATGTAACTACGTTTTTTACTTTAGCAAATTTAGAAATTGAAAAACCAGAATTTTATGAAAGCCTAATAGACTTTCAAGAAAGATTATTAAATTATTTAGTAGAAACTGAAGAAACTAACGCATAATGGCTGTAAGAAATGTTTACGTAGCAGGAGGAAATGGTATAGGCTATACCTATGAAGTAGATTCTCCTGCAGATTATAGTAGTATACCAAATATTTCATATTTCAAAGACCTTAGTTTAGGTGTTGGAGGTATGATCCTATACAAAAATAGTTTAGGGGAAGTACTAGAAATATACGCTTCATTAGCAGGCAAACAAGATTTATTAATATCTGGCGTAAATATTAAAACAGTAAATGGAATTACAATTCTTGGTTCTGGTAACGTTTCTACCTATTCAAATACAGGAAACATAATTTACGTTGCAACAACTGGTTCAGATACTTTACCAGATACTACAAGAGTTAGTCGCTTAGGGAGTATTAATGTTCCTTTCTTGACATTAGAAGCAGCTAAAGCTGTAGCTGTTAGTGGAGATGTTATATATGTATTTGCTGGAAATTACACACCTGTCTCTAATCTTGCAAAAGATGGCATAAAATATTATTTTGAGCCTAATGCAAAAGTCACTATGACCGCTGCAGCAAGTATCTTTGATACTACTGGATTTACTGTAGGATTTGATGTACTTGGTTACGGAGAATTTACTAAGACTACCAATGCTGGATATATCTTTTTAGGCGGATCTGGCATGAACAGTTACCAAGCAGTATTTGAAGCTTTAAAAGTAACTTCTACAATATCAACTTGTTTACACTGCCCTGCAGGTATGAATATGCATTTTAAAATACCGTATTTAAAAAGCACTGCTGGAAATTGTTTAGCTTACCAAGGAGGAACTGTAAAAATAGATGCAATTAGTTGGACTACCACTGCAGGAAGAGTCATTACAAATGTTAGTAGTATAATTAATGATTCAAATTTAACAGTAAATGCAGATTATTTTCAAGCAACTTCTTACGATGCTATAGACGCAGGACATTATGGTAACAATAATTTAAATTTGAATATTGATGAATTAATAGGAGCAACTTATGGATTAAATGCATATGGATATGACTGGAACTATGTAACTTTAAATTGTTCATATACAACTGGTATTAGAGGAGGAAGCCACATTAGATTCAGCGGTCATTGTGGAACTTTAGACTGTCCATGGAATGGTGTTGGTAAATACAAATTTATAGGTGGTTCATGTCAATATATAAATGCTCAAGCAGGATATATAGAAACTAGCTTAGGGGGTCCATTATCCAGTTCAGCAAGTTTATCAGTCTCTGCAAATGAAGCATTTGTTAGAATTACTGATGTAGTTGGAAATTTACAATACCCATCTATCAATATAAGTGCAGGTGAAGTTCATATTATGCGTATAAATCAAACATCTTTAGGAGTTACTAGACAGGTTACTGGAGGATCTCTTTATTTATATGATGTGGATTTATATAGTATTGTATCTGGACCTAATGCTTTTGTCCCAGTTGTATTATTAAGTGCAGGTACATTATATCTACGTGGAAGAATAAGATTAACAAATACTGTAGGTAATCCAGGAGAACCTTCAAATCCTATTACATTAACACAAACTAGTAAGAGCAATTTAATTCTATGGACTGGCGGAAATTTAATTTTAGACGGTTGCACACTTATTACTCAAAACGAAAATGACTTACCAATTTTATCTAGAACTGCTAATCAAGTTTTAAAAATAACATCTAAAGGGTGTACTACAAATAGACCTGAATTAGGAGGATTAATAGTGGCTAAAAAAGAAAAAATATTAATAACTGTAGGAAATTTAAATTACGCTAATATAAATACAAATATTTCATCAGGGGCTACTTCTCAATTATTTAACGTTACAACCGCGGGTAAAACAACTACTCAAGTAGCTACGGAATTTGTAGGTTTAATTAACACAGGAACTGTTCCAGTTACAGCTACAGATAATGCAAATGGAACATTCTATTTAGAAGCTAACGTAGCTGGAGCTCCGTTTATTTATTCTTTATACAATCAACCTTACTCAGGAGCAATCAGTTTACAGGCTAATATTATAAGAGATAATAGTTACGCAATGCTAAACCCTATGTCCGGACTTATTACTGAAAGCTCTTACGCACAGTAATAAATAGCATCTGAAAATTTAATAAATTTTTGTGATTTATTTTGCAAATTATATAGTTTGCAAAAATATAATTTTTATCAAACGTGAAATAAAAGTACAAAATGGCAGTTAGATCAATAATAGTTTCAGGAGGAAACGGAATAGGTTATACAAAAGAAGTAGACTCTAGTGCGGACTATTCTTCTATAGCTAATAATACCTACTTTAAAGATATAAGTTTAGGTGTCGGCGGTATGATACTATATAAAAGTAATACTGGTGAGATATTAGAAATTTACGGTTCTTTAGCAGGAAAACAAGACTTATTAGTTTCTGGTGTTAATATTAAAACTATTAATGGAGCATCTATACTAGGAAGTGGAGATGTATCTACAGAGTTTCCTCAGAGCAAAAAAATATTTGTTGATTCTACTTATGGTATAGACGCTACAGGGCGAGGATCACAAGTAAAACCTTATCTTACACCAGAATTTGCTTTATCAGATACAACCAACATAGGAACTTTTATTGGTGACACTACAAACAACAGTTACACTATTACCAATATATTAAACACATCTTCAATATCGGTAGGTGATTTTTTATATGGTACAGGTTTAACTACTTACAATACTAGAGTTATTGCTAAAACCCTTAATTCAGTAACAATTAATTATCCAGCTACAGCAACTGGCACCGGAATTACTGTTACTACTTATACACCTTATACATTAATTTTATCAGGAAATTTTATTGCTACTTCTAATTGGTATAAATTAGGTATGTGGTTTGATTGTGGAAATTCTTATATTACCTACGGAGCATTTACTTTATTTGATGTAAATACAGAGGGTTATGTGCCTCTTTGGATTAATGGCGGTTATTGGAATGGATCAACTGCATCTTCTAAATTTATTAGTTCTCTGAGTAAAAGTATTATGCCTGATATTTATGTAAACATTAAAGATTACAAATCTTTATTTACAGGATACAATATAGAAACCGGTAGAGCTACTGGGAGGCAAAGTCAAAACAACATTAAATGCCCTAATTTTGTATGCGTTGCAGGCTATGTAGCTAATATGTCTGATGTATGGAATACTATTTGGGATGGATATTGTTATGGCACTTTAGGCGGAATAATATCTCAAGCTCAAAATCTTGTATTTACAGGTCTTGTAGAAACTCCAAGTTCAGTATGGTCACTTGCTACTGCGAATTGCAATATGACTGTAAATGGACATATATATGGAGGATTATTAATGTATAGCTCTCATGGAACTTTTAATGGCGATGCTTATGGAGTTACAAATCAATTAGCTGGACAAACTTATTCAAGTCCTGTTGTAATGAATGGCTCTATAAAAAATATGTCTGGCGCATTAACTGTTGATGGTTGCCATGTTATTATTAATGGTGGTTGTCACCAATCAGTAGTACATACAAGCGGTAGTTTAGATATTATGCGTATGGCTGGGCAAAGTTATACTCAATCAGGAAGTAATTATCCTCATGCTGTGTTTCATCACGCTGGGGGTGAACAAGCATCAGCTATTGGAGGGGAACATATAGGGCTATCTTATATTAACTTAAATGCAACAAACGGTTGGTTAACAGTATTATCAGGATATTATGGAAATCAATTAATTATTGCATCTGGATCTACTTTCGTAAAAAAAGGTGGATATATGAATGCTTATATATCTACACTTGCAGGAACTTTGATTAATCATGGTTACATTAAAAATCTTTACAGATCAGGAGCAATAACTGGAAAATTAATTAATAAAGGGGTTATAGAAACTTGGTCAGATAAAGGAAACGATGGTGCAGATATTTACCAACCTTGCATAGTAGTGTCCACAGGTACTTTCATACAAGATGGAGGACAATTAATATGCCCAATAGGATTTCCAGGTACAAAGTCAGGCCTTATTAGAAAAACTGGTACTGGAAAAGTTATATTTAAAAACCAACCTTTAATAAAAGTAGCAAATGGTTTAGCGCCAATAGAAATTTTAGGCTCATCTGCAAATGGAAATATTTCAAATTTTGGTTGTATTACAAATTGTGCAGATGGTTTTGGTTTATTAAACACATTTTCTGATACCTCTTATAATGGTACACATTATCCAATTGTTGATTTGGTAGGAGGCTCTTTGTATGAAGACCCTACTAATAATATTTTTGATTATACTAACTCAGCTTATTTACATTAATTATGTTACTACTAAGAAAAATAGTTTATAATAAAAATTTTAATTTATTAATTATAGAGCCAGAAAGTTTAACAATTACGGCAACTGTTTTAATGATTGAATTATTACCTGAAAATTTACAAATTAAATTTAAAGCGCTTGTAGATTATTGCATTGAAGAATTATCTTTAGAAGAATTAAAATATTTTGTTTACACTCGTGAAACAGATAATTTTAACATAGAAGACACAAATAAAAATGTTATAATTAAGGTTGTCTCCGAACTAGATTCAGATGAACAATTAAAGATAGAAGATTTTATAACTGAATGCTTAAATATAATTAACGAATAATGGCTGTTACTCAATACAAAAACGAACAAGGTAGTAAATTTTCTATTGGTTACGGTATTCCAACTCACTCAGGAGTAACCGGAGATGAATATAAAGACTTAGCTACAGCTGATAAATATATTTATAAAAATAATTCTTGGCTTTTACTTTTAAGCGGCGGATCAAGTGGTTTTGTAACTAGTGTTGGTATAACAATGCCTGCAGCATTTACAGTTGCAAATTCGCCTATAACATCTACAGGAAATCTTGCTGTTACAGGAGCAGGAAATACCGCTCAATATGTTAGAGGAGATGGTACTTTAGCAACATTTCCATTAGCATTACCTACATCAAATGTTAAACATACTGTGAAGTATGGAGAAGCATTAACTATAGGGCAAGCTGTATATGTAAGTGGTGCTGACGGAACTAACATGGTAGTATCTAAAGCTAGTAATGCTTCAGAAGCCACTTCGTCAAAAACAATGGGTCTTGTTACATCTACAGGTGCCACAAACTACATAGGAGAAGTAATTACAGAAGGTTTATTAGCTGGGGTAGATACTTCTACAGCTACTGAAGGAGATACTGTATGGCTTGGCACTAGTGGTAATTTAATTTTTTGGAATTACGGAGGTTCAACAATTAAACCAGTTGCACCTGCTCATCTTGTATTTATAGGTATTGTAACTAGAGTAAATGCAAATAATGGTGAAATATTTGTTAGAGTTCAAAACGGGTTTGAGATTGATGAACTTCATGACGTATCTGTTGTGGGTAGAGCAAATAATACTTTATTAGGGTATAATTCTTCTACGAGTTTACATGAGTTTAAAACAGTAGCTACATGGTTAGGTTACACTCCAGTAACTTCAGGTGCAGGGGCTGGTTCAGGAACTACAAATTATATTTCTAAATTTACCACTAATGGCACAACTATAGGTGATTCTCAAATACAGGATAATGGTTCTAATATAGGAATAGGTGATACCCCATTTTCTCCCGCCAAAGTTTATATTTATGGTATAGGGTTTGCTAATGCACTATTTGCTGCTGCTGGATCTAATGGAAACGTTGGAGTTAGAGGCTCATCACAAACTGATGGATTAAATGGGAATATTGGTGTTGTGGGTGAAGCATATAATCAACAAGGGCCATCTGTCGGAGTATCAGGTTATGCAACTGGTTCTAATTTAACAGGTGCAACTGTTATCGGAGGATCTTTTACTGCTACTGGTTCGACTAGTGGTAGTAATTATGCATTAGAATTAGTAGATGGAACCCAAACAGTAGCAGGGCGATTCCTTAAAAATATGACTACTGACGGTAAAGCTAACTGGGCTACACTTGTAGAAGCTGACATATCTAACTTTGGAGTTTACGCTAAAGTAGGCACTTACAACAATGGTTATATTCCAAGATGGAATGCTGTCACAAATACTTTAGTAAGTGGTACTATTCAAGATAATGGAGTTAATGTATCTATTAATTCCTCCCCAGTAATTGGTATAAAACTTAATGTATCTTCTGATAGTGGTGTAGGAATTGGTGTGACACAAACTGCTCAAGGTACGGGTATGGACTCACGAAGTCAAATTGCAGGTTCACTTGCTAATTATGGTTTAATAGCGGTTGCAAGTCGCTCTACAACGCAAAATGTAGCCATAGAGGCAAATGCTACTTTAGGGACAACTTCTACTAATATTGGAATTAGAACATTAGTATCAGGTGGGTCAACAAATTATTCTGTTCAACTTCAAGATGGTACTCATACAATTGCTGGAAGGTTTCTTAAGAATATGGACACTTTTGGTAGTGCAAATTGGGTTAATATTACAACAGCAGACGTACAAGGAGCAGTTGGCTCAACAACTGGTACAAATAACTACATTGCCAAATTTACTCCTGATGGAACTACAATAGGTAACAGTTTAATTCAGGATAATGGCACAGCTGTAGGTATAGACACAACTCCAGGACCAAATTCAAAATTAACGGTATTAAGTTCAAACCGAATTTATGCAATTGTAGGCCAATCTAATATTAATAATGGTGTAGGTGTTTATGGACAAGCTCTTACAGGAACAGGTACATTGTGTGGAGTTGTTGGTTTGGCTAATTCATTAACTGGTACAATTAATATTGGGCTATATGGTAAAGCAATAAACGCTGTATCAAACTATCCTATACAACTAGAAGAGGCCACATCATCTACAGGAAAGTTTTTAAAATCCATAACATCTGATGGTAAAGCTAACTGGGCCAACATCACAGCAGCAGACATAACTGGAGTTGAACCAACTATAACTGCTGGTACTACAAGTCAATACTGGAGGGGTGATAAAACTTGGCAAACATTAAACACTACAGCTGTAGCAGAAGGAACAAATTTATATTTTACAGAAACAAGAACTATAGCTTCAATCTTAACTGGTTTAAGTATTACAGGAGGTAATATTACTTCTAGTGATTCTGTATTAGTTGCTTTTGGTAAATTACAAAACCAATTAAGCGCTGTAGCATCCCCTATGATCTACCAAGGTACATGGAATGCATCTACTAACTCACCTACTTTAACTTCATCTACAGGAACAAAAGGTCATGTATATAGAGTAACAACTTCAGGTTCTACAAATATTGATGGCATTACAGATTGGAAATCTGGAGATTTCATAGTGTATAATGGTACAACTTGGGATAAATGGGATAGTACTGATGCTGTTACTTCTGTAAATGGTTACACAGGTGTCGTAACACTAGTAAAAGCAGATGTTGGTTTAAGTAATGTAGAAAATACAGCTTTATCAACTTGGGCTGGAAGTACTAATATTACAACTTTAGGAACTATAGGTTCTGGTATTTGGCAAGGGACTGCAATTGCAGATACTTATATATCTTCTGCTTCTACATGGAATGCAAAAGTAGGAGGTTCTGGAACTTTAAATTACTTATCTAAATTTACTGCATCAGGGACAATAGGAAATAGTGCTGTATTTGAATCAAGTGGGAATGTTTTAATAGGATCTATAGTAAATAGTGGATTTACTCTTGATGTTAATACTACATCAGGAACAAGTTCAAGTGTTAGAGTAAAAGGTGGTTCAACTGGGTCGGGATATTTCGGAAGTTTTAATGGATCTAATACGACCTTATATGCACTTGGTGATACAGCTTCACTATTAGGTGGCGCTAGTGATACCTCAGCAACACTTTATACTAATACTGGTGTAGATATGAATTTCTACATAGGAGGTGCTCATAGAATGAAAATACTAAGCACTGGTAATGTTGGTATTGGAAACACTGATCCAAATTATAAATTAGATGTTACTGGTGAAATTGCTATTAGAGGTGGCGAAGGTGTAGATGATGCAAGAATGTATTTCCTAGCAGGTGATAATAGTATTAGATTTAGAATGGAAACTGATTTAGATACAGATCCTCAAAACGATATACTAGGATTTAGATCTTTTAACACAGATAATATTTTAGTATTAAAAGGAAATGGAAATGTTGGTATCGGTACTACTAGCCCAAATGCAAAATTAGAAGTAAATGGTAATTTCTTATTCGGCCCTACAAGTGGTACAACTTATTTCCGAAGTTGGGACTACGGAACGGATCTAGATGTGTCTGCTCTCAATGGTCCAGGTTGGGCTAGAGCACATAGAATAACAACAAGTGATGTATCTGGTTCTGTATTTTCTGGTGTATATGGAGGTAGTACTACATTAGTAAGAGCTTATTGGACTATAGGAACACCAGGTTCCACAGAAACAGGTTATGAGTTTACTACAGGAATTCATTTATTAAAAAATGGTAATGTTGGTATAGGTACTCTCACACCTAATGCAAAATTAGATGTTTCAGGGTCAATCAATATTTACTCTGGAGTAGATAATACTTCTACTCGACCTGCAATTTCAGCAACAACACTTACAAACGGTGAAATAAGAGCATATAGTTCTTTAGGTAATGGGTGGGATGATGGATTTATTAGAATATCTGCTGGTGGCGGTACAAATGCTACTGCAAAATCATACATAGATATAACAGGGTATTCAACTGTTGATGACATGAACAAGACTGTTGTGATTGGAACAGCTGGTGTTGAAAGAATGCGTGTTAATAATCTTGGTAATATTGGTATAGGTACATCATCACCTCTTAATACTCCTAATTATATTAATTTAACTATTGGTGATAATGCTGCAAATAAGACTGGATTATTAAAACTTCGTAGTACATATAATAATGGTGATGGTGCTGAATTATATCAATCTCCAACAGGAACTACATTTTTTAATGTTGCTTCAAATTTAAGTGGATATATTATTGATAATCAAGGTAATATGGGTATTGGTAGTGCTATTAACACATTATCACCATTATCTGCAAAATTACATATAAACAACATTGGAACTGGTAATTCATTTCTAGTAGAAGATGATACTAATCCAGATGGAACACCATTTGTAATTGATAGTACTGGAAATGTTGGTATGGGTACTCTCACACCTCAAAATGTACTACACGTTAAAGCTAACCCTACTAGTACTGGAACTGCTACTATAAGAGTAGAATCAGATGCTTCAACTGCAAATTCATCAATTTCTTATTATTCTGGAGGAGTTCATAGATGGGAAGTTGGTACTGGTATTTCTTTAGGAGCTCCATATGAAATATATGATAGAGTAGGAGGACAAACGAGATTCTCCATAACTACTTCTGGTGCAGCAGTATTTCCAAATGGTAATGTTGGTATAGGTATAACACCTTCATCTTCTTACAAATTAGATGTTGCTGGTAATACAAATATATCAGCTACTTCAGGCGCTGAAGGATTAAAAGTTAATATTATTAGTGCTGGTAGTAGTGGCGCTACTGCTGGTATATCAAGCAACGCATCAGGAGCAGTTACTAATTATGCAGGTGAATTTACTGCTAGTGGAGTACATAATACTAATGTAGGCTTAATTATTGCTGTTTCTAACGCTACTGTAAATAATATTGGATTGCAAGTCAATGCTGGTACTGGGGGAACTAATAGACATGCATTAGCATTAGAAGATGGTTCTGAAGGCATAGGTAAATTTTTAAAAAATGTTGCTGCTAATGGGCGTGCAAAATGGGCTAATATTGCAGTAGGAGATGTTTCAGGGGCTCAAGCAGCTTTGTCTTTAACAACCAATGGAACATCTGGGGCTGCCACTTTAACCGGTAATACTTTAAATATACCAAATTATTCTAGCTCTACTCCTACTTTAAGTCAAGTACTTGCAGCTGGAAATACCACAGGAGCTAATAATATTGTGATGGGCGCTAATCAAAATATAGGTTTTGATGCTGATACACGTATTGCTTTTAACACAGGGTTTATTAGTTTGGCAGCTTTATCTGCGGGTAATACCGCTAATATAGAGATTGAAAGTGGATGGCTATCACTTGATTCATCAACATCAACAGTAAGTACAAATATTACATCTAGAGCTCTTGCACTTAAAGCTAATCAGTTTTCAGTGGCTGACAGTTTTACATCAACATCTACAGATATAAAACAATCTGCTGATTACATAACTGTAACAAATGCTAATACTTCAACACCCGGTATACAATATGCTGCAGATTATTCAGCAAATTTTACTGCTAGAACTTTAGTTGATAAAGCTTATGTTGACGGTTTTCAACCTGCATTATCAGGAACAGGTTTTGTTAAAATAGCAGGATCAACAATTAGCTATGATAATTCAACTTACGCTAAGGTAGGAACTTATATAGATGGATATGTGCCACGTTGGAATGCTGTTACCAATACGTTACAGCAAAGTTCTATACAAGATGATGGATTAAGTGTAAGTATTGGTACAACTCTTGATTCACTTTCACGATTACATATTAATACTGGTAAGTCAATTGGAATCAAGAGTTTAACTACTAGTGCTTCAAATGTTGTTGATACTTATGGGGGATATTTTAAAGCTTCAGGTATTGGTGTAACTGATCGTATAGCAGTATATGGTGAAGCTGTAGGTTCAAATAATGGTTATAATATAGGAGGTAAATTTGTATCAACTAATAATGCCTCTGCTAATGGTTTTACTACAGGAGTTTGGGCAGAAGCAACTAGTAATGTTGCAGGTACTGACGTTATTGGTATATACGTTAACACATTAGGCTCTACAGCCAATAAATATTCTCTACAACTGAGAGATGGAACAGAAACACTTGGTGGTGGTAAGTTCCTAAAAGACACGGGTAATGGTAAAGCAAACTGGTCTACATTAACTGTAGCAGATACAGGTTTGAGTATCACTACATCTGGGACTTCAGGTCCAGCTACACTAGCAGGAAATATTTTAAATATTCCTCAATATTCTGGTGGTGGAGGTTCTGGAACAGTAACTTCAGTAGCTGCTTTAACTTTAGGAACTACAGGAACAGATGTAAGTTCTTCAGTAGCTACAGGAACAACTACTCCTGTAATTACATTGAATATCCCTACTGCGAGTGCAACAGCAAGAGGATTACTTTCAGCAGCTCATTGGACTGCTTTTAATAATAAAGCAAACTTGGCATCACCTGCTTTTACAGGTTATCCAACAACATCATCTCCTCCATCATTATCCGATAGTTCTTCAATAATACCGAATACTGCTTGGATTACTGCAAAAGGATATAGTAGATGGTTCGGTATATACAATGCTTCTACAAATACATTTACTTCTCCGACAGGAAGTGCAATACCAACAACTTTTAGATACGGAGATTTCTTTACTGTTTCAGTCGCAGGTGTTGGACACATTAATTATGGAGGTAGTTATTATAACGTAGGAGATGTTTGGTCTTATGGAAGATTGGGAGAAGATGATTTATTTCTATTGGCTACATCTATACAAACAGGAACATTAAGTGATTATTCATCTACAACAGGAACAATATCAACTACTGATTCGGTTGTTAGTGCTATAAGTAAATTGAATGGAAATATTGCTTATAATTACGGCCTAACTTACGCCCTATCAACACAAAATGTCTTATTATAATTTTCTTATAAACTTTAAATATTTTATTCTAACTTTACAAAAATTAAAAACTTAAAATTATGCCAGGAAATACAGCTCCTATATATTCTAAAGTTGCCGATTGGCAATGGATATCAGGTATTGCAACAGCAAATACAACAAAAGATCTAATCTCAGGCACTTCTTATTTAGTATTTACAGCGGATCCCACTAATGGTGGTTACGTTAAAAAATTAAGAATAAGACATACTGGAGTAAACGTTGCTACAGTTATGCGTGTATTTATAAATAATGGATCAGTTACAACTACAGTTACCAACAACATTTTATTTGACGAAATAGGTATTGGAGCTAATGCTACTGTATCTGAGACTAGTGCTTCAACATTATATGAATTACCAATAAATGAAGCATTACCTCCAGGATATAGAATTTATGTAACAATTGGTACAGCGATAGCTGGAGGTTTAGCAGTATCAACAGTAGCAGGTAAATATTAATTTTATGGATAAATATTACTATCTTTGTGAATTCGACTACGGAGGCACAGGTCAATTTTATCAAGAAATTGAAAATGGAATTGTGTTAAGATTAATTAATCTTGACGGTACAGATTTAGTAACTGAGGATCCTTATGGATATTATGTTACAGATACAGAGCCTGGATTAAATTTATTTGCTTAATATATGTTTAACTTAACAGATAACGCAGTCAACAATCAAGTTTTCTACACTAAAGGAGCTACTGGTTTTCAAGTATGGAATAAACCAGCTAATGCAAAATTTGTAAGCATTTTTTGTTTAGGTTCTGGTGGTGGTGGTGGTGGCGGAATGGTTGGTACTGCAACTACAGCACGTAGAGGTGGAGGAGGTGGAGGCTCAGGAGCTTATTCTGTAGGTACTTTTGCTGCTGCACAACTTCCAGATTTATTGTATCTTATAGTAGGTGTGGGCGGCGCTGAAGGAGCAGGCGGCGTTAGTCCTGGTAATGGAGGTTCAGGAGCTCTTTCATATGTATCTGTAGATCCAGATAATGTGGCTATTAATATTTTGTTGCAAAGCGGAGCTGCTGTTCCTACTGGAGGAACTTCAGGTACTGGTGGTGGAAACGCAGGAACAGGTAGTACTGTATGGCCAGGAGGTATTTTAAATTTTTTAGGATTAGCTAGTGCAATAGCGGGAACTAATGGTGGAGCAGGTGCTATTTCTATAGCAGCAACAAATATTACTCCTACTACGATAGTGTGTGGAGGGCCTTCCGGTGGTAATACATCTACATCAGCAGCTTTTGCAGGTGGAGACGTAATTGGATCTGGTTTTTTAAACACTGTAACTGGAGGGGCTTTAGGTGCTGGGGCTGCAACAGGCGGAAATGGGTCTGAAGGTTTTTCAACAAACGTAAATTTAACTAATAAAAATACACCTACTTTTTTTACTGCTGGTTCAGGAGGCGGAGCATCCGTTTCAGGCCAAGGCGGTGCTGGAGGTGCTGGAGCTTACGGTTGTGGTGGAGGCGGTGGAGGAGCTGGTTTTACAGGTTTAGCTGGAGCAGGTGGAAGAGGTGGCGATGGTTTAATTATTATAACTGCTTGGTAGTATGATAGACATGCAAAATTTAAGTACCCCTTATTTAAACACACAAACATTTACAGCAGGAAGTACATTATGGCAAGTATGGAGTAAGCCTTCTGGCGCAAAAATGATCTATATATTTGTTATAGGCGGCGGAGCAGGTGGGGGAGGTGGAAGAACTTCTTCACTTAATACAACTACAGGAGGTGGTGGAGGAGCAAGCTCAGGCGTCACTGTAGGAATTTATCAAGCAAATTTATTACCAGATACATTATACTTACAAGTAGGTGTAGGTGGTCAAGGTGGTGCTGGAGGCGCAACAGGAGTAACTGGGGGATCTGGAACTATTAGTTCAGTTTCTTATAGACCTGATACAGTTGCTATTAATCTTTTATTACAAAGTAGTGCTACAGCCCCTAGTGGTGGGCTTGGTGGCCAGGGAACAATTAATGGTGCTGGTGGAACGGCTCCAACAGCTTGGGCTTATGCCACAGCAATAAATGGCAGTTTAGGTGTAGTAGATGCAATACCAGGTCAAGCTGGAGGAGCAGGTACAACTACCGCAGGAACTGCTGTTAATATTACTCCAACACGTATTGTGACAGGAGGTGCTGGCGGTGGTGCAACTTCCGCAGGAGCAACGGGATTTAATGGCGGGTCTATTACAGGGTCAGGGTTTTTAGATACTGTATCTCGTGGAGTTATAAATGCAGCCGACACCACTATACATGGATCAAACGGTAGAGAAATATTAAATATGAGTTCCTTACCAAATTTCTTTACTGGTGGGGCTGGTGGTGGTCCAAGTACTACTTCTGGTAGGGCTGGTGGAAAAGGTGGAAATGGAGCTTATGGATCAGGCGGCGGTGGCGGCGGCGGAGCATATAGTGGAACAGGAGGTTCTGGTGGAAATGGCGGAAATGGATTAATAATAATAGCATGTTCATAAATAATATAGAATAAAATGTCAAATTATAACCAACAAGAAATAAACAATATACAAAGAACATTAAAAGGGTCTCAAGGGTTTCCCCTTCAAAGATATTTTGGGTCGTATAAAAAATTGTTTATAAATTATTTTAATCGTTTTAACAATAATACAACTGCATTAGAACAATCTATACTATCATCAAATATTCTCGTAAAAGGTTCTCTTACATTTGATACAAATGAAAATTTAGCATGGCCTACTACAACTACTGGCTATACATTATACACTGGTGGCGTAAGTAGCTCAGATGATGGTTATACAATTCCACCTATTACTTTACCTTTTACTTTTACATTAAATGGAGTTACCTCTGATCAATTGTATATAAGCACAAATAGTTATTTTACAATAGGAGCAGATCTTAACAGTACTATACTTAATGGCCCTACTTCAGATTTGCCTGCTGCTATGTGCACAAACCCTAGGGACAACTGGTTGCAATTTGGTTTAGAAAACACAGATGGAACTATACAAAATATTTATTATCAAACTAGTAGTGTTGGTGGATTGTCTTATCTTAAACTTTTAGTGTATGGTGGTCAATATGGCGCTATAACTAACCCAACTTCGTGGATAGCCAATCTTTACAGAGACACAGATTATCAATGGTTTGAAACTAGAGCAAAATCAAACGCATTTGGAAACGCAGGCCCTTATAACATCACTGACGTTTCTCGCCCATCTTCAACTATAAGTCAAGTTTGGAGAGGAGATCTAAATGGTCAAAACTGGGTTTATATGGGCACAGGTAGTGTAACAGCAAATTAACAAATAAAAATAAATATCATGAATTTAAAAAAAAGATTTTTAGCAAAAACACCAAAATTTTGGAAAAATGTGCAAAAAGCAGGGCTTGCTTTAGCAGGAGTTTCAGCCATTATTTTAGCTGCGCCGGTAGCATTACCAGTAGTACTTGTATCTACAGCAGGTTATCTAGCAACAGCTGGATCTGTTATAGGAATATTGAGTCAATTAACAGTAGAAGATAGTAATGAAATAAAATAATAAGAGATGAATATTAAACAATTTAACTTTAGCGATACACAATATTTTAAAGATATTAACGTTAAAAAACAAATTTACTTACACCACACAGCAGGTAATTCTTCTGGAGATGCTGTATTTCAAGGTTGGTCTTCTAACGCAGAAAGAGTATCTACTTGCGTTGCTATATCAGGTAAAGGTAAAAATTCTGTAGATGGAGAAATTGTACAAGGATTTAGTTCTAAATTTTGGGGTTACCACTTAGGTTTAAAAACAGAAGTGTTTAAAGCAGCTGGTGTACCTTACCAAAGTTTAGATCGTATTTCTATAGGTATAGAGATATGTAATTGGGGGTACTTGACTAAAAAAGGAACTAAATTTTACAATTACGTAAATACAGAAATACCAGCAGATCAAGTATGCACATTAGAAAAGCCTTACAAAGGATATAAGTATTATCATAACTACACAGATGCTCAAATAGAGTCTGTAAAAGAATTATTGATTTTATGGAAAGCTACTTACGGCATTCCTTTAATTTACAACGAAGACATTTGGGATATTACTAAACGTGCTTTAAATGGTGAACCTGGTGTATATACTCATAACTCTGTGCGTAAAGATAAATCAGATGTTTACCCTCATCCTAAATTAATAGAGATGTTAAAATCTTTAGATAAAAAATAAATTTTTACTTTGTAGTTTTTAATATAACTACTATATTTGCTTAAATTAAAATATATAATATGAAAATAAATTTAGATCAAGAGTTTAAAGCTCTTAACGGTGAAACAATGAAAAGTACAGATGGATCAGTAACATTACGTTCTATTTGCACAGAAGCTCTTTTAAATGTAACCCCAGAAGAAAAATTAACTGGTGAAGAAAAAGCAAAACGTTACAAATTAGCTAACGACATTTTCAACTCTAAAGACGAAGATTTCGAAATGCAAATTGAAGACGTTGCACTCTTGAAAAGATTAGTTGGTGAACTTTTTACGCCAATAATTGTAGGTCAAGCTTTTTCTTTCTTTGAGAAGTAATTCTATATTCTATTGTAAAGGGGCTTAACAAGGCCCCTTTAATATTTACTGAGAGTTTCAAAAATATATTAATATAAATTGTAACATTAATATCACATATATTACTGATGAAATCGACTCTACTTTTATTCTTAGGAAGTTTATTAACATTTTTAATGCCTATACAAGGCTTACTCTTATTGGTTATTGGAGTTGTTCTCTTAGATACTGCATCTGGAGTTTATGCAGCCATAAAATTAAACGGGAGGAAAGCTTTTAGAAGTGGAGTTCTTTTCAATATTGCCCCAAAATTATTTATGTATGTTGGTACAACTTTGTTGTTATACATGACAGACACTTTTATTTTTCAAACTCAATTATTTAGTATACAATTCTTATTAACCAAATCTATTAGTATGATATGGGTTTATACAGAATTAAAAAGTATAGATGAAAACAGTCAAAAGCTAGGAAATAAACCTTTCTTAGATAACGCTAGAGATGTTTTTAAAATTATAAAAAATTTTAAAAAAGATATAAATAATATTTCTTAGGATATGGCAAATAATACAAGAGCAAATTTTTATAGCGCAGCCAATCCTTACGCTAACCCAGTTACAATGGGTAGTCCTGTTGCTGCTATATCTTCCAAAGATACTCAAAAAGAACCTAAATTATCAAAACAAGTTTTAAGTAATATAGGTAATAATTTAGCTTATTCTCAACAAACTGGCCAATCGTTTGTAGAAAAAATAAAAAATCCTACTTTTGGAACAGGCCAAACTAACAAAGAAATTAATAAAGAATCTGGAGCAGCAAGCCTTGGCGCTGTTAAAGATGCAACTTCAGGCCTTTTACAAACACCGGGCGCTAAAGAAGCCATTAAATCTGGAGCTACTAAAGCTGGCCAAAGTTTAGGGTTGCTTAGTAAAGCTACTTCTGTTGTGCCTTCAGTAACTGGTGCCGCTGCATGGGCTGCTCCTGTTGCTTCAGCTTTACCTGCTGTTCCTACTGGTCTTAGTACAGCTGCAAATGCTGGTATGGGAGCCATTAAAGTTGCTGCAGCTCCAACTTCGCAATTACTTACTGGTGCTGCTGATGCAGGTATGAAAGCTGTGGATCTTACTGCAAAAGGCGCAAAAGCTGTAGATCTTACCACAAAAGGTACACAAGCTGCTACTGCAACAACTACTGCTGCATCAGGTACAGGCGCTCTTGTTGGAGCCGTTACAAGTTTAGGTATAGGTTTAGCTGGTACAGGTTTAAGTATATTAGGAGATAATATAAGTAAAAAAGCTTATAACCGAGATAACATGAAAGGTTATGGTTGGGGACAAGCCGCAAAATACGGAGGTATGGGTATGTCCCTAGGTTCTAGTATTGGTGGTATGATTGTACCTGGAGCTGGAGCTCTCGTTGGTGGTGCCATAGGATTAGTTCTTGGTGGTATAGGTGGCGGTATATACGGAGCTATAAATAAAAAGAAAATTTTACGCGAAAGAAGTGACGCACAAAAAGCTGTTACTCAAGCAAATGAAGCAATAGATAAAGAAAATTTTATAAGTATGACACAATACAGAGATAAGATGAGACAAAAAAACTTAATGGATCAAGTTAATTCTGTTACTGGTTCATATAAAAAAGGTGGTATTTTAATGAAATATAAAAATGTTTCTGATGCAATAATTATTGAAGAAACCCCAAAAGAAGCGCCTAAAAAATTATCACAAGTCCCTATATTCAAAATGGGTGGTGCTTTACCACAAGAATATGTAGATTTTGATAAATTAAAAGATGAAGATAAAAGTAAATATTTATCTGCTGTATATCAATTATCTCAAGAAGGAGACAATTTAAACTCTATATCTAAAAAAACAAAACTGCACCCTAAAGTCATAAAATCTTTACAAGAATACATTGCTAAAAAATTAGAAGAACAACAAAGAGAAGCTGAAAATCAAGCAATACAAAAACAAGCTAATCCAATGGAAACAGCAGAACCTACTCAAGAATACAAAAGAGGTGGTAAAGTGTTGATGAAGAAAAAAGTAGAAGCTTGCAGTTGTGGTTGTACTCCTAAATTCCGCCGAGGTGGAAAACTGGATATTCAAAAAGAAAATGTTATATTAGATGGGCCTACTCATGATGAGTATAATAAAACAGGCGTAAAAGGAGATAAAGGTTTACCAGTAGTAAAAATGACTAAAGGTGGATCGGCGTTTAAGGTTGCTGAATTTGAAGGTGGTGAAATGGTATTAAGCCATAAATTGTCTAATGAGATTCAAAAATTAAGAACAGAAATTAAAGATGGTAATGAAAAAGCCAAAGATCTTTTAGCTAGTTTATTACAAAAAGAGTTAGGTACTAATACTTACGATTATACAAAATTAATGTCCTAATGAAGTTATATCCTTTAAATATAAAAGGTACAAAATTTGATGTAGCAATAGCAGATACACCAGAGACTCAGGCAAAAGGTTTGTCTGATTTACCACGTTTAGGTAAAAGAAAAGGTATGCTGTTTATCTTTGATGCGCCAATAAGAGTTCATATGGTAATGAGAAGTATGAATTTTGATTTAGACTTTATATTCTTAGATGAGAACTGGAGAGTTTTACAACTTGGTAGTTTAAGTAAAGAAGATAAAGCTGGTATTACTTCTTTTTATCCTAGTGCTATGATTTTAGAAGTTCCAAAAGGAACTATTGCAGAATTAGGCATACTTAAAAATGATACATTAGCCCCAGACCAACAATTAGATACTCAATCAAAAGGTGTACAGCAATTTAAAGAAGGTGGTACATTTGAAAAAGTAGGAGAAAAGATCTACAAAATTAAAATCGACGATATTGTACCTGAGAAAGGTAAACTACAAATATTAAATGATAAGGGTGAAGTTGTTGCAAATGTTGAACCAGGAGCAACTATATTCAGCCAAGAACACACAAAGGAGATTATAGGTAAATTCAAAAAAGGAGACACTAATGGTTTAGTAGAATCTATATTAGCAATATTAGATAAACACGAAAACCAGAAACCTGACTACGTCAAAAAACCTTAATATACCCTTTTTAATTAAATTTAATTTATTATAATAACCGTATAAACTTAAAAAAGATGAGTACAAAAGATTATTTAAAAGCTTACGCAGCTCCAAAAGTTAACAAATTTCAAATGGGTGGTGAAATGCCAGCAGAAGGTGCAGCAGCTCCTCAAGCAGCTCCAGCTCAAGGTGGTGCTCCAGATGTACAAGCTATGTTAGCAGAGTACGCTCAAACTCGTGATCCACAAATGGCTGTTGCTATTTGCGATATGTTAGTAGAGATGACAGCTCAAGCTCAAGCTCAACAAGGCGGTGCACAAAGCATGCGTAACGGTGGTCGTATGAATTATTCTGCGCCTATGTTCCGTAAAGGAGGTCGTTTAGCTTACTAAAAAACTCAATATATGAAGAGCTTAATTCCTAAAAAAGGAAAAGAATCTGCTCTGAACGTAAAACGCACGGAATCTACTTCTAATGCGAATAAAAAAGACGAACAGAGTAAATTAAATCCCTCTAAGAAGAGTGATAAAGAATCTATTAAGCTAAAAAAAGAGTTGATTCCTAAGCATCAATTAGGTGGTCCTTATAGAGCACCTCTAGTATTATCTCCTGAAGAAAGAGATTATAACATACTTATAAATGGGTCTAGCCAAGATTGGGATCAACATATGATAAACACAGGTAGAGCTAGCGCTTTTGGCGCGCGCACAAACTCTGAAAATTATCCTATATATGAAAAAAATCTATCAGAGCTTGCACAACCTACAGCTCCTGCCCCAGTTTATCCAAGAGTTCCATTATTAATGGATAACACAACAGGCGCAGGAAAAACTACAAATTTAGCAACAGCTACAATAAAAAAAACAGGGGGTCTTAAACCTAGACCACTTGCAACTATAATAGATTATAAAGATCCCATAACTAACAATTTTAAACCAAAATGGGAAGGTAAAAAACCTAGGAATGTTACTGTTAAAGAAGATAAAGAACCTAGACAATGGGGAAAAGCAAGACAATACGCCCCTTTATTAGCAAACATAGCAGGTAATACTTTACAGTATCTTATGTCTAAGCCCAAGTTAATTGGGGTTATTAAACCTAAAGAAATATTAAATGCTAACAGAGTTGCAGTTGCTCAAGTAGCCCCTGTTAGTGCTACGCTTAAAGATTCAACAGCTAAAGTTAGACCGGCTTATTTTGGATCAGATTCTCAATTAGGTATGTTAGCTGGTAAAATGGCTCAAGACACAATACAAAACATTAATTTTAAAAACGCTGTAATAGAAGGTAGAGATAGAGATGCTAAAACAGCAGCAAATATACAAGCACAAAACCTAGCAAATCAAGGTAACGCAGCTAACTTAAATTCTGATACAGCTGCTTTAAATGCAAAAAATGCACAAGACTTACAATACCAACAAGCTCAATTAGCCGCTAAAACAAAATATGAAGAAGAAAACAGCGCGCGTAAAATAGGGTTTGTAAATAGCTTAACTGGTGCAATAGGAGGTCATTTCCAACAAAGAGAAGAATTAGGTATGACTAAAGGATTAATGGATTTAGCAACCTTAAAAGAACAACATGCAGCTGATAAGTTAGCTGAACAATATGAATATTTATATGGTAAGAGCGGATCTCTTAGCAAAGAAAATTCAACAAAAAGTAAACAAGAGTATGATGACGCTAATGAAGCATTTAAGAAAAAATATGGTTTAGGCTAATTTTATTTTACTTTAATTTTTGATATCGTTTTAATATCTTGTGCCATATTACATTAAAAAATATGGCACTTTTATTTAAGTCAAATCGCAATAAATTAAGAGCTTTCCAGGTTGGCGGAACTATGCCAGAAGTACCTGTTTATGCTTATTATAAACCACAATATACAGAATACAAACCTTTTGACCTTGCTGGGCTATACCAAAAGTATGCTGCTCTAACTGCAACTAAAGCAAACGATAAAGCAGAAGCCCCAAAATTAGATGACCTTGTTAGTGTAGGTTTACCCAATGAAAGTCGTATGGTGGGTGAGCAAGCTTTAAAGCTAAGAGGTGAGATAGATTTATTATCTCGTATGCCTGGAGCAGCAACTAATCCTATATTAAGACAAAGAATAAATGACTACGGGCAATTAATTTCTGTAGAGCTACCTGAAAATAAAATACACAAGGAAAATTGGGATTTGAATAAAAAAGTTCTTGTTACTCAAGGAGGTGATGAAACACCTTATTTTAAAAACGGAACTTACGTAGTTAAAACTGAAGTAGAAGACCCAAATACTAAGAAAAAAATTACTCAATACGTAAAGAAAACTCCAGAGCAATTAGTAGATGAAAAAACTGGGTTGCCAACAAAAGATTTTCATAATGTAATTACTTACCAAGACCTTGCAATATTAACCGCAAATGATCCAAATTTTGTGAGAAGCCCTGAGCTTATTGATGATTTACAACAAGGCATGGATTTGAGCCATATTAATAAAGAATTTGTTCAACCTATTTTAAAAAACTCTAGCTTCACAGAAAGTGGAGTAAAAACTTCTAGTGGGGGTATGATCAAAGGAGATGTGCTTGTAGAAGAAGTTAGTAGCGGTCATATATCTAAAAATAATTTTCAACAATTAAATTCTGCATTAGATGCAGTTTTACAGATGTAATGAATAGTAAAGCAAAAAATTCATTAACAGCTTACGCTTATAGACAACCTGCAAAAGAAGCCGTAGAGTCAAAAGATGCTCAAGGCAATACTGTTGTTAAATATGAAACTAAATATGTTACAGTTACATTGCCAGATGGCACAACTCAAAAAAGAGTAAAAGCTACTACTACACAAGAAGAAGCTGATTTAAATATTAAATTATATTTACTAGGTCAAAGTAAGCCATTTAAAAATTCTTCTTTTACACAAGAAGAAAAAAGTAAATACGATTTCCTTGCTGTACCTAAATTAAAAGTTGAAGAAGCTAAAGCACTGAATCAAACTGAAAGCCCACTAGTTTTAGAGGCAACAAATTTCAGAAAAGAAGATACTAAAACTTTAGATATAGGTGGAGGTATGAAATATAACGCTAAAGTTAAAGAAGTTGGATTAGCTAAAAATGCAATTAAAGCTGGTTTAGCTAGTCAAAAAGGTGTATTTGATATAGGCGATTTATCTAAGGCAGAATTGCAAGATGGTACAACATTAAATGCTACTGTTGGTATTGCCGGAGGAGATCCTGGGAAATACGATAATGCACGTATAGCTAAATTAAAAGATATTACTTTATTAAAAGACACAGAATTACAATCTGCAACAGTTCCTATGTTTAATGACGGAACAAGGGTTACTTGGGAAAAATTTGTAAAATTAAACGGAGGTGATTATGTAAAAGAATACCGTAAAAGAATAAACCCAAAAATGTCAGAGGCCAGAAAAGGAGAAATTTTTGGGGAATTTTTAGTTGAGAAAAACTTAGCTAAAATGGGTCTTGTTTGGATTGCCACAGGAGTTGTTCACAGGAATTCTTATTTAAATACACCTAGCCAATGGACTGAATCTAAAGTTGAAAACAGTGATGGTAAAATAATACCAGGCTTAAGTAAAGCTAATCTTATGTCGTCTCCAGTTGACCCTGCAGACATTAATGCATTTTTAACTAGTTTAGACCCTACTTTAGAAGACGGAGAATTAAAAAGAGCACAAGATTTATTAGATGATCAAACTGATGTAAACGACTTTAGATATGTTCGTGTTTATATTCCTTTTGCAGATCCTTTTGCACTATCAGCAAATGACGCAAATAATACAGTAACACCAGGTAGTTTTAAATATTCTACTAATTCTCGTCTAGATGACGTACGTGGTTCTAACCAACCAAAAAAGAAAAAATAATAATATAGTAAAATAACAGTAACAGATGGAAGACGAAGATGCTTTAGTAGGTGGAAAACAAGATTGGTTTCTTGGAAGAGTAACGCAACAAATTTCTGGTAACTACGCAGATATTTTAAATGACAACTCTGCTGATAGTTTTACTATTGGTAAATTTGACGACTATTTAAAAAATGAAAAATTAGTAGAACATTATAAAAGTAATTTTAAAGAAGACTATAAAACTATTCTTAAAAAAGATTTTATTAACGCTCAAAAAGATTATCAAGAATTTAGAAAAGGTAATTTTGATAAACAAGAGTTTAGCCAAAACGTAATTGGGCCTGGATATGGTTATTTAAGTGAATCAGGTAAATATAAAGAAATAAGCAGCTTGCCTAGTTTTTATAAACAACCATTACGTTTAGATCGTACAATGGTAGATATTAGCGGTGCTCCAAACGAAGCTGTAGTAGATTATAGAAAGTTTGATCAAGAAGCAAAAGTGTATTTTGATGCAGACAACAATGAATACAAAATGCCTACTAAAAAAGAGGCTACAGAAAAATATGACCCTGTTAAAGTTCAATTAGCTAAAGCAAATAATATTGCAAATTCTACAAATCCTGTAACAGGTACTTTTGAGCGTATTAATGCTAGTCTTAGATATTTACAAACAGCTTTTACAGATGACAATGCATCTGGTATGGCTTATATGATAAACAATCCCAAATATAAAATTAAAGGTAAATTAATTACTGGATTTGTTTACCAAGATGAAGATGCTGGAGGTGCACGTAAACCAGGTTATGTTGCTGTTACAGAAGGTAATTATTTAAAACACGCTCATCAAACACCAGTATCTATATGGGATGCTTATCACGGTGACTTTAAAATGAAAGCAGACCCATTTGATTTTTTAGGCAGAACATTAAATAACGGAGTAAATGCTATACCTGGTATTGCTATTACAGTAGCTTCTGCGGCCAACGCAATGTGGAGTGGTAATAAGGCTTTAAATAATTGGGAAACAGAATTGATGACAAGTCGCATGAATGAAATTTCTCTTTCTAAAGATAGTCAAGAGGCTGGATTTTTAGGTAACTGGGATGTTACTGCGGGCTTAGTAGGTGACGTAGTTGTTCAAGCATTAACAGGTCGTTTAGTCGGGGGAGTAGCTTTTAAAGGAGCAAGTTTATTACTTAAAGGTTCTAATTTACTTAGAAGCACTGCATTAAGCGCAGGAGAAATTGGAGCTAAAGCAGCTACTGTTGCTAAATGGACTGGTCGTACTACTATGTCTTTATATGGGTCTAAAGACGCTTATAACACTGCTTTAGCAAATGGATTTTCTAACCGTGAAGCTAGTTTTTTATTCTTCGGAACTACTGTTGCTTTGATGGGAGCTAACTCATACATCGACGTTTTAGAAAATGCTTGGGGTACTAAACAATCTTCTAAAATTTTAGGAGATATGATTGGAGCTGAAGTAAAAGCAAACAAAGAAGTTTTAAAAAGTCTTACAAAAGAAGCTGTTGAAGAATCTGCTAACGCAACTACAGAAGAAGCCAAAAGAAAAGTAATGGGTTCTTATATGTCTAAAGTTGTAAATGTCTTAGGTATGCCTGTTAAATTGGGGAACAAAGTTGTAAAACTAGGTAATGATTTAGCTAACAAACAAGGATTAAGTAAAATTGCTGGAGGTGTTATACAAGAAGGATCAGAAGAATCTTTAGAATTTATTGGTGAAGAAGGCGTTAAAGCTATTTTTGATATTAGTAAAGGCCTTATAGGTTGGAAGGGAGAAGACGGAAGAAATGGTGAAATGCAAACTATGTACGATCCTGATTACTGGGATGATTTTGGAGAAGGGCTTTTACAATCTGCTGTAGGAGGCGCAATAGGTGGTGGTTTAATGAAAACAAAAGTTTTTAAACGACTACTAAACGCTAATGACGGTTCTACTGATTTAAAAGATAATTTAGTTAGTGTAGTAGAAAATAATTTGGGTGACCAATATTTAGCTATGCTTAAAGATAAAAGAGACAAAGGAGAATTAGGAGATACAGAATCATCTACTATCTTAGATCCAGTTTCTCAAACTTATGTGCTTATGAAACACGCAAGTGAAGGAGCAGTAAGTATGAATGAGTCTATGTACCAAGTGCTTAGACAGCAATACGAGTATGTAAATACTTTAATGACTCAATTAGGATCTAAAACTGTAATTGAAAAATTTAAAAAAGATTATAGTGATATTTTATATAATACTTCTTTAGCAAAAGATATAAATGATTTAAATAAAGAATATATTGATATTGCTGTAAAAAATGAAATAGACCCTCAATCTAGACCTACTGAAAATCTTTATATTACCCCACAAGATACAGAACAAGAAATACAAGAAAAAGTAAAAAAATACGCAGGTTCAGCTAATATTAATGAAGATACTGCTAAACGATTATTAGAAATACATTCTGAAATTAAAGGCATACAAGACGGTACAACTATTAAAAAATATTTAGAACAAGCTGTATCTGGTAATACTATACTTAACCCAAAAAATGAAATAGACAAAGATTTACAAGCTCTTAGAGATCATTTTGGTGAAAATGTTTTTAGCAATTTAATGGAGTCTTCTAAAAATTCTTTTAAAACCGGTGTTCAAGCAGTAGACGAGGCTGAAGTAGAAATGAAAGAGAACGATAAATTAATCAATTCTCTTAAAGATGATTTATCAAATGTTGATGAATTACTGCCATTATTATCAAAGCCATATATATTTATTTCTGAAGCTAGTAAAGAAAAATTAAATACTTTATTAAACGGCTCAGAAGGAGCAGCATCTGTAGTTGATAATATTAAAAAC
>Ga0247722_10000153_pt1 | contig 42580 bp, 47 predicted proteins | sample MSEWelMarce3H_FC_FD_189094 | JGI IMG/M metagenome (GOLD analysis project Ga0247722, IMG submission 189094) | Subsurface sediment microbial communities from gas well in West Virginia, United States - MSEEL Well Study Marcellus 3H_FC | ecosystem: Environmental > Terrestrial > Deep subsurface >... | reverse complement strand
CAAGCAGTGGATATTCTCTCGCCGGTCAACATTTGCCTCCAATAATACTTGCATTTGCGGCTAAAGCATTACTATGCGGAACAAAGCGATAAAGCGAATTAGTTGGCACGGTATTATTTGTAAACATCCCTGTAAAATTGTTTGTCATACAGTATATCTAGATAAACTATTTTTCGAAACTATTTCGTCTGTTGAAATACTTACCGGAGTCCACCTTCGGTATTTCTGGTTAAAAACGCACAGCATATTGTATGTTTTATTTAAATCAACGAATTTTTCTGGACTCGTGTTTTCGAACTCATCTTCGTCATCGCTCTCTTCTAAAGCATCCAAATTGGCGTTCTCTTTAATATTTCTAAACAAAGAATTCAATAGAACACTTGTTTTGAAATCTGGAACATTTGCCACGTCATAGAATATCTCTTTTTTGGCGTCATCGAGAGCAAAAAGATTATACATATCCGGTTCTAAAGCAGGAGAGATTTTAAACACGACTCCTGCCGTCTCTTTTTTACTCACCATTATTAATGGCGTTGTAGCAAATCTGTATTGAATATGCCGAACAACATATCCAGGACGCTCTTTCGAATTTATTATAGGCAATCCGAAAAAAATATTATTCGGCAATCCTGATTCAAATACTTTCTGAAAAAGCGCGAGCTTGTGAATGAAGTGCATGTTTGCAATATTCTCTCTTTTGTAATAATATATATCTTCAAATGCAAATGATTCTGTTTTTCCTTTTCTGATTAATGTTCCGTAAAAAATAGATTCGTCGAGTTCCGATGTGTAGTTTATTGGTTTTAATAGTATGTTGCGTATTTTATTATTTTGGAATATTTCTAATAAAATACACACGCGTCTTCCTCGAAACATTGTAAATTGCGCAAAATATTTTGACCCGATAGGAATGACAATTTCAAAATCAAATTTGGAAACTGTTTTATGAACATATGTTTCAAAAGACAGTTTAATTGGTGGAAACCGGGAGAGAATTTCATCCTTATCTGATTCAGACAACATTTATATATTTTGTTGAGATTTCTTTAAGTATATTTTTATTTTGGAACAATGAAATCGGGGCCAGTAGTACCGGTGAAACCCAATTGAGAAAGTAATGTAATAAATTGCTGGTGAAATAACTCCAAGTTAATATGTTTTCCATTACTTATTATATTTCCTCCAATATGCACATCTCCAGAAAAATACCCAGTCGACCCGGTAAATCCTCCTGCAACAGATAAATCTCCTAATACGTTAGTGGTCCCGGTCGTTCCTATATGAACTGTTTGCGCCGCTAAATATAAATTATCGGGAACATACGATGACATTATTATAATAAAATATTGTAATTTTAAAAAATATGCAATTCAAACATTGCTCTAAATATCATCAAGTATATCTTTACTTTCTTCTGCTGTTTTTTTAAAAAAATACTGATACAATCTCTCCACATGAAGATTTAATTTATTCAAGTCGGTATCACTCGAAAATACATTTGTACCAGTTATCCCTAAGGGAGCAGTAATTAATCCACTGACATTTAAATCCCCTACCACTATAGTGCTTCCCGTCATTCCAACTTTTCCTATATGCACCGTTTGGGCATTTAAATATACATTATCTGGAATATAAGGTGTCGCCATTTATATATTCTTAAAATATTTTTATCTTATATGCGATTGCATAAATTCCATTAAATCTCTCTTCATAGAGTTTTCTTCTTTTGTTACTTCTTTTTCTTTCACTTCTTCTTTTTTCAAGACATCAAATATTTCGTCATATTTTTTAATAGGAGCAAACACGTAATCTTTTGTTTTTGGTGCTGTCAAATTTGTTTTAAAATAATGGATAATATTATGCACTACAAAGATAAATACAATTGACAATATAATTACTTTTATTGACCAAAAGAACATTTACATAAATCAAATATAAAACAACACAAATTCTTCCTAAATATTTAAGGAAATAAACTATTTAAATTTAAGAAATGAAATAGAGATAATGGCGAAAAACCTCGGTATTATTATTATTGACAAATTGGGAACAGTTAAACCGCACAACGTGAAAGAATATTCAGAACAAGACCTCTACAAAAAATGTGCTTTCAAATCTGCGACAGGGTTCGAATCGAGAGCACTATGGCAGGTGAAATTAGATGGACAAAAGTATTTCATTAGAGTATTCGCCAAGAATACCGGCAAAGCAAATATGGAAAACAAATACGAGTTCCCTCCGCCCATTGATAATGAATTGTTTTTCGGGAGTTGCGCGGTGGTATGCAGTTTGCAAGAGAATGCCGATTATATTTCTCTCACGGTTGATATGTGGAAAGCGTTTTATGAAAAATTATATGGCGGGTTTGAAGATTTAAATAGTAGTGCCCTCGAAGATGAAGCCGAAGAAGATGAATTGGCAAATATTCCCGCTCATATGAAAACAAAAGAGGGATATCTCAAAGACGGATTTGTAGTTGAAAATCCGGATGACCCCTATGTTTCACTACAATCAACCAGCGCAAGCGATTCCGAATTGAGCGAAGAATCATATGAAGACGACTTTTAAATAAAATTGAATAAATATTTAAACACAATTGTTTAGTATAATGATAATGAGAACTATTGAGAACCCCGCCGAATTTCGCTCGCAAATTCGCAATGAACTGAATAAACTTATTGGAAACCAAAAATTTTCCAATAATTTGGAAATTGGCATTTTCAATTACTCTCTTGGAGATGCAAATACCCGGAAAGTCGTAAAAAAATGGAACAACCCCTTTTTCGTACAGATTTATACGGACAGATTGAAAAGTATTTGGATAAATTTGCAGAACGAGGAGCTATTGGATAAAGTGAAATCAGGAGAACTTGAAACAAAGCAGTTGGCTTTTATGACGCATCAGGAAATGATTCCTGAAAAATGGGATGCGATGATTCAGATAAAAGCCAAGAGAACACAATCGAAATTTGAAGACACAACTGACGCGGCGACGGATACATTCACCTGCAGAAAATGCAAATCCAAAAAGTGTACATACTATCAACAGCAAGTGAGGTCGGCAGATGAACCTATGACTACGTTTGTCTCTTGTATTGATTGTGGAAATAGATGGAAATGTTAAAATTTAAAAACATCTCGATAATATAGAAGATGTATATAAAAGAAACAACGCTTGTTCAGCGTATGAGAGAAACAAATGAAATTCGAAAACGATACCCTGACCAATTGCCGATATTATGTGAAAAAAATGAAAAAGATAAAAATGCGCCGGATATATCGAGACGCAAATATTTAGTCTCTCCTTTTTTGACAGTTGGTCAGTTTATTTTTATTATACGCAAAAAAATTAAAACAAACTCGGAAACAGCGATTTATTTATGCATTGGAACTGCCATACCGGCTTCGTCTGAAACAATGGGCGTCTTATACGAAAAAAACGCCGATGCAGATGGTTATTTATATATTACGTATACTTTGGAAAACACTTTTGGCTAATGAATACGGTGAATTTTTCTCGTTGTCATTCTCGAATCCCATGACGCGACTCCACACGCTTTAAACTTCCACCAATACATATGTGCTTGGTCATTCCAACATATCTCTATCTCGTGAAAATTGTCCAAACTCACTTTGCACACGAAAATAACTAACCTGCCGAAATGATGCTGTGTATAACTCGGTATGATGCGCGGGATACTCTTCAATAATTCTCTCTGTCCATCTGGAATTTGCAATTGATTCATAAATTTTCCATTTCGAAATTTAATAACCGTGTCAAATGACAAAATCAATACGACAATTTCGAGCGGGAGTTGTTTAGACATTTTTCTTCTTTTATTAAATACTTATTCAAATAGAAAAGAAATCAATTTTTTAAAAATGCAATGGTATACTTTTTCACCGGCTAACACATATGGTAAATTTTTCTCATTGTCGTAGTCAAATTTTCGGCCGACTTAAACTTCCACCAATACGTCTTTGATTTTTTAGAACCACATATTATTATTTCGCGAAAATTGTCCAGTCTCACTTTACACGTAAAATTAACTAATCTTCCTAAATAATGTCCTGTATAAATCGGAATGATGCGCGGGATATTCTCCAATAATTCTCTCTCTTCATCTAGAATTTGCAATTGATTCATAAATTTCCCATTTCGAACACGAATAACAGTGCCAAACGACAGAATCAATATAACAAGTTCGAGTGGAAGTTGTTTAGACATTCCTTTTCTTCTTTATCAAATGCTTATTCAAATAGAGAAGAAATCAATTTTTTAAAAATTGAACAGCTTTTAAAACATTGCAGTATAAATTAAAAAGAAAAAACATGTCAATTTTCCAACAAGAAGAAGACGAAGACGAAGAAGTTTACACAGTTGACGTTTCTTCAAACGAACCTCCTATGTTGATTCTTGCAACATCAAAAGGGAAAATTTTGGCAGTTGAATTGGACGACATTTGTTCATATAAAAAAGTTCCTATCACATTTGGATTAGACCGTGAAGGAGTATTTGAAAAATCGAAATCCGCTGTGGAAGAGTGGAAGGAAATAAAAAAGCATAGACCATTTGCCCCGTTGTTTCGCCTAGGAGAAAGACCATTATACCAATGCGAATTTGACAAGTATTGTTTTGAAATGTCGCAAAACCCTGGATTTGAATTTTACAAAGATAACTGTCAAGGGAATATTAAAATTTGGGAAAAAATGAAAGGAGAAATCGAAAAAAGTCCATAATAAGAGAGAAGAGAGAATAATTATCATCCGTTTTATAAATAATTTTTTTCAACACTTCATCTGGAAATTCAGGAGCTACTTTTCTTAAAAAACATGCGTAGGGATTCTCTCTTTGAAGTTTTTTCAAAATAGGTTCATCAACATAAACATTATATGTTTTGAAAAGATGCGGACTTGTCGATGATTCCATTCTAGTCCAATCCGTTAAATGAGTAGATTCATTTTTTATATAATTTATAGAATTATATGTTTTAAATATAATTGCGAATATACTTTCGTTTGCTATGGGTCCACTGCATATGAGTTTGAAACTCGACTTGGTAAGCATATGTTCTGCATATTTCAAACATAAAAAAGCATCGTCTCTCTTTAAAATAAACCATGGGTCATTTGCCAACCAAAAATCTTTCGGAATTTTATACAAATTTGCCCTACGGTGAAACTGCGTATTCCACCAAGCCTCCGACCATTTCATTATCGAACATCTGTAATTTTGTCTGAATAATTTCCTGAATTTTCTAGGAGAGATAATCGGCACACACGACTCTGTCAAAAAACAGAACCAATTATTTCGCACATCCTTCGCAACCGCGTATTTCAAAATACTTATATATGCAGGGACGACATGCAAATACGAAGTGCTAACGAGACTTTCCGCAGGCATTGCGTGGGATTTTATCCAATTGCTCGAAATACTTTTACTTTGATTATAGTGAAAATATATGTTAATGATATCTTTATTCGGCTCAATCCATTCTTTCCAAAGATTTTCTTTGTTGAGTTGATTCGAATAATTAATTAAAAAACAGAGAGAAATTTTCATTAGTTTAATTACATTAAAAAAGGTTTATATTGTTAATTATTTAAACATTTTTAAGGAGGGCAAGTGCTTCGCTCACTTTATTCATCAGCTCTTGTTCATCCTCATAAAGAGCTGTGAGATATGCAACCGAACCGGTTTCAAGAAGCATCCCTACGATTTTTCCTGTATCCTCGCATGTTGCCGACCGAATCTTGTAATATATTTTCTCTCCAATCTCTTGTTTGTCTTCTTCTAATTCTGATACTGGTTCTGCTTTAATCGATGCAGATTTTTCTCCTGCAATCCTTGGCAAAAGTGGATATTCTTCTTGAACAACCGCCGGAGCTGTTACAGGTTTCTTCACTGGAATGGAAGTCATTTTCTTCGGCTTAACTTGCTGCTGAGTTTGAACTGCTTTCACCGCATCCAAATAGTTTGTTTTCGCCGGAGGCTTGACTTCCACTTTTTCTTCAATAACTATTTTTACTGGCTCTGGTTCTGGAATAGGCGCTGCAAATTTCTCTTTTTTAGATTTTTTCGATTTTTTCTTTTTACTCGATTCTTCATCAGAAGACCAGTTGAGCGCGTCGAATAGATTGGCGCTCGCAGGCTTCTTAGTTTTCTCATTTTTCATTTCTAATTCTCTCTTGGTCTTTTCCTGAAACTCCAAGATACGTTGTGCCTTTTCATTCAATTTTCTACTTTTCTCTTCTGTCGCGTCGAATGCTTTTTTTCTGTCGCAATACTTCGGGGTATGTCCTTTGACGGATTTTCCCGTATATCCGTTTTGCACACACCATTCGCAGGATTGCTCCAACAGCATTGGGCAGACTACGGCGCCTTGAGAGTTTTTTAACAAATGCATAATGTTTTCTGTTTTTCCCGCAGAAACACAGGCCTTGCAAGCGATTGTTGATTTGAAAGAAGCGGACATGTTTGGAGCTAATAATTAAAAAGTTATTGAATAAAAAAATGCAAATCAATTTTTTTATTAAATCGCTTAAAAGTTGATATTTTCTAAATCTTTGACTTTCCAGTATTCGCAACCACCTCCGCTAAGTGGTCGTTTTATAATAAACGGAATTTTCTTTGCACGCAATTCTAATTCGGCAATCACCGCGCCATCAATAATACCTTGCGGAACTTTGACAAAAGGAGTTGAACCATTGTTAATCTGCTTTGCTCTCTGTCCAATAATTCTCGTCTCTTCGAATTTCGTCAAAAACGGCAATGTTTTGTGAAACGCATCTATCACATTTCCATCTGTATCTTTGATAACATTTGACATTGCTGTAATCTCGTCGTAATTATGCGTTATGCATTCCGGGTGAAAATCCAAAATCACATTCTTCGTCACTTGCTTGTTAAATTTTTTCAGATAATCTTCGTCGTCATCTGACGATTCATCTTCTTCATCATACAATTCGTGCATTACTTTTGCACCAGAACTAGCCGACAAATGACCAAATGCTTGTGTGAATTCTTCCGTATCTTCCACAGGCTCGTCAAACTTACCGTCTTCTGGAATATCTTCATCATCCGACATGGGGTCAATCTCAGAATCGGACCCTTCTTGCTCAATCATCGCAATTTTTTTAGATATTGGTAAAATTTCAGGTCTGCTCGATGAAATAATAGGAAGAACTGTCTCGTCCTCTTCATCGTCTGAATTATTTGGGGTAGAATTGTAAGAAGAAGAATAGTCGCTCATGTTTGTTTATATATTCTAATATTTAAATAACAATTTCAATTTTATTTATTTTCCCAAACAGTCTTGCACGAGGAACACAAATAGACATATTTCATGTTCTTAGAATCATAACGAATATAAATAATCTCTCTTGGTTCATGCTTCACGTTTGTATCGCAAGTTTCATTCGGACACGGAATTGTGTCCACGCGAGGCAGTGTAGGGTCCAAAGTAGTATATTCATTAATAATATGACTAAATTGCTGGGAACTTCCTTTGAGTGTCAATTTCGAAACGGAGGTTCCGCCAACAGGAATAGAAGTATTTTTATGCCCACAATTCCTGCAATACAATTGCAATACGTTTGGGTTTTCCTCGCTGATGCTGATGTAATACATGTTTCCACATTCGTCGCAAAAGTGCATCTTCTAAAATATACATATAGAGTTTTATTTATTATTTAATTCAATTTTATTAATAAATGTCGCATGCAATTTTTCGTAGTTAATATACACATCCATTTTATAAATTCCTGTGACAACTCTGCTGGGCGGTTCATTCTTTCTCTCTTCTAACATCTTTACTATTTTTGGAATGTTTTTCGAAAAATGTTCTTCCATTGTTTTACGAAAAATAACAAATTTTTCTGGAGGCGCATCCAGCATTTTCAAGATAGCAATTTCAATATTTTTGTATTCAATACTGCGCGTATAATTATCAAATTCAAAATATTTTGTTGTAATACCCGGTTCATTGAGGAGAGGGTCTTTGCATAAAACCATGCATAAATTGAGAAGCACTGTTGATATGGTCTGACATGATGTCCATTGCTCCCCTTTCCACGTGTTTAATATCGATAAACAGACCTTGCCATTCATGTATAAATTTGGATTAAACCGCACTGCATCGCCTTGGGTTTTATATATGACAGTAGGGGGAGAATATGGATAATCCGTAGGATATTGAATTTCAAAAAAATAGAATCCCCCGAAATACGGAGTATCCTCTGGACCAACAATCATTGCCCATCCTTTTAACATATCATCTTCGTCATGAATATAATAAATCCCATTATCGCAGAGAGGAGAGGCAGCCAATGATTTGACGTCTTTTAATAACCTCATAATTGTTGCCTTTGAAATAACGGTTGTCATCCTATAATGATATAGTTTTATTATTTTTTTAAATCATAACAAAAGAATATTCTAAAAAATTGAAATAGAAATAAATTATATAATATATTTATACAACAATGTCACAAATCTCTTACACCGATTTGGCGCACTTTTTATCGAGTCACAGTTCTAAAAATTTTCCGGGACAATCGCCTACACATACGCGAATTCCGGATGCTTCTCAGAATGTCTTCGGCGGAGCGTTTGTGATTGGAGAAGATGAATTGGAGACCTTTCATGCTTTATATAAAAATCATGTATTTGGAAAGAATAAATTGGAACATTTGACAGAGAAACAGATACCAAATGGCCCTATTTTGATTGATTTTGATTTTAGATATAAACATGATATTGAACATCGTCCTCACACTCAGGAGGACATTATTGCTATTTTGACACAAGTATATTTGGATATTATGAAGGACCTCCTGGTCTTTACGGCAGATACAAATTTCAATATTTATGTCATGGAAAAACCGGAAGTCAACCGATTGTCAAACGGCACGATGACAAAAGACGGAATTCATATTGTCATCGGTATTCAAATGAATCATATTCTGCAGTCAATCATGAGAGAACGCGCAATTCCGCGGATTCCAGAAGTCTGTGAATTGCCATTGACAAACACATATGATTCGGTTTTGGATGAAGGCATTACAAAAGGGACAACAAATTGGCAGTTGTATGGTTCGAGAAAACCAGGCAATCAGGCATATGAAGTTGTTCAAATATACAATGTGACAATCGATGAGACCGACGGAGAATTTTGCTTCAGCGAAATCGAGGAGTTCAACGTGGAGAAAGATTTTATAAAATTATCTGCGCAGTATACAGGCAATCCGTCGTTTGAAGTTCACCCCAGTATTAAACAAGAGTATGAAAAACGACTTGCTTTGAAACAGAAAAAGATTGCGGGGGGTGGAGGTGGTGGTGGGAGCGGTATAAAGATTAAATTGAAGCAGAAGCCGACGGCAGAAGATGAACTGATAATAAATGTTCCTATTGAGCAGATTAACGATGCGTCTTCTTTGGATAGCGCGATAAAGTATATGCTGTCTTGTTTGAGACCGGATGAAATATTGCTGAAGGAAATCCACTGCTATACGCAGATTTTGCCGGAGGCGTATTATGCGGCAGGGTCTCATGCGAAAAATCGCGAGGTGGCATTCGCCCTCAAAAATACTGATGAACGTCTCTTTCTGTCTTGGGTGAAACTCCGAAGCAGAGCCGACGATTTCAATTATGGTGAAATCATGGATTTGAAATCAAAATGGGACAAGTATTTCAATAAAGGAGGATTGACGTATAAATCAATCATCTTTTGGGCGAAGCAAGATTCGTTTGCGGAATATTCGAAAATTAAAGAGAGCAGTCTTGATGCGCAGTTGGAAGAATCTATCAAAGACCCATCTGACCACAATTTTGCTCAGATATTGCACGGAATGTTTAAAGACAAATATATATGCACCAGCATACAGCATCGCACGTGGTATGTTTTCGAGAATCATCATTGGGAAGAAGACAAAGGAGAAACATTGCGAGCATCCATTTCGAGAGAATTGTATGACGTCTATATTTCAAAGCGTGAAAGACTTATGGACGAGGCAAGAGGATTGGAAGAAGGCTCAGTCAGAAAAATTGCAATCATGCACGGCGAAAAAGGCAAGAAATCTATATTGGCGAAAATCCAAGAAATTTTGCACAAATTCAAGACTGGACACGACAAGAACAACATTTTTCGAGAAGCAGCAGAAGTATTTTACGACAAACATTTCATCAACAAAATGGACGCAAATCCGTATTTGATGTGCTTTGAAAACGGCGTCGTGGATTTCAAGAACAGAATTTTCCGGGATGGCGAGCCATTGGACTACATCACAAAAAGCACAAATATTCCATATATACCGTTTGAGGATTGCCCTGGCGATATTATCGAAAATGTAGTGGCTTTTATGAGTCAATTATTTCCAAACAGCACTTTGAATGAATACATGTGGGCTCATCTTGCGTCGACGTTGATAGGCGAGAATCTCAATCAGACCTTCAATATTTATTTGGGCGCAGGAAGTAATGGAAAATCGATTCTCGTAGACTTGATGAGCCATACTTTAGGGAAATACAAAGGAACAGTTCCGATTACATTGATTACTGAAAAACGCGGGAAAATCGGAGGCACATGTTCAGAAGTAATGCAATTGAAAGGCGTGCGTTATGCAGTGATGCAAGAACCCTCAAAGAATATGAAAGTCAATGAAGGAGTGTTGAAGGAATTGACCGGAGGCGACCCGCTACAAGGGAGAGAATTATTCAAAGAGAGTGAAACATTTATACCACAATTTACTCTTGCGGTCTGCACGAATTCTTTGTTCGATATTGAAGGCGCTGACGAAGGCGCCTGGAGAAGAACTCGATTGCTGAGATTTGTTTCTAAATTTGTCGATAAACTGACACCACCAGAAGATGAAGATTCCGCCGCCGCTGGGGGAGGAGATGTAGATGAATCAGTTTGCACCTCTTCCTCCTCTGGAGACGAGCCTATGGAACAAGTATTTGAATTCTTGAAGGACAAGAAGCTCAAAGAGAAACTGCCTATCTGGGCACCCATATTTGCGAGTATGCTTGTGAAGAAAGCATTCGAAACGCAGGGTGTGGTGAACGATTGCGATATTGTCATGGCGGAGACAAACAAATACAGAAAATGTCAGGACCATATTGCAGCATTTGTCTCGGCATGTATCGCAAAATGCTCGAGCGGGAAAGGCGTGCGAAAGACGGAGCTCAACGAAGAATTCAAACTATGGTATGCAGAACATCAAGGAGGACGCGCTTTACCTCGAGGGACAGAACTACACGATTTCATCGATAAAAAGTTTGGAAAATTCAATGCGAGGACAAAATCTTGGACAAATATTAAAATTACAAAATATGAAGAACCGGATGATTTGGATGCATTAGCACCATCTCTTTAATTAATTAACCTTTTTTTATAAAATTGAATTAAAAATAAACAATTATAATATAGTAAACAATAATGGAAACCGGAAGTAATCTCATTATGCAACTTGACAAATCAAGAAAAATTTTGTTGAATTTGTTAGCAAGACAGGGTTTCAATATCTCTGAATATGCGAATTTTAGCATAACTGAGGTGGATTCAATGTATCAACATCAGCAATTGGATATGTTGCTCGAGAGAACAGATGAAGAATCGGGGAAGAATTATAAAATGTACGTTCGTTATTATTTGAAAGCACTTCGCCCTGCAAACATCAACGATGTGATTGATGATTTATTTGTAGTCGACGAAGTATTGACCGAGAAAGATACCTTGATGATTATAACAATCAACAACGCAAACGACACGATTTCACAAATATTAAAGCATATTTATGAGAAAGACCGCAAATTTGTCATTGTGCAAAATATAAAGACATTGCTCTACAATATTTTAGACAATATTCTCGTGCCGCCTCATCGTATTTTGAGCGAAGCCGAAGTGGCCGAGGTGAGACTGAAGTACAACATAACAGACGATTCTCAATTTCAGGATATTTCGCGGTTCGACCCAGTTTCGCAAATAATTGGAATACGACCCGGGCAAGTTTGCAAAATTATTCGTCCAAGCAAAACTGCCATTGACGGAGTGTGTTATCGAATATGTTTAAATATTTAATATTATAACAATATAATGTTGACACCTGAACAATTCTCAAAAAAAGTGGATAAATTATATAATGGAAAAGAGGTAAACGCTGGCATAAAAAAAGCAATTGACAAAGACTTACGCGACATACAGAATGAAATTTCCGGTTATCAAACTAAGAACAATTCTCTCGCCTCAATAAAAAATACAAAGCCAACAAATATAGCAGCATATACACTTGTCAAAGACACTACTGAACTTTACAAACTACAATACATTTCAAATGTTTTAATCATTCTAGGAATTTTTTTACTATGTTATTTTTCTTTTAAAAAAATATAATACTTATTTAGAATTCATGACAATTGTAAAAAAGTATTTCAACCCGTCTCAATATTATACCACTGCAAAAATTCGAGAACTTAATGACCTTTTTATTCGTGGCATCGTCGCGAGATATTTATATAATTATATATAATAAATGGTATTAACTATCAGTAGTGTTACAGACGCAACGCAAAAATTAAGTACATTGAGTAATAGTTATAACAATGAACTTGCAAATTTAAATACAATAAATGCTCGAATTAGTGATGCAACTGGTTTTACTGGACCAATTATGCAGTCTACATATAATCCTTTTGCGCTTTTTGGTGCAACCGCATGGTCAGGAGAAAATGGTCAGACGACATGCATTGATTACTGTACATCAAAAGGCGCAGCATGTGTTGGTACTGTATATGCTTATGCAGGGATTAATAATGTGTACCCAAATTCATGTAGTTTAATAGGAGGAGAAACTGGCGCAAATACTCCAACTGGATATTTACCAAATGGAGGGGTGACCGGGTCAAGTGATGCGTCTTCTGTCGTACGTATTCAAAATCTACAATATCAAAAAGACCTCGCAAATTATTCAAATCAATTACTAAAAGGATATTCGAGAGATATTAATACGTGTTTATCATATATTAAAGGCGGGTCTACAGGGTCATCGTCTGATATGTATGATTCTTTAATAAAAAAATATTCAGCATTGCTTGAACATCAAAGAGAAATTGAAGATGTTTCAAGTGATTATGCAAATAGTAAAATAGAAATCACGAGAGAATTTAGTAATTATATGGTGTACGCTATTTTAGCGGGCGTTATTTTAGCATGTATAATAAATTTATATTTATTCCCGGATAATAATTTCATTCTTATTGCCATTGTAATTATATCGGTTGCATATATTTCTTTACAAATTTTTTACTTTAATATTCCTGTTTTTAAACTTCCGAATGTGGATTGGTCGTATTATAATCGTTCTCTCTTAAATTATTATAATTGATTATTACAAATGCCAACTCCTGACAATGCGTATTTAATTTTAGAAGACAGCAATATTGTATTAACACAAGAATTGTATAGTTTTGGACTTTGGACGATTTTAGCAATAATTTTAATATTAATATTAATAAAAGTATATATAAATGCCGGTGTCTAGCCAAACCATAAATGAACAAATAGGAGCTATCAAAGCACTACAAATTCAGGAAAATGCCGCTATTCAAACAGTACAAACGAATCCGACTGCCGGTAATGTACAGGCTCTTCAAAACATTACTCAACTGCGTGAAACTCTATATAATACCTTAACAAATTCCATTAATTCCGTTGGAAGTATTAGCCCGGAGAATTCATATGATACTAATGCGATATTAGCTACAAACAATGCTCTAGACATAGCGAGTTCTCCGTATACAGCTTTTCGACCTGAGCATAATTTGAATCTAAGAAAAATAGAGATTAACGCTTATTATAGCGAACAATTTGCCGAAAAAACAAATATCATCAAAACTATTATTCTAACATGCATACCCATATTACTTTTAACAATTATAAAAAATAAAGGCTTTCTTCCAGAAAATATATATACTGTTCTAGTTATCATCATAAGTTGTATTGGGATTTATTACGTAGGCTTCAGTGTTATCCGGTTATTTTCGAGAGACAACATGATATATTCTGAATATGATTGGTTTTTCAATAAAGCCAATGCTCCTGCTATCGATACTTCCGGCGCAGAGTTGAATGACAGTGCAAACAAAATACCAAGTACAAAATGCCAACCATAAGTATTTTAATCTATATACAATATAAATGTCAAAAGAAGATATTAAATCCAATTATAAATCTACTTATACAGCGCAGTACAATTCATTGCAAGAGCTTATCCAAATTAATAAAGCATTGACTCTGTATTTAAAACAAAATCCTGTAGGGCAATCCTTGCATGATGTTTTTGAAAACGACACTACAACAAATGACAGGAAAACATTTTACAAAAATCAGAGTTACGAAACGTTGCAATATTGGTTTTGGGTGTTTTTAGCAATTTATGGTCTAATTGGCATTGTCGCATTGTATTTATTATACAATACAAAATATAGTCAGTATGTTAAAGTGTTTGTGGGTATTTTAATCATTTGCTATCCAATCACTATTTATTTTATAATTGGAAAAATTTTATCCGCAATTTATTCTGGATATAATATGCTGCCTACAAATGTGAATTTCTCTCCTTAATTATTCTTCAGCAATGGTAATTGTTTTTCTCTCTCCACTTGATTCTTCCTCTTTTTCATCCTCTTTTTTCTCTTCAGGAATTGACAATATATTTGTTTTCAATTCGTTGATATATTGCCGAATAGTTTCTTTTTGAGGTGTTGTAAGCGACGACCATCGGCTCTTTTTCAGTTTTCTCTCCGTATTCACCGATTTCATTTCTTCTGGTGTTAAAAAGAGAGAAATATCGCTCTTCAATTCATGCTCTCCTTTATCCGTTTTACTAATCAAAAGACTATTCAAATCATGGTCTTGGTCCGGGCCAAGCATTGATTGAGTCGGCGGTGGTGGGAGAATTGATTCGCTTATTGGCACTGGTGTTGTTGTTGTAGTTGGTGGAAAAGACAGGGGAGGCTCCGCATCAATTTCTCTCTTTGTTTGTCCTAAATTTGCATCAGTTGTTTGTTTAAAGATTCGCATGGCCTCGGCGATGTCCTCCGATTCATCGAGTTTCAGGAGCTTTTGCGGATTTGTAGAATAAGAGAGATTCATAAGTTGGTCGATGTTGTCATCGGTTATAATGCGCATTTGCACATTGAGTACCTGCAATTCTTGTATCATTAGTTTAAGGGCGTACGGTATTTTAACAATACTAAATGACCTGCCAAATCTACTGATATTTTCCACGCTCATCTCGCCGTTCAAAGTCGTGTTGAATTTTATCGGGCCATCCGCGAAAGGACTCAACAAAATATTTGCATTTTTATTATAAACAGCAATCCCTCCTGTCTTATTGCAAACCGCCATATAATATTCGTCTCCTCGTTTCAAATACGATTCGTTCAAAAACGCCGAAGCACCGTGCGCCAAAATGCCGTCGCGCTCCATTTCTCCAATGCGCATACCTCCGTCATTTGCACGGCCTTGCACCGTCTGTTTTGTGAGCATTGTCCTCGGCCCTGTTGCGCGGTAGTTGATTTTATCTTTCACCATGTGTTTTAAACGCATATAGTACGTAGGCCCAAAGAATATCTCCGCCTCCATCTGCTCGCCAGACATGCCGTCGTATAATACTTTGAGTCCTTTTGAATTGAGACCGGCATTGGATAAGACTTTGCCATACGTTTCTGCATTTGACCCTTTTACGGTGAAAGGCGTGCAATTTCCGAATCCTCCGTAATTGACACACGCATTGCCGAGCAAACATTCTACTAAATGGCCGATGGTCATTCGTGATGGAAACGCGTGAGGATTCATAATCAAATCCGGTTTTAATCCGTCAGCAGTAAAAGGCATGTCTTTTTCATCTATGATGAGACCTAGGGTCCCTTTCTGACCCGCCCGTGAATTTCCTATGAGCATAGATGGTGCCAAATTATTTTCTCGCATATAATATAAATTTGAGCTAGGCATTTCAACACAGTATACTTTTCCTTCATAATCAATCAATTCTTCCACATTGGAATCGTTTACTTTTTTATTAATATATGGTTCATTTTGTTTAGTGATAATACTTATTTTATAGTAAGTATGTTTTGCAATTATCATGTGGAATGAGTCTTTATCTTTTCCAGAATTTCTCACTAAATGACCTGTTCCATCCGGTTCTGATGCAATTTTAATAATTCCTGAATTTCCGCAATGAACCGCCAAACGAGAAATATCATTAGCTAGTCTAGGAGAGATTGTTCCATATCTAGAAAATCCATCTGCATAAGTGTGGCCGTCTCCTTGCATTAACGCGTCCATTAAAATATTACTTTGCCTCTCGGATAAAGACCATACATATTCTGGTAAATATTTGTTTAATGCTCCTAAGCTATATTTGTCCAATTCTTCATAAATTTCTGGATGTTTTCCTTTTAGAATTATAAATCTATCATACGTTGAATCATACTTAAATGCAATGTTCAAATGATTCAAAAATGCAGTGTTAAAATCTATTTTTCTCTGTTTTAATGCGGCAAATAAAACTCCAACATTATTAGTAGACCCGTCTGAAATAAACATCCCCAGCAATTGCAACCAGTAATCCATTTGATATTGCTTATCACCTAATGTAATATATTCAATATCTGGATAAACATTCCTCATATTCTTTTTGAATCTTACCATTTTGCCCATCACTTTTTCTGCTTCAATCAATTCATATTGTTTATCTCCTTTTCTAGCTTCTCTCTTTTTCACATATAATTTGTGATTTAAAGTACAAACCAATTCAACTTGTTTATTTTTAACGCTGTACATTTTTCCACAATGGTCATATTCAAATTTATTCACCGGATGTTCATAACACATATTTCCGTTTGTATCCAAAGTTGCCAAGAGATGAACATCGATGTCGACATCTTTTATCTCTATCCATCCCACATTTGTTAACACTTGTTGCGTGGGCAACGCGCATGCCATCTTGTCCCCAATCGCAGGAATTCTCTCTTCACAGACTCTAACTTTTGCAACACGAAATCCTTCTTCTCCTTCTGTTATAAAAGATTTATCTACATAACCGAGCTGTCCTTTTTTCGTAGTGACAGATTCATCCGAATGAATACCAGGGTCAGCCGAATCCGCCGTCACTTTGCCAATCACTACAATTTTATCATCAATCATTGTGCCCTCTTTCACCAAACCGGCCTCGTCTAAATGACTGTAATTATAACCTATTTTTAATTTCGTCATTTTCAGTTTCTCAATGTTCGAGAATTTAGTATTGGTCGTAGAACCCTTCACTTTCGAGCTCTCTTCTTTATCCGAATACGTGGTGAAATACGTGGTCCGAAACAACCCTCGTTCAATCGAAGACCTGTTAATCAAAATAGCGTCCTCGACATTGTATCCAGTATACGACATGACCGCGACAATGGCATTCACTCCATAAGGCATCTCCTCGTTATTCACATACTTCATGTACCGCGATTTCACCAAAGGTGTCTGACCATAATTTAGGACGACACCCATCTTGTCCATGCGATTATGATAGTTGGAATGATACATTGAGACGGCCTGTCTGCTCTGGCCACACGAGAAAGAATTTCGCGGCAAAGGATTGTGTTCAGGATAAATAATAAAATTACTCAAAAAACCAAAGATGAGAGAAGGATGTATCTCGAGATGCGTGTAGTATTTATTTTTAGGCAAATCTTCTTCCGTCGTAGCAATAAGCGTACATTCTTCTTCTGACGTATCCACATAATCAATTATGCATTGATTTTCTTTAAGGAATTTATCGTCATTATCGTGCGCACCATATAATTCGGATACTTTCTTATAGACCTTGTTCTTTTTCACATTGAATGATGCATCCGTTTTCTTCTCGAGGCCGGTGGTCAGCTGTTCCCATGAGAGGTCTCCCTTTTCTATTTCTTTTCTATCAAAACTCGGCGCTTTCTCGGGCGTCATGTAGTAAATAGGACGACACAATCGCCCCGCGTCTGTGAAAATATATACCTCTTTGAGTTCATAATTGAAAGAAACGCTCGTGTAAATCGGAAAAATACCATTGCGTCTATGCAACTTTATACGTTCGACCAAAATCAGGGGTTGCTCGATGATTCCTATAAACCGACCATTCAGCAATATTTTGCTCATTGACGCAATGACTTTTGGACTACAACTCAAGAGAGAAATCATCGGGGTATTTTCTTTGAGCCAATTCAATATATGCGTGTAGGGGAAACTATTCGAAACCGTGCACATAATAGCCATGTGTTTATGGAATCCAATATTTTCACCGTCTGGCGTGTCGACCGGGTCGATGTAACCCCATTGCGAGGAGTTCAGTTTACGCGGTTCAACAATTTTTGCACTCGATGGGAAAGGTAAATTAAATTTACGAAGTTGTTCCATAAAAGACATCCAAGAGAGACGATTCAAATCCTGAATAACGCCGACGCGCTTCGTGTGCTCTTCTGCTCCCCAATTTCCCTTGAAAGCTTTTTTGAATCCATTCTCTAATATTCTCTCTTTAAAGAAGGTCGCATAATTGTCATCGATGAGACGTGGGAGGTTCGGCGCGTATTTTCCGCTGTGATAATAATATTCTTTGTCGATTGCCTGTTCGATACTCTTTTTCTGGATTATATAATATTCCCGAAACAATTCATAAATCAATGTCCCCGTTAATTCGATGCGTTTGAATTTGAAATTGTCGCGGTCAGTCGGCTTACTGTCTCCCGTAAATACTTTCAATAACTTATGAACCATGTATCCGATATAATATGCTTTTTCCATGAAATTGTCTGTGCCAATATGCGGTAAAAAGAAATTCATCAAGATATCGAGCGTGCCTGCGATGGTCTTTCTCTTTGTAAAAGAGGCAATGTATTCGATGGCGTTTTGCTGGTTGAAAATTTCGAAGGCGTCATGGACCGAAGGTATGAATAGGTCGACGTAGGAACTGTTTTTGTCAATGTCGAGTAAACACGTTTCGATAATGCTCTTGTCAGAGAGAACACCCAAAGCTCTCATTAAAATAAAGAGGGGGACCGGTTTCCGTACGTTTGGAACATTGACGAGAATTTGATTGTTTGTAAAAGACGAAGACGGTGCCAAAATTCTTATTGAAGTCGACCGGATAGGTTTAGACGCGTCATCCGAAACGGACCTCACGACGGCGGAATGGCTATAGAGGTCATCCGAATTGTGTTTCTGGATATAAAGCATATTATCTGCAAATTTTTCTTGGCATATAATGGATTTCTCTTTGCCGTTTATAATAAAATATCCGCCGTAATCATTGCGGCATTCGCCCATATTGAAACGCACCTCTCTATGCAGGCCATTTAGAATACATAAATTGGATTGCACCATTATAGGGAAGTTGCCCAAATATATCTTTAGTAATTCTCTGGTTTCAATTACTTGTTTTCCGGTTTCATCGTAGGATATAACATCAACATCGACATCATAATGAACTGAAATGCCGTATGTCATATTTCTCAACCTCGCGTCGTTTGGATACATGTAATGAGAATAATTATCATCATAAATAATGGGTTTTCCGAAATATATTTTATTACCGTCTTTTCCTCCTAAATACAAAAGTATCTGATTGTTTGATTTATTTTCTTTTTCCTTGCCTTTCTCTTTATCCTTTTCATCCAAATTTCGTTCAATGAATCGCAATGGATTATTCTCTCTGAAAATGTTATTTATACCAATTGCAAAAAAATCATTGTAAGAATCTAAATGATGCGCAACCAAATTGTGCGTATTATCTGCAAAATATCTTTCTATAAATTTCCATGAAAGACTTTCCATTTTATATTATTATAATATTTACTTTATATAATAATATGCATATTAATAGTAAAAAAGGTAAAGGAATGTTCATGGATAAAACAGGAATACCCAACAAAAGTTTAAAACAATGGTTTGATGAAAAAATCCACGGGACAACTATAGCAAGTAAACAGTGGCTTTTGAGACAAGGTATTGTCATGAACGCCCATCTTAATAATATTTTAAACAGAGGGGCAACTACTTTTGCAAGTGCGGAAAAAATCAAAAACGAGGTGGTACACTTTTTAAATGGGCAACCGGCTGCTAGCAGAGCAGACCTTTTTAAAATATATTCAGACAATATACATATTCAGTGTGATTCTCCTAAGTGCAATGAAGCTCTTCTTTTTAAATTACAACAAATGTATCTAAAACCAATCAAATATATTCGCCAACAATATTTGCGAAATGACCCTGTAATTGAAGCAGATGTTTATGAGAGAGAAGTTGAAACGAGGAGACCTCGTAGTTATAGTGTTAGTCGTAGCCGAAGTCGAAGTCGTAGTGTTAGTAGAAGCAGAAGAAGTTCTGAACAATTATATAGAATAAATAGCGTAGGGCGACCAGTTCGAAGCAATATAAGAGAGAGCAGAGGTGCTCCTTTATTCAGAATAAACAGTGAAGGGAAACTTGTAAGATTTAGAAGAAGTAGTAGTAGAAGTGGTATTAGAAGTAGTAGTAGAAGGAGAACTGCTACTTCTAGACTATATGGATTAACTAGAACAGAAAGAGAAGAACTAAAAAGAAAAGAAAGAGCAAGAGAGCGGGAAAAATTACGAATTGCCAAATTAGATAAAGAGAAAGAAGCAATGAAAAAGAGAGAAAAAATACGAACCGAAAAACTAGAGAAAGAAAGACTTCGTCTCAAACAAAAAGAGCTTACTTTAAAGAATACACTTAGAAATGCTACAAAAACTCAAAAGCGAACTGCATTTAAATTATAACTTTACGTTGTCTTTTGCTCGTCGTATTTTTGCTTGGCTGTTTGACACGTCTAATTGTCATTGATTTAGAAGGGGAATGAATTGAAAATTCTGTCCATTTTTCGCTAGGGCGGTCATGCAAATAAGGTTCCAAATATTTCCATTGGCGATGTTTATCGCAGAAATCTTTAACGTTAAAGGCAATTCCGCATGAAGACCCCCATCTCGCCCTGAACCGCATTTTTTTAACGAGCTCAGTATCGGCCACGCATCCGTCGACGGCACCACGTGGTTGAAACGGTTTTGGTCTGGTAGAGTCGGACATGTATTCGCGTGCGTCCATTTCGTAATGCGAGCATACCGTTCGTGAACAAGGATTCTCTTTATTTAAATAGACATCGTAATGATTCGCGATAATTTCTTGTGCAATATTAATATCTATTTTGCCTTTGTGTTTTTCCATCAAATCCGCTAGAATAACGCGCCGGGCTCCTTGATGTCGCCGAATGTCATCGAATCCGCTATTTGCGCACTCAATGTTTCTGATTCGCGGGTCGTATGTCGCGTTAAATCCAATGAAGCATCCGTTCATAGTTGTTTCCGTATTATGATACTTTAAACCTAGTTCAATGCGCATAATTTCATTCGTATTCGTATCTCCGAACAGCCACGAATTCGCATAATCTCCCGAATTTCCATCCAGCAAAATTCTCTCATAATCTTTCAGAGTATTCCCATATTGCATTGCTTTGCGTATTCTGCATGCGATTGTATTGTTATTTTCATATTTGGTGAAACCGCCTATAGTCGTTTCCGTCCCTATAATTCCTTTGCTGGTCACAAAAAAATCTGTGCCGCTCCATATCCAGCATGCCGCGGTTTGCATCAATATTCTATGTCCTTTATCCGGATTAATATCAATAATAACGTTATTGTATTGCCCATCAATAAATTCGGTAAAACTATTGTGGGCAACTACAATTTTGCCATCAGTGGTATAATCTCCATTTGCAATAAATGCACTGCATCTATCTGCGGACCCTCCTTCTTTGCCTACGCTTCCTCCGAGTCCTGCGTGAGCATACCACGAATCGGTAATAGTAAAATAATTATTCCAAGCGAGTATTTCATCAATGTTAGTAAAAGTCGCGTTGTTCGCAGCTGCATTGCACCCATCTGCCATCCCTTTCATCTCTTCGAATAAATCCGGGAAATTCTTCTCAATTCCTGGTCGGAGATGCGTCTTAGCAGCGTCTACAAAAAAATCCCATGATTGACCATAGTTGTTATAAATATTGAAGTTTAACATTTCTTTTATTTTTTTAAACTCTTCCATCATCAAAAATCCATGAGCATATCCTAACTGTTTAGGAGTTCCTCTCACTGATAAATATTTCCATCCATTAAGCTCGAAATATATACCGTTTGTCGTTTTTTTACCATTTGTTGCGCTCATTATAGTAATAAAATATTTAAATTAAGGAAAAATACATCATAATCATGAGTATATAAGGCAAAAGCACTAAAAACCAAGACACGTTAGTGTGACCGTCTCTGCAAATCAAATTCAGAATCCAGGTCCAGAACAAAATGTAACCCAATTTGAATACAAAAATGAGAGCGGTGCTAGGAACATTTCTTGAAAACCCTCCCATCGTGAATACATTTGTATTCCCTAAATTACCTAAACCTACTAGAACCAACGCAACAATGGAAACCACAAAATATAACAATGCAGGGCTGCATAAAGATTTAAGTCTTGTAACAATAGAAACCATTATGAAATACTTATAGAAAATAAATTTATTGAGCCCACGGTAAAGGATTTACAGGTTGCGCATATCCAAAATATCCGTTATATAAACTACCTGCATTATATGCACCATAATTTGACATATTTAAAAAATCAGATGGTACAAAATTTACTAGGCTTCCTCCTTTAAGTTTTCTATTTTTCCGCATCTTTCTAGAACAACCTTTCATTACACGTTTTCTCCAAGTTTTCGCGGTTTTTCGTCGACCCATATACTAGCATATTATAATAAATTATTCTATATCTACATGAGTTAACATGTGTCTTCTGCAACACATTCTCACAAGACCTAGGTCATCCATGACATGCCCTTCGGGGGTTTTCTCGCTAAATTCTTTTGTCAAATAAATAACTTTTTCTGAACTGATTCGTTTCTCTTGTTTCCTGCGCTTTACTTCTTCGACATAATAACGGTATTTGTCTGCAAGAACGTGTCCGCAAGTAAAGCATTTGATTGGAATAATCATTTCTACTATTAATACATAGGATTCTTTTTATTTTGTTTTCAATTTTAAATCTTTTTATATAAAAAATGCGTATGAGAACGAGCAAACGACTCTCTCTCTCTCTTAGTAAGAGAATGTTTGAAACTATAAAATTATTTAACCGTAAACGATATTCTCGAAAAAATTGAAGTTCTATTGTTTTTGATATGAATTAGTATTTAGAAAGGAAACCATGAGCCAATTTGCAGGAACTCAACAACTCGTTATGGTGCCAAAAGATTTGAAGGAATGTTTAAAGATATTGCCAAAAGAGTTGGTGATTGAAATCTTTGCGTATGTTGACATGAAAATTATTTTGATGCTTACTGAGCAATTTCACCCAGTTATTTTGAGATGTTTGAAAATAGAAAGACATCGTCAAAACAAGCCTTTTGCATCATTCTTTATGGATTTGTCGAAAGCATCCCTCATTCGACTGATATTGAGCACGGACGAAATAAACAAGAAAATGCTCATGCAGGCGTATGTAGGGCATAAAAGAAAACTCATTGAATCCGCGAACAAAGCAAAATTGAAAAGCCAAATGCAGAAAGAATTATTCAAGACAATTCATGTCGGCGACATAATTATGACAATCCATCAATACTGCTATTTAATAACTAAAAAATTCCCCGGGTCCTTCAAAGGAAGATATGTGAATATAACAACATCGTCGATTGAAGAACATGGCTGTCCGACGTTGATTATTCCTAGAGGAGGAATTGAATATAAAATTTTCAAACATCAGTTATTCATTCAAGAATTAGAAAGATTCTCTGTTATTTCAGATGGAAAATGTAAAATTCTGGAGATTATAAAGACGCATGATACTTTGTTTGTTGAAAATCGCCTTGCTGCAGAAGTTCTCGGAATGATTCCGAAAGAAGATTTGGTGCGGGACATTGCTGCGTACTATACAGATAGAGGTTTAAATTATCAGAATTAATCGAATCTTCTTTTTAAAACTATTTTCTTTTTCAAATACGAAAAGTTTCACGCGAATCTCATCACCTATTTTCAAGTCTTCTCTCTTTATTGTATTTGTGAATTTAATTTCAGAAATATAAACCAACATTTTTTCTCCAATTTTATCTACGATTGTACCGGAATACGTTTTTTCCAAAACACTCTCGTCGGTCAAACAGAGATGCAATAGAGAACAATCGTTCTGCACTTTTTTCCCCGCTCTCGTCATCTCATTTATATAAGGCAACCGCCCTCGCCACCTCTCGTAAAACGCCAACGCATCCGCCGACAGTATGCTCTCGTTCATTTTTATCATATTCAGCAAATCGACTAACCTGCGTATTGGCGACGTAATATGCAAATAAGACGCCAATCCAAGACCCTCGTGCACGCCCGGGGCACCCCCGCAATACTCACCAACTACAACATCCGCAAACATTCGCGAGGTCCTCCTGAAAATACCGTCGCCAATATTTTGTGATGCAATGAAGTTCATTTTAGTCATGAAATATTCGACGACTTTATGACTATCCGTTTCTCCCGAAACTTTAGCCAAAATTTGATAGGATTTGTTGGCAAATAGCTCGGGCTCTTCATAAACATAATTGCGAGAAATATGGACAGTGCCACTCGTGAAAGAAAATTTTGTAATCATTTCATTTTGTATTTCGAGATGAAGAGAGAAAACGACCTTATCTTCTCCTTGTTTTAAACTACACACGCCTTCCGATAACCACGTAGGCAACATCGAATGTTTTTTATCCGGCATATAGAGCGTCGCTACGCGGTCTGTCAAATTAGGCCACGCCTTCAACTGGTCCAAAATAACCGCAACATTTGCAATGTGAATGCTTATGAATGCCGTCGCGGTCCCCTCGTCATACCTCGCGGAAAATGCGTCGTCGAAATCGAGGCACCCCTCAGGGTCAATAGTAAATACTTCGATATTCTCTCTTGATTTTGGAATTGTAATGGGTTCTTGTTTTATTTTATTTATTTTTGCGTTTGACACAAAAAGTCCTTTGCAATATAGTTGATATTCATAAAAATGGGAGAGAATATCAACTGGTCCTATGATTTGAATAACTTGTCCAATAGTAGCACCGGGTTCAGCTGTATACACGACATACAAATTTTGGAAAACCTTTGAAAAAGCGTATGGGATATCATATGCTAAAAGAATGGAACCGGCTTTGCTAATGCATTTGTAAAGTAATTTTCCGTCTTTCTCTCTTCGACCATATGTGAGTTTTAAAATAAGAACTCCTGGAATCATCTTCTTTTAATTGTTCTTTTCGTTTTATATTGTTTTTTAGAGCGTTTGGTTTTACCGCCCAAAAAGCCAAAACCAAGTCCTCTAGGCGGCACAATTGGATTTTTAAACTGTGGTTTCTTTTCCAATATTAGGTCTTGTAACTCTTTCATATATTCTTTATTTCTATCAATAGCCGTATTTAATGCTCCGTAATCCTGGTCAGTTGGAACCCAACGTTTCAAAAAATCTAAAATATAGCAAACATTAATATATGTATTTTGTGTTGGACTAATACAATTAATCAATTTTTCATCTTGCAATTTATTATTTAATTTGATTATGGCGTCTATTGTATAATTTTCTAAAAACAAGGCTTTTATTTTTGTTTTATTTACATCATAATAAAAAAAACCTTTATAAAATTTAGATGGTGCGTATATATTGGATATATTGTTATATAAATCTGTAATTGCGTCAAGTAATTCTTTACATGAAAGTCTTGATTCTGGTTCGCCAATAGTATCATCTTTTTCTTCCTCATTTAATTCTAATTCAAGGTCTGCAACTCTTTCACTTGTTTGCTCTGGCGAAGGTAATTCAATTGCTTGAGGTTTCTCTTGCGGAGGTAATTCACTTGCTTTAGATTGCTTTTGCAACAATCCAACTAACTGTTGAAATTTATCCAAAGAAATTCCTTGGGTTCTCTTCATGTATCCATTTATTGTATCATATGACTGTTCAATTATACCCATATTTTTAATAATATCTCTAATTTCTTGTATTTTTGTATCAGTATTCATAGCAAATATTACCGCATTAATAGTTTCTCCATACTCTAATATCTTTTCAGATTTGTCTAAATTTTCAAATAATTTATTAAATGCCTTATTGTTTTGTCTGCATTCTAAAATAGATACATCCAAATCTTCGTTATAGTCTTCCTTAAATTTACTAATTAATCTTTCTATACCAGCTTTATTTTTAGGGTTACGCGTTTCTAAAAGAATCCCTATTATGCTTTTACATATAGGTAAAACATATTTACAAATATAAAAGGGTTTAGATTGAGCTTTTACTCCCATGATGGTTGAAATTTGTGGGTTTACCACAGGTAAGGACTGAGAAATTTTTGAAGGAGGATTCAATGAGACTGAAATTCCATCATTGGGTTTAGCTGAAGCTTTATTGCGAAACATAGGTAGAAGACGGTGGGATTGTTTGGGATGGGATTCGTCAACCAATCCAGGAAGAGGTACCCCATTAAAAGGTATTTTAAATTCTACATCGTCTTCTTTTTCTTCTTCCTCTTCTTTTTCTTTTTTCTCTTCTTCTTTTAGTGCTTGTTCGAATCCACCCACTTCTCCTCCTTCAAAGTTTTCTTTCAGTAACTCTAATTCTGATGCTAAGTTACCATCTATATCATAAACTGGCCCCGAAAGTGCATCTCCCCCAACCTTGTCAACTACGACTTTAACATCAGGAATTTTTTGAGTTTCTTTACCCCATGAAAAAAATGAAATATTTGAATTTAACAACGACAATACCACAGGGCAAACTTTACCCAGTTCACTAATGTCAACGCCTGTTGTAGTCTTTAAACCAATACCAAAAATAAACCCGAAACCACATAACAAACAAACACCTATTATTACTAATACTATTACAAGAGTTCCTAAAATTTTACCAAAAAATTTTAACGCTTTCCATATCCTGTTTGAATTTTTAGCCCCACCACGAATATTTTTACTCCTACCCATAGTAAACAATTTGGACGTAAGTTTTTTTTTAAGGACAAAATAAAGTTTGTATATTTTATTGGAAAAAGACGTGTTTAACCCATGAATTTTGGCGATATCTTCTTTAAATTCTTTACCTAACAAATCAAGTAATTTAATAAATATTTTTTTAATTCTTGCATCAAATGTTGAAAGCCTACTTGTTACGTAATTCTTAGTTTCTTTTAATTTGTTATACACATGTGTTGCGCGTTTTTTAACGCCCTTATAAACTTTTCTCGTTATATTTCGAGGTTTTTCACTTTTAAACATATTTTTAACAGTATCAAAAAAACCGCCTCCGCCTCTCTTCATTGTTATATTAGTATTTTATTATTATTTCTCTTCGTATTCTGTAATTGTAAAAAATGCATAAAATAGCTCGGGCAAATGGCAACAGTATTCATAAACGTATTGTATTTAAAATTTGCGAGACTCGCGCCTTTTTCGAATTGTATACTATACCACCAGTACGCAGGTATAAAAAATACAGAGTCTTTCTCTAAAACAACATCTAAGCATTTCATTTTATCAAATTCGGATTTATATTCATCTTGAACGAACCACGGATTCACATTTGTCCTAAATTCAAAATTTTCATAATCTATTACTGGGTTCAAATACTTTGAGCTTTTTGGCGGTGCCAGCTTAATCTTAACGCGTCCTTGACAAACCACAAAGAAATTACGATAGCAATTATCATAACGAAATGGCGTGCAAGTTCCGACCGCCCCCGATAAGATATCATAATTGCACGACGACACCATATAAGGTCTAAGTATTTCAACGCGCTGAAAATGCGCAAGAAGTCCCGTTTCCTGAATAAAATCCGCATTGTGTTCGCTGTAAAATTTCTTCTCCGTATCTTTATCGAACAGCGTGAGAGCCGTATTTAATTTTAAAGGAACATAGAGGTCGCTATCGGCAGATATGTCTGTTGTTTTTCGAATATTTATGTCAAATGCCCCGTATTTTTCAGAAACAGTCGTGATATTAGTATTTAAAGAGATATCGCTGTTTCCAAGTTTAAACAAAACAGGTTGTCGAATATCGCATACTTCTTCCAATTTAACTTTGTCTACTACAACATTTTCAATTTCTAAAATCTCCAAATCATTACTCGTTTTCAAATGAAAATGAATATGTAAATACGCAAATAATACAATGCAAAATATAAATACGGAGCTGATTATGTTCATTAATAACGAAATATATAAATATTTTGTTATTTATACTAATCATGCAATTCTTCAATCTCATGACTGTTGAATTCATCTGTAATATTGGGGCCAGAAAGTTCAATAATTTTCTCATTGTCTTCAGCCGGTTGTTGTCTGCTAATGGCTTGTAAAAAACTACCTAAATCAAATTGATTTCCAAACATTTGAGACATTTGTACATTATCTTGCTCGCCGTAATCTTGTTCTTTGGCCTCTTCTTTCGAATTATCAAATAAAGCGGTAACAAGTTTTCCATTCACATCCATAGTAAATGATTGTAATTTCAACAAAATTTCTTTCACTTCCTTCAATTCATTTTCCAATTTCTCCACCGTCTCTCTTGTAACAAGATTTTCAGGAAGAGAGAAAGGGACAGGAGCCGGGGCAAGGACAGGGGCAGGAACAATGGCGGTCTTTTGTTTTTGCTCAATCGCCTCCAGACGTTTCGTAATCGCGGTAAATGCGCTTTGGTCGACATAATTTGTAGGAGTTGCCAAAGAAGTTGCCTCTGATTTTGGCAAATCTGTTTGCAAATGCTGAACCACGTTTTCAACACGACCTAATCTCAAAGTAATAAGTCCAATTGCGTCAGAAATAGATAACTTAGGTTGCTGAACTTGCTGAGGTTCTGCTTGCTGGGGACGAATATCGAGTCCCGCTCCACCAGCTCGTCTGTTTTTAGCACCAGCATTTGCACGACTTGCACTCATTTTAAAATATACTAAATAAAAAATATAAACATTTATACGCGCATCACCATCGCAATATTTCCATGCGATTTATAATTTATAATTTCAAAATCATCTAAAGTATAATCTTCGATTCTTTCTCTCTTGGTTTTAATATTCATTTCAGGAAAATCAAATGGCGTATTTTCGAGTTGTTTCAGTACAGGTTCGACATGTTCTTTATAAATATGCGCATTCCCTAAATTATGAACAAATTCATGCGGAATCAAATCACAATGTTTTGCTATTAAACACAGGAGCATGCAATAAGACGCAATATTAAACGGAACTCCTAAACCCATGTCGCCACTTCTCTGATATAGTGCGCACGACAACAAATTCCCTCTAGAAACATTAAACTGCACTAGAATATGACAAGGAGGCAGAGCCATTTCATCTATTTGCAGAGGATTCCATGCACTCATAACGAGCCGTCGCGAATTTCTTTTTTCGGGGTCTTTTAGTTGGTCAATAATACTTTGAAGCTGGTCGACTCCTTTTCCTTCGTAATTCGTATGACATGTTTCATATGGAGCATTGAAATGACGCCATTGATGTCCGTAAATAGGGCCGAGGTCATCTTCTTCTAAATGTCCGAGACCCCTGCCGTCCAAAAAATTCCGCGAACCATTTCCTTGCCAAATTTTAACTCCTTGTTCCAGTAATTCTCTCCCATTTGTACTTCCTTTAATAAACCATAATAATTCTTTGAGGCATGTTTTCCATGCAAATTTTTTAGTTGTTATAAAAGGGATAGTTCCGCCGGAAAGAGAGAATCGCATTGACGCACCAAAGATACTAATAGTTGTACCGTTTCGCGAATTTTCAGTATCGCCGGTTTCGAGTATTTGTTTTAACAAATGCAAATATTGATATTCTTCGTGCATATATTCTTTAAACGACTAGTTTTTATATTAATTTCTTGCCATAAAACATATGGAAGCTTTAACCGAAACTGCAAAGGGAAATACATTTGTTAAACATGTATTCAATTTTGATTCAGAGACAAAATCAGATTTGTTGAACATAGTTCAATATTCGACTTTAAGTCTTATTCCTATTATAATTTTGAATAAACTCATGCAGGCATATGTGCCAGAAGCATCTGACGAAAAAAGCAGTATTGAACTTTCTATTGAAGTTTTAGCGCAAGTAATATTGATGTTTTTAGGCATTTTTTTCATACATCGGCTTGTTACATATATTCCAACTTATAGCGGAAGCGCCCATACGGAATTTAAAGTGACAACTATTATTTTAGGAGTCTTGCTCATTGTTTTGAGTTTACAAACAAAATTGGGGGAGAAAGTAAGTATTTTATATGACAGAGTCGCCGAATTATGGGAAGGCAAAAAGACGGATAAAAAGAAATCCAACTCTGTTAAATCATCACAACCAATTTCGAATACTTCTCCCGCAGCAATAACGCAATCGCTTTACAGCGGAGGCGGTGGCGGAACCCCTATTAATCAACTTCCAATGGGAACACAGTCACAACCGAATTACAACGAAATGTATCGAGCATCCGACACAAATCCTATGGTGGGCGCATCTTCACCTGGTGATATGGACATGAGCGGTGGAGTAGTAGCTGCAAACGAATTACTTGGTGGTTCTAACATGTTTGGTTCTTTATTTTAATATTTTTATAATGTATGGAGTGTCCGCCTGATAAAATTTTAAATCCTTACACAAATAGGTGCGTTAAAAAATGCAAAGACCCGACTCAAACTAGAAACGCTAGATTTAGATGTAATCCTGCGAAAGTGCCATGTTCTGCAAATCAATACAGACACAAAAACACAGGTAGATGTCGAACTATTAAAAAGAAACGTATTATTACTTTAAAGAAATCTTCATCATCTCATTATGTAACGCCTCCTTTAAAGAAATCCTCCTCGTCTAAATATGTAACGCCTCCTTTAAAGAAATCTTCATCATCTCATTATGTAACGCCTCCTTTAAAGAAACCATCATCGTCTCACCATGTAACGCCTCCTCCTTTTAAGAAATCCTCACCGCCTCCTTTGCCCGCCCTAATAAAATATCCTTATGATGATGAAGAACATGTATTAGTCCCAAATGAAAAACAAATTACTCCTACAAAAGATGTAATTGTTCGTCGTAAACCCGAAAAAACATTTAAAGACCGTGTCAGTGAATTTTTCTTTGGGAAAAAGAAAACTCCTACACCTTCTCCTCTTGATAGATTTTCATTAACTAATAGAGTTTATAGCAAAAGCTCTCATTCTTCTTCCCATTATTCTAGCCCCACTAGTGAAGGAAAAATAATAAATGATTTATTACCAGAGCAAAAATTCAATATGTTTGACGAAGTGAAATACAAGAGAGATTATGATATTTTCTCTCAACATTTTACAGGGATAGAAAAATTATTAAGATTACATAGTTGGTTCTCGTATATCTATGGATATAATTTGAAAAAAGAAGACCGAGCAAAAATTTATAAAGAATATCAGAATTCCGAAAACAAGAGAGAATATTTAGAAAATGCTACAGATATTCCTATGCATTTCGAATTTTTATCTACATGGTATAATCATTTCGACTCAAGTAAAAACACGGAGGAATTTATAGAAAAAATACTCGATAAAAATCCTTGCTATAGTAATTTATATAATAAACTATACAGAAAATACGTTGACGAAGATTGGGAAGATGTCTATCTTTATGTGAGCGAACCCGACGACCCAGATTGCGCAAAGCTTAAATGAAAAGTATTTAAAAACATCGTATAATTATAATAATGGATATTCCAGGATTGCTGAAAGCTCTCGAAAACGATTCCAACGAAAATATTATTGATTTGAGTTTGGCAGAAATAGAGAAAAATAAAAAAGAAATCTTAGGTGAATTGGAAATCTCTCTAGAAGAGAGAAAATCATTTTTATCATTATTAAAAGATTATATGTTTGTAGAAGATTTAGATAAAATAAAATTGGCTCGTACCTCCGATGGATTCCTGTGGAAACGCCTACTAAATTGACAAAGGGAGGAGTAGTTTGTAATATTAATATAACAGATACAGGCGTTACGCTGTTATGCAAGAATTTTTATAATGCATTCTTTAAAGTGAAACCCGACGATAATATATTGTTTCAAAAACTAACTTCCCAAGAAAAAACACTTCTTCATGCAATGCATTATTTGAAAATTTGAGCGCGACAATTCTCCATAACCGAATTCAAATTTCCAATCATTTCAGGTCCCGTTTTTTCTAAATATTCAAATCCCAATTTCATATATAAATTCTCTCCTGCCAATCGGTATTTATCCGACATGTCATCGAGAGTTATTGTTTCAAGTTCCGGGTAGTTTTCTAACATAAACTCCAACATCGTGTAAATTAACACATAACTCAGGCCATGCCCTTTATACGTGTAAATGTGAATGTTATTTATATTCACATTCTTTTCATTGTCGATTGCCATAGTTATAGTTAGCTCTTCAGTTGAATCCGCAAAAACAGACAAGATAAATTTCTTTCTAAATTTCGTGATTCTATGGTGTAATTTTTTGTGAATAACATCTGATACTTTTTCGTAAAGAAGAGAGAATTCCATTGTTTATTGATTTAATACTATTATGTTTTAAATCAATTTTTAAAATATAGTAAAAGGTATATGATTCCCAAGCTAGTACATTATACATTTGCAACCAACAAATTCCCTTTTGAAATACTGGCTAACATTGAAAATAACAAAACAATTTGTCCTGATTATGAATTCATTTTTTATGATAATGACGCATGTGATTCTTTCATTAAATCAAATTTCAATGATAAAATATACAGCGCATACAAAAAAATCAACCCAGAATACGGGGCAATGCGCGCAGATTTTTTCAGATATTGCGTTCTTTTTATTAAAGGAGGCGTATATATAGATATCAAATCGAGTTTTAAATACAATCTCTCGCAAATTATTAAAGAAACAGATACGTGTTTATTGGATGTTCCAAGAGCTTTAGAAAAATGGAGAAAAACAGCGCCAACTTTTGAACAATGGGTTCTCATTTTTGCGCCCAACCATCCTTATTTAAGGACAATGATTATGTTAATGACAGATTACATTACAAAAGGATTTATACCCGAGTTTAAAAATAAATTATACAGAATGACCTCAAAAGAATTAGTATTAAATATAACTGGTCCAGACGCATTCACAAAGGCGGTTTTGGCCACTATAAAAATTAGTAAAATGTTAATGCATCGTACAATAAATTATATGGAGTATTTCACGTATACTAGTGTTCCAAATTATAAATCCATGTATGTCATAAATTCTTTGAAACATTATTCTGATAGCGAAGCACCAATATATCTGTAATAATGCTCGTGGACAATAAAAACACTCCAGCGCTAAACGCTATTCTTTTATCTAAATAATTAAATTGTGTTTGCCTAAATGGGTTAAATCTCCAAATTAAAAATAAAGAAATATATACTTGAACTAATCTGCGTATGCTATCATAATATTTAGGATTTGTATACACACCTAAAAGGAGTAAAAAATATAATATATATGACAAGACAGTCACCCCAATAAAAGTATAATTTTGAATCGATGTTAATTCGTATTTCATTATAATATTAAATAATATAATATTATAATGTTTAGCGATACGTCAACATCTCAATTGACCGCCGACATAAATAAACGTATTTATTCCAGGAATTTACCCTCGCAAATAATGCAACCATATTTAAACGTGCGCCCAGTTATGACGAAATACTCAATAATGCCCATAATAGACCCGCGTAAAACGACATCAACCCCAATGTCAGTTCTTCCGCAATATTCTGTAGATTCTACGTTTAATCCGGGAACAAGACAAGCCCCGTGGTCGGGTTATGCTAGCAATGTAAATCTCGAATCTGAATTAAGAAACCAAATTTACGCCCTGCAAAAATGCAGCCAAGCCGTCTACGTCCCTGACTCAAATAGTGATTTGTATAATTTCAACTTTAATACAAATGCTCACGTGAATCAATATCCGCAATTGTTTCCAGGGCTTTTTCAAAGCTATTCTCCGCCAGCATTCAATCCAAATACTGAGCGTGTAGGAATGAATTCTTTTAATAATCACACTAGACAACAGCTCAAAAATTTGTAGCCTTTACAAATTTCATACTTTTTACACCATGTGCATCAATATATAAATCACCTAGCTTAGTCATAGTTGTGTACAACCGTTCGTCTTTTTTAATAGCGGTTTCACTCGTTAATGCGTCTTCGAGAAAGAGTTGCATGTCATATACATTGTTTATTCTCTCTGGATAGCCAATTTTTGGATTTGATTCTGGCTGTGCTGTTGGTATATTCAATTCAGTAAGTAATTTAACAAATGGTTCCAAATGAGCACATCCTTCGTATTTTTTAACCATTCTAGAAATATTCTTAGAAACAGTATTCTTAATACAATCCATAAACCATAAATCACTCGATACATTTTTATCAAGAGCTTCTTTTAACAACGCAAACCCATAATTATAACCGTTCTTTGGTTGACATGAAGGAATATTCCCTAATTTATTATGTACTGTTTTGCTTTCTATATTAGCGTCTGTATCTTTAAAAAAACATCTACCATAATCTATTATTTTAGAAATGTAACGCGTGTTGAAAGAAACAGTTTTCTTATTAGAGCAATAATGCATACGAATATAATTTGAATATCCCAAATCACATAACAATACATTATTAGAATGTAAATCGTAATGGGTAAAAGTATTTCTCAGCATTGAAAGCGGCAAATATATTTGGTATAATATTGGCAATAAATGTACCCGTATAAAAAATTGAAGATTTTGTAAATCATATGTTCTAAATATTTTAACAATTGGTATACTTTTTTTCAAGTGTTGTATCATAACAGAAATAAAAGTATGTTGTTGACATGCAAAATCTAAATTTATTTTATATTGTGGAATATTTATATGCGTGATTCTTTTTTTAAATTCAGAAGAAGAAATTTGAGGGGTATTTCCGCAATATATAAAATCATCTACCGTGTTATAATGAAAAAACCCATATGTCTCTATAAAACATGGATACACCTTACACAATTTATTCACAAACTGTCCTACTACATATTCATATGATAAATTGTCTGCACCAAATGTATCTTGAGTCGATTTCATAACTGAATAAGAGTTATAATCACGTCTTTTATAATGCAATTCAAAGACAAAACCGTTGACAGACTTTGCACCTATTTTTTTAATGGGCTCATCCGATAAGTACTTCATATCTGTGAAATTATTGAAGAACTTTTTGATAGGATTTGTTTGAAACCCGACAATCAAGCAAAACCCAGATGTCTTGCATAGAGATTCCAATTTGTTTTTCACTTTTTCAGAGTCGGAACTGCTTCGTCTTTTCCTTGTTTTCATTCTATTATATTAGGTTTATAATAGAATTTAAAATGTATAAAGTGTATACAAATGGAATGCGATAATTTAATTATAAACAAGCGGATTAAACGAAATGCAACAGCAACAAGCTCTTCCTCTAGGCAAGTCGAGGACATGGCAGATATTAAATTCTACAGAAAAAGGATTCATGATTTGTCAAAGCAACTTCTTTATGGAAATGCACCAGATATTTTTTTAAAAGATGTAGACGATTCCTTTTTCGATTACGCTAAATCATGTGTCAAATATTTCAAATTATTAGACAAAAACGATTTAAATCAAGAAGAATATTTATACATGGTTAAGCCTGACACCCCTCAACAAGAGACAACTACAACCGCACAGGCTCCTGTCGACGTAAACCGCCATATTTTCACGTTCAAACCTCCAGTGCAAAATTCGTTAGAAAAACTTGTTAAAAAACTTACTCCTGAACCAACGCCAAAAGCTAAACTATTTATTCCATTACAAAAAGAATTCAATTTGACAGACCCTGCTTTAAGGAATAAAGGTATTCGTAAAAAAAATAATATACCAAAATCATATGAGAAAGACATTGAAGAAGCGAAGAAAGATGAAGAAGGGGGGTCGTGCCCAATTGACGAGAAATTTTTCATCGATGCGTTGCAGTCCGAATCCGAAAAATAAAACACCTTATTCGTGCTTCGATGATGCCACCATAATGAAATTGAAAAACTTATGGAATGCGCGGCATGCCGATATGAAAATATTGTCTACGCAACCCAAAGAGGTTTGGGGAAAATTAAAAGTATATTTGCAGAATACATGTAATAAAGAGTCGTGCTGGCTTAAACAACAATTCGCCAATGGGAAAATTCATGTCAAATTGGACGATATATTTGCACCGAAATATCCTGAAGAATGGAAAAAGAATCCGAATGAATGGCTCTCCAGTGTAGACATCACAAATGTCATGAAACAATACGAGAAAAGCTATAAATGTTTTGATTTTATCGGACCAACGCCAATCGATTTCGATGCGAAAGAAAAATCCGGTCAATGCGTATGGGAAGAGCTCTGCAATTTCTCTCTTGAAAATCAAATCAAACAGGGAAAAACAAAGATTGGTATCATATTCAATACCGATGACCATAATGGAGGCGGAGAACATTGGATAAGCGCATTCATAAATATTAAAACAAAAGAAATGTATTTTTACGATAGCGCAGGCGATAAAGTTCCCGGAGAGATTAAAAAATTTGCGGACCGCGTGATTGAACAAGGGAAAAAACTGAACCCGCCAATTCTTTTCAAATTCGACGAAAACTATCCAGTTAGACATCAAAAATCTTCAACAGAATGCGGAGTATATTCTCTCTACTTTATTATACACATGTTAGAAGATAAAATAACATCACACTATTTGAAAACACATCAAATAAAAGACGAATACATAGAAAAATTCAGAAAAATATATTTCAATTATGATTTATAAAACAATATAAACTCAATTATTTAAATATACTTAATGGCTACGTTTCTCTCTGAAATGAATATGAAAATTGTATATGAAACAGTACGTGATAATGAAATGGATATCTCTTTCAATAGATTAACCGCAGGTGCAATCGATTTTTATAATCGTGAAAGATATTCAAACAAATCTCTCTTTGAGATGAATGCGTCGTTCATTATGGAAATATATACAAATAGCAGACCTATTAAAATGCAAGCTCCTGCTGTTATCCAAACAATCGAAGAAATAAAATCCAGTGAATTTGATGAGAGATTAAAGCAAAAAGAACATGAATACAATACGGATATTTTAAAGATTAAACCTCCTGTGCCAGTATTTGCTTTTGAGGAACAAGACAAGCCAATTAATGAAATAGACGAATTGATTAAACAAACAATTAGTCAAAGGAATTTTGAAATAGAACAAATTTATCAATCTACGGACCCACCTCCTCCCACTTCTTCTTCTTCTTCTTCTTCTTCTTCTTCTTCCCAAAAAAAACACATAACCTGGAAAGACGAAAAAGTAGAAGGAGGAGAGAATATATTGAGTAAATTGAAAAAAATAGAGCTGACAAATTCAAACGATATTATAGTTAAAGAATTACAAGATATAAACAGGAAACTAGATGAACTTCTCTCTTTAACGCGTTCTAAATAAAAGTGACCTTTGGTTTTTTCGAATCTGTCAAATCAATTGTCCCGACAATAATTGGAACAATATCCGGATTTTGCACTGCATTGAGATAACTCTGTTTATCATAAATATTTCCTATGTTTTTATCCATATTACCATAAACGTATTCAACTCCTTTTATAGTAATGTTTTTCGCCTTCCATGTAATAGCTTTTTTATTATCCATCTCATTGACAGCACTATTATCCAAGACAATATCAGGATTGAATGCAAACGCCTCTGGCGTCGGTTGGCCAAATTGTAAGCATTTCAATTTCTCTTTTGAATTGATATCGGCATAGGTAGCGCAATCAATCGATGTTTCTTTAATACTCACGAGCAACTGCTTTGAAATCTTGTCTTTGATAAGGCCTATTTCGTACAACGTTTGGTCACTTGTATAAGGGCGTTTATTTGTCCCTAATTTAAGGTCATCCGGATTGATAGGATATTCCAATTTACTCAAATCTTTTACGCGCAACTCTATCGACGCATTGGATTCCAATTGGGATTTCGACAGTTTCATCAAATATATAAAGACTTCTACTGTCCTCAATTCCTCCGGCAAACTTTTATGACTACAAATACGTCGTGCTCGTCCAATCACCTGCTCTGTTCTCACGGGATGCCAATAAGGCTCCATAATATGCACGAACCGCGTGTTTCTCAAATTGATGCCTTCAGACCCAGAAGCAGTAATCATAAAGACCTTCACCAATTGCCCTAATTGATTGTCCCTGGCAACCGATTTCAAATACTTTACCAATTCCGGAGAGAGGTCTTGCGCCTCCCAATCACCGTTATAGATATTTCGCATGGCTTCTTTTTCGGCTTTTGTTTCGGTTCCCGTATATAGTGCGTATGTAGGTTTCCCCAGATTTTCCTCGGATATATTCAACACCCATTGGTTCTGCGAATTCTGTTTAATTTTAAACTGAGTGAATCCATTGTAATCTAAAACGAGTTTGAAAATACCAATACCTTCCAATGTTCTAAATTGACTATAAAGAAGATGCAATCCTACATTTTTTGTATCCATAATGTTCTCCAGAATTTTCAAAAACTTTGGCCCGTATGTTTCGAGTCCTTTCTTGCTTAAAAATTCGGCACCGCGTTTCACGAGCATTTTCATTGAGTTTTGAATGCGCGCTTTATACGTAGAATCCGCGTGTTTGTCAATGGCGACTTCTTCTGGATTATATTCCTCCTCCTCGTTTACTACCATGTCATCTATTTCAACATCTTTTTCTTCTTGGTCTGCCATAGTAGCATCGATTACGGCTTCTTCATCCAGCTCTTCTTTTGGTCTAGGTCTTTTTGGAATCACGTAATTGCAAAACATTCTCGAGAAAATTCTGAAAGTCGACGATGGCTCTGTGAAAATATTATCTTTCCCTTTTTTCTTCTTGTTACGAAATCTCTCTTCTTCTTTGCGTTCGATGATTCGCGATTCTTCATAAATATTAAACTGAAAGTCGCTCATCTCTATTTCGATGACCTTCAAATTTTTATCCACATCATACACGGGCAATAGCTTTTCCTGCGCGCTTCTGAAATACGATGTTAATCCCATAATTCTCTTTTTGAATATATGAGAGTTTTTGATTTTCTTATCCGATTCAATAAACCATTCCATAAACGGTTCCATTTTATCGGGCAATGTCTTAAACATAGATACGCTTATTTTCTTGTCCTTTGGAACAACAATCGCTTTTTCAGAAAGCCTGCTAATTACATCTTGCAAAAACGCATCATCCGATAAATATTCGTCTCCTCCTGCAAGAGTTTTCAATCCCTCTTTTTCCACATTATCAAATCCAAATGGATTACGAGTTATAGAGAGAATGCCGTTGGAAAATTCTAAATAATCCAATGACCGGTTTTTGATTAAAATCTCGTGCAAGACTTCCTTATTTAAGGGCGACGAAGCCTTCAGAGGAATTTTCCATGTTTTTATATAACCTCGAAGAAGATTAAAAAGAATTGCTATTTCATTTGGATAGTTAATCATTGGAGTTCCTGTGAGCAATATCACGCGGGCACCCTGCGCGGCCAAAATCATTTCATATAATTGCAATGATAAAAATATAGATGGCTTTGTTTTCTCTCCTGTTGTCGAATCTATTTCAGGCGCTGTTTCTTTGTCAATTTTATTCACAATTCTGCTGATAAAATTATGAGCTTCGTCAATAACAATTACGGAATTGTCGAATATATTCACAGTTCCTTGTTTTGTCATTTTCAAAAACGCGTCTCTCTGTAAACCGTTGTAATGTATAAACGTATATTTTGTTTTAATCATTTGATTGATTTGGTCAGTCAATTTGTTTTTCGTTTCAATGTCAAACGACATATAATTACTCGACGCATTTGTTTTGTCTACTAAAAAGACCCCTTTCTGTTTCTTCATGTATTCAATTGGCAAATTCAGAGCAGAAGATAAGGTTTTGATTTCATCCATATCCAACCCCCCGTATTCAAACCATTTCCAAAATTGATTCTGTTTGTAAATAGAATCTCCGCATTTTTTCAGTTCGGATAAGTAATTGTCTTCTAATGACGCAGGTGTCATAATGAATACTTTTTTGGCGTTTTTCATTCCTTCCGCGATGGCAATGGATGTGCATGTTTTACCGGAACCGAGACCATGATAAAGCAAGAGTCCTCTATATGGCGTATACAAATTCAAATAATCTCTCACTAATTTTTGATGAACTAAGAGAGAAAATTCTTCTGATTGTTGGCTCTCGCATGTTATATTTTCTAAATTATCCATCAACTCTTTTTTGTAGGGAAGAAATTTTGCATTGATAAAATTGATAAAAATCTCTCTGTTATTCATATAATAATTTGAAACTTTTGCACGAAATGTTGTTTTCGTATTTGCTAATAAATGCACAGATTTATCGCCTTTAATATCAGTCCATTCATTTGGCGCAATCGTAGAGACACCTGGCAATTTTCTCTCTACTTTCTCTTTTATCACTTTCTCTTTCATCTCTTTCTCTTCTCCCTCTTCTCCCTCTTCCCCTTCTTTCTTTTCTTCTTTTGCTTTCACCATCTTCACTGTTCTTTCTTTTACTGTCTTCACTTCTTTCTCTTTTTTATCAGAAACAAGTATTTTAATTAATGGACGCATTTTGTTAATAATCTCTGCACGCTGTGCATCGGTAATTTGCCGTGTTTTATCCAGAGGGACTACAATAGAAAATCCTATTGTTTTTTTTGGAATTGGCTTTTTTTTTAAATTGTCTAAAACACTCATATAATATTGCTTATTATTTTATTTGCTGTAATGCAACGTTGCATGCAAGTTGTTCGGCTTTTCGTTTAATTTTGTGCTGGCCTTCTCCTAAAAAAACAAGAATTTTTCCATCTGTGTTCAAACGCTGGTGAATTTCAGGAAAAGACGGCAATTCTGCAATATCAATAGCATCTTCTCTAGAACAAAGATGAATTGATTGTCCTATACATAAATAGACTCCCATTTTATATCCTGTATCCATATCATGCGATATTTCTAAATAATGCGGAGTAACCTTGAATTCTTTTTGAATCTTAACCTGCAAAATATTTTTGTAATTGTCGTCGTTTTGTAACAGCGCGACCCAGTCAATATGCTTTTCAAAAATATTTTCTACGAATTTTTGAGCCAATTGAAATCCTGGCCCAGTGACAAATACGGACTCAAACCATTTGTCATCATCTTTGACAACAATCTTATTGAAATCCAGAAAAAGAGCACCTAAAAACGATTCAAAAAGACATCCCAATTTTTTGAGATTTGTTCTCGTCTTTTTCTCTTCTGCATTTCTGGATAAAATCAACCATTTATTCAACCCCATCTCCATAGCTATTCTGCCTATAGTTTCGTTTTTAATGATGGAAATCTTTTTCTCCGTCATAAACCCTTCATTCTCTTTAGGAAACCTGCGATACAAATAATACTTGGTAATTAGCTCTAAAACGCCATCGCCCAAGAATTCCAATCGCTCGTTGGATTTTGTACTCAACGGTAAACAATCTACAGGCATTTCGACAATTGTTATATGCTGAGCATCGTTTGCGACGACAGGGCGTTTTAAATACGACCTATGAACAAATGCGCGTTTATATAAAGCCATATTATTCACAATTACCGGAACTCCATATTTAGAGAGAATAGATTGAACATCATTCAATGTAATCTCCACATTTAACGCGTTAAATGGATTAAAAACCAGACCGCATTCTGTTTTAACAATATCGTCGTCGTGGTTATAATTCTCCATTAATATTAAACAATAAAATATGTTTATATCATTTTTTTTTATATTTACTTAGTATAAAATGGTTGGAATGGTTCTTTCAGGAGCGTCGAGATATAGCACATTAAGCGTTAACAGAACATTTGTGAGTGGAGGGTCTCTCGGAGGAAACAAAAAAGCGGGTACTGTTCAGCAGGGAAACTGGACTAGAATTGCTCCCGGTATGATGAATCGCTCAAGACAAACGACTCCATCTGTCTTAGCAACTCTTGCTTTTACTACGCGAAATCCGTTCCAATATAATAGAAATGGATATTATAGAGGAGTTTTAGGTTAAAGACACTTAAAAACAAATCAATATATTAACAATATAGCTAATGACAAATACTGTTAATATAAAAATCGATGTGCGTGAACAAAAACTCATTGCATTATGCAGAGAATTAACGGATATAAACATTGATGCAGTTCCTCTTGAAATTGGGGATATTATTATCGAAAAAACATCTGATTCTTCGCCTATTGTTATTATAGAGAGAAAAAGTCTTTCTGACCTGGCGTCGAGTATTAAAGACGGGCGATATGATGAACAATCCCATCGGCTAAGTAATTCAACAAATCACGCAAACCATAATATTGTCTATCTAGTCGAAGGCGCAATGAAATCGAAAGTGATGAGTCTCCCGGAAGACACTCTATA
>Ga0247722_10000152_pt1 | contig 42637 bp, 43 predicted proteins | sample MSEWelMarce3H_FC_FD_189094 | JGI IMG/M metagenome (GOLD analysis project Ga0247722, IMG submission 189094) | Subsurface sediment microbial communities from gas well in West Virginia, United States - MSEEL Well Study Marcellus 3H_FC | ecosystem: Environmental > Terrestrial > Deep subsurface >... | reverse complement strand
AAGAAATACAGACAGAAATGGACACCAAAGTTGGAGCCACACCCTTAGAAAAAAGATATGGGGGGTGTCCACTTTGGCCGAAGTGTAGCTGTAAAAGCTCAGATCTAGCCCAAACCTCTATCACGCCTTTAAGCTAACTCTTAAACACCGTTTTTGACCAATTTCATCACGGTTGCTGAATCCAAGGTGCGCGCTTGTTGTTCGATCTGCGGCAAATATTGGGTTTGCAATTGCTTAGCTGGGCCCAGTAGCTGGCTAAAGGTATCTTTCAACACTGCAGTTTCCATCTTGCGCCCACCGGCATAATAGCGCCGCGCCAATTGGCCAAGCGCGTAAGTGCTGGCAAACGAGAACGCAATCCCAGTTGCAGCACTACCCACCTTGCCCATCGTTTTACCTATATATTTACCTAGCAAACCGCCCAGCAACTTACGGCCAAATTGTTCGACATATTGTGACGTAAGCCCCACCCCAGCTGCAGCTAAAAATTCGCGAATATGCCCTTGATCCAACTCAACACCAAACGCCTTACCTACGCTGTGCACCAATTTCAATTGCAGCGGCACGATGGCCATCGTTGCCCATGATTGCGGCAACAACTCCAGCGCACCACACACAATCGCAAAGCGCAACACCGATGCATCCAGCGCTTGCTGGGCCTGAGGCGACAAAGTTTGCAAATTCGACACAGCCATACTCGGCGCGGCCTTGGCACTAGATGGTGGCAGATCGTAGCCAAACCATGAATTGGCTTCTTGCTCAATGCTATTGGCAGCACTGCCCAGCGCCAGTACCGACTTCAACTCGGCCAAAAAAGCGACCTCGGCTTCTGTTTGACGCCCATCAGCATCTACCACGCACACTGCCATTTCAAACGCCAATTGCCGTTGTGACGCATCGCCCAATGCTGCCACCGCATCAGCCAAGGTATAGCGTTTCAGCAATACATCCTGATACAAGAGTGCCAGATCAACCTCACCGTCACCCAACGAAGCGGCAATCCCCTTTATTGCATCGCGCTCACGACTATCCTTGTCATCATCACAAAAAGCGGCAAGTAAAGTAATGGCAAGAATAGCCTGCTGTTCAATCTGGGTCATCGTCTTGATTCCGGATAAAAAATTTATGACCACGCAGCTTGATAGAGGTTCCGCATCGCGCGGATAAGCATATAGATAGAGACGTTTACGGTTTGACGCAATTAGCCGTTTTCGGAAAAAACAAACTGAACCAGATAAAAAATAGAAAACAGGCCACATGCGGCTTGTTCTCTATTTTTACAACCGTAGCTGCAGCCACGTCGCCCTTTCAACAGACCCTAGAGCAGTGCCAGGCCAGATTTAAATCACTGCAAGCAAAACATCCGCAGCTTATGCTTTCCACCACTGCCCTTCGATTGAGCCTGGCAATACGCTCAAAATATCCAGCAAGGCGGCCGGCGTGGCGGCGGACTGTAATTTGCGATATTCCGCCTCGGCCAAAAAGCCCGCAGCAACGGCCTCCTCCAAAAACTTTGCCAGTAAATCATAATAATTAGCCGTATTTAGCAAGCCTACCGGCTTGGCATGCAAACCAATTTGCGACCAAGTCAAAATTTCAAATAATTCATCCAGCGTGCCAAAACCACCTGGCATGGCGATAAAGCCACTGGCTAACTCAGCCATTTTGGCTTTTCGGCTATGCATAGAATCCACGATGATTAACTCCGAGCAGGCTTCCAAAGCCAGCTCACGCACCACCATAAACTCCGGAATCACCCCCTATCACCCGACCATTGGCGGCTAAACACGCCGTAGCCACTTCGCCCATCAGTCCAACGTGGCCGCCACCATAAACAAGGGTGATTTCGCGCTCGGCCAAAGCTATGCCTAAATTCCGAGCAGCCTCAGTAAATAGCGGTGATGTACCATGTTTGACACCACAAAACACTGCAATTGAATTCATTCTGTTATTCCCCCTTTTGCTACAGAACGGATCTTTGCTCATCCACTCAGCACAGGCATCAAAAACATGCCCCTCTGCAAAAAAAAAGCCGCTCCAATTAGGAGCGGCATTGAACTGAACATCTTTTAAATAACGGCCACAGGGTAGGAGCCTAATACCTTTACAAAAGCGGCCACATCACTAAGCTCAGCCAGAGCAGCTTGCAATGGTGCGCCGCTAATGTGCCCTTCTACATCCACAAAGAACACGTATTCCCACAGACCTGCTCGGCTAGGCCGCGATTCAAATTTATCCATGGATACGCCGTTTCTAGCGAGAGGCTCAACCAAGGTATGCAAGGCACCTGGGCGATTAGGCGCGGAAATCACCAAGGAAGTTTTATCTCGGCCACTCGGGCCCACTTCCTGCATGCCCAGCACGAGGAAACGCGTGGTGTTGTTTGGCTCATCTTCGATATTTTGCGCAAGGCTCATTAGCGCGTAGTTTTCTGCTGCTGCGTCCCCAGCAATTGCTGCGGATAATTCGTCTAAGCTTGCCAACCGAGCGGCTTCTGCATTACTAGCAACCGATACCCGCTGCACTTCAGCTGGCAGGTTTTTATTTAACCACTCATGGCATTGCGACAAGCTCTGAGCATGCGAATAAACGCGCAGCAAGCCCGCCTTTCCCTCTACCTTACGCAGCAAATGATGATGAATACGCAGCACTACTTCACCGCAAATTTTAAGCGGGGTATTCACCATTAAATCCAGCGTACGACCCACGGCACCTTCGGTAGAGTTTTCTACTGGAGCCACCACATAATCCGCTGTTTTTGCTTCAACCACGCGGAATGCTTCATCAATCGAGCTACACGCCATAGTGTGCGCCGCGTGGCCAAACTGCTTAATCGCCGCAGCTTGGCTGAATGTACCTTCCGGCCCCAAATAGGCGATGGTTAGCGGGCGCTCCAGCGCAAGACAGGCCGACATAATTTCGCGGAACAGCTTGGCCATGGTTTCGCCGCTTAATGGGCCTTTGTTTAAAGATTTTACCCGCGATAAAACCTGCGCTTCGCGTTCTGGGCGATACACAATACCACTGCCTTTAATCTCACCGATGCTGCGGGCATGATTAGCACGCTGATTTAATAGCTGAATAATTTGTTCGTCGATGGCATCAATGGCATCACGATGTTGGCTTAATTGTTCTTCACTCATTGATTTCTCGAATTTAAATAGGCTGTGTTAATGGCGGCAGAACTGCTCTTCACAAGGAGTGCCATCATGATCTCCGTCCATTTTTGTGCCCGGGCAGTTATTCAAAAAAAAGGTGGCTTCTTCGCAAGATGACATCTGTGAGCAATGTGTTCTGCCGTCACAACTATAACGGTTCACAGGCACAGGGGTGTTCATTGCAGAGACTGTGTCTGGCACTACTTCGGCATGATTGGACGTTAAGGCAAGGGGCTCATCTACTTGCCTTTGGTGCTTGGCATACCAATTCCAAGCACCAAAGACAATCAGCAATGCACACAAAAACTTTATCATTGCTTAGACAGTCCTCATTTAATAAAAAACCAATCAATGATTACAGAAAAGGAAAACCCAATGTTTCACCCACCCTGCAAATCACTAACCATGACTTTTTGCAAATGTGCGCATGTATTCGCATAAAACGCGTACGCCTTCGATTGGCATTGCGTTATAAATGGAAGCACGCATCCCGCCAACTGAACGATGGCCTTTTAATTGCAATAAGCCAGCGGCCTTAGCGCCCGCTAAGAAATCATCGTCTAATTTTTCATTACGAATATTAAACGGCACATTCATGCGTGAGCGAAATGGCTTATCCACGGGGCAGTGATAAAAACCATTCGATGCTTCTATCGTTTCATACAGCAAAGATGCTTTTTCAATATTTTTTTGCTCAACCGCCACTAGGCCGCCTTGATTTAATAGCCATTTAAACACTAGCCCTGCCACGTAGATACCAAATGTAGGTGGCGTGTTGTACATGGATTCGGCGTCGGCATGCACACTGTAATCCATCATGGTGGGGGTATTGGCACGGGATTTACCCAATAAATCTTCGCGAATAATGGCGATACAGAGACCAGATGGCCCTATGTTTTTTTGCGCACCGGCGTAAATTAAACCAAATTTAGAAACATCCATAGGGCGGGACAATATGGTTGACGACATATCGCAAATCAGTGGTACTTCGCTTTTGGGAATATCTGCAAATTCAACACCGCCAATGGTTTCATTGGCGCAGTAGTGCAAAAGGCTCGCTTCTTTAGAACGCTGCCATGTTGATTCGGCGGGCACATAGCTAAAGTTACGATCTTCGCTACTAGCAATCACATTGACCTTGGCAAAGCGCTTCATTTCTTTAATGGCTATTTTGGACCAGTGACCGGTATTAACCACATCAATCGTACCGTTTTCGGGCAGCAAGTTCAGCGGGATCATGGAGAAATGCAGATGCGCCCCGCCTTGCAAAAATAATACTTTATAATTTTTAGGAATCCCCAGCAGCTTTCTAAGATCAGCCTCGGCCTCATGGATAATCTGGGTAAATTCTTTGCCTCGATGGCTCATTTCCATTACGCACATGCCCGAGCCATGCCAATCTGTTAGCTCTTGTTGTACGGTAAGCAATACTTCACGGGGCAAAACAGCGGGACCAGCAGAGAAGTTATAAATCTGAGTCATGGCATTTATCCCTTAGGCAAGTAGAAAATGGGCGCGGGCAACCGCAACGGGCTTACTACAATCATCCTGCCAAGCCGTCATCAACACATTAGCGACGCGCTTACCTTGGCGAATAATTTCACACTGGCCATAGAGCACTTCAGGCCGCCCTGTGCGTAAATAATCAATAGAAAAATCAATAATCTTTGGCACGCTTTGCACTTCAGAAGCCCACATTACGTGCAAGATAGCGGCATTTTCTAAAAAGCCCCCAATCACACCACCATGCAGCGCAGGCAAAATCGTATTGCCAATATTGTGAGCCTGAAATGGCAAGAAAAACAACGGCTGGCCATTTTCTTCTCGGCTTTGAATGCCCAGCAATTTGGCATAGGGCACGGCATCAACCGCGATAGAAAGCGATGCAAAATCAGTAATAGGCGGGCTCATACGGCCACCTTGTGGGCTAATCGCCCATAAATGCAGTTAAGCACGTCAAGCGCGATTAAATTCATGACGGCACCTCGCGTACAGAATTGCGCATAAAGGTACCCACGCTATAGGCGACTGGATCATTAATATCATCCTGATAAGCCGTGGCCCGAGTAAAGGCGATCTGCTTAGTGAGTTTATAGCACTCGGCAGTGCAGTAAATGGGGAAATCAGGCTTGGCTGGGCGCAAATAATCGAGGCGTAAATCCAAGGTGGCGATGGCTTCCAGCTCGGTCAGCATAGTGTAAATTGCCCCAGCACTGGTTGAATCCACCAAAGAAGTGACAACGCCACCGTGAATCACCCGCGTTGCGGGGTTGCCAATCAGCTCATCTTTAAACGGCAAACAAACTGTCATGCAGCCGTAGTGTGCGTCACCAAACTTAAAGCCCAGCACTTGGCAATGCGGCAAGGTCATAAACCAGTCAGAGATTTGCTTAAATAATGCAGGTGATGCGATCGGCTTTTTTTCGCTCATTACTCATCCCTTAGTTTTAAAAGCATTCACACACAACACTGGCCTGTCATGCAGGCCAGTGTTGTGTTGCGATAAAAACAATTACTCGCTATCTGGAGCATCGCCCTCAGCAGCAGGTGCATCGTCTGTTGCAGCGGGGGTTTCTGTATCGGCTGCATCAACAGCAGCTACTTCTCCCTCTAGCAGCTCTTCATCACCTTCAAGATCATCATCTGAATCGGTTTCGCATACTTTCTCGAGACCAGACAAATGCTCGCCTTCATCCAGATTAATTAAGCGCACGCCTTGAGCAGCGCGGCCTGTTTCACGGATTTCAGCCACTTTGGTACGAATCAACACACCTCCCGTGGTGATCAGCATCACATCATCGCTATCTTCAACCAGCGTTGCGGCAACAAGTTTACCGTTACGATCGCCAGTATCAATGGCGATTACGCCTTGCGTACCACGGCTAGTTAGGCGGTAATCGCCAACCGGTGTGCGCTTGCCATAACCGTTTTCGGTTGCAGCCAGCACCTGCTGATCGTCGCGCTCGGCCACCAGCAAGGAGATCACTTTCTGTCCCTCTTGCAGCATCATGCCGCGCACGCCAGTTGCAGTACGGCCCATGGCACGCACGTCACCTTCGTGGAAGCGAACTGATTTACCTGCGTCAGAGAACATCATGATCTGGTCGCCACCATGCGTTAGCTCAACGCCAACTAGGTAGTCATCCATATCCAGACCACAAGCAATAATGCCCTTCTTCATTGGACGAGAGAAATGCACGAGTGAGGTCTTTTTCACCGTACCCATCGCTGTTGCCATAAAGACAAACTGATCTTCGGTGAATTCTTTAACCGGAAGAATCGCGCTGATCTTTTCGCCATCTTGCAGCGGCAAGAGGTTCACAATCGGCTTACCACGGCTATTACGGCCGCCCTGTGGCACGTTGTAAACTTTCAACCAATACACTCGGCCATGCGATGAGAAGCACAAGACGTAATCATGGGTATTCGCCACAAACAGCTTGTCGATGAAATCGTCCTCCTTGGTCGCAGCGGCTTGTTTACCACGGCCACCACGGCGTTGAGAGCGATATTCATCGGCTGGCGTGGCTTTCATATAACCACTGTGCGTCAGTGTGACCACCATATCTTGCGGCGTAATCAAGTCTTCTAAGCTGAGATCTTCGCCGTAGGCAATGATTTCAGATTTACGCACGTCACCAAACATGGTTTTTACTTCGTTCAGCTCAGTCACGATAATCTCGGTAACACGTTCTTCACGCGCCAAGATATCGAGTAAATCGAGCACTTTTTCCATCACATCGCGGTATTCAGCCACGATCTTGTCTTGCTCGAGGCCAGTCAGGCGCTGCAAACGCAGCTCCAGAATAGCTTGCGTCTGCACATCGGATAGACGATAGCCATCGGTTAAGCTAAAGCCGAATTCCGCAGCCAAACCATCTGGACGCGATGCACTGACATCGGTGCGGCTGAGCATTTCTTCAACCAGTTCAGAGCGCCAAGTGCGGCTCATCAGGCTGATTTTTGCTTCTGCGGGTGTTGGTGCGGCTTTAATCAAGGCGATGATTTCATCGACATTAGATAAAGCAACCGCCAAACCTTCCAGAATATGCCCGCGCTCGCGTGCTTTTCGCAGCTCAAACACGGTACGCCGCGTGACCACTTCGCGGCGATGGCGCAGGAAGCATTCCAGCACTTGCTTGATATTCAACAGGCGTGGCTGGCCATCGACCAACGCCACCATATTGATACCAAAGCTGTCTTGCAGCTGAGTGTGTTTGTAGAGGTTATTCAGAATAACCTCAGCCACTTCGCTGCGTTTCAGCTCAATCACCACGCGCATACCGGATTTATCCGATTCATCGCGGATTTCGGTAATACCTTCGATGGTTTTTTCGCGTACCAGCTCGGCAATGCGTTCCAAGAGGCGCGCTTTATTGACCTGATACGGCAGCTCATCAACGATGATGGCTTGCTTATCGCGGCTCACATCCTCGAAGTGAGTGCGAGCGCGCATAATCACACGGCCACGGCCGGTGCGATAACCTTCACGCACACCGTGAATGCCATAAATGATACCGGCCGTCGGAAAATCAGGAGCAGGGATAATGTCAATAATTTCATCAATGGTGAGCTCTGAATTAGCCAGCAAGGCTAGGCAAGCATCAACCACTTCGGTGAGATTATGCGGCGGAATATTGGTCGCCATCCCTACTGCGATCCCCGACGAGCCATTAATCAATAGATTAGGCACACGAGTAGGCAGAACTGTGGGTTCGAGTTCTTTTTCGTCATAGTTTGGGGTGAAATCGACGGTTTCTTTGTCGATATCCGCCAACAACTCGGATGAAATTTTTTCTAAACGACACTCTGTATAACGATATGCAGCGGCAGAATCACCATCAATCGAGCCAAAGTTACCTTGGCCATCAATGAGTGGGTAGCGCAGGGAAAAGTCCTGCGCCATCCGCACGAGCGCCTCGTAGGCGGCGCTGTCGCCGTGCGGATGATACTTACCGAGCACGTCACCAATCACGCGGGCACACTTCACATAGGAGCGATTCCAGACGTTATTGCTTTCATGCATTGCAAACAGAATGCGGCGGTGTACCGGCTTTAAGCCATCACGAACATCGGGCAATGCGCGTCCCACGATTACACTCATCGCGTAATCGAGGTAAGAGCGGCGCATTTCCTCTTCGAGACTTACCGGGATTGTTTCTTTGGCAAAGTTTTCGAGCATTAGATAGGGGCCGGGGCGTCATGTAATACGCACCACGCGTTTTTGACCACGGTGGTGCCGTTGCAATGCCACAACACATTGGTTGCAGCACGCGCGTTCGATCATCAAGTGTACCACGAGGGCGTAGATGCTCCAATTGACCCCTTGCTTGAAGTGCCTCTCCACAACAAAATAGACACATTGCGGCAAAAATTACAGCCTTACTATTTGCCGCAAGCATTGTGAAACCATTAGAATGCAGCACGTGTATGGAAAAAAAGCCTTGACGGTTCCTCTCGCGAGGCTTATCCAGAACCTACAAGCAATATAAATATCAGCTTGCTAAACGATTTTCTAGGAGATTAAAAATGCTGTCGATCAAGCAATCCCTGACACGCCTTGCCGTTGTTACTGCCTTAGGTGCTATGAGCACAGCTGCATTTGCTGGCGTAGAAGCTTACACACAGAATGCAAACACCACAGGTGGTGTTGTTAAAAATGGTATCGGCGAATGCTGGCGTACAGGCACCTGGTCTAAAGAAGCCGCAAACGTTGAAGGTTGTGATGGCTACGTTAAACCAGCTGCTGTAAGTGCTCCAGTGGTTGTTGCTCCAGCTCCAGCTCCGGCTGTTGTTGCTGCTCCAATAATCAACACTAAGCATTTCACACTGAAATCAGACGTTCTGTTTGACTTCAACAAAGCAAGCCTGAAGCCAGCTGGTAAAGATGCTTTAGACAAGCTGTACGAAGAAGTGAAAGCAATGGATCCTAAAGACGGCCAAGCCGTTGTAATTGGTTACACTGACCGCATCGGTTCAGACAAATACAACCAACCGCTGTCCGAGAAACGTGCAAAATCAGTTGCTGATTACCTCGTTTCTAAGGGTGCTCCAGCGGGTCAAATCAAATTTGAAGGCCGTGGTAAAGCAGAGCCAGTTACTGGCAACACATGCGGCAAAATCAAAAACCGCGCTAAACTGATCGAATGTTTGTCCCCAGATCGTCGCGTTGAAATCGACATCAAAGGTACAAAAGAAGTTATAACTCCAGCTAAGTAATCCTTAGCCACGGCAAAAAGCCCCGCCAGTGCGGGGCTTTTTTCTATTTACTTCAAGCATGGAGAAGCCCAATGCGTCAATTTGCTCTCACCTTATTGCTAACACTGACGAGTCAAATCGCCTTGGCCGACGCGACAAGCAGCCTTAAAGACTATCTAAACAACACCAAATCAATGCAAGCAAGCTTTAAACAAGTTGTGAGCGACAAGCAAGGCAAAACACAAACCAGCAGTGGTATCCTAGCCATCCAACGCCCAGGTTTATTTCGCTGGATGTCACAAAAACCATTTGAACAGCTGCTACTTGCTGATGGCAAACAATTCTGGATTTACGATCCAGACCTAAAACAAGCCATTGTTAAAGACATTGGCAAAGCACTAGAAAGCAGCCCTGCAGCACTATTAGCGGGAAACAATCAATTTGAACGCCTCTACACCCTCAGCACATTGCCAACTAAAGACAATATCGAATGGCTAGAAGCCAAGCCCAAAAAAGCAGACAATTCCTTTGATGTCATCAAGCTTGGCTTTAACCAAGGCCAGCTAGCGCAAATGGAACTACACGATCATTTTGGGCAAACTACCCGCATCTATTTTAGTGATATAAACATCAACCCCAAAATTGATGCCAATCAATTTCGCTTCACCCCTTCTAAAGATACCGATGTCATTCGTGAATAAGCACCAACATTCTTTTTTACCCATGAAATGTACATAAAGCACAAAAAAAGCTTCCTACTCGCAGAATTTTTTATGTGTTTGTGGGCAGAAATATAGGCTTGATATCAGTTAACCATCGCTAGGCGTGCCATCTCTGTGAGTGATTTATTTTCCAATCTTGGCAAAGGGCATATCCCACTTGCCGAGCAATTACGTCCAAAAACCATAGACGAAGTCGTTGGTCAAAAGCACCTACTGGCCGCTGGTAAGCCGCTGGCGGCTGCTATTCTTGGCGGCAAACTGCATTCGATGATTTTATGGGGCCCACCTGGCGTTGGTAAAACCACCCTCGCCCGCTTATTATCGGGTGCTTTTGATGTGGAATTTATTGCTCTATCGGCGGTATTCTCTGGCGTAAAAGATATCCGCGCGGCAATGGAAAAAGCCGAAAATCACCGCAGCATGGGGCGGCACACTCTGCTATTTGTGGATGAAGTACACCGCTTTAACAAAGCCCAACAAGACGCTTTCTTACCCTTTGTTGAATCTGGCCTCGTCACTTTTATTGGCGCAACCACTGAAAACCCTTCATTTGAAGTCAACTCCGCCCTGCTTTCCCGTGCTCAGGTATACGTTTTAAACGCGCTATCCGAGGCCGAGCTGACCGAACTGCTACTGCGGGCCTGTCGCGAGTGCTTGCCAGAGCTGACTTTTGAGCAATCAGCCATCGATACGCTCACCGGTTTTGCCGATGGTGATGCTAGACGCTTACTCAATTTAATTGAGCAATCTGCTACCGCAGCACTGGCCGCCAAGCGCGTACAAATTGATGCAACCTTTTTAAGTGACACACTCACCCTCAACGCTCGGCGTTTTGACAAGGGCGGCGACTCATTTTACGACCAAATTTCTGCTTTACATAAATCAGTGCGCGGCTCTAATCCTGATGGTGCACTGTACTGGCTGACCCGTATGCTAGATGGAGGCTGTGACGCGCGTTACTTATCAAGGCGCATTGTGCGTATGGCTTGGGAAGACATCGGCCTTGCCGACCCACGCGCCATGCAAATCTGTAACGATGCCGCCACAACGTTTGAACGTCTTGGCAGCCCAGAAGGCGAGCTAGCACTGGCGCAAGCCGTGATTTATCTCGCCATCGCCCCCAAATCCAATGCGGGATATATGGCCTATAAAAATGCCAAAGCACTGATTGCAGCAGATAAGAGCCGCGAAGTCCCCATACACCTACGCAACGCGCCCACCAAGCTAATGAAGGAGCTAGACTACGGCAAGCGCTACCGCTATGCACACGACGAGCCAGAAGCCTACGCTGCGGGGGAAAATTATTTACCGGAAGGTTTAGAAGACGTGCACTTTTATGAGCCGACGCCACGGGGGCTAGAGGCTAAAATTGCAGAAAAACTTCGCCACCTTGCCGAGCTAGACGCAGCTTGGCTCAAACTAAACCAATAGCGTTTTCTGCCCATAAAAAAACAAGACCCTAAAGCATTGTTTTTTATGGGCGTATCGCAACGCTCATCATCTGATACACCATGAATCACTTAAGCCTAAACTGATCGCCAACTTGCGCCGTGGCGTACCAAGCCAGTAATGTAGGAACAAGTTCCTCGCCATCGGCAGGGCTCCATGCGGCAAAGTCTTGTGCTGCAATCGGCATATATGGGCCGTGCTTCATTTCAAAAATAACCCCTCCCTGATCCAAAGACAATACTGCATGCCACACACCGGCAGGCGTTTCTAATACCGCCGCTTCTGTGCCTAAAACACAGCGATCAGTCACATAGCCTGCCTCATCAAAATGCAGCACCAAAAACCGTCCAGCCAAAGGATAGAGCAGCTCCCAAGTATGCGGATGGCGGTGCGGGCGCACCAAAGTATCTGGCTCCATCGCAATCGCAAGGCGCTGAATAGGATCTGCCAGCTCAGCATGCATATTTAGATTGGCACGGCGCCGTGGCGAGGCCTGCGCTGCATCAGCAAGCTGGGAAATCTGAATGGGGGTAATTTGTTTCATCACACTTTACTCAGCAGCCACAACAACGCGAATCAAAATGGCATCACCCACCTGCACCACTTGTCCTGCACGAATTTTGCACGCCTTGCGCAATTCTTGTTGACCATCGACTTGCACATCGCCCGACGCAACAATCATCTTGCCCTGACCACCGGAGCTGGCAACATTAGTTATTTTGAGCAGATTATGCAGCTCGATAAATTCATTACTGAGTTCTACTTCAAATTCTTGCATTCTAAAATCTCTTATTTTAACGCCCAATTAAGGACTAAAATGATGCCCGTTTCTTACTAAGCATTCTAAATATATCACCCAACATAAACCAAGCCAGCACGCAAACGCCGTACAATACCCTGCAAATCCAGTGCGTGATCAGCCTCTAATTTAGAGGCGGCAAACAATAATTTAATCCAATTTATTTTATGATTTTCATCATTACTTGCAAATACAATCACGTTATAACTATTAAATGCACGGCAATACCATATGCGGCCATTAAAGACACGCCTCAAACGCTCCAAATAAATACTCAACTTAGCATCCGTGCCCCATAAATTAACCACTAATACACCTTGCTCTGAAAGTGCCATTCGGCAATGGTCATAATAAGATTCACTTGCTAGCTCAGCAGGTAGACCATCTTTATTATAAGCATCCAACATAATCACATCGGCACTCGCAGAGCCCTTAGCAAAGTGCTCAACCGCATCTGCCTGAATAATTTTAAATCGCTCATTATCCTTTGGGATAAAAAACTCATTACGCAACGCAATGACTTCGGGATTAATTTCTAGGGTAATCACTTTACAACCAGGCAAATACTTATAGCAATATTTAGGCAAAGATCCACCGCCTAAGCCTACAATAAGCAAATGGGCAGGCTGAGCTTGAAACAATAAAAAGCCCATCATTGTTTGCGAATACCCCAATGCCAAGACATAGGGGTCATCGACATCCATTGCGCTTTGTATTGATTGCCCATCAAAATGCAAAGACTTAAGACCATTTTTTATCGTAACATAAAGGTCTTGTTCTATAGTTTCAGAAATTACGGTCATTACCTATGCCTAAAGAATTGCCCACGCCGAATAAGCCATGGTTTGTATACCTGATCGAATGTCAGGATGATTCAATTTATACTGGAATCACCATTAATGTAAAAAAACGCTATGCCGCGCATGTCAACGGTAAAGGCGCGCGCTATACACGCATCCGCCCACCGCAAAAACTATTAGCCGTTATTGAATTTAAAGACCACGCAAGTGCTGCCAGCAGTGAATACACGATCAAACAATGGACTGCGACGCAAAAACGGGCATTTGCACTAAAGCATAGTGAAAATGAATTTATTGCGGCTCATCCTGCTCAACCCGCTCCCGAATATGTGCGGAGCGAGCCAGCAACATCAATAAGCCAGCTAAAACCATTAATGCCGGAATCGCCAGCTTTAAACCCAAGCCATGATAATCTTTAAGATACACGGCAAACCCAGTTGCAATAAGCATGGGAGCAGTTACAACGCTGGATTTATTAATCCCTTCAAAAGCCAGTACCGCTACCCCCGCAGCAATCAAACCTAAAATAATTAAAGTACCCATTTGCGGCATCAGCTGTAGTTCATTCACAAGCCATCCCCCGCCAATTGCAATTAATACAATAGGGAATGCAGCACTACGTTGTTTCATAGCTTTACCTCTACGTTAATAATTTCGTCCACGTTACAAAACTCGCAAATAAATAAAAAGTTGCAATCACTCCATTGCATAGAGGACAAATATATAGGAATCAATATACCCAAGCGGCGTCACTTATCAACAACTTACAACTTTACATCACTAAACGTTGCCACCCAAACAAACGGTAAAAATGAGCAGGAGACACAATCAAGATAAAAAATATAAAACGAATCAAGCGCCTTCGCTAGGGTCTCTGATTTTTTACCTGCTTATCATTGTAATTTAGTAAGCCTAAGCGCTTGCAAACTTAACCATAAGACAATCCCATCGCTTCGCGCACATCTCGCATCGTGTCTCTAGCCATATCGCGAGCGACTTCACACCCATCGGCCACAATACTTTTAAGCAGTGTTGGGTCTTCAACATAAGGCTGGGCGCGTTCAAACATGGGCTTTTGCTCGGCAATAATACCTTCAATAACAGGCTGCTTACACTCAATACAGCCAATCCCTGCGCTTTTACAGCCCTCTACAACCCACTGCTGTACCGTTTGATTTGAGTACACCTGATGCAGTTTCCACACAGGGCAACGCTCTGGATTTCCCACATCGGCGCGGCGTGCACGCGCTGGATCGGTCGGCATTTGTCTGATTTTTTTGCCAACAGAATCCGCATCTTCACGTAAACCTATCGTATTACCATACGATTTAGACATTTTTTGCCCATCTAAGCCAGGCATACGAGGAACGCTAGACAGCAGTGGCTGAGCCTCGGGCAAGATCATTTTGCCACCTCCCTCTAAGTAACCAAACAAGCGCTCTCTGTCGCCATAGCTTAGATTCTGGGTGTCTTGTAATAAAGCTCTTGCCGCCTCTAGTGCTTCAACATCGCCATCCTGCTGGTAGCGAGTGCGTAAATCATTGTAAAGCTTGCCTTTTTTACCGCCAATTTTTTTAATTGCAGCTTCAGCTTTTTCTGCAAAACCTACTTCTTTACCAAAGACATGGTTAAAACGCCGTGCAATTTCACGTGTTAATTCAATGTGTGGCACTTGGTCATCGCCAACCGGCACTAAATTACTACGATATAACAAGATATCTGCCGCCTGCAGCAACGGATAACCCAAAAAGCCATAGGTATCCAAATCTTTATGGCTTAGTTTTTCAAGCTGATCTTTATAACTGGGCGCCCGCTCTAGCCAAGAGAGTGGTGTAATCATAGAAAGCAATAAATGGAGCTCCGCGTGTTCTGGAACGCGGCTTTGGATAAAGAGCGTTGCCTGTGCAGGATCTATTCCCGCAGCAATCCAATCAATCACCATATCCCAAACGCTTTTTTCTATCTCATTCACGTCATCGTAATTAGTCGTCAGCGCATGCCAATCGGCCACCATAAATAAGCAAGGATGTTCACTCTGCAGCTGCACCCAGTTCTTGAGCACACCATGATAATGCCCAAGATGTAGCTTGCCAGTGGGGCGCATGCCAGAGAGAACTCGATCGGGGAACATCGCAAATCCTATAGAGAGAAAAAACAAATAATAACAAGTTGCCTATCGGGCTTAGGCAACCGTCGTGAAAAAATCGGCCCAAGACAGATTTCATGCATTTTGGAAGCGAATAGCGAGCTATTACATGAGAAAACACATGGGATATGATCGAATCCGACATTTTGCAATAAGCCAGCCCTATATCCGGCAGACGGCTAAACAATAAAATGAACTACGCGATAAGCCAGAGCAATAAATGGAGCCATGATACCGCTTAGTAACCCTGTTGCTAACAAGCCTATTAAAACAAACATACCATAAGGCTCAACGAGCGCTAGTTTTGCGGCTAAATGATTAGGCAAGAGTGATAGCAATATACGCCCCCCATCTAGCGGGGGGATGGGAATAAGATTAAGCACCATCAGCACCACATTAATGCTGATCCCCGCTTGGGCCATATACGCCAAAGGCAATTGAAACGAGTTGCCGTCTAAACCTTCAGCCAATTTAAACAGTAACCCCCAAATAATGGCCATTATAAAGTTAGAAGCAGGTCCCGCCGCAGCCACCCACAACATATCGCGCTTAGGGTTATTTAAGCGGCTAAAATCAACCGGCACAGGCTTGGCCCAGCCAAATAAAAAACCACCAGGCAGAATCAGAAAAATAAGCGGTAATAAAATAGTGCCAATAGGATCAATATGCTTTAAGGGATTGAATGTCACCCGCCCCAATAGATAGGCCGTTGGATCGCCCAATTTTTTAGCAACAAAAGCATGGGCTGCTTCATGTGCAGTAATCGCAAATAATACCGGCAACGCCCAAATAGCAATTTTTTGAATCAGGTTGAATTCCATGTAAATCCTTAGCAAAAAGTAGGGGGGCAAAAAAAGCTCAGTACGGCACGCTGGCAGTGCCATCTAACAGCCTGTCAAACCTCGCATAAATCACGAGTAAAAAATTGCAACAAGACTAAAACACGCCCAGCCTACAGGCCCAAAGGCGCTAGACTCCCCTTACCTTTCCGCAGCAATTCGGCACCTTCACCGGATAAATCCACCACCGTTGTCGGCTCCATGCCGCAATAACCACCTTCAATCACCAAATCAACATCATGCTCCAAGCGATCACGAATCTCCCATGCATCCGTCAGTGCCTCATCATCCCCTGGCAAAATTAGCGTAGAAGATAAAATCGGCTCGCCCAACTCTTCTAGCATTGCCAAAGCAATGGGATGATCTGGTACACGCAAGCCGATAGTGGATTTTTTAGGGTGCCATACACGGCGCGGCACTTCTTTGCTGGCTTCTAAGATAAAAGTATAGCTACCCGGCGTGGTAGCTTTCAAAATGCGGTAAACCCGATTATCGACTTTAGCATAGGTGCCAATTTGCGATAAATCGCTGCAAACCAAGGTGAAATGGTGTTTATCATCCAACTGACGAATGCGCCTAACCCGCTCTAAAGCGTCTTTTGAATCTAACTTACAGCCAATGGCATAACAGGAGTCTGTGGGATAAACCACTACTCCACCCTTGCGGATAATATCAACGGCTTGCTTGATTAAACGGGCTTGCGGGTTTTCTGCATGAATAGAAAAAAACTGAGACATTGTTTAACCTGCTGAAATTGAAGGGGACATCGTCTCTGGTGACAACCAGCGATGCCAAACCGGCATGCAATCCATGGGGAGATCTGGATTTAAACCAGGCTCACGCGCACCTTCGCCGGTGGCGTGATAATCCGTACCGCAAGAGGCCAAAAAGCCAAATTCCTGAGCCAGCCGTCCAAATCGTGCAGCATCAGGAATGCCATGGCAGCCAGAAACCACTTCAATGGCCTCGCCACCAAGGCGTTTATATTCGGTGAGCAACACTCGGAGTGTTTCGTTGCCCATTTCATAACGGGCAGGATGCGCCAGCACAGCAACACCGCCCGCGCCAGTAATCCATTCAATTGCCTCGTGCAAACGCGCCCATTCGTGCTCAACAAAGCCGGGCTTGCCACGCACCAGATAGCGCTTAAACACCGTTCCCATATCTTTACACACGCCGGTTTTCACTAAATGACGGGCAAAGTGAGCACGGCTCAGGATGGCTGGATTATCCGCATACTGCCGAGCACCTTCTAAGGAGCCATGAATGCCCACCTTATCCAGCTCGGCGGCCATACGCTCGGCTCGCTCACCACGGCCTGAGCGCACACTGGCAAGCCCAGCCAGTAACGTTTCATTATTGCGATCAAAACCAAGGCCAACGATATGTAAAATATGCTTGCCCCAGCTCACCGAGATTTCTACGCCATTAATGAACTTCATTCCTAATTGCTGGGCTTCGTCTTCTGCCTCGGCAAGGCCGCGCGTTTCATCATGATCGGTGAGCGCAAATAATTGGCAGCCCCGCTCAAACGCTTTGCGCACCACATCACGCGCAGGGAGCAGGCCATCGGAATGGTTTGAATGGCAATGTAGATCGACGGGAGTCATGCTTTTTCCTTGCTAATACAGCTAAATGATTACTTCAAAGGCAGAAAATTATAAACGCATGCCGCAGGGCCACCCTGTCAACTTAGAAAAAATTCCTGAGAAGCGGCATTAGCCGCAAATGACTTTAACAAGCGGAGCCTTCGCGGCTAATGCCACTCCTACAAAAAATATCAAATTTCTTTGGCCTCGCCTAAATCAGACCCATCACGCAGGAAATACGCCGGTCGAAAGATAGCGGTCCCCACGATCACATACAATGGAAACAATCACTGCGTTTTCTACTTGTTGTGATAATTGCAAAGCCGCCGCCAACGCGCCACCCGATGAGATGCCCGCAAAAATGCCTTCTTCACGCGCCAACCGCCGAGTTGTTTCTTCCGCAAGCGCCTGATTGACTTCCATCATGCGATCCAATTTAGAGAAATCACAAATAGCAGGCACATAATCCAGCGGCCATTTGCGAATCCCTGGTATTTGCGCGCCATCGCAAGGCTGAACACCTACAATTTGCACGGCCGGATTTTGTTTTTTTAAATAACGCCCAGTGCCCATAATGGTGCCGGTAGTGCCCATGCTAGAAACAAAATGGGTGATACTGCCCTCTGTATCTTGCCATATTTCTGGGCCGGTACTTTCATAGTGAGCAAGCGGGTTATCTGCGTTTGCAAACTGATCCAATACAATGCCTTGGCCTTTTTTTACCATTGTTTGCGCCAAATCACGGGCGCTTTCCATACTTTCTTCCAAAATTACTTCCGCACCGTAAGCTTTCATGCTTTGTACGCGTTCAATACTGGCGTTTTTGGGCATGATTAAAATCATGCGATACCCCATCACCGCCGCAGCCATCGCAAGGGCAATACCGGTATTACCTGAGGTGGCTTCAATTAAAGTATCACCCGTTTGAATATCTCCACGAGCCGCTGCGTGCCGAATCATGGATAATGCGGGCCGGTCTTTAACTGATCCTGCTGGGTTATTGCCTTCGAGCTTTACTAAAATAATATTACTGGTGTCGCCGGGCATACGTTTTAAGCGTACTAAAGGTGTATGTCCGACGAAGTCTTCTAAATACTTAAACATGCAGGGCTCCATTCTTCTTATCTTGATTATACCTGCCACGCCATTCAAGCACACATGCCAATGCAGAGCCGCAAGTAGGTCATTACATCACCATAATCAATAAGTCTTACCGTAAATTGTTTTTAAAACAGGAAACGCATAATGAGTAACACATCCCGCGACGGCTTCACCTCAACCTTTGGTGTTCTCGTTGCCACCTTGGGCTCTGCCGTTGGCCTTGGTAATATTTGGAAGTTTCCTTACCTAACGGGTACAAATGGCGGAGCTAGCTTTCTATTGGTGTATATCATCGCCACACTATTAGTTGGCTTGCCTGTGATGATGACTGAAATCATGTTGGGGCGAGCATCTCGTGCCAACGCGATCACCACCTTTGAAAAATTAGCCCCCAAAGGGCAAGGCTTCTGGAAGATCATTGGCGTAATGGGGATTGCAGCAGCTGTTTTGATTCTGGCCTTTTACACTGAAGTAGCAGGGTGGGTCTTTGCCTATATTTTTAAAGCCTTATCTGGAAAACTCAGCTCAGTAGATCCAAGCCATACCAAGGCCGTGTTTGGCGAACTCGTGGCGAATCCTCAGTCTGCCCTTATTTGGCAATGGATTGTGCTTGGCTTTACCGGCGCAATTATTATGTGTGGCGTATCCAAAGGCATTGAAGCCGTTAGCAAAAAGCTGATGCCCGTGCTGTTTTTATTATTGATTGCACTGTGTATCCGCAGCCTAACTTTACCTGGCGCAATGCGTGGCCTTGAATTCTTATTTACGCCTGATTTTAGCAAAATTAATTCAGCGGTTATCTTAACGGCAGTCGGGCTGGCCTTTTTTAAGCTATCCATTGGTATGGGAACCATGCTCACTTACGGCAGCTATTTCCGTGCCGAACAAAATATCCCCCTCACCGCCACACGCGTGATGTTTGCCGATTTAACCGTCTCTTTACTGGCGGGTATAGCTATTTTCCCAGCAGTATTTGCTTTTGGCTTTGAGCCAGCGGCTGGCCCATCACTGGTCTTTATTACGATTCCAGCCGTATTTCATAGCATGCCAGGCGGCAGTATTTTTATGGCTTTATTCTTTATTCTGACGGCAATTGCTGCAACAGGGGCCATTCTTTCAATTATGGAAGTGCCCGTTGCAATGTTGATTGAGCGCTGTAATTGGAGCCGTAAAAAAGCCACCGCCATCAGCCTATTAACGATTGCCCTATTTGGCCTACCCGCCGCATTATCTCAATCGCTGACCGCAAACTGGACACTATTTGGCTTAAATACATTTGATTTATTTGACTATATCAGCTCAAACATTCTGATGCCTGTTGGCGGCATTTTACTTTGCATCTTTGCTGGCTGGTCTTATGGTTTGCCCAAACTAAAAGAAGCACTATCCAATGGTGGCAGCTTAAATAATCAGGCACTGATTAAAATACTGTTTGTTTTACTGCGATATATTGCACCACTCTTAATCGGCATTATTCTTTTAAATGGCTTTGGCTTGATTTAAACCGCCACAAGCGCTGACGGGCACTCTACCCGTCGGCCTCATCTATCAAATAGTAAGTGCAACGCTGGGTAGGTTCGTCAATTCAGTGGCTCACCCTTGTTACTTGTTTAAGGAAATCATCGTCGTTGAATTGCGTCGACTCCTCTTGCTGCACTTGGATGACATGCTGGTCATTACCCAGGAATTCATCAATCCTCATGCTTCTCGGGCTGGCTTGTATCGCTGCTTCTCACGATATGGGGTGAACAAACTTAAAGATCTGATTCCTGCCGATGAAGCGGAGGCGAAGCCCACGAAGACCTTTAAGAGCGACGGTCCTGGCTATCGGCATATCGACATCAAATACCTGCCGCAGATGCCAAATGAAATGCAGCATAGCTATTTGTCGCCATTGATCGAGCCACTCGCTGGGTTTACTTCGCCATCTACCCCAACCAAACCGAAGAGAGTGCAGCACACTTTCTTCAAGCACTACATCGTGCTTGTCCAGTTAAAATCAAAACGATTTAAACTGACAATGACAGCCAATTTACAGATCGTTTTACCTGCAAAGAGAAGGTGCCGAGTGGGCAGCATCGCTTTGATCGCGAGTGTCATCGCCTGCAGATTGAACACCATTTGATTCCGCCACGACACCCCCAGATCAATGGGATGGTGGAGCGTTTCAACGGTCGAATCAGCGAGGTTGTTCAGCAAACGCGGTTTGCGTCAGCAGAGAAGCTCAGACAAACCTTGGAAAATCATCCCAAGCTCTACAACCATCACATTCCGCAAAAAGCGCTGGGTCATACAACACCAATTTCTGCGTTAAAACATTGGTACAAAATCAAACCTGAATTGTTTACTAAACGTGTTTATGAACACTCAAAACTGGACAAACACAGCGTGCAATCTAGACATAATCGGTTTGTCGTTTTCCAGCTCCACCGCAACACCCTGTGCATTCATGGTCACATTTAGGCAGCGATGTGCTACGCCTTCAAAAACCATAATCACTAAAGTAAAACTAAAACTTAGTGCAAAAACCAGCGCGGGCAGTACCAAGGGCAATTGCCAGCCCCGCACCTAAACAAACTTTTTTGACCCAAAACGTTGCAACACATAGGTGGTAACAGGAAAATAAAACACCGCTCCCAAATCTGCAGCCAAGAGCAAAGAATAGCGCTGCGACAGCGTAAGTCTTTAAATGATGCGAAGCATGGGATGGGATTACTCAGGCTGATCGTCGACTTGGGGCGGTAAATCAAAAACAGGCACAGTCACTGTTTCTCCACGCTCCAAATGATAAACGAAGGCCAGCAATTCGGCGATAGCACGATAAAGTTGCGGGGGTATGTGTTGATCTAGATCCACTTGCATCAGCATCGCGACTAGCTCAGGCGATTCATGCACAAACACGCCTGCTTCTTGTGCACGTTCAATAATCCGTTCGGCCAGCAAGCCCTGCCCTTTAGCGACGACGCGAGGGGAGTTACTACCTTGTTGGTAAGCCAACGCCACAGCTTGCTGACGGCGGCCACCAGAATGCTTACGTGACATTCACTTGCTCAGCATTAACCACCACTAGGCTGGACGCCAAAGTCAAACCGGCAGCCTCAAAGCGATTTTGCAGATTTTTGGTTTCTGCACGAATCTTTTCTGCCGTTTGGGCCGACGCTTCAAAGCGCAAAGCAAATTCGCCATTACGAAGCACCGCCACAATACTCAAGCCGCCCAGCTCTGGGAGCTGAAGATTTAACCGAGTTTGCCAACTACGCTGCTCTTCATCTTGCCCCCCTCCGGCTTGACGCTCGTTTTCGGGCTCCACTTCCCAATGCAATGGCTGTCCAGGCCAGGCTTGCCCACTCCATACAATGGGGCGCTGCTCAAGCACGTCCAGTTGTTGCTGAACCAAATTACGTAAAAGCCCCTCCGGTGCTTGAGTTATTTTCTCTGCAAGTGAATTATCTTTAGCTGGCGCAAAATTGTTGGCTTTATCCGTATTTTCTATTTTTTCAGCGCCATTTGTGGCTGGCTTAGCCAAGCCAGCTTGTGGCTCTCTTAATAGTGACTGCAATGGCCGCTCACCATTCACCCATTCAGCCTGATGTGATTCATAAAATAAACCGCTGTCAGCCAAGCCTTGAGATAGCTTCGCGGCTAATTTTTCTGTATCAGGAGCCCCATCAAACAATGCGGCTGCGGAACTCAATTGAGCAGCCCCAGGCTTAGCCTCACCTTTGCCAAGCAAAGAAGCTAAAAAGCGAGCGCCTTGGCTTAAAACCATTTCTTGTGGCAATGCAGGCTGTGCACCAGCCCCAGTCAAAGCAAAGGTCAGCTTGGGATAACCCGTAACCACAGTAAGATCTAGCTTCTCGCCAGGCTCGGTATTTCTTGGCAAATTAAGATCCAGTAACTGATCCTTAATAAGCACGGCATAACGACCATTGGGTAATTGACCCGTTACCGTTGCCTGCACCCGTTCACCAACGGTATAGCGCACATCGTCTGATGTGATGCGCGTCACCTCAGCGACCCCCTCCTGTGCTTTGAGGTAGTGCTGAACTAAGCTGATCGGACTAGTACCGGGAAGCATAATGGTCTTTAAAAACAAGGCAGCAGGCGCAAATAGCCTCCCTAACCGCTAGAGAGGGAATAAAATAGCAAGCCGAGACAATACCTACAAAGTCGGAAAGCATGCTTATCTCTGCGTACTGGAGCGGTAAAGCGCAACGATTAAATCAGCTTCACCGCGTGAAATGCCACATTGGTGCGCCACGCTGTTTGAATCCGCCCCGAGTTTCGCCAATCGAATCGCATGGCTATAAGGGCTTTCTTGATCGCCCTCCATCACCAATTCCGCAGAAGAACTCGTCCACTGCGTTTGAGACGCAGCCAAGCGTAGCTTGAGAGCATCCATCTCAAATCTAAGCTGCGCAATTTCATTACGCAATTTATCCATCTCTTGAGGATTTTGACCTAAACCCCGATGCATAGATGCTTTACGCATAAACAAAAGCAATTCAGCCACATAAAATAAAATCAAAATCAGACTGATATAAAGAAGCTGTACCCAAGTAATGACGATGCCATTCATAAGACGATCTCCCCTGCCGGGGCGGGCAGGCTATTATTAGACGTCATACGCGCGTTGTAGTTTTCCAGTGTTATGCATATTTTGCAAAAGCGTAGCCAGCGCACCGCGTTGATTAACTGCCATTTGCTCTATTTCTTGCACTTCGCTGTTACATACTTGCAAAATTGCAGCCAGTTGCTGCTGCTCTAAGCTTGTTAACGCGCCCCATTCAATCATAGGCAAATTCGAGCTTAATTCTGCAAATAATTGAGCATGCACCAACATATTATCCCAGTCTTCAGCCTTGGCTGTGAGCAACATTTGAGTAATGCACGCATTCAAGTTTGCATAGGCAGTTAAATACCTAGATACGCCCATAACTTAAGTTACTCCGCTCTTGTTCATCACGTACGACAGCAGGTGTTTCATTTTCAACTTGACTAAAACCAATTGATAACCATGCGTCTTTCAATTGGCCTAACAAATTCAACATTTCATCTAAGCGTTCAGGTGTGTTATTAATATTAGCCTGCAACAATTCAAAGCTAATGTAGTCATATAAAGAATCTAAATTTTCAGCTAACTCACCGCCATTTTCTTTATCTAAAGCCAGCCGCAAACCGTCTTCTATAATTGCAATTGCCTTTGAAATCGCTGCACCTTTTTGTGCAATCAGCCCCTGCTGCATGTAAATTTTGCCCAATTGAATAGCTTTAATCGCACCCTCAAACAACAGAACAATAAGCTGATGGGGGCTGGCTGATTCTACAACCATATCGAGGCTGGTTTGCCCATAGGCAGAAATTGCTTTTTTAACCGCACTCATAAAAATAACTCTCTAAAGGAATTCGAGAAACGCCGACTCAATATAGCAAGCCTTGTTTAATACCTAAAACAGGCCAATTTATGCGAATAATATGCAGCGTATTTTAAAAAACACTTCACTTTATATTCATCACGCTAATGTACTTACTTTGGCAAACTGGCAAGCTGTGCAGTTAAATTACTACTCGTATTTCTCATGGTTGCAATAGCGATGTCCATCGCCGTAAATTGTTTACGATAAAGCGCCTCGGTGGCATCATACTGGCGATTCATCCGAACACGTTTATCACCTAGCTGAGCAATGCTATTCGTAACGCCTTCTGTCTGCTTTGCCACCAGCCCGGTTCGATCTTTAACCATGCTATCAAGTAATTTATCTAAAGCAAAAGCCACACCACGGTTAAATGAAACAGAACCATAATCACCAGCTGTACTGGCAGTGACAATCAAACTCAAACCTTCACTGGCCCCTGTACCCGTTAATGCTTGCCCAGAGCCCTTAGCTTTTTCGCCACCAATCAAGCCTTCTACATCCGCACCTGCGGTATAGGTGTATCCGACGGTTGGGCCAGCAGGCGTATCAGAATATCCACCAACGACCAAACCTAAAGTTGCTGCAGAAGTGCTAGAGGTCGAATTACCTACGCCTGTAATTTTAATCTTTGAATCTTTACCATATAAGCCAGAAGATAGATCAAACTGGCTAGTCGCTTCATTAAAAGCCACGCCGACCGTTTTGCCGGCTTTAACTAATGAAGTATCACTATTAATTTTTGACTGCATTTCTGCCGCCAAATCAGCCATCGAGGCGTAACTCCCTTTACCAAGAGTAATAATTTGACTATTCACGCCATCAACAGAAACCAATAATGTTTTATTATTCTCATCAATGAGAATAGGTTTAGGTGCAGATGCAACGTTTAAAGCCATTGAGTCTTTTTGAACAGTTGCAGGCGAGCCTGCCACTGTTCTTTCACGGCTAATATCAAAGTTTTTATTCAATTTATTGAATTCAACTTTAATAGTATCTGTGCCAGAGGTAAACAAAGTGGAATCGGCTTCAATTTTAGATTTAATTTGAGCCGCCAAGCTTTCCGTTGTGTAATCATTATTATCAATGGAAAGGCTTGCACTGACCCCACCTAAAGTGACATTCTGAGTATTATTCGTTGCATCAACTTTGAGAAACGAGAGCGCAGAGCCGCTGTATTTAGCCTGACTAGCTGGCGTAGTAACCTCAACAGCATACTTACCTGATTGAGTAGCCAAGGAGCCAGCCAAAAAGGTCACTTGATTACTACTTGAAATACCATTCACCGTAAATAGATTGGCAACATCGCCTGGATGACTTGCAATAGCGGCCTGCAATTTAGCTTCATTCAGTGAAAGATCACCCTTAGGCGTAGTTCCACCAATAATTGTGCCTTTGGCATCGGTTTGATAGCCGCTAAATGAAACACCAATATCGCTCAGAGATTTAAAATAACTCCCTTCGCCCTGCATTTCATTGACGACTGCACGCATTTGATTTTGAATAGAACGAATAGCAGAATCACCATTAAGCGGCGCAGCTTTAGCTGAAGCAGTTGCATTACCAGGTATATAACTTGAAACATCTTTAAGTGTTTTATTCAATTCATTATAAGATTTAATAAAACCTTTAATAGAGTCTTTAAGCCCAGACAAGTCAGAACCAATCGTAATCGTGGTTGGCGCAAGTGTGGTTGCACCAGTACTGGTGGGTGAAGAAACTTTAGTTAAATTAATGGTTAAACCTTGAATAGCATCCGTTACCGAATTAGTAGGTTTGCTAACATTAATGCCATCAATTTTAAATTTAGCGTCTTTTGCTGCCTGCGTTTCAATTAAATTACGCGCCCCAGCCGGATCGTAAGCTAATGCAGATAAGCCTGCTGTGTCCGTGCTATTGCCATCGGAATCAATCACCGATACTTTTATTGAATTTTCAGCACCAGAATCTTTACTGGTTAAAACTAAACGGCTACCCGTACCGTCATTCAAAATACTGGCACTTACACCCTGATTAGCAAGATTAATTGCATCTCGCACCCCTGCCAAGGTATTGTTTTTGGAGGTAATATCAATAGAGAATGAAGGTTTTTTTGCATTTGCAGTAAATGTATCATCGCTTGTAGCGTCAGTATCGTGCTTATCCACTGTGCCAAGCTGAATTGTTAACGTCCCTGTACCCAAGCCCGTATTAATACTACTAAAGGCATTTGATGTCAGTTTTTGATTTTGGGCTAATTGTGAAACTTCCAAACTATACGAGCCGGGCTGAGCAAGGCTATTGGAAGTAACGGTTGCAATTGAAGAATCAGCCAATGTCGCCGTTGTACTTCTGAACGTTTGTACACTAGAAAGGTTTTTTAGTGAAGCTTGAAAGGCAGACAAAGCGCTTTTCACAGAACCATAAGCGGATATTTTGGCTTGGTAAGATGCTTCTTTAAGCAGTAAATCTTTTAATGGCGCTTTTTCAGCTGCCATTAGCTTATCAATCAAGCCCGACAAATCCATCCCTGAACCCGAGCCTAAAGAAGAAATCCCAGCCATGATAGCCTCCCTATTTATGTATTCAATATATCGGCCAACTAGACACGATCTTTAATTAAAAGCCCCTGAAATCGATCAATTGCCTTTGCAATAGAAATAGCTTCTTCGCTGGGAAATTGTCGAATCACTTCTTTTGTTTTTGTGTCAATTAATTTAACAATAGGCAGCTTTGTTTCTTCTTCAACAGAAAACTGCAAGCTATCAGAGAAACCTTGAACCGCTTGGTTTAGCTTTTCTACTGCCTGTTTAACTTCTTTTGCATCAGCAGCGGGTTTCAGTGCCTGTACCGCATCAGGGCTCACCTTAACTGGCTCTGCACTAACTACCTTTGCCAATTCAGTAGGTGGCGCGTCATGAAAGCGCTCATTAACACCTTTAGCCGCGACAGGGGGTAAAAGCTGCGAAGTTGATTGGATATCCATGATACACCTTCCTGTAGAAACGCCCCAGCAACACGAGTTTGCCGGGGCCTTGATTCATTTAAGCCTAGCTTAAACTTAGCCGCGCAGCAAACTTAGCACTTGGTTTGGCAGGGCATTAGCCTGGCCTAACATTGCTGTACCTGCTTGTTGCAAGACCTGAGCCCGTGTGAGCGCTGCAGTTTCTGCTGCAAAATCGGCATCTCTAATCCGGCTACGCGCAGCGCTCATATTTTCTGACGTTGTGGCCAGATTATTAATCGTAGCAGTGAAGCGACTTTGCAGCGCACCAAACTTAGCACGTTGGTCATTTACTGTCGATAAAGCATCATCAACCACACGTAAAGCTTGGGTAGAACCTTCAACCGTTGAGATATCTAATTTTTCAACTGTTTTCAGTGTAGATGCGTAAGCAGCACCACTGGTTAAAGCTGTCGTAGTAGAAGTTCCACCTACCGCCAACACACCAGAAGCAAAACCTGCACCGCTCGTTGTGATGGAGTATGAATTAGTGGAGTTCAGTACAACCTGACCACCAAAGGTCACCACGCCTGAACCCGCTGCAGATGTAGAGACCGCACCGGCTTGACCACTGGACATATACTGAATAGCACCACTGGAATTAGTGACATCCATGTCCCATTTAGTGACGCCACCACCAAAACCACTGACATTACTTGGGTCATTACTCAGCGCAATATTTGATCCATCAGCAGCAGTTAGTTTCAATGCATATTGAGTTGTTTTAGTTGCGTCTTCAAAAGTCGCCAGTTCAGCGGTAATCCCCGTTTTGGAAGCCTTGGCATTAAACGCCTGAATCGCTTGCGAATACTCGTCGGCTTCAATTTTGCCGTTGTTATCCAAGTCATTCACGTTAAATGAGACAGACTCAAATGTGCTGCTTTTTGACGCGGCAGTTAAACTGTATGTACCAGATGCCAAGCCTAAGTTCACTTCAGTACGTGCAGTGGCGGTAACACCTGTTCCAGCAGCATTAATTTTATTGGCAATATCTTTCGCCATATCTGTACCAGAAACCGAAATATTGGTTCCATTAATACTAAATGAACCAGAAGAAGTTACCGCAGCGCCATCCGCATTCACCGCACCTGTTGCACCTGCAGTTACCGCTGTAGAGCCAGAAACAGAATTGGTTGTTACTAAGTTGCCCGTACCATTACCCACACCCATCTGGTAAGTACCATATTGATTGGTACGCAAATTAGCGGTATTTGCAGTAATCGTTTGGTTAGTGTTTGCACCGACCTGATAAGTTGCTGCGGAAAAGCTACCATCAAACAACTTCTGGCCGTTGAACTCGGTCGAGGTTGCAAAACGATCAAGCTCTGAAACCAGCTGTGTTACTTCAGAGTTAAGCGCTAAGCGATCATTAGATGTGTTGGTAGCATTGGCAGACTGAACAGCCAGCTCACGTACACGTTGTAAAATATCGCCCATCTGGCCTAAAGCGCCTTCACCTGTTTGCGCAAGCGAAACACCATCGTTGGCATTACGCTTGGCCTGATCCATACCGCGGATCTGAGAAGTGAAACGCTCTGAAATCGCCAGACCCGCTGCATCGTCCTTGGCACTATTAATACGCAGACCCGAGGACAAGCGTTGCAGAGAGGTGGTTAAGCTCATTTGCGAGGTATCTAAATTTCGCTGCGCATTGAGTGATGGTACGTTGGTGTTAATGACTTGAGACATGGTACTTCTCCTTGCTTGTCCTGGAATCGGTGCTTAGTGTTTCAGGCATATAAGTAAGCCCTTGTATGCTTTATCGGAAGAGCACCGAGAAACTTGAGGACTATTTCTAATCTTTTTTCAATGACCAAAAACAAGCCAAGGGATTGAGGTTTGTTTCCGCCAAGCCAAAACAAACCTCAGCCCCTTAATTAGGCAACCAAGCCTCGCGCCATTTATCTAAATTAGCTCCATCAAGCATCCAGTCTTTTAATACTGCTGCTTTTAATTCGCGCCCCATACCAGCACTGGCATCTATATCCGCCAAATGACTTCTAATCGCCTCCACCCAGTCTTTATGCTTATTTTTTACTCGAGTAACCGGCAAGTTACATTGGTACGGGGCAATGTCTGTGCAAATCACGGGAAAGCCGCAAACGCCATACTCTAAAAGGCGCAGATTACTTTTGCACTGGTTGAAAATATTTTGCTCTAAAGGCGCCAAAGCTAAATCAAGATTCAAACTAGCTAGCTTTGCCGGATAAAAGCCAATCGGCACACCCGCATGAAACTCATGCACAAAGGGGCGCAGCTTATCTGGGCACATCCCAAAGAACACCCATTCAACTTCACTAGCAAGCGCCTTCACCACGCTTTCAATCAATTCCAAATCGCCTGTATGGCTCGCGCCCCCTGCCCAGCCCACACGTGGCTTTTTGCCCTGATTTTTTTCTGAATGCAAATCGCCCCAGAGCGGCACGGGCAGATAGTTGTTTACCACATGCATCACTGAATGCATGCCCTGATAAGCGCTGGCCAACTCATCAGTTGATACCGTAAAGCGGTCAACAAAGGTTAAAGCCTTGCGCAAAGACTTCACCACGTCCTTAGGCATATGCGAGCGATGTGCACTTTTAATGGGGATATTGGGCAAGTAATCATCCAGCTCATACACCTTAAATGAAGGCGCGCAGGCTTTGGATAGGCGCAAAAAATCAATTTGTTGCGCCGAAATCTGCCGCTGAAAAACCATGACATCAGGCGCTAACTTTGCCAGCTCAAATGCCGGAAACAACTCAAAAGCAATGGCACCAGAGATTTTTTGCTCTTCTTGCATCGCGGCAAAAGGCTGCAAAATACGATATTGCCCGCAACCAGTCTGATCCGCCGGATGGCAAAGCACTACAGGTAAAGGCTTCCAGCTTAATGGCCGCCAAGATAAGAGCGAGCGATGCTCTAGTTCAAAACCATTGCCGCTGAGGGTTAAGTTCTTATTATATGCAGGGTCATTGCCTATCTCTGGCCGCCATTTGCGGTACATCGCCAGTTGCTCACCCTCAAAGCGTAATTGCTTAGCAGCTGCCTTATCTGGGTTAATTTGCGTTTGACTCACGCTCCCCTCATGCATCACCACTGAATATGGCGTCCAGACCGTTGAATAGCCCAGCGCCTTTACCTTTAGGCATAAATCAACGTCGTTATAAGAAACTTTGAAGTCCTGCTCATCCATTCCCCTTGCCTGCACATACACGGATTTACGGATCATCATGCAGGCCGCCGTCACCACCGAATACTGCTGATCTAGCTGCAGGCGGTGCATATAGCCCGATTCCTCCAGCGAAGCGCCAATAAACGGGTGATCAGCCGGCCCACGCAAGCCAAGCACAACGCCCGCATGCTGCACTAGGCCATTTGGATACAGCAGCTTAGCGCCCACAATTCCTACTTCTGGCCGCATGGCATGATGCAGTAACTCATCCAGCCATGAATCCTGAATCATGGCCGTATCATTATTAAGCAAGACCAAATACTCGCCATTGGCCTGCCCCACTGCCGCATTATTAATCGCAGAAAAATTAAATGCATGCGGATAAGAAAACACCCGTAAACGATCGCTAAGTAATAATTCGAGCTGCTCCAAATAAGGCTGTACCTGCGGATCATCACTATTATTATCAATAATAATAATTTCATAATTCGAGTAGCTGGTTTTCTCCAAAATAGATTCAATACAGCGCTGCAGCATAGGCAGCTGATTTTTAGTCGGAATAATAATGCTCACAAGAGGGCGCTCTGGCAGTGCATATTTCACCCGCACTGCGCCCTCTACTCGGCCATTAGGCAATACTTCAGCGTCAACTTCTGCTCGCTGTAAATGCATTTCGATTAATTGTGAGAAATCTTTATAACGACGGGGATCGGATAAAATTCTGGAATCATTAATCTGCAGATGCGTAACAAGCTCTGGGATATGGCCAATCGATTTCGCCCCATACTGCTCATAGCAGTGCAATAAAAGTGTGAGCTGCTCCCCCCCCCCAGCCTTCAAGCTGCTGATATATCCCCGCGAAAGCCGCATCGGCCCTGAGCAATAAAAAGCCATCGGCATAAGGAATGCTGCGTAATAAATTGATATCAAAATCAGGCTTAAAGCGCGGACACGCAGGGCGGCCATCGGCATTCATCACATCATCATCAAAATAAACCGCTTTCCATTCTGGATGCTCAGCCAGCTGATGCATCGCCAGCAATAAACCACTCATGGTGAGCTGATCTCCTGCCTCCATCAGCCCCAGCCATGCGCACTCCTGCTGGGCTAAGGTATCCAGCACCGCAGAATAAAACCCATCTTCAACTTGAATCCACTCAATCCCAGACGCTGGCATAGGATTGGCTGCGCTTGAGCACACCAATAATTCCACATCGGCATAAAACTGGCGCGAAACGCTATTTATTGAAGCAATTAAGCCGCTTTTATTGGCAAAACGATCAACAATACAAATTTTAACCTTAGGCAAAGACACGGCTGCTGCATGCAAATCAAATAACTTAGCCTCAGGGATGCTCAGCGCCTGTTTACTTAGCCAGTGCAAATACTCTTCACTACTATTAGGAAACCGCGGATTAGGAACATGCCCCTGATAGCCAGCATCCACCGTTAGCAAGCCCTGATGATAGGCAATCAATGGAAACAAACGCTCAATAGCGTGCGCCAGCGTGCCATTGGTTTGTCCAGCTTCTGGCTCAAAATCATCCACCGAAATATTCAGCGCATTAAATGAATTAAACACGCTCCCACGGCACCAGAACATTGAACCACCGGGGAACTCATAGGCCATTTCATCCAAATTAAAACCAAGCCGCACAGCTAATTCGCGCAGCAAATTGATATTTCCACCCGGCGTATAATGCGCATGCACCAGCACGCCTGCCCCGGTTACAATTCCAACCTCTGGACGAGTGTTAAATAAATCAAAAATAGCCTGCACGCCTTCCTTGGAAGGCAATAAAGAAACTAATAATTCTTCACGCCATTTTTGTACTAAATCGGGGTCTAAATGAGGCGATTTCTTGGTATGTAATTTGCAAACGAAATCGTATGCGCCTAGATTCTCATGCTGTAAAAGACCAAACAAGGGACCAATATCACGCCCTCTGTTTGCGGTGATATATAACTTTGCATCCGGAAAATGAAGCGCGAGCAAATCACTGACAATATGTTTATTTTCGGCGGTAGTGGTTACAAATAAATCAAATAAGAATGGGATGTTTTTTAATAGCTCACTAATATCATCCCACTGCTCCACATAATATAAATGTAAAGCCACAGCAATACGCAATGGCTCATTTTTCTTCAGCAATACCTGCTGCCGGTATTCATGATCTAGGCCAACCTGCAGCGACATATTTTGTGCCAGTTGCAGTTCTAAACGATCAAATAATCCAAACCGGGCTGCACACAAAACGGGATCTAAACAAATCTTGGGCAGAACTGCTGCGCGATCGTAGGCCGCTTCCAGCGAGTGAACAAATGTTTCATCCGCATGATATAGCCGTGTTGCCGTATGTCCAAAAAGACCGCGCCACTCACGAAATGCGCGATCGTCCATTAAACGCTGAATGTCTCTCTGATAGGAAGGCACATCAGACCATACATACAGCGAAGTGGGCATGGTGGCTTCAATATCTAATGCAAACTCACATGCTCTCCAGGCCGCTGGCGCAAAGCGCACCACAGGCTTACCCATCGCAGCTGCTTCAAATAGTGCCGTTGGTGAAGTAAAAGGCACTGCATCCAGGTAAACATCGCAGGCGGTATATGCAGCCACCAAACCTTCTTCAAACAAATGACCAATGCAATGCACCCGACGGGGAAATTTTGCAGAAAATTTAGCCCAAGGCGCAGTTGGATCAGGACCGACCAAAATCAAATGAGCACCAGGGTTATTTTCAAGCACAGGCGCGAGTAAATCAGCCAAACAAATACCTTCAATTGGAAGATACTTATAAGGCGAGCCACAAGACATTAATACAAAAGCATCTTTATCAATTGCGCATTCCGCACGAATATCACGCACAGCTACTTTCTCAAGCCTTTGAAAGTCCAAAGGAATAGGGATCCATCCAATATTTTCTTTGGCAATACCACGGCGGCTATTCAGCAGGGCCGCCGACATACTTAATACAATATTAGAAACCGTTGCCCCCAGCCAGAATGTGTGGGCAGCATGATCCTGAAAAATAACCGGCGGGGGTATTTTCATACCTGCCAGTGCGGCATTCGCCAATACATCATGAGGATGAATCAGCAATACCACCCGATCAACATCATTTATTCTTTGGCGCAAATAACTTGCACGCTCTAAAAGAGTGGGGGAATTTAATACAACAATGGTAAGTCTTCCCTCTTCAGAAAGAGCTTGTAATTGCACGGGTACAGGATCAATTTGCTGAGTTAATACTAAAGTATGGTGAGAACTTTTATCCAGCTCAATCCAGCGCCATGCAATACGGCTGTGCCCGCCACTTGCTGAAACATTGGTCATAATCGTTAAAATACGGCGCTGCTTGCAGGGGGGAGAAACCACATTTTCTAATACCGGCAGATGGCATGATACGCCCGCGATCAGCTGTTCAAGCTCGCTGCTGGCAAATAAGCCCATACTATGATGCCAGGCAAACATGGCTAAATCCTGAGCCTGGCGTAATACTTGCTCGTATTTTTTATTTGCAAGTAAGGATTTTATTTCTTTAATATCGCGTTCAAATTTAAGCAGGTTTTCAGAAACTTGCGATTCAAATGACATAAGTACCACCATAAATTATTATTGAATCGCCAGTGGCCACAAGCCGCGATCAAAATGAGCAAAAGACTAGCTGTAAAGGGCAATATTCTGAAAGAAATGGCTGACATGATGGCAAACAAAGCGCACTTGATCATGGTTCATTTCATTAAACATCGGCAATCTTAGTAAGCGCACGGAAACATCAATCGTGATATTTAAATCACCATGCGCCCGCCCTAGGCGCATACCCGCAGGGGAATTATGCAAAGGTACATAATGAAAAACAGCATTAATCCCCTGCTTAGTTAAATAGTGAATCAAGTTTTTACGCTCAATTTCATTTTTGCATAATACGTAAAAAATATGGCCAATTGAGCGATGCCCATCACGCACATAGGGCAATACCAAATGTCCTGCATCTGCCAGCGGCTGTAAAAGCTGCATATATTTTTCATATAAAGCACGGCGGTTGGAATTAATTCTTTTCGCCTGCTCTAATTGGGCAAACAAAAAAGCGGCCGTTAATTCACTGGGTAAAAATGATGATCCAATATCTACCCAAGTATATTTATCAACTTGCCCTTGAAAAAATGCTTTCCGATTTGTGCCTTTATGCCAGATTGTTTCTGCACGCTCGATTAATTCCGGATTATTAATCAGCAGTGCTCCGCCTTCTCCGCTGATAATATTTTTTGTCTCATGAAAACTAAGGCAGCCCAAATCACCAATCGTACCCAGCGCCCTGCTCTCATCAAAAGCCAGGATAGCCTGAGCAGCGTCTTCAATCAGTTTGATATTATATTTTTTGCATAGCGCTTCTAATGCATGCATAGCGCAGGGCTGGCCTGCATAATGCACGGCAACAATGGCTTTGGTGCGGTCTGTAATCGCCGCCTCAACTAGGCTTTCATCCAGATTTAAAGTATCCGAGCGAATATCCACAAATACAGGCGTCGCTCCGCGCAACACAAAGGCATTCGCGGTAGAAACAAAGGTAAATGAAGGCATAATCACCTCATCCCCCGGCCCTACATCTGCCAAAATTGCACTCATTTCAAGTGCTGCTGTACATGACTGGGTAAGCAGCACTTTTTTGCAGTGTAATTCTGTTTCAAGCCAGGCCTGACAGCGCCGAGTAAATTGGCCATCTCCCGAAATAGAGCCATTAATCACCGCTTGTGCAATATAAAACAGCTCTTTACCAACAATAAAAGGCTTAGCAAAAGGAATAATGCTCATTTATTTATTTTCCTGAAGATACCAAAGAGTTTATATCCCAAATAATCATCGTGCAGCATATCTGTATTCAGCGCCTGCAGGCTTGATAGCGGTTTACCGCTTAATTGCTGGTATACAGCAGCCACAGTGTTTTCCGGATAAGCCTGAATCCGGTCCAGCTCTGTAATATAGGTTTCCAGGAAACACACTTCAAAACCGGCCTTAAGTAATAAAGCGCTTAAAGTATCAGGGGTAAAATAACTCCAATGCCCATGGCATATATTTGAATTTTTCGCGCCTTCGATCTGCAGCAACAGGCTATTGAAATTGGGCACCTGAACAATTAAATAGCCAGGGTCTGCCAACTGGCTGCTGACTATAGATAAAAAGGACAGGGGGTCTGCAATATGCTCCAGGACATCCAGTGCAACAACGGCATTAAATGCCTGCCCAGTAACAGGAAGTGCTGCGGGATACTCCCCATGAATAACCGACACCTCCTTCGTTCGAGCCAATGACACCGCACTGGCATTCAATTCTATGCCTAAAATATCCCAGCCTTGTGCCATAGCAGCATCCAGCAACACGCCATTTGAAGAGCCAATTTCCAGTGCTTTTCCTTTTGGGACAAACTGACTCATTCTTTCAGCAATGTAGCGGGCCTTTTCACTTTCTAAACGGGCATATATATCGGTTTGCTTTTGTTGCAAATGAAGAGATGCTGCTGCGCTACTTTCATATCTTTTGCGCTCAGATTCAGGTGTAATCACTTCACGGCTATAAATATACTTGCATTGCGGACATTGCATTAAGTGCATGCCATGCACATGCATCACTTGATGCGCTTGATGATTTGGCCAAGCACAGAGAGGGCAATCACGCTGATAGGCGACACCTACCAAAAATTCCCCTGTCTCATCAAGTAAAGGGTTAAATGTGTCCTGCTCAGCCTGGCGTAACAAAGCGACTGAAGTGGATAAAGACGCGCGCCCTCCCTGAATTAATGCCATATCAAAACTATTTTTATCAAGTCCAGACATATTGCTCACGCCTTCTTCAGAATACTAAAATCTAAAAATTCTTACTCTTATATAAACATCTACTTAAACAAATCAGTTGTTATAAATCGACAGGTAATGCATTGATTCCTAAAGCCGATAATTTAGCAATAACAACTGATTGAACAGCTGTCCGAGTGGCAACAAAAACTGTTGCTCCTCGTGCAATCGCATCAAGCGGCCACCAAGGTAAATTAAATTGTGCCGCTGCAGATGACGTCTCGCTTGTCAAATAGCTAACATGGCGCCAAAAATCAGGTGCATAGCAACGCAGCAGCAAAGCAAATTCACCACAGCCAAAAACACCAATTGGCTGTCCATTTAAACAAGCACACAGTTTTTTATCTAATGCGGCCCAGGCTTGTAATACATTCTTTCGGTCTAGATGCAGACCCGGACCATTAAAAGATGGCAATTGAACTTTCTCACGTTTTGCATGTGACACAGCTTGAGCAATAAAAAGCTGAAACCCTGGTAATTGCGCCGGTGATACCTCGTATCCCTTTAATACCCAACCACAGCGTTCCATTAACAAAATAACAGCATGGGGTGTAAAACTATGAATATGATCTGCAAATAATAATTCTGTACTCGCCTCCGCACCATTAGGGCAAATCAACAACATCACACCATCGGGTTTAAGTAATGAATGTATCGCCATAAGAAAATCAGCTGGATCATTAACATGTTCAAACACATTGACCGATAGCACGCAATTATATTGTTTAAGTATGGGTGTGGCCGAGTTAAACAAACCTGTTGTCACACCCAACCCCTGCCCAGCAGCAATATCTGCAGCACTTGAATTAGGCTCTATTCCATCTGTAGTAATTAAATTATGCTGCTCACGCAATGCCAGCAATAAAGCACCATTGCCGCAGCCAATTTCAAAAAGATGCTGCTGTTGATCAACCCACGGTTTTAGCCAATTCGCATACGCATAAGCGCGCTGCAAATCAAATTGATTAGCTGGCTCTGCGTGCAGCTGATAGTTATTTTCATACAGCCCCTCAAGCGCAAGCTTTAATGACGGATCGCTGTGCCTAAGTAAGCCACAACACTTGCACATTGTTTTTGCCAACGGCAGATCAATCCACTTCCCATCGCTGCACATTGCTGCATTTAATACAGGAAGCGCTTGCCAGTTATTTGCACCACAAGCAATGCAATCCATAAAATTTAACCCTGTCCTTTACGATAAAGACGATCGGCCTCTGGGCGGTAATATTCATCAAGAGAAACAACGACACGCGTATAAAATCCAAGTAATTGCTGCGTTCTAGCGGGCAGTAATGCAACATGTTCAGCCCCCAGAGCCCGCACATAATCAAACTGCTGCTTAATCCAGGAGCGGGTAAATTGATGATTGATTGCCAAGCGGTTCGCCCCAGAATAATTTAAGCCCGCGGCATGCCAGAGCGTTGAATCAAACACAACCATCGAGCCAGCTGGGCAAATGACTTCAATCTCATTTTGATTCAAATACGCAAGACTTGGTGAATTTGGCTGCTGATGGCTGGCAGGGACCAGACGAAGCGCACCATTATCTGCTCTGAATTCATCAATTGCAAAAAATATATTCAGCGATGCAAAATAACCATTTAATATCCGTGGGAAATCCATATGATAGTTATTTTGAAATACAGAAGGGGTCAGTTCTTTTTCAATTGAAGGCAAAATAAAACCATTTTGCAAATGCATAATTGCTGTTTCTGAAAGTAAGCAATCTACAGTTTTTAGCAACTCAGGAATTTCTAAAAACTTCAAAAAAAAAGGATCAAACTTCATCATCAGCCTAAGCACCCCTAGTTCTTTAGCGAGTGCTAGCTTTTCTATACCTATTTCTTGTTCTATTTTTTCTTTGACGGTATACATCCGATCCCGAGCTTCAACAAGAAAATCATCTTTTAAGACGGAACTGACAATGGCAAAGCCATCAATATGAAGATGCTCTTTTAGCAAAACTACCCATTCACCATTAGAGTCTGTCTGAATAAATTGTCCCATTCACTCATCCTGATTTAATTTAAACCAATAGTTTTGCAACACCAAAACCAGTTGCGCCATATTTATTTCCGTTATAAAACATGTACCACGTTTCACCATAAGGAAATACGCAGGGATAGGCCTGCTCCTCGCTTTCCCACTCAGCAGCATCTCCTGCCCAGCTTATCAATTCGTCACGCCTAATCCACTTCAAGCCATCATGCGATTCTGCATATCCAACAGAATATTTTTCACCACGAATGGCATACCACATCCGCCATAAAGAACCATCTTGATAAACACAGGGGCGAGACAGGCCAATTTCTCCAGGTAATAAATCCAAACAAATCTGCCCTGTACGCTGCCAATTAATTCCATCTTGAGAATGCGCGTATTTCAGCACATGATGCATGCTCGCCTGATCTTTACCCCAACCCAGATTAGAGCCATACCACATATGCCAGCAATTATCTGCGCTCTTGATCACCCATGGGTAAGATAATGAGTAAGGATCCTGCTCATGCCTGTCTAGTATTGGCACCAGCATTGGGCGATGAAAGACCCCATCTAACTCTCCAATGGCAAAACCAATGCTATTACGCCAAGGAACCGTCACCCCTAGATTCCAGCCTATATAATAAAGCCATAACTTGTCATTGATCGCTGTAATACACCCCAAAGAAACGCCGCTATCATCGTACAAACCAGCAGAGCCCGGCAAAAGCACAGGCATAGGGGCAAGGGATAAAACCTGTCCTGGTCCATCAAGAGAGGGTTGCCAATCTAACCAGCTAATTCCGGAACAATTATTCATATCCCGGTAATTAAAATAAATGCGAACGCGGCCATCTGCTAGAGGAAAAGGCAAAGGATTTGCCGCATGGCTATGTAGCCAATCCCTTTGCTGCTTTGGCTCAAATAAACGCCCCATTCTTTGCCAGGTTTGTTGAGTCATTCAGTCACAACCTTGAAAAACCGCCGCGCGCCTGCGCTTACTTCTGAGCGGGAGCCCTTGGCAAAGCCATCTTCTTCCATATTTCGGGTAACTAATGCAGCTGCACCAATCATGCAATCGTCTGCAATGGTTAAATTATTGGACAGCGTGGCATTCACGCCGATAAATTGATGATCACCAATATGACAACAGCCTGAAATAACTGCATGCGAAGCAATAAACACATGGCTGCCAATTTCAGAATGATGGCCAATGTGGTTTCCACTCCATAGCACCACATTATCGCCAAGCTTTACAAAGGGTTGCACGGTATTGTTTTCAAAAATAAAACAATGCTCGCCTAATTCAACATTTCGCCAGACAAATGCCCGCGAGCTGATATAGCTGGCCGGGGTATAGCCCATTTTTTTTGCCTGATTAAAAAAACGCTCTCTGACTCGGTTAAGCTGCCCATAGGTGATGGCGGCGTAAAAGCTGTGCTCTGCCGGGTTAAACTTTTCAGTTATTTCATCCGTGGTAATCACAGGCAGACCAAATTTCTGCTCACATTGCAAATAAGGCCGATCCACACAAAAAGCCACGACCTGGTAATCCGAATCGTGCGTAAAATACTCATATGCAATATCTGCAAACAAGCCATCGCCAAATAAAACCAGATTGCGCTTCATTGCTAGCCCCCTTTCCTGACCAAAATGGTAAATTCATAAAGATCATAATCATGCAGTAAAGCCACATTTCTGGAAAAATTTCTTTTGCAGTAATCAAAAAAGCGGCATGGATCACCATAATATAAATGAGGTTTCATTTTTTCCTGATCTGAATAAAGAGTCAGGCAGTTAAATGAAAAACCTAAACGGCTTTCCTGGTTAAGCTGATTAATCATATTAAATACAAACACTTCCCAATCCTGCACGGCAACATCTTGCTTTACGCTCAGTAGCCCACTTGCCACGGCATAATCAGCCTGCCGCCCGGCCTGATCTGCACAAAGAAACGCCACACCTGTCTTATCGGCAAATTTTGCTTTAGCATTAGAAATCATTTCTGTGGAGAGATCGTAACCAAGATAATCAACTTCTGCCCCCTCTGCGCGCAGGTATTCAAGCAAGGCACCGTAGCCACATCCCATATCATTCAGGCTATATGGCTGATTGGCCGTAATCTGCAAAAGCTGCTTAAAGCGCAATCGTTGTGATGCTTCGCTATTCCAATCCACCCCTGCAGGTGTAGCGCCAAAAATTTGGGCGCGCTGGCTGTAATATTGCGCCACCCTTGTTTTTATTTCTTCACTCATGCTGGCTCACTTTGTATTAAAAATTGCGCCGCACCCTCACCACAATTAAATAACAAATCCAAAATACTCACACCATGTACAAAATCACCATATAACTGAGGATACTCAGGATAATGATCATATGTCATATATTGCAGACGAATATTTGCCTTATTAAATTGATCAATATCAATATAATTTGAAGCGGATGGCCCTGAAATATAATTAGTGCCCTGAAATGACTGGCACAAATGAACCAAATTTTCTGTCCTACCATCCACTTTAGGAAATTGACTAGACCACATAATGGGCGTATCAATACTCAGCCACTTGCAAATTCTTGTTAAGAACAAATAATTAATCTCTGAAAGCATTAATAAATGTGAGGCTTCTTCATAAATAGACTGAACACCTGATGCATATTCAGCAAAAAATGGCGCTCGACGATAGCTATTATTAATTGACTTCCAGTGAGATTCAGCCCAAGTATGCTCACTGACTTCTGTTTCATCAATTCGCTGCTCGTATTTTCCTTTCACCTTAACGGGAATGGTTAGCCACTGTAAACCCTGAGCGGTTTTAATCAGATTGCGGTTGCGCCAATCACGCCGAGTATATTGCATATCATCATATAAAACAAAAACATCGGCCTGACGAATTAAATCAAAATACCCTTTCCACGGAATATAATTTGACTGAACGATTACAATTTTTTTTTCAGGGATATGCATAAAACCCTTCAGAGGCAAAAGAGTTATTTTTAGATTTAATTCTTTAAATTTCTTTAAGCATCATAGAACAAAAAAAAAAGCGACACCAGTAGGTATCGCCTTTTTTTGCAAGCTTAATGAAATAAATAAATTATGATTTAAGGTTTTTCAAGTAAGCAGAAAACTCTTCACCCACTTCACAATGCTTCATGCCATACGCCATAGTGGCTTTCAGATAGCCTAGCTTAGAGCCGCAATCGTAGCGAGTGCCGATAATTTTATGCGCCAAGATATGCTGCTCTTGCATCAGTGCAAAGATGCCATCAGTAAGCTGGATTTCACCACCCTTACCTGGCTGCACATGCTGCAGGTGGTGGAAAATGCGCGGGGTGAGAATATAGCGCCCCACAACGGCCAAATTAGATGGTGCTTCTTCTGGTTTTGGTTTTTCAACAATATTAGTGATTTTTAAACGGCCATTGCCTTCCTGAACTTCAACAATTCCGTAAGAGCCCGTGTCTTGTTGTGGTACTTGCTCTACCCCCAAGATAGAGCAATGGGTGTCACTGAATACATCGACCATGCGCTTCATTTCGCTGGTCGCACCACCATCAATCAAGTCATCTGCCAGAATCACCGCAAATGGCTCGTCGCCTACTACGGGTTTAGCGCAGAGCACGGCGTGGCCTAGGCCTAGGGCTTCTGGCTGACGAATATAAATACAGCTCACTGACTTTGGAATAATATTTCTGAGTATCTCTAGCAGGGCTTGTTTATTTTTGGCTTCTAGCTCGGCTTCTAACTCATAAGCTTTATCAAAGTGATCTTCAATACTGCGTTTATTACGGCCCGTAATAAAGATCATTTCGGTGATACCTGCCGCCAGCGCTTCTTCAACGGCGTACTGGATCAAAGGCTTATCAACTACCGGCATCATTTCTTTTGGGCTAGCTTTTGTGGCAGGCAAAAAACGAGTGCCCATACCGGCAACGGGGAATACGGCCTTGCGTACTTTTTGCATTTGGGAATCCTGATATGAAGTAGAGAGTAAACCGAGCCTTAATGCCGCCCCCAGTACTTGGTCAGCTTGGCGCTGCGCCAATTCATCTGGCCACTGGGAAACGGCTGAGCGCCCAAGCCCTAGCGCATCGGCTAGGCGAGTTTGGGTACCAAACAGTTTGATTGCTTCAGACTTTCGCACTCTGCAATGTTTATATAAATAAACACCCACGTCAACCTGCATTGCAAAATTCACAAATGTTTAACAAGATAAACACGCTACTGCGTACCCTAGGGTCTGTTGACGTTTCATTCACGGCTGCGTTTGGCCCATTTTTGGGGCTGAACAAGGAGAAAATTGCGACATGGTACGAGTACCATCAGCGATTTTTAACGCCGTGCAGCCCCAAAACTGGGCTAAACCCGAAGGGCTGAGCCGGAAAATGGCCATTCACTGCGTTATGCTCCTCGACAATAACCCGTTATTGCCTTCGTCACATGCCTTGTGC
>Ga0247722_10000149_pt1 | contig 43067 bp, 40 predicted proteins | sample MSEWelMarce3H_FC_FD_189094 | JGI IMG/M metagenome (GOLD analysis project Ga0247722, IMG submission 189094) | Subsurface sediment microbial communities from gas well in West Virginia, United States - MSEEL Well Study Marcellus 3H_FC | ecosystem: Environmental > Terrestrial > Deep subsurface >... | reverse complement strand
GCGGCCAGAGCCTGTAATTTTTGACGGTCCATTGTGATGCCTGACATGAAATATCCTCGGGAAGAGGTTAATCGGCCAAAGGCATTTACACAATTTTAGTTACAGGCTCCATATTTCACGCATTTTCTCGTTAAATAGCCAGCTATTCGCCTCAAAAACCCGCGAAATCTGTCTCAAACCGGTCTTTCCCTCGCTACGATCGCTTAAGTCCGACTGGCTGCTAGGGGCAAAAACGCTTAATACTGGCCTCAACACTGCTGGTTTCAGATTTCCTTTGTGCCGACTCCATAAATTCAAGCTTGCCCTTTTCATTCACACTAGAAAACTTTTTTGTTCCTTGTAAATAACCTAATCGCGCCATGGCTTCTTTACAAGCTTTTTCATCTTTTTCACCCTTGGCGACCACCGGCACGCTTGCAGCTGCGGGGCTGCTCGCTTTAATCGCCACACCACTGGCGGCAGATGCCTCTTTACGTGCCCCAGCGATGGAATTCACAGGTAAATCTTTGGTCTTTACGATATCGGCTTTATTGTCCTTAGGGGGCTGATCAGAATAATGCATGACACCCGCATCATCTTTCCATTTGTAAATTTCTGCATTTACTGCACCCGTTAACAACAAAGTAATTAAAAATACAGTTTTCATTCGTTTTCCTTTGATATTTTTTAAATCACTACCAATATATACGCCATTGAAATTAAAACATATTAGGCCTACTCATCAATTCTCTCTGGGTACATAAAAAGCACAGGATTTACCATGCAAACTCCCCCAACGGCCCCGTCAACAGATCCTAGGGCTGGCTGATTACGTAAAACTATCTGACGAAGACCTCCTCCACCTTATGCCCGATACCCCCGTTGAAATTGCACTTAATCAAGTATGTATATGGGCGGGCCATGCCAGCATTCTGTATACACAAGGCGCAGAGGGGTTACAACTGATAGAAAAGGGTAGAAAGCAATTTGCCCCTACAAACAAGGTAAATGTAATCGATACTGTGGGGGCTGGAGATGCCAGTATGGGTGAGTGGCTAACTAGTTTACTCACACAGCCGCAAGCCAGCTCAGAAGAGCATGCCCGCTTTGCTGCGGCCAGTGCGGCAGCCGCTTGCCAATACTCAGGTGCATTTGCCCCATCCCTTGCCAATGTACAAAACCTGCTTAAGGAAAACGCATGAGTGCCATTTTTTTTTACGATGAAAAACGAGCCTACCACGGCGAGCGTCCTCAACAAGAAGACCTAGCTCTTTGGCAAGAATACGGCACGCTAGCAGACAGCAATACCTTGATTAATGCGCTAAGCAGCGCATCGCACGGCAGCTGCTTCGTTAACACCCACGGCCCGTTTTTTCCCAGCAATGCTTGGCCTGCATTACTGTATTTTTTACAAAATGGCGGTAATTTAGTCAGCTTGGGCAATATGCCCTTCTCCCAGCCCTGCCCCTTGTTTAAAGATTTAAACATCCATGAAATGCTTGCTATTGATAATAGCGATGCACAAAGCATTGAAGCCGGCACTGAATACCCGCTCCTTGCCGATAAAACCCATCTTTTCCAAGCCCAAGCCAGCACCTGCGGCTTTGTATTAATGCCGACCAAGCATAAAGACTGCCCTAAAGAATCTAGCTCTAGCGGGCCGATGGATGCCCGTATTTATCCATTAATTACCGCCAATGATACTGCTGGGCGCGCTATTGCTGCCCCAGTGGTCTTAATCGAAAATCATCGCGGCGTATTTGCAGGCAGCCGCTGGCTATTTGCCAATATCGACAGCAGCGCCTTATTTTGGGAGCAAGGCGGTAGTGAAGCGCTGCTCGATTGGGCCAAATTTTGTGCCAAAGGCACAACCGAGATCTGGATCAAGCCAGACTTTGCCTGCTACTACCCTAGCGAAGTGCCTACATACAGCTTGCAGCTTGAAGCGCTGCGCCCCAATGCCTGCTGTCAATGGCAAATAGAGATTACTACGCGCTACGCAGGCAAAGTCATACTGCAAGAAACACTGGCGCTAACGACTCATATCAACGGGCCGGTCTTTCACCGCAGCACCCTGCCGACGGTGATTTTGCATGGCTATTACGCCATCCATTGCAAGGCGATTTCAGCGTTTGGTGAAGTACGCGAAATGCGCCAAGGCTTTTGGGGGCGCGATCACCGCCTGCTTGAAGAAGGCCAGCCACTTTCTGCTGGACGCGATTACTTTACCCGTGGCGGCAAACCCGTACCGATTGTCGGCATGACTTACATGGCCAGCGATGTGCATCGCAAGTTTTTGCAGCTACCCAACCCCGCAGCTTGGGATGAGGACATGGCCGAATTTGCCCGCATGGGCATTAACTATATTCGCACGGGCATCTGGACGGCTTGGCGGCAGATTATGTTTGCTGACGGGCACGCCCAAGAAGCCGCCTTACGTGCCATTGATGCATTCTTGCATTGCGCCAAGCGCCACAATCTAGAAACCTGCTTTACCTTTTTTACTTTTACCCCAGAGACATGGGAAGGCCATAACCCCTATCTAGACCCACGCGCCATTGCCGCGCAAAAACGCTTTATCAGCGCCATTGTTAGCCGCCATAAAAACACCAGCTATGTGCATTGGGATTTAATCAACGAACCTTCGATGTTTAACCCAGAGCAGATTTTTCTTGGGCCGCGCAGCGTGCAAGATCCCGTTGAAATTGCCGCCTTTAGGAACTGGTTGCAACAACAACATAGCGACATCAACATCTGGCAACAGCGCTGGGGGCAAAGCCCTACTTCGCTACCCGACTGGCATGCTGTACTCCCGCCAAACGCGCAGGAAGTGGCATTTAATCCCACCGAGATTTCACCCAAGCAACACGGCATCTGGCTGGATTACACCTTGTTTACTCAGGCCATGCACAAACGTTGGGTAAACGATTTACGCAGCACGCTCAGCGCTATTGCACCGCAGCGGCTGATTACCGTGGGGCAAGACGAGGCACTGGGCATGCAGCGTCCTTCCCCTATGTTTTTTGCTGACGAAGTGGATTACACGAATGTGCATAGCTGGTGGCTAAACGACGATTTAGCATGGGATAGTATTTTCAGCAAAACGCCCAACAAACCAAGCCTGGTGCAAGAAACCGGCATCATGCATATCGAAAGCCCCAATGGGCGCAGTAAGCGTAGCGAAACCGAACTGGCCTATATGCTAGAGCGCAAATATGCTTACGCCTTTATCAATGGCGGAGCAGGGGCGGTGCAGTGGCTGTGGAATATCAACTACCACATGGATAACATCAACGAATCGCATATCGGCGCATGCCGCGCCGATGGCACGCGTAAGCCAGAAGCCATGATCAGTGAAGATTACGGCAACTTCTTTAAAACCCTTGCTCCGCTTATGAAAAATCGTCAGGTTGAAGACATCGCGGTAATTTACCCCTTTAGCAACGATTACGGCAACCGCCGCTTTGCGCTAGAAGCCACGCAACGCTTGGTGCGGGTGATGCAATACGAGCTAAAAATGCCGGTACGCGCCATCAGCGAATATAAACTCAGCGATCTAGACCACGCCCCCGCCAAGCTCATCATCATCCCCAGCCCACACGCCCTATCACAAGCCGCACGAGACTGGATACAGCAATGCAAAACGCCCATCCTACTCACCGGCCCCTGCGATTTAGACGCCTACTGGCAGCGCTGCCCACCGCTATTAAGCGAATCCGCCACGTGTAATTTACAGCGCGAAGAAGTGCTTCATATCGGTAGCCAAAAATACCGCGCCAGTTTTGGTGGTGACAAAATAGCCAAACTTTGCAAAGGCAACGCCAGCACACAATTGCAAACCAGCGGCAATCTGCTCTGGTGCCCGCTCCCCTTAGAAATGAACGAGCGCACCGAGCCCTTACTAGCACTTTATCAAGCCGCGATGGACTGGGCCGGTATCAGCGCACCGTTTCACTGGCTATCTGGCGAGCAACCAGGCGTGTTTGCACAAAAGCTCAGCTTTGAGCAAGGCGCTTTGTGGATTTTGGTGAATGAATCAGGGCAGGAAGAGGCCATCAGCTTTAGTGATAAAGCCAACAATATGGTGTATTCGCTAACGTTGGCCAGCCAGCGAGCTGTCTTATTTGCCACAGATGCAGAAGGGAAAGTCACAGCACGCTTACGTAAACACAAAGTCAGCCATCATCTAGCGGGTACGCATTAAGCCACGTCTTAATATCTTAGGGGCGCGGCTCGCTGCGCCCTGCTATTTTATTCCTCGATTTAAGTTTATTACTCCGCCTTAACTCCGCCTCTTTACCCGAGGCTGACATTGCCAGCACAAAAATTCAATAGCCCCGCCGTTGCCGTCCATATTCAGAAAAGCAGCAGCCAGATCAGCGATCTTGATTTACAAAAACTATTTAGCCAGTGTTACCCCAATACACTCGATACCACGGTGGTGTTTAAAACTGTAAACAATCTACCTGATAGCCCCTACTCTTTTACCCGCAGCGGCAGTTAGCAGGCCAATACCCTACCTTGTGATGGCTGGGGCAATTCAACCAAACCAGTGGGGCTGATTGCATCGATGTTTAGGCCATCAGACGACGCCACCGTTTTTCCTTTTCTGGTGCCATCTAATTTTTTGCTGTTGTTAGCCTACGCCAGCTCTCTGATATGCTCAGCGTGCTATTTGGCGATAGCGCCTTTGCCAGCCAATGAAGCGCTCGCCGATGAAGTGGCCGTGGCCCTGCAACAATGTGCCATTGTTCAGCACCCTAAACATGGCGTAGTCTATGCCTTTGAGGTAGATGACTATGGCAGTGTACGACGCCAATCTCCCCCGCCTGTTATCGCCGCAGACAATCCGGTGTATATCCATACCCGCCGCTTTGCCTTATCGACCTGACAACCCATGGTTTTTAAGGGTGATCAATTTGAAGGCAATGGCAGCCCGCATACACTGGCTCCTATGATCTGGCCGATGTCCATCATCATGCGCGCCTTGACTAGCGATCAAGACGATGAAATCCACCACTGCCTGCAGATGCTAAAAACCAGCCACGCCAACACATGGCTAATGCACGAATCTTTTGCGGCAGACCAGCCCGCCCGCTTTACCCGCAGCTGGTTTGCATGGGCCAACACCCTATTGGGTGAGCTGATCAGCAAGCTGGCAGAAAGCCGCCCCCATTTATTACTAAAGAAGGATTGAGTCATGTTCCGTACACGAGAATTCTTACTAAAGCATATCCGCCATACCATGGCCTTTTATGACCCAATCTCGGTCGATACTAATGGGGGCTTCTATCATTTTTATAGGGATGACGGCACGGTTTACGATAGTGAAACCCGCCATCTGGTTTCATCCACTCGCTTTGTTTTTAATAATGCAATGGCGTGGCTGCAGTTTGGTGACGCCCAATATCAAGCACGCGTCAGGCACGGCATAGATTTCATCCGCAAAGCGCACCTCAACCCAGTCACTGGCGGCTACGCATGGGAAGTTAAAAACGGCGAGATTCTGGACGCCACCAACCATTGTTATGGCCTAGCTTTTGTGATGCTGGCTTACAGCTGCGCCATTCAATGTGGCATGGATGAAGCAAAAGCATGGCTTAGCGAAACTTTCGACACCATGGAGCAGCATTTCTGGCTACCCGAATACGGCGTTTACGCCAGCGAAGCCAGTAGGGATTGGGTGCTCGATGATTATCGCGGCCAAAACGACAATATGCACGGCTGCGAAGCGATGCTCGCCGCCTTTGAAGCCACCGGCGAAATTCGCTATTTAGACCGAGCCAAACTACTGGCCGCCAACTTTACCCAGCGCCAAGCCGCCTTAACCGAAGGGGCAATCTGGGAGCATTTCCGCACCGATTGGACTCCCAATCTGCAGTACAACCGTGGCAATAAAACCAATATTTTTCGCCCTTGGGGCATCCAAACCGGCCACCAAACCGAGTGGGCCAAACTGCTACTCATTTTAGACCGCCACGACCCACAGCCCTGGCACCTAGCACGCGCCCAAGAGTTGTTTGAGACCGCCATGTCATCCGGCTGGGACGAAGCACACGGCGGGCTGATCTACGGCTACGACTTGGACGGCGAGCCTTACGATGAGGATAAATACTTCTGGGTGCAAGCCGAATCCCTCGCAGCCGCCGCCCTGCTGGCAGACCGCACAGGGGATGAAAAATACTGGCAAGCCTACGACAAAATCTGGGCCTACAGCTGGGCGCACTTCGTAGACCACCAACACGGCGCGTGGTACCGCGTGCTCAGCCCCGATAATAAAAAAATAGACGCCCATAAATCACCAGCCGGTAAAACCGACTACCACACCATGGGCGCGTGTTATGAGGTTTTGAAGGTGGCTGATTAATCGGTGGAATAAACTTAGGGCGCAATCGCCGCAGGCATTGCGCCGTTGAGTCACAAGCGGCTTATCATTCGAGCATTCGGCTTGCGTATTTACGACATCCATCGATCCACTTAGCTTGCCGTTCCGTATCCAATCGAATACACCCAATCAATGAAACATTCCAACAGCTCTGATGAATTCAATACTTGGCTGGCCTCTGTAAAAGACAAATTGGGCAAAGCCAAAATATTGCAACGCATACGCCGCGCCACGAATGGCACAATGGCGACGGTGAGTCGATTGGTGGCGGGGTATCCGAAATGAAGATCGATGATGGCCCGGGCTTCCGTGTTTACTTTACCCGGCGTGGTGCAGTGATTTATTTATTGCTACTAGGTGGTGATAAATCTGCACAATCACGCGACATTGAGCGTGCTAAGTTTATGGCCGCAAGCCTTGAGGAATAAATCATGACTACCTTTACCCCCTTTGATGTGGCAGATCATCTTGACGATGAAGAAACCATCAGTGCTTATTTATCTGAAGCACTTGCAGCCCCTGATCCAGCGATGTTTTTTTACTTGCCATCAAAGACGTGGCTCGCGCCCGTGGCATGACGCAACTCGCTAAAGATTCTGGATTAGGTAGAGAAAGCTTATACAAAGCACTTGCACCGGACAGCAAGCCTCGTTACGAAACAATTATGAAACTCTTGCATGGGCTAGGCATTAAATTAAACGCCATACCTGCGGCATAAAACAATGGCGGCTAGATGGCCGCCATATGTTGTTTCTCCCCTCTCTATTCGCCATTCGCGACCCCCCATTTTCAATGGCATTTGAAGGTAGAGATCAGGCATTTAATACTGGTTTTTTGGGAAAAACCATGGTCTGTCCCTAGTTATTTTAATCCTCAACGGAAACCCAGATCTTGAACCACGAAGGACACAGAGTTACACGAGGAAAAACAAGGCTTGAATTAAAGGGACTAGGGGTGGGCAGACTTCAACAAGTTCAGAGAGGTCACCCACCTCAATGACGCGATGAGCAACGTGACCCTTTGGTAGGCGTCCAAAGGCGAACCGATATTCGCGTTGATAGGCATAACGAACCCGCTTTCCAAACATTCCACGCCTCGTCCAATCCTCGGTGTATTGAACAAAATTACTAATGAAACCTTCTGAGCAATGACTCTCAACTTGTTGGCGATACGCTTCGATGTTGCGACTAGGCAAGAAGACGTACAGCCCGCCCGATTCTTGTTGAAGCCGGGAAAGGTCTCTACTTAGTAAGTTGAGGTTCTCAGGTGTTGGCGCACATTTCTCCAACGCGCACCAACATTGCAGATGCGCGTCATGCATATCGTCCTCTGTGAAGACCATCAGCGACTCGACTTCAGAGAGATCCAACAGCTTGCCGTCAATTTGGGCTATTGGAGGAAGATGACTTCGTTTATTAGGATTGAAGTAGGCAACACAGGCTTCGAAATCGTCAGAGACTCCATCGCTGTAAGAGTCACGGTAATGCTGTGGAGTATTGCAGTACAGCTTCCCACGAAGGAAGTCTTCAAGATATTCCTGCTTGGCGAAGAACTTTAGGAGGCCGGCGACTTCTCGCGACTCTTGGGGCTGTATCATTTGTGATCGCGACTCCTGATGTAAAACAAACACCTATCCAGGTGCATATTTGGTTTACCTGTGTTTATAAGCAGCCCCTCCGACACCTTTCCTACTTATATCCAAGCACATGGCGACTTCATACTGATTTGGGCATCATCTGGCGGGCAGCGCACCACTTTATTTTCCAAGCACAGTGCACCAAAACTTTTACGAAAGAAAATTGTAACTTAATTAAAAACAATCAACATAAAAACTTACACATCTACATCTATTGCCTACCCCAAATACCCCGCCACCACATAAATAATCAAGCCCACTAATCCGCCCACCAAAGTCCCGCTCACGCGAATAAATTGCAGATCAGTGCCGATATTTAATTCGATGCGCTCCACCATATATTGCTCGTCCCATGTTTTAACTTGGTCGGAGATAAAGATACCGATTGTTTCGCAGTATTTTTCAATAATGAGTGGGGTGCGCGTTCGCACTGGGGTTTGATCCATTATTGCATTTCGGTATTTTCATTAAGATTTTACACATATCAGCCTCTTTTAAATTCGCATAATCGCCAAGCCTGCGGGCCAAGATTTGAGATGAGCAGCACGCTTTACATCCACTTGATTAACGGCCTAGTTTTTTCAATCGAGCAGATGTGCAGCCAGCTGTTGGGGTATTCAAACTCCTCGGCACCAAGTGACTACAACTCAACGAATAGCACATTTGTGGTTTTCATTGGAAATACCTAGCAAAGAAACGTAAGAAAGACGGGGCATACCACAGTTAGAAACAAATAATAAATCAAAATAAAAACGAAATTAATCGTGGTCTGAACTCGGTTTTATCACTATGATACGCTTGTTCTTTTCTTACCAAAAATCACAGCGATTGGTTACAAAAAACCATCAAAAAAGGACACGCAAATGATTGCCGTTAGCAACATCAGTAACCAAGACCTTATGACCCAAGCACGGGATATTTTACGTGGCAAATGGACCACGCCGGTTTTAGTCAGCCTTGTGTACATCGTTGTCTTTGCAATACTCAATCAGCCTGGAGTCATCCCCGCCGCTTTAAGCCTTCTGGTTTCAGGCCCTGTTGCCCTAGGCTTTACTTATTTTTATTTAGCGATTATTCGTGAGCAAAAAGTCGATACCAATTTATTGGCCAAAGGTTTTACAGAGTTTATTCCATCACTCCTCACCTACCTGCTTACCCTATTGCTGATTATCCTTTGGATGATATTGTTGATTATTCCTGGAATAATGGCCGCTTATTCTTATGCTCTGGTGTTTTATGTGCGCCGTGATCAGCCAGAATTAGACATTATGGCAACGCTTAATCGTAGTAAAGCGTTGATGTATGGCAACCGCTGGAAGCTATGCTATCTTCACTTTCGATTTTTAGGTTGGTTTTTACTTTCAATCATAACTTGCGGCATTGGGTTTTTATGGTTTCTGCCTTATATCCAAACCACTATTTCCCTTTTCTATGAAGACTTAATTCAAAACGAACAAAGTCCTCAGTAATACAACTACAATTAAACAATAAGGCGCAGGCTATTCCGCCTTATTGTTTATGCCTAGCCTATTAAACCAAATACCCCGCCGCCACATAAATAATCAGCCCCACCAAGCCCCCCACCAAAGTCCCGCTCACGCGAATAAATTGCAGGTCGGTGCCGATATTTAATTCGATGCGCTCCACCATATATTGCTCGTCCCATGTTTTAACTTGGTCGGAGATAAAGATGCCGATTGTTTCGCGGTATTCTTCAATCACCGGCGGTGCGGCGTTTTCTATCTGGGCGTTAATCCACTGTTGTATTTCCACATTTTCCTGAAGTTTTTTACCCAGTGTTGCGGCCAAAGTAACGATATTGGCACGAATAGTGGAATCCACTCGGTGCAAATCGCTATGCAGCCAAGTGAGTAATTGCCTCCACAGCGTTTCAATATATTCACCTAGCGCAGGATGAGAAAGTAATTCATTTTTAATCACGTCTCCCCTTTGCTTAAACTCTGCATCGTGTTTTAGCCTTTCAATAAACTGCGCTATATAGCCATCAAATTGCAAGCGCAAATGATGCTGCGGGTTTTCCTGCATGGCGCGCAATTCTTTTTGCACCGCCGCCAGCATTTTTTCAGAGAGGTATTTGCTAGCAACTTTATCCAGCGCCATATATTTTAAAAATGAAATTTCATGCGCAGCCACTTCTGCTAGTGTCTCCTGCGTTTCAATTCGGCCTAGGATTTTATCCAGTTCGTGCAGCACCTCATTTAATACATGATGATGGCGGCCATTCTGGGTTAAAGATTCTAAAACATGACCGCTGAATTTGCTGATATCAATACGCTGTAATTCTGCGAGCATATTGCTTTTTAAAAATACCAATAAGCGCCCGTCATGGAGCGTATTTAGGCTATAGGAAAGCATTCTCACTAATAGATTAGCCGCGTGGCGCACGTTTTCTTTTTGATTTAACCAAGCGGCTATTTTTAAGGCAGGATTAAATTCGCGGAGTTTGCCAACGATGCGCTCGGGCGATAAAAAATTACTCTGAATAAAACTACCAAGGCTATCGGCAATACGCATTTTATTTCTGGGTACAATAGCCGTATGCGGAATCGGCAAGCCAAGCGGCCTACGAAACAATGCCACCACCGCAAACCAATCCGCCAGCGCGCCCACCATCGCGGCCTCAGCAAATGCACAAAGATAAGCCAGCGACGGATAGCGCGATTTGTATATCGTGGCAATCACAAATACCACAGCAAAAAACAGCAATAAAGCCAGTGGCAGTAATTTGGCCTGTTTTAATTTTTGGCGTTTAAGCGCAATTTCTGCGCTTTCTATCGCCTGATAGAGATCGTTATTAGAGGTCATTTACACAGTAAAAAAAGATGAGGGAGATTTTAAACGCACCAGCAGGTGAGCAGCAACTATTTTGCCTGCCAGCATACGCGCTATAATCTGCAAAAAACATCCGCTACAAAATACACCAAAATGATGCGAACAATTCAATTGAAATACCAAGCGCATCGTAAATTGCTTTCAACGGCTTCCTTGCTGTTTTTTGTGGGTAAACACCATTTTTTTAACATCAGTAATAGGTTTATATCATGCAAATCTGGGTCGATGCCGATGCCTGCCCCAAGGTGATTAAAGAGATTTTATTTCGCGCTGCGGTGCGCTGCGAAGTGATCTGCACTTTTGTTGCCAACCAGTATATTCAAACACCCGCCTCACCTTTTTTAAAATCGCTGGTGGTGGAACAAGGCTTTGATGTGGCGGACCGCCGCATTGTGGAGCGATGCACAGCGGGTGATTTGATTATTACTTCTGATATTCCTTTGGCCTCTGATGTGATTGCCAAAGGGGGCTTAGTGTTGGATTCACGCGGTGAGCGTTTAAGTAAAGAGAATATCGGCGAGCGCCTGAATATGCGTGACTTTATGGATACCCTGCGTGCCAGCGGTATCGATACCGGCGGCCCAAGCGCCATGAGCACTGCAGACAGGCAAAATTTTGCGCGGGTACTGGATAGTTTGCTCAATAAAGCAAAGCGCCTGCCCTAGGGCAAGCCCACCCTGCTTTAACTTAAGTACCTTTACTCACCACATTTTTAACCCGGGCAAGCGCCAAAGCCGTCATAAACTGCGTTAAGAAATCATCCCCCACCACCCACTTATCCCCCACCTGTTTCAAATCGATGGTTGCTTTAAACTGCATCTCAGCCGAGACTCCCAAAGCAGCCAGATACGAATCGGTGTAATCAATCAAAATAGGGCACCTTAGCTGCTCTTTTGCAGATGAGGTACATTTTCCATCCGGCAAAACGCCCCATAAGTCATCAAGCCGCGATTTTTTATTTTTCAAACCCATAGCCCACTTATCATTCATTACAGCATCAATAGACTTCAAGCCATCCCGCACCGCCTGATCTAAGACGTCACGACTCAAAGGCCCGCTCAGCGCTGGGTCAAGTGCATTCGGCCCAAAACGAACATTCAGATAATCAAGGGGCTTGAACTTAAGGCTAAATAACTCGGCGTTATCTTTATCTGGCTCTATCAAATAAGCAATGACTATTTTTTCCCCTTTACTCTTAAAAACAACACGACAGGCACGAGATTTGCTCAGACTATCGTATCCAATCTCTTTGGCGGGATGAATATCAGACCTTTGCTGCTCCTTATCTACAGAGGGGCGGTAAATATTATTCTTGGCCTCCATTTGATACAGTGTCATAGAGACATTGGTGCCCACGTTTTTCGAATTACACAGTGGTGTCGTTGCAAGCAGCGGCTGAGTGGCAGGTAGCTGCATAAATCCAATCACACTCGCGATACAAAGAACCAATACGGCGCAGCACCACCAAACAAATTTTTTATTCAACGCCTTATTTTGCTCCTGACACAGCAGAAACATCGAGGTCGTGCGATCAAAATCCAGCGCTTGTAGCGCATAAATAAAAGATTCTGTTAACAGACTTGTTTCAACTTGCCCACTAAACAAATAGGTTTTTCTTTGCTCCGCCTCTTGCTGCGGAATGTAATGGCTGGCGATGAGGCAATCTAGCAGGCCATTGATGGATGCATCGTCATACTCTGGTAATGCGCCGGTATCAACACGGGCTTGCAGATTTTGATACTGTATATGGGCTAAGAAACCCAGCACTTGCAGCTGCTGAAGATATTGCCGAGTGAGCAATGGGTGCAAAGACGGATTAATGCGCTCAGGGCTAATTGGGCGCATTCGCAATAATGTATCTGTATCAAAAGCATGCTCTGCCAGCAAGGTATCAATCGCATTTTGCACTTGGGAGGCGCTGGAATGTCCCTCGGCGATTAGCCAATCTAGCACTTCTCGCAGCAAATAATGCTCATGCAAAAGCGCACCTGCCTGCGCTAAATGTGGCTTAGCCAGCGCCGCGTTTTCATCATTCAAAAATTGATGCTTTATCAAAAGATCTAACATTAATTGCTGAATTTTTTTGCCGATCAGTACCGGATTAAGGCTTAAGAACTTCTCAAGATAGAGGGCATTTTCAGGCGTGGTTTCATCCAGTAACACCTCAAGCGCGAGCTTAATTTGGGCTTCATCCGTAGCGCCTTGCCGAACCAACCAATCCAAGGCATCTCTAAGTGAGCTATTTTCAAACTGAACAGTAAAATCACCCTGCGCGCGGCCAAGACGCTCCCAGACAAAATCAATACGGTTATCAAACAAAAACATTTCGTATTCAAGCAAAACAAACATCGGAGCACAGGCAGAACACTTGCCACGTAAGGAAGAGCTAAACACAATTTAATCCAAAATAATTGAAAGTAATTTTCTTGCAGATTTCGCAGGCAGTAATTATTGCACTTAACAGCTTTAGCCACACTGCCTATAACTACCTACAAAAACCTTTCTAACTCATCAAGCGATAGCCCACACCAGTTTCGGTGATGATATGTTGTGGCAAGGCGGGGTCTACTTCTAATTTTTGCCGCAAATGCCCCATATAAACACGTAAATATTGACTGCTTTCTGAGTGCGATGGCCCCCATACGGCTTTGAGCAATTCACGGTGTGTGAGCACTTTGCCTTGAAATCTAAGCAAGGTGGTTAACAGCCTATACTCGATAGGTGTCAAGTGAACAGGGGCATCGCTTCTATAAACCTGACGATTAACCAGATCAATTCTGACCTGACCAAATTCCTGCACCTGCTGCACATTCTGCCCACGGGCATGGCGGCGCAGCAGTACGCGGATACGCGCTAGACATTCAGGCACGCCAAAGGGCTTGGTCAAGAAATCATCCGCGCCCGCATCTAGCGCACGCACTTTTTCCGCCTCTTGCGTTCTGGCCGACAGCACCAGTATCGGCAACTCGCACCATTCCCGCAGCTGGGTAATCACCGCCACACCATCCATATCGGGTAGGCCCAAATCTAAAATCACTAGATCCGGCTTACGAGTGGCCACTTCGATCAGGCCTTTTTTACCCGTTTCTGCATCAAATACCTGCATGCCAGCATCGATCAGCGACGCCGACAAAAAATGCCGAATCGGTTTTTCATCTTCAATAATAACAACGGTAATAGGAATCTCTGACATAGGCGCCCCTACTGGTGATGCTTATTGTTGTTTTTTAATTTTGCTGGTTATGAGTACATCGGGTAGCAAAAAAACCTTGCCCACCGAGCATGATCCATATGCAAAACAACCGCTACTCCAGCAAAGCCGGAGGTGTGCCCATCGGTAGAGTGAATTCAAACGCTGCGCCGTGAGGGTCTAGATTTCTAGCGCTAATCTGGCCACCATGCGCCAACACAATGCTGCGGCAAATAGCGAGGCCAAGGCCCACCCCAGGCGCGCCGGACTCCACAGTGCCACGGGTAAATTTATCAAACAAACGTTCGGCTGCGCCTTCCGGTAAGCCTGGGCCATTATCACTGACGCAAATCCGCAGCATCGTGCCGTCTTTTTTTACAGAAATCGTCATGATACTGCCAGCGGGCGTATATTTGGCTGCGTTTTCCAGTAAATTGACCAACACACGCTCCATCAGCACAGCATCGTATTCCAGCATGGGTAAATTGCGTGGCAATTCTACTTTAACCTGATGCGCTGCAAGGCTAGCCCCAGCCACTCTCACCGCCCCGCCAACGGATTCTTCGAGCAGCTGCCATTCTTTATTTGGCTTTACACCGGACTGCAGCTTAGCCATATCCAAGAGATTGCTGACCATATGATTCATCCGCATCGCTTCTTTTTGCAAACTTTGTGAAATTTGCCGCCATTGCAGTGGTAATTCATCTTTATCCAAGAGGCTAGCAAGGCCGACTAAGGTGGTCAGCGGGGTGCGTAAATCGTGTGAGACGGCCGACAGCACACCGTTACGCAAGCGCTCTGATTCCATCACCACAATAGCGTCCTGCGCCACTTCAACGTAATGCACCCGCTCCAGCGCTAGCGCAATTTGGCTGGCGGCGGTTTCTAGTAGTCTTTGCTGCTCGGGTAAAAACACATGTTTGCTATCCCCAGGCAAAAGCGCCAGTACGCCACGGGTGCGCATTGGCGCTTTCAGCGGAATATAAAGTAATGGCGCAGCAGGCAGGGTGTGGGTTCCCAGCCCTGCTGGCTGTTGATAGTCGTATACCCACTGGGCGATGCCCAAATCGGCATTGGCATGCTCGTGCGACACGCGTACTTTTTCTTCACTATCAGGAATAAACAGCAGCGCTTTCGATTGAAATAAGCCATCAAGATGACGCACGCTGGTTTCTACAATTTGCGTAGCGGTCAGTGCGCCAGATAGCTCTCTACCCAACTCGTATAAAGCCCGGGTACGCCGCTCGCGATAAGTGGCCACTGTCGCTTCAAAACGCAAGCGGGATGTCAGGTGGCTAATGATTAATGCCACGGCCAGCATCACGGCAAATGTCAGTAGATACTGGGTGTCTGACACGGTAAACGACATGCGGGGTGCAACAAAAAAGAAATCAAACGAAGCCACCGACAATAGCGAAGCCATTACCCCCGCTCCTCGTCCATAACGCACCGAGACCAGCACCACGGCCAGCAAATACAGCATCACCACATTAGCCAGATCAAAAAACTGCAGCAGGCCCGCCGCTAGCAGCGTAGTAATCGCCGATGCGCCCAACGCGGCAAAATAACCATGGCGCTGTAGCTTAGGTGTCACTTCATCAAACAACAGGCTATTGGGGGATGAATCTGCCGTAGCTGGCTCGCTGATATCGTGAGCCACCACATAGACATCCACATCACTGGCTTTTTCCACCAGCCGCTCAAATAAGGGGCGACGTAATAAACGCGATAGATTTTTGCGCTGCGATTTACCCACCACAATTTTGGACACATTGCGGCTGTGGGCAAAGGCCAGCAGGGTATCCACCAGATCTACTCCTGCCAGCACGCTGGTTTCTGCGCCTAATTCCTGGGCCAGCTTGAGGGCTTTTAGCACCTGCGTACGCGCAGCCTCGCCTTGGCGCTGCAGCTCTGGCGTTTCTACATACACCACCAAGCAATCAGCGTGCAAGCTAGCAGCAAGGCGGCAGGCATTACGGATCAGCTTCTCACCCCCTGAGTAAGGCCCTATGCTAATGAGTAAACGTTCATGCGCCTGCCAAACCGGCTGAATAGATTGATCGGCTCGATACGCACGCATCTGGGCATCCACCCGATCGGCCGTACGGCGCAAAGCAAGCTCGCGCAGCGCCAGTAAATTACCTTTGCGGAAGAAATTTTGGCTGGCACGGGTAGCTTGCTCGGGGCGATAAACCTTGCCTTCCGCCAAGCGCTGCAACAGCTCGTCTGGCGGCAAATCAACCAGCGTGACTTCATTGGCCGCGTCAAACACATGGTCTGGCAGCGTTTCGCGCACCACAATGCCCGTAATCTGCCCAACTACATCGTTTAAGCGCTCCAGATGTTGCACATTCAGCGAGGTGTAAACATCAATCCCCGCCGCCAATAGCTCTTCTACATCTTGCCAACGCTTGGGGTGACGAGAGCCCGCCACATTAGAGTGCGCCAGCTCATCAATCAAAATCAGCTTAGGTTTTAAGGCTAGCGCAGAGTCTAAATCAAACTCAGATAGCCATTGGCTACGATATTCAATTTTTGCAGCAGACAATACTTTCAGCCCCTGTAGCTGGGCGGCGGTTTCGCTGCGGCCATGCGTTTCAACCACCCCCACCAATACATTTACGCCAAGGCGCTGCTGCATATGGCCTGCCGCCAACATGGAAAAAGTTTTACCCACACCGGCGCAAGCGCCAAAGAAAATCTTCAAACGCCCGCGTACCGCCTGCTGGTCTTCACGTTTAATTTTATCGAGCAGGGAATCGGGATCGGGGCGGGTATCGGTCATGGCTTCAATAAAGGTAAATATGTAAGGTGGGCGAGCCTTGCCCACACGGGCGATCCATCAAAGTTCGCTAAGGGGGTTATATCTATGTATGTGTTTTTCTGAGTGCTTACTTAGCCAGTGGATATTGTTGATCCAGCGCTAAATTTAGTTTCAACACATTCACTCTTGGCTCACCAAACACCGCAAACTGACGGCCTTCGGTGCTTTCTTCCAGCAGTTTACCTACTTTCTCTGCTGATAGCTTACGCGCAACCGACACGCGCTCCAACTGATAGCTAGCTGCTGCGATGCTGATATGTGGATCAAGACCACTTCCCGATGCCGTTACCAGATCAACGGGGATACTACCCGCCTGATCAGGATGGGCTTTTTTAAGCCCTTCAGCACGTGCTTTTACAGTACCCAGCAGTGCTGGGTTGGTCGGGCCTAAATTAGCGCCACCAGAGCCATTGCCGTTATAAGCCATCGGGCTGGTTGCAGATGGGCGGCCCCAGAAGTACTGCGGCTCACTAAAATTCTGGCCAATCAAGCTAGAGCCAACCGTCTTACCTTGATCTGTAATCAAACTGCCATTGGCCTGATCGGGCATGATGGTTTGGGCAATACCGGTCACCATAAGTGGGTAAGCCAAGCCGGTTATAGCAGAAAGTAGAGCAAAAATGACAAGAGCGGGTCTTAATTGGGCATTCATTATTATTCCTTATGATCATCTTACTGATCAATTCAAAATTAAATTACGTAGCGGCCATGGCTCACCACTTCAGAAATCACTACGCCACAGCACTGTTTTGCAACAGCGGCACAGCGTTTTACAACGCACAGCAGACAAATCTTCAGCCGCTATAGGATGGAAAGCACCACAGCGGTAACATCCCACCTCTCCCTCCCCCTTGCATGCAGCATGTTTGGCTAAATATTCACGGAGGGTGGGAGAGCGCCGCCAGCAGCAGCGGGCGCAACGCCACACCCCGTAGGGCAAGAGCAGCATGACAACAATGAGTAGTGCATTCCCAATCATGTCCATACGCCAGTCCTATCGCTTTAAATGCAGTTTTTTTAAACTAGGCCCATTGCACCTAATGCCATATCAATGAGTTTAATTCCGGCAAAAGGCACTAATAAACCACCCAATCCGTAAATCAATAAATTATTGCGTAGTAATTGCGCGGCAGCCTGAGCACGATATTTCACGCCCTTTAATGCTAAAGGAATCAAAAACATAATAATAAGCGCATTAAAAATCACCGCCGACATCACGGCTGAATGAGGGCTATTTAATCCCATTACATTTAAAGCGCCCAATTGCGGATAAGTCGATACAAACGCCGCGGGGATAATGGCAAAGTATTTGGCCACATCGTTAGCAATACTAAAGGTGGTTAATGAGCCGCGTGTCATCAGCATTTGCTTGCCGATTTCTACAATCTCAATCAATTTAGTTGGATTAGAATCCAAATCCACCATATTGCCGGCTTCTTTAGCCGCTTGCGTACCGGTATTCATGGCCACCGCCACATCGGCTTGCGCCAGTGCAGGCGCATCATTGGTACCATCACCCGTCATCGCCACCAATTTACCTTCGGCTTGATATTGGCGAATCATGGCAAGTTTCGCTTCTGGCGTGGCTTCTGCCAAAAAGTCATCCACACCCGCTTCGGCGGCTATCGCCGCAGCGGTCAGCGGGTTATCACCCGTGATCATGATGGTTTTAATGCCCATCTGCCGCAGCTCGGCAAAGCGCTCTTTAATGCCACCTTTTACGATGTCTTTTAGCTCGATCACGCCCATCACCTTAGCGCCATCGCTCACGAGTAAAGGCGTTGATCCACGGCGAGCAATTTCATCTGCGATCTTGCCAACCGCTTCTGGGAATGCACCGCCCATGGTGGCAACGTGTTTTTTAATGGCGTCGATCGCACCCTTGCGGATTAAACGTTCATCGTAATTCACGCCACTCATACGGGTTTGCGCGGTGAAGGGCACAAATTCTACAGCGTGGCTTAATAGTTGACGCTCACGCAGATTAAATTTCTGCTTAGCCAGCACCACAATACTGCGCCCTTCTGGGGTTTCATCAGCCAGCGAAGCTAATTGCGCGGCATCGGCTAGCTCTTCCATTGTCACGCCTGGGGCGGGCACAAAAGCGGAGGCTTGACGATTACCCAGTGTGATCGTGCCGGTTTTATCCAGCATCAGTACATCCACATCCCCTGCCGCTTCTACTGCACGGCCCGATGTAGCGATCACATTGGCCTGCATCATGCGGCTCATCCCTGCCACACCAATGGCCGACAACAAAGCGCCAATCGTGGTTGGAATCAAACACACCAACAATGCAATCAGCGCCGTAATCGTAATCGGGGAGCCGCTATGCCCCGCCGCTACGCTAAATAACGAGAATGGCAGCAGCGTGATGGTCACCACCATAAACACAATGGTCAGCGCCACCAATAAAATCGTTAGCGCAATTTCATTGGGTGTTTTCTGACGCTTAGCACCCTCTACCATGGCAATCATGCGGTCCAGAAAAGCCTCACCTGGATTCACGCTAACCCGCACCACCACCCAATCAGAAAGCACGCGTGTGCCACCAGTTACCGCAGTAAAGTCACCGCCCGATTCGCGAATCACCGGCGCAGATTCACCCGTAATCGCAGACTCATCCACGGATGCCACGCCTTCGATTACTTCGCCATCAGCAGGAATCACATCGCCGGCTTCAACCAAGATGTAATCCCCTTTACGCAGGCTGGCGCTATCGGCTATCGATTTGCCATATTTACGACCAGGGCCGGACAATTTCTTAGCAATGACATTTTTCTTGGTGTTTCTTAAAGAAGCGGCCTGTGCCTTGCTACGCCCCTCTGCCAAGCTTTCAGCAAAGTTTGCAAACAACACGGTAAACCACAGCCAGGCCGACACCCCAGCAATAAAGCCTGTAGCCGCTTCACCTTGGCCAGCCAGCGCCTGAATCAGCAGCAGCGTGCTTAAAATACTGCCTACATAAACCACAAACATCACGGGGTTTTTTAGCTGCGTTCTAGGCGCTAGTTTTTTGAACGAATCAACAATCGCCGGCTGAATCAGCTGTGGTTCGAGTAAAGAAAGTTTTTTATTAGCGACAGGCATTTGCTGCGAAGCGGCCACCGCTACAGGCACAAACGCTGCTGCGGGCTTAGTACGATTTACTTCTTGAGTATTCATCGCTTTTTACCAAAAAGAGTTGCAATGGTTTGAATACAAATTTGCAGATTAGCCCGCTCTGAACGGCTACTTAGCAGGTGCAATCATTTGTAGATGTTCAGCCACAGGGCCCAGTGCCAAGGCGGGCACATAGTTAAGTGCCCCTACCAGCAAGACCGTACCCACCAACAGCACCACAAATAAGGGCCCGTGCGTTGGCAGGGTACCGCCTGTAACAGCAAGGCGTTTTTTAGCGGCTAAGGAGCCAGCTATCGCCAGCACTGGCACAATAATCAAGAAGCGACCAAACCACATCGCAACACCCAACATCACGTTATAAAACGGGGTATTCGCCGACAAGCCAGCAAACGCACTGCCGTTGTTATTGGCGGCCGAAGTAAATGCGTACAGCACTTCACTTAAACCATGCGCGCCTGGGTTTAAAATCCCCGCCCTGCCATCTGTCACCATCAGCGCAATCGCTGTACCCGTTAGCACCAAAATTGGCGTAACTAGAATCGTCAGCGCGCTCATCTTCATCTCAAAGATTTCAATTTTTTTGCCTAAGTATTCAGGCGTGCGGCCCACCATCAAGCCGGCAATAAACACCGCTAAGATGGCGAATACCAACATGCCATACAGGCCCGAGCCCACGCCACCAAACACCACTTCTCCCAGCTGCATCAATGCCGTGGGCACCATTCCACCCAGAGGAGTCAGTGAATCATGCATGGCATTGACCGCCCCGCAAGAAGCCGAGGTGGTCACGGCAATAAAGAGCGACGTTGCCGTAATTCCAAAACGTGCTTCCTTGCCTTCCATATTGCCACCGGCTTGCGTCAGACTTGCCATCTGATCAACACCTAGATCAGCCAAACCGGTCGTGCCTTTTTGTTCGGCATACACCAACACGGCGTACATGGCGACAAAAATCAGCGCCATCGAAGCGATAATGGCCCAGCCTTGGCGACGATCCCCCACCATGCGTCCAAACACAAAACACAGCGCCGCAGGGATAATGAAAATGGCCAACATTTGTAAGAAATTAGTAAACGGCGTTGGATTCTCAAAAGGATGCGCCGAGTTCGCATTAAAGAAACCACCCCCGTTGGTGCCGAGTAATTTAATCGCTTCTTGCGATGCTACTGGGCCCATCGCCAAGGTCTGGGTATGGCTTACCACGTCTTCTAAAACTGGCAAGCCCTTAACGTCTTTAATGATTTCACCTTGAGCGTCGTGCTTAGGCTGCTGGAAAATGCTGGCCTGTAAGGTTTGCACTTCTTTATATGCAGATAAATTCTGAATCATGCCCTGCCCCACAAACACCAGTGACAGCACCAAAGAAAGCGGCAACAAAATATATAAAGTGGCGCGGGTCATATCCACCCAGAAATGACCCACCGTACTGGCGCTATGCCGTGCAAAACCACGAATTAGCGCAATGACCACCGCAATACCCGTTGCAGCAGATAAGAAGTTCTGTACCGTCAAACCCAGCATTTGTGTCAGGTAAGACATGGTGGTCTCACCACCGTAACCTTGCCAGTTCGTGTTTGTAACAAAGGAAATTGCTGTATTTAAGGCTGAATCTGGACTAATCGGCCCCAAAGCCTGTGGGTTAAATGGCAAACCACCTTGCACGCGTTGCAGCGTATACAAGGCCGCACCGCCAACAAAATTAAACAGCAGCAGGCTAAAAGCGTAGGACTTCCAAGTTGTTTCTTGGCTGGGCTGAATCCCAGCCAAGCGATAAATACCGTGTTCAATCGGCTTTAAAATACGCAAAGGGCCATTGATTTCCCCCCGCATTACTTTGGTAATCACAGCCGCAAGTGGCCAAGAGAGCAGCAACAAGACAAGTAAAAACAGCCCCAACTGGAACATTGCATCGCTAGTCATTTAAAAACGCTCCGGCTTAAACAAGGCATAAAAAAGGTAAACAAGCAGTGCCGCAGCAACGCCCAAGATAAGCAGCATCATGCTTCACCACCTAAGCGGCTACACACCACCGCCAGCAAGGCAGGGCACGCTGCAAATACACATAAAGCGCCAAAATAGATCAGATCCATTGGGTAGCCATAAAAGAAGTTGACCCATGCACTGTATGGAAAGCGGCGTAAAGACTTTGGTAAAAACGAGCGGATAGGTATAAAGAAAGTATAAAAATTGAGCACAGCCCGCCAATCAAGCAAAACGAACGTAGGCTTTATGATGTTGTAAAATATCTATTACATTTAATTTGAGCATATTTCGCTTACAATCAACAATTGATTATTTTGTAATTCATTTGCACAACAGTTGGGCGTATAATATTTGACCAAAAAAAAATTCCTTATAGGCTGACTTTTTTCCCTTTTATATCAATCAATTATATGCAAATTTGCGCATAAGCAATGATCAACTCCGCAATTTAAAAAAATGCAAGCGCTCTAACACCTTATTCATTTAATATTTTATTGCGGACTATAATCTACCATTCCATCAATAAAAAAGGATTAAGATGAAAAATAAACTACTTGTACTCTGTCTGCTTGCTATCGGGGCTGCACACGCAAAAGATATCAATAATAACTACACGCAAACCAAGCAATACTATTCGCAATTAATCAGCGCCCCCACACCCAATACAGCAGAGCTGGAGCTTTTGATGAATATGCTGCCTAAAGGCGCTGATTTACATCACCATTATTCTGGTGCCATTTATGCCGAGACCTATCTGGAATGGGTAGGCAGACAAAAATTTTGCATTTATAGCGAAGACAATGCCGCACTCAACGCTCAAAAATTTCATATCAACACCAGCCCTAGTGATGCAAGTAGCAAAATTTGTTTAAGCGCCGATGCCACTCGCCAAAACAATGCTTTTTATCGCGAGCTACTACAAAAATGGTCTGATAAAGATTTCAGCAATCATAGCCATGAACAACCCGCCCCCGATCAAAACTTCTTTAATACCTTTTTCTATTTTATGCCGGTTGCTAGCTATGCCATGCATGAAGGTTTTCAATCTTTAAAAGAGCGTGCACAGGCAGAAAACGTACAATACTTAGAAACGATGGTCGATTTAGCCCCAAGCATCAGCAATAAAGAATTAGACCAAGAAATAAATCAGCTAGTGCAAAACTCAAAAAATGCTGAAGCTATTTTCACCCGCTACGCCGATTTTATGGCGCAAGACACCACCAGCCAGCAACAAATTAGCGCCTATATAAAGATCATGGAAGACGCCGCCAAAGGCATTGATAGCAGCGATTTTAAATTACGCGTACAAGCCTATGTATTGCGCAATCTATCGCCATCATTGGTCTTTAGCCAAATGTATTCAGCTTTTGCCGCAGATAAAGCCAGTGATCTCATTGTGGCAGTGAATATTGTAGGGCCAGAAAATGAACACGTTGCGATGCGTGATTATGATTTGCATATGCAAATGTTTAAATTCTTTAAAAAACGCTATCCAGATAGTAAGCTAGCCCTGCACGCGGGTGAATTAGCGCTTGGCATGGTACCACCAGAAGGATTAAAAAATCATATTAATGACGCAGTACAGATCGCTGGCGCAAATCGTATTGGCCACGGCATTGACATTACCCACGAAAAAAATGCTGATCTACTTTTAAAGAAACTAAAAGAAAAAGACATTGCGGTAGAAGTTAACCTAACAAGTAATGAGTTTATTCTTGGCGTAAAAAACGAAGCGCACCCCATTCAAGTTTACCGCCGCCACGGTGTACCATTTGTCATCTCTAGTGATGATCCTGGCGTATCGCGCAATAATCTCAGCGGCGAATACCTGCTCTACGCCAGCCGCTACAAACCATCTTACGACGAGCTAAAAAATACGGCCATGAATAGCATCCGCTATTCATTTTTAGGCCAGGCAGAAAAAAAATCTGAAATGCAGGCGCTTAAACAACGCTTTGATGAATTTGAAGCAAAAATTGCAAAGATGATTAAGTAATAAACAATCAGCGCTACTGCAATAAAATGCAGTAGCGCTTTTTTTCAAAATTGGACTAACTGGTAATATTTAAGCCTGCTCTAACCTGCTAGCAATAGGTAAGCCCCCACAACTCAACCAAAGGCCAACATGCAAACAACATTTAAATACCATCAGTTTGCTTACCAATCAAAGACTGCGAGAAAATTCCACTTAGAATGAGTTGGTTTTGTGGAGGGATGACTGGGGGACTACCAAGTATCTAAACAGAGGGTTGAATCATTTAACGCGTAGTTGAGATCCACTTTAATAACTCTGCCTGCAAGACTTCAATACTAATTGGTTTGGATAAAAAATCATTCATACCCGAATCAAGGCAGCGCTGTATATCTTCTTTAAATGCATTTGCTGTGAGCGCTAAAATAATCACATTACATTTATCACTACTAAGGGCTCTAATTGTGCGAGTGGCATCAAAGCCATCCATATTAGGCATTTGGCAATCCATCAGTACCAAATCATATGTATTTTTCTCAACCGCTTGTACTGCTGCTTTACCGTCGTCCACCACATCAACACGGCAACCAATTCTTTCTAACATCAACAAGGCAATTTTCTGATTTAATAAATTATCTTCCGCCAATAAAACATAAGGCTTTTCAACAAAATACGGCATACCAATAGCCGGCAGTGATGGTATTTCCTCTTTTTTGACCTGCAAAGAAAAAGCCACTTGCAAACATTTAAATAATTGCGCAGTACGAATAGGCTTATTCAGCAGCGCATTAAAACCCCTATCACGCGCCTGCTCTGCCCGCCCAAGCAAACCTATACCACCACTGAGCAAGATCAAGGGCAACTCGGCATACAGAGGAGTTGAACGTACGACAGTCAGTAATTGAAAATCGTCTTGTTCAACCAATTGAGCATCTAAAAATACTAAACAAATATCTTGCCGCTGTTGCAGCACTTGCAAAAACGCATCGCCACTGGTGAATGCCTTAACAACAAAACCCAAGGCTTGCAATTGCACCGATAATAGCTCGCAATTTTCGGGCAACTCGGCAAGCAGCAAGACCGATTGCCCTATTAACTCGGCAGGCAGCACAAAAGGGGGGTGGATTTGATTTGCTTTACTCAAAATAATTTCAAACCAAAAAATAGAGCCCTCGCCCTCCTTACTACTCACATCAATCTGCCCGCCCATCGCCTCAGCCAAGCGCCGACAAATCGACAGCCCCAACCCCGTGCCACCAAAACGGCGAGTGGTTGAAGCATCTGCTTGCGCAAAAGGCTTAAACAACTGAGCTTGAACTGCGGGCGAAATTCCAATACCCTTATCCACGACATCAATATGCAAACGATACTGATTGCTACTAATCAGCATCGTGTTGACCCGAATTAAAATAGGGCCTTTACTGCTAAACTTAATTGCATTATTCAGCAAATTTAATAGAATTTGCCTTAAGCGACTAGAGTCTCCATTCATGCGCCACGGCACATTTGGATCAATTAACAAAATTATTTCTAGCTTTTTCTCTACCGCCTTGCTCATCACTAAATCTAATGATTCTTCAATTGTTCTGCGTAAATCAAAATCAAGCAATTCAAGTTCTAATTTACCGGCTTCAATTTTAGAAAAATCAAGCAGATCATTAATCTGCGAAAGCAAAGCATCACCACCGGTATTAATAGCCGCTACAAAGTCTTTTTGCTGTGCATCAAGCGTAGTGTCCCGCAACAGAGCAGAGAACCCTAAAATCGCATTCAATGGGGTTCTAATTTCATGACTCATATTGGCCAAAAAATCACTTTTTGTCTGATTGGCACGATCGGCAGCTATTTTGGCATTTTGTAATGATAAGGCTATTTTTTTTGCCGACTCCTCGCTTCTTTTACGATCAGAAACATCACCCAGCAAGCCCTGCAGCATGACTTCATCAATCGGGTTAAGTACCAAGCTTAGCCACTTGCTATCTTTTTCATCCAAGAATGAAACAAACAAATCTTCATTTACCCCTCTATTTTCTTTTAGTGATAAATCAATCAGCTCGCAGCAGCGTGATGCCGCTCCACCTAAATAATACTGCAGCATTTCCACTCGATAAGGAGTTAAAGGCTCTACCCCCAATAAACGCATAAAGGATAAATTATAGGAATGTAAACGGCCAAATTTATCCACTACAAAAATGCCCGTTTCCGCATTTTCAAAGATGGCTCTATATTTTTTTTCATCTATTTCACGTTGAATACGTAAATTTCGCTCATTATCTAAAATCAACACCAAGCGATTTAACAATGCATTAACGTCGTCAACCAATCGGCCAATTTCATCACTCCCATGCCCGCTTGGCAATTGCAGCTTAGCGCCGAGCTCTGCCGAAAGATGATGTAAGTGATCAGAAATGTCTTTAATAGGCCGCGTAATCAGGTGCAATACAATCAATACTACCGCTAAGGCTACTAGCATGGCTTGCATAAGCAGGATATAAACAATAAATTTAGAACGCTCAGCAGCGTTACTCTGAATCACTTGCGGATCTAAATCTAAGGCTATTTGGCAGACAATTTCTTGGGAATCAAAAGGCGAACTAATTTGGCGAACAATACTACCTTGCACCAACTCATCGATCCCAATTTTTTCGCCGCCAGCTTGGGCAAGAATAGCGTGTTCGTTTTTAATAATAACGCGATTAATAAAATGACTTTTAAGCAAGCCACGAACAACTTCAGCAGCCAAATTTTTATCATTTAAAAAACAAGCAATTTTCACGGTATCTTCAACCGTGCTCAGTAATTCATTAGTCTGAAGACGATGTTCTGTTCGCTCTTTTTCTACCAATACAAAATAAGTTATCCCAGAAAAAATTGCGCCGGTAAGCAAAGCAATGCAGAGTACCAGCGTGGCACTGCGGAAAACTAGACTAGTATTTAAAAGTTTAAGCATCACGATCACATTGTAAAATCAATACACACCAGCGTCTCATTTAGACAGAATAACCTGATTATGCCACTTGTTCATTTTTTGCCATGTATCTGAAAAAATCGACATTAAGGGATAGAGGGGCATCAAGCAGCATATGGCTTTGTTTGCGCAAAAATAAACAATAAACAATAAAAGTTGCATCAAAGACTTAAATCCAAAACCACTTTAACTTTAGAGTTAATTTTCTTTTTATCGCAATAGGCAATATAGCCAACATGATTAGCAACCATATTTAAAACAACATCCGTATCATCCACGGGGGTAGGCGGTGCAACTTGCCCTGAAAATTTCAACCTTGCCCAGTAAGCGTCCACATCGGCTAATTCTTTATTTAGCAGAAATTTATAAAACTGCTCACGGTCAGTCGGAGGGGAAATAATATCAAGTGGCACCGCATTCTGCCCAGAAGGAAACTTACGATAGCGCCCCATAAAAATATTAACCACTTCATTTTTACTCAGCTTTTCTACACCGCTATTGGGGTGGACAATCACCACCCAGTCCGCAGCAAAAACAGCGTGACTTAATAGAAAATAAAAGAAAAAGGCATAGATTCGCATTACATTGCCTTAAAAGATACAATCTAACGTTAAGCTATAAATTGTGCCATTCCCATCCCAACCAGGCTGTTTATTGGCCCACAGAAATGAATCTCTGCTGCGCACATTATCAATTTGAAATTTTAAATCCATATTACGCATAACGTCATAGCGAACACCCATCGAATAAGTGCGCTGGCCATCCAAAGAAATACTCTGTACATTTTTAATAAATGTATTCAATTCTGAAAAAATCGGTGCATCAGGCAAGCCTGCATTTTTATTCATTCCTGAAGTGACAATTTCAGAATAAGCCATAAAAGGAGTAAATTTCCCTATGCGATAGCCAAAAATAATATAACCTGCATCATTATCCGGATAAGTAATCGTATTATTTAATAAACTGCGAAACATCAGCTGAATTTGTAATGGCCCATTGTCATAGGCAAGGCCTGCAGATAAAAATTCAACCTGCTTTCCTTTTACCACAGCCGCATCGGCAAAGGCCGCCAAACTAGGATTAATGGCATTAATTCGAGGTGAGCGTAAAACAGCCACTGGCGTATCAAAACCTGGCAATTCATTTTCTAAAGTAACTTGAGCGTAACCGCTCCTAAATTGCCAGTTTCGCCATTGGTAATCTAAATAGGCACCCCATACTAATGAGCCTGCCAAATTAAGATTATCGTCAATACCAGCAATAGGAAGTTTTTCTTTTGCCTCCCCTATAAATACTTTTGCGGTGGCAATGCCTTCTCCCAAGGGGTGCCGAATGACTAAATCTGCACCATCAATAAAACTAATGGTCAACCCACTGTAATAATCAACGGGCGGACGAACAGGCAAATAGGAATAGCCCACATGCTGTGAATCGGCCTGCATATACACATCAAAACCAAGCCGCCCAACTCGAGCTTGCACCGATTCATTCGGCGAGTATTTAACAAAAGCCCAATTAATATCAGGGGTAAATGTATTGTTATAACGGCGCAAACTGATCACTTGTGCAGTCGCTGAAAGTGTTTCATTTACTTTAAGATCAAATTGAAGGCCTAGCCTTGAATCCACGCCAAGATCGAAGCGCTGGGTGTAGCCCGCCCCTTTGCGTTGAGACAAATCACGTAAAAAATCGCCTTGATCGCTACTGTTATACACGCCACCCAGCGTTGCAAAACCACTCCACGACAGCACGGGCTCTTCTGCAAGCGCAGGCAGCGCTATAGCCAATTGCAAGCATCCGTACACAATCCATTGTGAAATAATTTTTTGACTCATCTACTTGTAGCCTATTGAACTTACAACCCGCTCTAAAAACCGCACTTTGCAACAATATAAAGTGCTCTGAGCATGCATAGCCCATTGTTTCATTGGAATATTCTTTAAATTAGTTTTATATCATTAACGCTTAAATACGGCACAAGTTAAACTTTCAATGACATATCCGCAAATCATAAACCTAGCTGCTATCGCAACTCCAAAGCCCCTTCTTCAGGCTGAAGCCTACTTGAAGATAACCAAGAAGCTAGGAACATCAAGACATTCCTTTGAAACGAGCATTAATAGTGCTTGGCTTTTAGTCGCCTTATGCCACTGTAAGCAGTGTTGGGCGGATTGATGTGAAAACAAACGACTCTAAGAGTCGTTTGTTTAATCCACCGCAATCCTGCCGCGATGAAAAAGCTTATACAGTAAATGCCGCTACAGCACGCTCGAATCTTTGCATCGCCTCTTGAATATCCTCATCAGTAATCACTAAAGAGGGCGCAAACCGAATCACATTTGGGCCAGCCATTAAAATCATCAGACTTTCTTTTACCGCTAAATTAAGCAGATCTTTCGCACGGCCAGCAAATGCAGGGCTAAGCTCTGCACCTATCAATAAACCCATACCGCGAACATCCGCGAATACCGCATATTTTTCATTAATCTGATTCAAAGCCGCCACAAACAATGCACGTTTAGCTTTTACCCCAGCCAATACCACAGGCGTATTCACCACATCCAACAGGGCATTGCCCACTGCGCAAGCCAAAGGATTGCCACCGTAAGTGGTGCCGTGCGTGCCTACCGCCAAATGTTTGGCAATGTCGTGAGTAGTGAGCATGCAGCCTAGCGGGAAGCCCCCACCAATGCCTTTAGCGCTGGTAAGGATATCGGGTGTCACGCCGAACTCTTGATAGGCGTATAGGCTACCGGTACGGCCTGCGCCACTTTGTACTTCATCAAAAATCAGAAATGCATGGTGCCTATCACACAAGGCACGCACGCCAGCGATAAACGCCGCCGTGGCGGGCACAACACCGCCTTCACCTTGAATTGGCTCGATAATCACACAGGCTGTATCATCATCGATCAGGGCTTCTAACGCAGCTAAATTATTGTATTCAAAGTATTCAATACCCGCTGGTTTTGGGCCAAAGCCATCGGAATACTTCGGTTGTCCACCCACGCATACCGTAAAAAAAGTGCGTCCATGGAATGAATTTAACGCGGAAAGTACTTTATGTTTTTTATCCCCAAAGCGCTCAATAGCAGCGCGGCGGGCTAATTTTAGTGCTGCTTCATTGGCTTCTGCGCCAGAGTTACAAAAGAACACCCGCCCTGCAAAAGTAGCATCCACCAATTTTTGCGCTAAATCGAGCGCGGGCTCATTAGTAAACGCATTTGATAAATGCCACAGCTTGCTACCCTGCTCATTTAAGGCAAATACCAGCGCGGGATGGCAATGGCCTAGTGCATTAACGGCAATCCCGCCGGTTAAATCCACATATTCTCGGCCATCTTGATCCCAAACTCGGCTCCCTGCTCCGCGCACAGGTACAAAGGCGGCTGGGGCATAATTAGGGACCATATATTGGTCAAAATCAGCACGGGTATGGGACATACAAGAATTCCTTTTTTTAAATAAAAAGCGGCGAGCTACAATCGTAACCCGCCGCTTCTGTTTTGTTCAAGATTAATGCCACAAATACGGCATTAAATCAGCACAAAGTATTTCAATACGACTATTTAGCCTTTGCACCTGCCAAATAAAGCCAAGTTTCAATCACGGTATCAGGATTCAGCGAAATAGTTTCAATGCCCTCTTCTACCAGCCACTGCGCAAAATCTGGATGATCTGAGGGGCCTTGGCCACAAATACCCACGTACTTGTTGGCTTTGCGGCAGGCTTTAATCGCCATTGACAACATCGCTTTCACGGCATCATCACGCTCATCAAACGATACAGAAACAGGCCCGCCAGAATCACGGTCAATCCCAAGCGTCAGCTGCGTCATATCGTTTGAGCCAATCGAGAACCCATCAAAGAACTGTAAGAATCGATCAGCCAACACGGCATTGGCAGGAATTTCACACATCATAATCACGCGCAAATCATTAACACCGCGCTTCAGGCCATTGCGCTCGAGCAAATCGATCACGCACTCTGCTTCTTTTAAGGTGCGCACAAAGGGAATCATGACTTCTACATTGGTCAGGCCCATTACATCGCGTACTTTCTTAACCGCACGGCATTCAAGCTCAAAGCAATCACGGAAGCTTTTATCCACATAACGCGCTGCACCACGAAAACCGATCATTGGGTTTTCTTCGTGCGGCTCATACTCGCTACCACCAATCAAGTTTGCGTATTCATTTGACTTAAAGTCAGACAAACGCACAATCACTTTTTTCGGCCAGTAAGCTGCGGCCAGCGTTGAAATCCCTTCGGCGATTTTATCCACATAAAAATCAACCGCACTGCGGTAGCCAGCAATACGTTCTTCAACCTGTGCTTTTAGCTCAGGCTGCAAATGTGGGTAGGCCAACAGGGCTTTGGGATGCACACCAATCATGCGGTTAATAATGAATTCTAAGCGGGCCAAACCTACGCCTTCATTTGGCAATTGGCAAAATTCAAATGCCAACTCTGGATTGCCCACGTTCATCATTATTTTAACTGGCGATTCAGGCATATGCCCGAGCGAGGTATCCATGCGCTCAAACTTTAAAATACCTTCGTAAACATTACCCGTATCACCTTCAGCGCAAGATACCGTGACCAAGTCACCGTCTTTTAAGACGCGTGTTGCATCGCCGCACCCCACTACCGCAGGAATACCTAATTCACGCGCGATAATCGCTGCGTGGCAAGTACGGCCACCGCGGTTAGTCACGATAGCAGAAGCGCGCTTCATCACCGGCTCCCAATCTGGATCGGTCATATCAGACACCAGCACATCGCCAGCTTCAACTTTATCCATTTCGGATACATCACGAATCACGCGCACACGGCCTTGGCCAATTTTTTGCCCAACAGAACGGCCTTCAGCCAGCACCTTACCGGTTTCTAACATGCGAAATTTGGTGAGTTTTTCAGCATTGCTTTCTTGCGATTTCACCGTTTCTGGACGCGCTTGCAAGATATACAATTTGCCATCAATGCCATCACGGCCCCACTCTACATCCATCGCGCGGCCATAATGCTCTTCAATAATTAAAGCGTAACGCGCTAGCTCTTCTACTTCGGCATCACTAATCGAAAATTTACTTCGCTCAGTGAGCGCAACATCAACGGTTTTAACAGATTTACCCGCCACCGCTTCCAAATCGAATTCCATCTTGATGGCTTTACCACCAAGGTGGCGGCGCACGATCGCTGGGCGGCCCGCACGCAGCGTTGGCTTGTGCACATAAAACTCATCCGGATTTACCGCGCCCTGCACCACGGTTTCACCTAGGCCATAAGACGCCGTTACAAACACTACTTGATCGAAACCGGTTTCAGTGTCGATCGTAAACAACACCCCTGCCGCGCCAAGATCCGAGCGCACCATGCGCTGAATACCCGCTGATAGCGCTACTAGCTTATGATCAAAACCTTTATGCACGCGGTAGGAAATAGCGCGGTCATTATAAAGCGATGCAAACACTTCTTTCATCGCAACTAAGACATTTTCAAAGCCACGAATATTTAAGAATGTTTCTTGCTGACCGGCAAAAGACGCATCAGGTAAGTCTTCGGCTGTAGCAGAAGAGCGCACAGCAACGGTTACATCGTCGCCAAGCAGTTTATAATGTTCTTTAATCTCTGCTTCCAGCTGCGCTGGGAATGGTGTTTCTAAAATCCAAGTGCGGATTTGCTTACCCACGATGGCGAGCTGGCGCACATCATCCACATCTAAGCTGCTCATGGCTGCATCGATACGATCGGCTAAGCCTTGATGGGCTAAAAATTGTCGATATGCCGCTGCGGTAGTTGCGAAACCACCGGGAACAGACACACCTTTTTCTGTAAGCTGAGAGATCATCTCACCGAGCGAGGCGTTTTTACCGCCTACCTGTTCTACATCGTGCATACGCAGATGGGCGAAATCGATCACATAGCGTTCGGACATGGTGCGGGCCTCATAAATGTTGCGTTGCGATAAACTGAGTGCATTTTAGGCTGAGAGCGCTAAGAGACAACTCAGGATAATCCATTACATGAAAATCCATTACTAGCGGCGCAGCCCTTGCTAGAACAGGGGCTAGCCAAAACAGAGCAGAATAAGGTAGTGACAGATTTTTTGTATTTTTGAGTAAAAAGCTTACTATTGATGGAAAAAAAGTGCAAAACCAAGCTCAAACTGGCTTTTTTGTGCTTAGAACACCCTTTCATAGACTGGCTAGCCGCAAATATACGGCATGCCCACACACACAATTTTTGGAGATTTACGATGCGTCGCACGGCTTTCTTTGTCTCCGACAGAACTGGTATTACTGCCGAAATGCTTGGCCACTCGCTGCTTACCCAATTTGAAGACGTCACCTTTCACCGAGTGACCATTCCATACGTAGACACCCCTGAAAAAGCCATCGAAGTGGCTTTGGAGATTCGTAAGCATTCCGTCATCGACGGATGCAGGCCACTGGTTTTTAGCACGGTAGTAGACCCAGTCATACGTAAGCTAACCCATGTACCTGAAGCTTTAGTCATCGATTTCTTTGAGATGTTTATTGGGCCACTTGAAGCCGAGCTTGGCCAAGACTCTTCGCATACAGTGGGTAAATCGCACGCAATTGTGAATTTTGAAGAGTATAAAAATCGAATTGATGCGGTAAATTTCACGCTTAACCACGATGATGGCGTGATGCCGCGCGATCTTTCTGAGGCCGATTTAATCCTAGTGGGCGTCTCAAGATCAGGAAAAACACCTACCTGTCTCTATTTAGCCCTGCAATTTGGAATAAAAGCCGCCAATTATCCGCTGACCCCAGAAGACTTTGGCAACCATACCATGCCCAAATTACTCCTCCCCTATCGTAATAAATTGTTTGGTTTAACGATTGAATCTGAGCGATTAACAGAAATTCGCGAAGAAAGAAAACCCGATAGCAAATACTCATCCATTGAAAATTGCCGCTTTGAAATCGCCGAAGCAGAAGCGCTGATGCGCCATGTGGGGGTGCCCTACCTCAACACCACCCGCATGTCGATTGAGGAATTGGCCACCACCATCATGCACCGCACAGGCTTGGTACGCCGTACCTACTAAAAAATATGAATGGTTAATCCACTAAAAACACGAAATGAAACGGATAATCTCAACAAGACGGCTAGTTATTGCAGGCAGTGATCGCCTATATCTAAACCAGTCATGCTGTCGCTTTTATTTGTGTATTTCGTGGTTTATGTAGCTAGCGTATTGATTTGCTTTAGCAAAGCAAAACAATCAAGAGAGGTTTATAAATTTGCTTGCGACATCCCCACGATCATTCATTCATTTGTGCTTACGCCATAACACAGCTTCCTTGCCGTTGCGCTACACGGTAAACTCGAGCCCTCAACGATCAACGCACTTAATCGGCTTACTCGCATGACACATTCGGCCTCTGATTTAGACAGTATTTTTGAGTTTAAAAGCAGCAGCATCAAACTCCTGTCTTTTGTCCCCGCCACACTAGACCCCAGCCGATTAGAAGCAGCACTGCTTGAAAAGCTCGGTGGGCGAGAGCATTTCCTGGCCGGCGAGCAACTTATTATTGATTTTAGTAGCTTACCCGAACTGCCGTCTGCACTGGAAGTTGGCACTTTAGTTAGACTTTTACAACAATTTTGCCTCTTGCCCATCGCCGTACATGGCGGCAACAGCGATCAAAAACTCGCAGCCGCATCAGCAGGTTTGGTTATTTTGCAAGATGATTCTCTCTCCACCCCCATCCCCAATAAAGCCGCACCGCCGCAGCCCGCGCTGGTAATTACGCGGCCAGTGCGCACTGGGCAGCAGGTTTATGCCAAAGGCGGCGATTTAATCGTGTTGGCGCTGGTATCTGCAGGCGCTGAAGTGATTGCCGATGGCAACATTCACGTCTACGCGCCTTTGCGTGGTCGTGCGCTAGCGGGTGCAAAGGGTGATAATCAGGCCAGAATTTTTACTACCTGCATGGAGGCCGAACTCGTGTCTATTGCAGGCATATACCGCTCTTTACAAGAAGATCTACCCGATTCGATACGCACCAAACCAGCACAAATCTACTTAGATCAAGAAAAGATCGTGATCGAAGCCTTAAACGAAACTAATTAAATATAAAGAAATCAGGGGATTTATAGTGGCAAAAATCATTGTTATCACATCAGGCAAGGGCGGCGTTGGCAAAACCACCACTAGCGCCAGCTTTGCCTCTGGCCTTGCTCTGCGCGGCTTCAAAACGGCCGTGATTGATTTTGATGTGGGCCTGCGCAACCTTGATCTAATCATGGGTTGCGAGCGCCGTGTGGTTTACGATTTCGTCAATGTTATCAAGGGTGAAGCCACGCTTAACCAAGCATTGATTAAAGATAAAAACTGCGACAACCTTTATATCTTGCCTGCATCACAAACCCGTGACAAAGACGAGCTATCTAAAGAAGGCGTGGAAAAAGTTCTAAAAGAGTTGGAACAAAGCAACTTTGATTACATTATTTGCGATAGCCCAGCAGGCATTGAAACGGGTGCGTTTATGGCACTTTATTTTGCCGAAGAAGCTATCGTCGTGACCAACCCTGAAGTTTCATCCGTTAGAGATTCAGACCGCATCATCGGCATTTTAGATGCTAAATCTAAACGCGCCGAAGACGGTGGCACAGTAAAAACGCACCTACTGATTACCCGCTATAGTCCTAAGCGGGTTGATTCAGGCGAGATGTTATCGCTTGATGATGTTCAGCACTTATTGCGCATTAAATTGATCGGCGTAATTCCAGAATCCGAAAGCGTGTTACAAGCGTCAAACTCGGGCAGTCCAGCGATTCACCTAGCGGGCAGCGATGTTTCTGAGGCTTACAAAGATGTGGTCGCCCGTTTCTTGGGTGAAGAGCGTCCATTACGTTTTATTGAAACACCCAAGGCACCGTTCTGGAAACGGCTATTCGGGGGTTAAGCATGTCTATTCTGAGCTATTTCTTCGGTGAAAAGAAAAAAACAGCGTCGGTTGCAAGAGAGCGTTTGCAAATTATTTTGGCGCACGAAAGAAACGGTAGAAATACCCCTGATTACCTGCCCCAATTGCAACAAGAGCTGATTGCCGTCATCTCTAAATATGTAGCGATTAATCCAGAAGACATCATTGTTCAACTGGATCGCAAAGATGATTTTGAAGTTTTAGAAGTTAACATCGTACTGCCTGAAAGTAAAAATACTAAGGCAGCAGAATTACGCTAAAGCAAGAGCTGTCAATAACTATCCGAGCGCTGAATATCCTTAACAGGACAAACACCCGCAAAGGGTACAATTATTGAAAGACACTGCCTAATGTAAAGAACACCAAGAAGAGAGGCCACACCCTCTCTTCCTTATTTTGAGGCCCACACATGTCTATCGTTATTAAAAATGCCGATGATATCGCCAAAATGCGCGTTGCTGGCAAGCTTGCCAGTGAAGTACTCGATTACATCACACCATTTGTAACCGTTGGCGTTACTACCGCTGAGATCGATCGTCTTTGCCATGAATATATGCGTGACGTACAAGGCACTATCCCTGCACCGCTGAATTACTGCCCACCAGGTTACACGCCTTACCCTAAGGCCATTTGCACCTCAGTGAATCAAGTTGTGTGCCACGGCATTCCTGCAGATAAGCCACTTAAAAGCGGCGACTGCGTAAACCTAGACATCACCGTTATTAAAGATGGTTACCACGGCGACAACAGCCGCATGTACTTGGTTGGCGATGTTAGCGCTCCTGCACGCCGCTTGGCTAAAGTCACTTACAACGCAATGTGGATTGGGATTGATCAGGTAAAACCAGGCGCACGCTTTGGTGATATCGGCGCAGCCATTCAAAAATACGCCGAAGGTGCTGGCTATTCTGTGGTGCGTGAATTCTGTGGCCACGGCATCGGCACTAAATTCCACGAAGAGCCACAAGTGCTGCACTATGGCAAAGCAGGAACTGGCCCAGAAATCAAAGTCGGCATGATTTTCACCATTGAGCCAATGATTAACGCCGGTAAGCGCGACATTAAAGGCATGAGCGATGGCTGGACCATCGTCACCAAAGATCGCAGTTTATCCGCCCAGTGGGAACACACCATTTTGGTGACGGAAACAGGCTATGAGATTCTGACTCAATCAACCGGCACGCCCGCTCGCCCAGATAGCTACGCCATCTAAAACAAATTGAGGGTGGGCAAGTTATGATGCCCACGCACTCATTCCCTCACCGCGCAGACGGTCTAGGGCTGCGCCCACCCGGCATACGATCAATACCCAGGGAAAAACCGTGCTTCTTCTTACCTCACCTTGGCTAATCGGCCTCTTAGTGATTGTTTTTTCTATTGGCATTGCACTGTGTTTTGTTGGGCTGATGGTGTCTTTAATGACGGCACTGGGCAATAAAAACTGGTTTTGGGCGGCTGGAATGCTGGCCGTTTTTCCTGTCGCTGCAGTGTATTGCCTACGCCGCTGGCAGATTGCTGCATGGCCAGGCAAAATGCTGCTCTCCGGCATGGGGCTACTTATTCCACCCCTTGCTTACTTTTTACTCATGATTAAATAAACACTTGCCCGTGCCGCACCACGGGATAAGCGACTTTACTGAGGAAACACGCCATGCTGCGGCAAAGGCACGCCACTCACCTGTGGTGCGCAATGATTATTGAACAACTGATTATGCTTTGACCTAGCATGTACCTCTTTATCGAATTCGCGCAGCACAGGAACACACTCGTATAGCTGTCTCTGTTGCCAATCTGACTCGCGTTTTCTTGCCGCCCGATCGGCACGAGCATCTCCTTCAAGCTTTGCCTTTTCTAAAGCCTCTGCAAACGCACTTTTTGCAAGTTTCGAGCGTAACGCTTCGCTCTCTTGTAATTCCTTTTCCCCTAGCAAAACATTAGCATTCTTTTCCACACGCAGATGCTTAAACATGCGGCGGTCAATCACGAGATCTCCTTGCCGATCATTGCCTCGCTGCGGGCCCAATGCCAGCGGAGTAACCAGCTCAAGCTCTGGCTGCGCGGCAAGCTCAGAGCCAAGCACATCGTGGGTTTGTGCCTTCGCACCAGTGATTACCTGTTGATCTAATGCATGCTTTGTAGAGGGCTCAGCCACATCAGTCGCATAGCTTGGCTGACTAAAACCCAAAACAAGCAAACCCGCCAAGCAAGCACCGTAAGTCTTCTTTTCAAACGAAATAAACAAACCCTAGTCCCTATATTAAATACGTTGAATCACGCCATATTAGATAAGCCAGCCGCCTTACCAAACTGCATACCTAGCAGCCTGTCGGACTTGGCATCAATCAGCTGAAAAATCACCTGATCGGCCTATATTTCACCAGATTTTTGACCAATAACTCGTTTTGGCGCTGCAAATCCGGCAAAATCTGGTCTCGACCATGCACTTTTTCGCTTCGACCGTCTAAGTCCGACAGGCTGCTAGGGTCTGTTGACGTTTCATTCGCCATTGCGCTGAGCCGGAAAATGGCCAAGCACAAGGCGTGTGACGAAGACAATAACGGGTTATTGTCGAGGAGCATAACGCAGTGAATGGCCATTTTACGGCTCAGCCCTTCGGGTTTAGCCCATTTTTGGGGCGGAACGAAAGTTAAAAATCGCTCATGGTACGTGTACCATGTCGCCATTTCCTCCTTGTTCAGCCCCAAAACTGGGCCAAACGCAGCCGTGAATGAAACGTCAACAGACCCTAGGTAAAACAAACGATGGCCGTGCACATTACTGCTTTTTATTATGACACTCACCCCTCCCATCTCAAACGAGAACAATTACCAATAAAGTGACATTATTGTGACGTTATCAAACAAAAAAGCAACAAAACAGCGAATAACGAACCCTAGCAGCCAGTCGGACTTAAGCGATCGTAGCGAGGGAAAGACCGGTTTGAGACAGATTTCGCGGGTTTTTGAGGCGAATAGCTGGCTATGCAAGGAGAAAATGCGTGAAATATAGCCAAATCCGGCTTTTCCGTAGTAGATCAGTCTTAAGTCCGACAGGCTGCTAGCCACCTTACACTTTAGCCCTTGTTAGCCACGAATAAATACTGACAGCATTCATTCCGATTGATACACTAGCCTTACAAACATATAGTAAAAGAGGTGGCCATATGTACAGCATCAGGCATAGTGAAAAACAAGATATAGATCAAATTCGCCAGCTGTACGCGGAGCCTAGTAATTATTCCGCCACCCTACAAGCGCCATTCCCATCCCAAGAAAAATGGGAAGCAAGGCTCACCCCCACCAATAACACCTATAGTCTGGTTGCCGTGCAAGGCACTGAGGTACTAGGGCAGCTGGGTTTGCACCTTGAGAGCAATCTGCGCCGCAAGCATGTGGCCAGCATCGGCATGGCGGTAAAAAGCAGCAGCCGCAGGCAGGGTGTGGGTGATGCTTTATTACTGGCGGCCATTGATTTAGCCGAGCAATGGCAGGCAATCAGCCGTATTGAATTATCGGTCTACACCGACAATCTGCCCGCCCTCGCCCTCTATGAAAAACATGGTTTTATCAAAGAAGGCCTGTGCAAGAACTACGCCTTCAGAAACGGCCAGTTTTCTGACGTATACATGATGGCAAGATGTAAGCAAATACAGCCATAACCACGCCAACAAGGATGCCACGATGAGCCAAACACCTTTTGTACTTTATGCGGATTCTCTTTTTACCAGCCCTTACGCCATGTCGGTCTTTGTTGCGCTATTAGAGAAAGGCCTGCCTTTTGAAATTAAAACTCTGAATCTAGACGCGGGCGATCAACAGCAAAATACCTATAGCCAGCGATCTCTGACTAGCCGTGTGCCTACCCTTGTGGAGGGTGATTTCTCTTTATCTGAATCTTCTGCGATTACGGAATACCTAGAAGAGCAATTCCCTGCACCGCAATATACCGCGCTCTACCCCAAAGACGCCAAACAGCGCGCTAGAGCACGACAAATCCAAGCATGGCTGCGCAGTGATTTGCTACCACTGCGCCAAGAGCGCTCCACCAATGTGGTGTTTTTTGCACCTAACGACGAGCCCCTTTCGGCAGAGGCTCAAGCGGCAGCCGATAAACTCATCAAAATGGCTGACCTGCTCCTTTCTGACAATCAAACGTCACTCTTTACCGAATGGTGTATCGCCGACACCGATCTCGCCCTGATGCTGCAACGCCTGATCAAAAATGGCGACCCAGTGCCAGAGAAACTAAAGCGCTTCGCCAACACCCAATGGGCAAGGGCCTCTGTGCAACAGTGGCTACAACAAGTCCGTTAGGCTTTATTTTGCATACACTTTACGGCCCTGCCTACAGGGCTTCAGATCGCCGAGGTAAGGCAGGCAAAGTGCACAAGCCACGGCATACCGAATCGCCATCAGAGACTAAGTAGTGTAAGGACTGATGCCGCCACAAGGTGAAACACCAGCAGCTGTTACTTCTTGATCAACATAGATCTCATCCATTACGCATTCCAAGCGTTTTTAATTTCGTGCGCCGCAAAGGCCCCGCCTGTTGTATTTAAGGCTACCTCTTTCGAGATAGACCCAAATACCCGCCAGTAAAAACAGCTAAATCCCTATACTAGGGTTATGCTTTCTGTCTCCGGCCTTTCCGCTCTGCGCGTCGACCGCACGCTATTTAGCAAGCTGTCATTTACCCTAAATTCAGGGCAATGCTTGCACCTGCGCGGCGCAAATGGAGCGGGCAAAACCACGCTACTCAAGCTGCTTACAGGATTAAACCGTCCGCAAAGCGGCGAAATCTATTGGCAACAACAAGCACTGCCAAGCCTTGGTGAGCAGTACGCTGCTGCACTGCACTACTTAGGGCATAAAGACGGTTTAAAAGAGCTGCTCAGCCCTTACGCCAATTTACGCATGGCCGCAGAGCTGGCAGGCCAGCCTTTAAGCGATGAGGCAGCACTACAAGCCCTCGCCAAAGTAGGCCTGAGCCGCCAGTGTGATCTGGCCGTGCGTTCTTTATCCCAAGGGCAAAAAAAGCGGGCGGCACTCGCTAAACTACTGGCCCTACCCCGCCCACTCTGGCTGCTTGACGAGCCTTTTGTGGCGTTAGACACGCAAGCTCAAGATCAATTAGGCGGCTGGATCAGCCAGCAGCTCAGCAGCGGTGGGCTAGTGATTCTGACTTCGCACCAAACACTCCCCACGGCTATTTCACAAGTCATCGAGCTGGATCTTGCCCTTAGCCAAGGCAGCAAGAATGAATAGCGGGCACTTTTTCTTAGCCATCATCAAACGAGACTTACTACTGGCTTGGCAGCAGCGCGGCGACCTATTGGTTGGCGTTGTGTTCTTTATTTTAGTAGCCTGTTTATTCCCACTGGCCATCGGCCCCGAGCCAAAGCTGCTCGCCCGCATCGGCCCCGGCGTGTTATGGGTGGCGGTTATTTTAGCCAACCTACTCGCCCTACCCAGATTATTCGCCAGCGATTGGCAAGATGGTAGCCTTGAACAGCTGCTCTTGACTGCGGCACCTACCAGCGTCATGGTGGCAGGAAAAATTATTGCCCACTGGCTCACCACCGGCATTCCGCTCACCCTCATTGCGCCGCTACTGGGTATTCAGTACGGCTTAGAAAGCGACACCCTCCTGATGCTGATGGCCAGCCTACTGCTTGGCACGCCCACACTGAGCGCATTAGGCAGCATCGGTGCAGCGCTCACTCTTGGTGTACGTCAGGGCGAAATGCTGCTAGCGCTACTCATCTTGCCACTCTATGCTCCCGTGCTTATTTTTGGCAGCGGCGCAGTGGCCGCAGTGGCTGGCGGTTTATCTGGCATGGCTGAATTATCCTTACTAGCAGCCATTCTTTGCGGAGCGCTGTTTTTAGCACCGTGGCTGGCGGCAATAGCAGTGCGATTGGCGGTTGAATAGCTTTTGCTTAAGGGCGGAAAAGAAAAACAAGCAGATTGCGTACAACGCTCTTTATGTGGATCGGACACATGGCTGCCCACACAAGAAATATTCAGGAAAACAATGAAACTAAGCCATAACGGCCCACGCTGGCTGAATTTATTTTCTTTCGCCTCCCCCATGCAGTTTTACCCGTTGGCAGGAAGACTGATCCCGCTATTCATGACTACAGCCCTGCTATTCTGTGCCGTGGGTCTGTGGCTGGGCCTTGCCATTGCGCCGGGTGACGCACAGCAGGGTGAAGGCTATCGGATTATTTTTCTGCATGTACCCACCAGCTGGATGGCGATGTTTATTTACATCGTCATGGCATTTTGGTCGGTCATGCATCTGGCTCTGCGTACCCGCTTATCCGCCATGATGGCGCAAGCCTTGGCTCCGACGGGTGCTTTGATGGCATTTTTATCGCTACTCACAGGCGCACTGTGGGGCAAGCCGATGTGGGGCACTTGGTGGGTGTGGGATGCACGGCTCACCTCGATGCTCTTGTTATTTTTTCTGTATTTAGGCTTTATCGCCCTCACCCGTAGCATTGATGAGCCGGATCGCGCCGACAAGGCTGGATCAGTGCTGGCCATCGTCGGCGTATTTAATGTGCCGGTGATTTATTTCTCAGTGAAATGGTGGAACACCCTGCACCAAGGCGCGTCGATCTCGATGGAGAACGGCAGCAGCATGGCCAGCACCATGCTGATTGCCATGCTGGTAATGTCGCTGGCGGCATGGATGTACAGCATCGCAGCATGCCTATCCCGAGTTCGCACACTCATTTTGCAACGTGAAGGCCACACCCGCTGGGTAAAAGAGCGCATCGCACAGGGAGAAAAATAATGTTCTCAAGCATCTACTGGGCCAGCTTCAGCGACTTTATCCATATGGGTGGCTATGGGCTTTATGTATGGGGCTCTTTCATCGCCTGTGTTTTAGGGCTAGGCATAGAGTGGCTATTGATCAAGCAACAACGCAAGCAAGTAATTCAGCACTTACGGCGAATGGCTTTGGCGGAGGAGATGGAGGATGAGGGATATGAGCATTCATCGCTATTGTAGGGCGGGTTAAAACCCGCGAGCGGTGCTAAAAAATACGCGGGTTGTTTTTTAGTAGCAAACAACGGAAAGAACATAATAACCACACGCTCGGCACGGGGCTTTTTAAAGTCCCCTTGAAGCACGCCGAAGCGAGGAATAAGCGGATCGGGGTTTCGGAAAAGGGGTAGCGAGG
>Ga0247722_10000148_pt1 | contig 43285 bp, 40 predicted proteins | sample MSEWelMarce3H_FC_FD_189094 | JGI IMG/M metagenome (GOLD analysis project Ga0247722, IMG submission 189094) | Subsurface sediment microbial communities from gas well in West Virginia, United States - MSEEL Well Study Marcellus 3H_FC | ecosystem: Environmental > Terrestrial > Deep subsurface >... | reverse complement strand
AAAGCAGTGTTAAAGCAAGTGAAAAAGGAAATGGATACGTATAAAAAGTCGTCGATCGATCCGCGAACGTTTGTCGTTTTAGATGACTGCTTATATGATAACAAATGGACGAAGGATGTGATGATGCGTCTCCTCTTCATGAACGGACGTCACTGGAAGATCATGTTAGTCATCACAATGCAATATCCATTGGGTATCCCTCCAAATCTCCGCACCAATATCGACTACGTTTTTATTCTCCGCGAGCCATATATTGCGAATCGTAAGCGAATCTATGACAACTATGCAGGTATGTTCCCCACTTTTGAGAGCTTTTGTCAGGTCATGGACCAATGCACCGAGAATTATGAGTGTCTCGTCATCAATAATAACGCGAAATCCAACAAATTACAAGACCAAATCTTCTGGTATAAGGCACAACAGCACGGGCCATTCAAGCTGGGCAGTAAGGAATTCTGGGAAATATCGAAAAATCTCGGTTCTGACGACGAAGGAGAGCAGTCGTATGACCCAAATGCAGCGAAAAATAGCAAGGGACCGAAGATTAACGTCAAGAAGAGCAAGTGGTGATGGAAAGTTGCTCTCGGTATTTGATGATAATCTTGCTTTAGGCTATCCTAAATCAAGATTCTAATATTAGAATTTTATAATCAAGTTGATTTACATTTGGGTGTAGTAAGATGGTGAAATTAGCATTTCACTCCATTTTCTTGCTTTTAATTTATGAAAGTGACAGTCGCTTTCATAAATATTGCTTTTCATTATAAAAGCGACTGGCATTATATCAGTTGCTTTTATAAATCCGCTTTTCGATTATAAAAGCATCATTAACCGCCGATTTATCCCATTCAACACATTAGACAAATCAAACCCAGGCTCATTCGGATTGTATCGTATCATTGCGTAACCTTGATTCTTGATGAATTCTTCTCTCGCCAACTCCTCCGCAACAGACCTGTCACGATGCCCGTATTCGTCACACTCTACCACAATTAAATCGTCGGTGAAGCACAAATCCGAGAAATACGGTCCAATCTGAAACTGACGCGACATAGCACGTAATCCCCGATACGTGTTTTCAATAAACCCTATAGTCTGCCCCTCGATGCACATCGGAAATCTGACAACATGTATTTGCTCTGACGCTGTAACAAGGTATTTGGTTCTGAAATTAAATGAGTTCTTGAAGAGTTCATATGCTTCTTCCGTAAGCATATAAACAATTCGGTTATGTCCGCCGTTTTGTTTTTTCGTTTGATTGACTACTTTCAGTTGTGACTTTGTATAATGGATATTCTCTCGGTAGTTCCTTTCCAAGTGTCTTATTAGATTGTATTTTGAATTCTGAAAACAAGACAACGACTCGTCCAAATCGTATGTGAATTCCGGCATGATGTAAAGACTTATCGTACATTTATTCATGTTCAGTTCAATTCAATTTTATATTGCTTTATTTTCTACTACACTAATTAAAGTTATCGTATTCGTTTTTCTTGCCCATATAAATATTTTGTATTGTATTTTCACTTGTAATTTTAATAATATTTTGAGTTAATTCATTAAACCAATCATATGTATCATTCCACACATCTTCTTGAATAATTCTTATTATAGAATATCCATTTTCATTCGCACATTTTTCTTTGTATTGGTCATTTTTAAATTGTTCTTCTGGTGTTTTCCAATTCATAACTTGCACAAAATGTTGGTTTCCATCTAATTCAATAATAACCTTTTGTTCTTCCAATACGAAATCAAATGGAAGAATTCGACTGGTAATTTGACTTTTACACCAATCCGCACGAAACTGTGAAATAATATTTGGATAGGATTGTAATAGTTGTTCATATATTTTTTTTTCGGTTTTATTTACACAAACTGGACACCAAGAATTTACTCCAGTAATATTATTTAAATTAGAATTAAATTGATGACCACAATCACTATCAAACCAATATTTATTATTCGAACCCTTTAATACATGTCTTGGTTTTACAATACCATTTTTGTCGCTCCAATATTTTGACTTTTCATGTGAAGCAAATGATTTTTTCATACAACTTTGACAATCTTCATTTTCACATAATTTTTGAGTCGGATTAGCACAATAAGGACACCAAGTTGGTTTTAGTGAAGTAATATGACTTACAACACTTTCAAATTGATGACCACAATTACAATCAAACCAATATTTATTACCAGAAGATTTAAAGACTTGTCTTGGTTTTACATCACCATTTTTTTCACTCCAATACGGTGACCTTTTATGTGACGCAAATGATTTTTCAAAGCAAGTTTTACAATCTTCATTTTCACATAATTGGTTATTACCACAATAAGGACACCAAGTTGGATTTAGTGAAGTAATACTCTTTACAAGACTTTCAAATTGATGACCACAATCACACTTAAACAAATATTTTGTGTGTGATGATTTAAAAACGTGTATTGGTTTTACATCACCATTTTTCTCACTCCAATATTTTGACTTTTCATGTGAAGCAAATGATTTGTCAAAACAGGTTTGACAATCTTTATTTTCACATAATTTTTGAGATGGATTAGCACAATAAGGACACCAAGAATTTAGTGCTGTGATATTTTTTAAAATACTTTCAAATTGATGACCACAATCACAATTAAACCAATATTTATTATTCGAACCCTTAAAAACCTGTCTTGGTTTTACATCATCATTTTTGTCGCTCCAATATTTTGATTTTTCATGTGAACTAAATGATTTTTCAAAACAGGTTTGACAATCTTTTTTTTTACATATTTTTTGAGGTGGATTAGCACAATAAGGACACCAAGATTTTATTCCAGTAATACTGTGTAAGCCACTTTCAAACTGATGACCACAAGTATCACAATCAAACCAATATTTATTACCAGAAGATTTAAACACTTGTCTTGGTTTTACATCGCAATTTTTCTCACTCCAAAACTCTGATTTGTCATGTGAAGCAAATGATTTTTCAAAGCAGGTTTGACAATCTTCTTTTTCGCATAGTTGTTTATTTCCACTGCCACAATAAGGGCACCAACTATTTCCAGTAACACTGTTCAAAGAACTTTCAAATTGATGACCACAATCACAATTAAACCAATATTTATTATGTGTTCCCTTAAAAACTTGTCTTGGTTTTACATCGCCATTTTTCTCACTCCAATATTTTAATTTTTCATGTGAAGCAAATGATTTTTCAAAACAACTTGGACAACCTTCTTTTTCGCATAATTTTTTATTTGCACAATACGGACACCAACAAGGTTTTAGTGCGGTAATATTGGATAAAGCACATTCAAATTGATGACCACATTCACAATTAAACCAATATTTTTTGTGTGAAGATTTAAAAACCTGTCTTGGTTTTACATCTCCATTTTTAACGCTCCAATATTTTGATTTTTCATGTGAACTAAATGATTTTTCAAAACAGGTTTGACAATCGTCATTTTCACATAAATGTTTTGGACCACACATTTTGCTTTATCATATAAATTTTATAACAAAATTTTGAATCAATTTAATTACATATTAATCAATTTAATTATATATTAACCTCTACAGAATTATGCAGAATCCGAAGGCTTTTCCACCGCAAAAATGAGCCGCAGTGTGAAAGACAAAACGGTAATTCAGGATTATTATTATTGTTTGGCGTGATATAAATCTAATCTATATCACACCACATGAGAATACATTTGCTTAAAATTTTACTTTCGGATATGGCGGCGGCGTCTAGTCCGCCCTCCAAGAATAGCGCATCCGACTCTTGGTCTATTTGAACCGTTACGTTGGTTATAAATATCATTAAATGACACGAACTCGCCTATTTTTGTCGCAGTAATCCCGCGCGCAACTGCTGTTTTTTTCTTGCGCGTCATAGCATCACCAAGTGTGATATGTATTTTGGCAGAACCTTCGGGAGTTGCGGTATAAAGCAAAATAAGTCGCGCGATTTCGTCATAAGATTTGATAACACGACGACAAGATATATTTGCTGATTTCATATTCGCTTTGAATACATCGTAATCGAAATCAAGAGTATGGATATGATGAATCGGGTGTTTCTTATCTTTATCTGGAATCACATCAACCCCCCATATTTCTTCATATGCCCATATCATCTGTGGTTGGTCCCAATCAGGGTAATTATTTGAAGTGATTGCGTTATCGATAAGGGACGCGAATACAAGACAAAAATGGAGATTTCGATGAACGTTCATACGCGATTCATTATCCGTATCGGTTTCAGAATCCGACACACGGCGTTGTTTCGTCATTTCGACCAAGAATGGTAAAGGCGACGTCTGACGCATTATTTTAATAAATCTGTCATAATATGGTTCTAATACAGCCTTGCTTGTTATTTTCGATAGAAATGTGCCCTGTGACGTTTTCGTGTGAAATGCCGACTGTCGCGAACGTTTATATTTCCAGATTTCATCCAGTATCATATCTTTGTCTGAGATATCGGCCACGCGTCCGAAATCGATTGCCCGAACATTATCCTTATTTTCCGTATCAATAAACCAATTTCCTTCATGTGCATCTACCAATTGTTTTTTCTCTTTACGCATACACAATAATTGAATTGCGGCGGCTCCTCGTGCAGCAGCTACTTGAAGTCGTTGGTTTTCAACGCTGGATATAACCTTATATGTATTTTCTCCCGTACCACCCGCAGCCCGGGTATCATCGCCAACCATTTCCATGCACATCATGACAACCGATGTTTTGTGTTTAGGTATCTGAGACAAGAAATATTCAAATACACGAATCACTTTGGCGCGTTTCGCCGTATCTGTTTTTTGCCGAATTGCTGCTATCATACATCGAATATTATCTTCATCTAATTCGATTAAATCGCCGATGAGTGATGGTACCATCTTTTCACCCAGATGAAATGTCTGATATAGATCATTATGGTTTTTCTGTTCTACGGTTATTTCATCTGATTCTAAACTAGATTTTCCGATCTCATTATCATCATCATCGGTATCATAGTCGGGGTCGGTCGGAATTACCAGTTCTAGATCGTCTAAATCCTCGTCATCGGGGTCATTCCGTTTCATAACTACTTTTATCACAATAGATGATACGGCAACTCCACCACTTCCTGCTCTTTGTTTTTTTTTACCATTTACAGAAATATTATCACTTCGGATAAAAATCTCACCGTCGGCATCAACGATACCATTATCGCGATGAAGGGTGAAAATAAACCCGGCCATAGAACTAAATGTAAGTGGATGAATTACTGTATCAGCACGCATCATCGCCTCGATTAGACATTTATTTATCGTTTTTTGGCTTTGTTTGCTCAAACAATAATATACACCTCCTCCTTTCATAATATTAAGCGTGGTCCCTTATATTATGAAATTATTTAATATTGCGAATGACCCGGTGATTCATGCTTTGTCGCCGCCCGCACCAGTTTCAGTCTCCGACTTAAGCTCGGACAACCGCGACAATCCGTGGTCGCTATTCTTATCCATGACGACATCGTCGCCCTCGAACAGCTCCTTACGCATCTCATCCACGGTCATCGAGATAGAAGATGACTCGTCGGAGTGATTCCAAATACCGCCACCAACGCCGGCATCTGCACTCGTGTCGGCGTCACGCGGCTTCGCATCGACCAACGTCTCGCCATCTGTCGCCAACATCTGCGTCAGCTTATTGCCACTCTCCTTAGCCAACTTCATATTCTCCTGAATTGCCTTTGTCTTCGTATCCTTGACACGCCTATCAAACTCGGTCTTAGCCTGCTCCTCGTTCTTCTTCTTCTCCGACATCAACTGGTTCAAGGTCTCCTCCATATACTCAACGCGACCGGTCTTATACGCATCAGGATGATATGGAACCCACATTCCGACAGGTCCGACGAAAACATCGTGATTGGGATCCACCTCGCGCAACATCTGGCAACGCAACTCCGCCTCCTTCTGTGAGCCGAAAACACCGCGAACCTTCAATCCACGCACTGACGTCTGGAAGTTATGCTTCTCGTTGAACTCGGCCTCCAAGTCGTCCTCGTGCTTATCTAGGAACGTCTTATACTCATCATAGATATTCGTCTTTTGAAGTGTCTCCTTCTCTTCTTTAGCAAACTCCTGAAAATCGGCCGATATTTTGTCGAAATTAACGTGGTACTTATATGAAACAAAATTAAGGAACTGCACGAACTTCTCCATAGACTTTTGATAGTCCCAGTAATGCAGAAACTTCTCGAAGAAAAAATGGTCCTTCTGCTTCAAAATGGACTCTGGAGAAACAAAGGATAGACATGCAAACTTCTGTCCAGCAATTGGCTTGTCTTCCTCTAACAAGTCAATATATTTAGGATTTACATAACCGGTTTGGGTATGCTTCAATTCAACACCAGATGGGGCTTGATACGACATAATGAAATAACTAGAATTATAATATACTATGACATAGTTGTTTAAGTGTTTTAACGCATTTTTATGGTTGTTAGTTATTATTTGATCTATTTTACAGATATACAACCAACACGCTAATATTAATTTCTTATTATTATTTATAATAAATCATTCAAATGTCCGGTGTTTTTGATTTAGGCGAACTCGTCAAGAGAACCATTAAGTATTTGGTGGAAGGTGTTATGGTTGCAATCGCGGCTTACGCCATCCCTAAACGCAGCCTTTCCTTCGATGAGGTTGCTTTGATTGCCCTTACCGCTGCGGCTACCTTTAGTATTTTGGATACCTATGTTCCCAGTCTCGCTGTTAGCGCCAGGACCGGTGCTGGCTTCGGTATCGGTGCTAACCTCGTCGGTTTCCCCACCCCCCTCCGCGTGTAAATACGTGATGACATGACCCGCTCGCTGCTATAATATATGCTACAACTAGTATATATTACAGAAATGGTTGTATTACCTCAATTAAATGAATTTCGTTCTTGGGTCGGGTTGCCTCCACACAAAAAAGAAAGCGGTGCAGTGACCGAACTACGAGAACGATTCGGGTCATATCATTATCATATTGTAGAACGTGACCCAGACCGCTTTCGACTTTTTATCGCATTTCTTATTACGTATATTATCATTCTTCTCGTACAACCTACACGGTATTACTGGTGGTATCCGTCGTTGAATCTCACAATACCTGGGGTTGGTAAAGCGTTTCCAGATAGTCGCACCGAAATCCAAATTGTCGTATCAGAATATATTATGAAGCGAATGCCGAGCGACATTTCATTTTTCCGATTGACAGATATGAATCCTGCAGCCGCATTTACGACGGTGATTAAACCCGAAGAAATGTCGGTCGAAGAAATGGACCGGATTATGACGAGTTCACGTGTCATGTTTATTACAAAAATGTTAAAATGGAAATATAATCGTGGTCGTCCTGCACAAATCGCGCCAGAAATCATCAACGAGGCAAACGGAACGTTATTACATTCCGACTCGGCGGCGACGCCGTCATATCCTTCCGGGCATGCTGTTCAGACTTATTATTTAGCAAAAATACTTGCACGTAAATTCCCGGCGAAGACACAGGCGTTAATGGAGGTCGCAACAAAGTGTGCGAATATCCGGATTATGGCCGGACATCATTATCCAAGCGACCGTGATTTCGGATGGTGGGTGGTTGATAGGTATTTAACGGATGACTAATGGAATGAAATGGAATGGAATGTCAGTATTATTACTATTTTCGTTGTGATGGCGGCGGCCTCTTTTTTACCAAGTCGGTCATCATTTTTTCATAATCTACCATTTGTTTTTCGATATCACTATATCCAGGACGCTGTGTTATGCAAATCGGAGTTATAAGATACCAGCGGTCCGTGCGTTGAAGGCGTTTCCAATACATGTCGCAAGCAAACTCAGGTTTATTTTCGGGATTTGCTTCCAGATGTGAAACACCATCTTCGAAATTACGCAACAAAGTGTCATAATAGCGACTACATACAAGATAACATGTCGCGACTTGACAATTAGCGACACGAAAACAATCTGGTGCTTGTATTTTGAAGGGCGGGAAATTATTCCCAGAAAATAAAACGACATCCCATTCATCGCGAAACCGCGAGAGAAATGAATTCACTTGATGAACCAATATTTCTGGATGAATAAGATATGCATCATCTTCAAATATAAGAACATGGTCCCAATTATTATTCTTTGCAATACGAATACATTCGATATGACTTTTGGAACAACCTATAGCGCCATCTTCATGTCGGACCGCAGAAAATCGTGAAACTGGATAAAACGAAAAATCGCCGGGATATCGCGTATGAAGCTCTTCGATTTGGGTTTCAAACAATACACGACGGTCGGTGCGTGAATCCAAATTGATGTAAATTGCATTTTTAATATCGGAAAAACGCCGGAGCATAATGGAATGGAATCGAATAATACATATATAACATGATTTATTTATTTCACTTTCATAACTAATAATTCATAACTAATTATTCATCATAATACTTAAAAGTAATACAATATATACATTTATAATAATTCATTATGATTACAATTAATATTATGGGAGGGTTAGGTAACCAATTGTTTCAGATATTCACAGCAATAGCGGCGGCAATTCGAAATAATGACACGTTCTTTTTTTTAAAATATGACAACTTAGGCGGAAATCCCGGACACGAACGACATACCTATTGGGAGACGTTATTCAAAGGATTATGTAATTATTTAAAACCATTAAATGATAAGTCATTACAAGAATTCGAAACATTACCTTCATGGAATGAAAGAGGGTTCACATACAGTCCTGTCCCAAATGATACAAATAAAACAACTCTTCGTTTGACCGGATATTTTCAAAACGAGAAATATTTCAAAGATAAATACTCTGAAATATGCGAAATGATGCAACTTACTCGACAAAAAGCCGAGTTAAAAGAGGCATACAAAAATGAGCAATGGAGTGTTGATTTCATAGGAAATATTACAAAAAAGCGTATTTTAGTCAGTACGCATTTTCGAATTGGAGACTACACCGCAACCGTAAATGTACATCCAGTTATGACAACCGAATATTATTATAGAGCAATTTCCCATATACTTAAGAATACGAATAGTGGATTATCACCGTCTGAAATAAACGCATACTCATTCCTCGTTTTTTATGACCCATGCGATAAGTCTAAGGTTGAACAAACTGTAGATGAGTTGAAAGCCCGTTTTAAAACGTGCCAACAAGACATCGAATTTCACTTTGTAAAAGATACAATTCCTGATTGGCAGCAAATATTACTTATGAGTATGTGTGACCATAATATTATAGCAAATAGTACATTTAGTTGGTGGGGGGCGTATTTTAACGACAATCATAATAAAATGGTTTGTTATCCGAGTATTTGGTTTGGTTCTAGTTTATGTTATCATGATACAAGCGATTTATGTTTGAAATCGTGGCATAATATTTTGGCATGATTGTTATAGGATGTATTCAATTTTGATATAAAATCAAAAGATTATTTTCAGTTATAATATGCTAACAATCACCATAATGGGTGGTTTGGGAAATCAACTATTCCAGATATTCACTACTATCGCCGCCGCGATTCGAAATAATGACACATTCTTTTTTATGCAATATCAGGAATTACCGGGAAATCCTGGACATCCAAGATATACGCACTGGGGCACATTATTTAGCGGATTGCGTCAATATCTTACACCATCCAACCAAGTTACGGATAAACTGTTCCAATTGTTGCCTAGATGGGATGAAATCGGGTTTCAATATACTCCTGTTCCAACTGATTCGTCGAAATATACGAAACCGCTTCGACTTCACGGTTATTTTCAAAGTGAGAAATATTTCGCAGATAAATACGAGCGTATTTGCGAAATGATGCAGCTTTCACAGCAACAAACCGGGATAAAGCAAATGTACGGTGATGAGTCGTGGAGCAAAGATTACGCTGGATTATCGCAAAAGTCGCGAACATTGGTAAGTATGCACTTTCGTATTGGAGACTCAGTATTGAATTTACATATCCATCCGGTTATGTCGGTAGAGTATTATTATCGTGCGATGTGCAAGATTATCGAGTCGTCGTCATCGGACGCCTCGGCATTTACCTTCCTAGTGTTTTACGAGCCATGTGATAAATACATAGTATTGAAACACGTTGCGGAGTTAAAGCATCGAATCGCAACAGACACAACTGGACCGGCATACGGTCGCGATATCGAGTTTCATTTCGTCCGTGATACAATTGCGGATTGGCAGCAGATGCTTTTAATGAGTGTATGTGACCATAATATCATCGCGAATAGTACGTTCAGTTGGTGGGGTGCGTATTTCAACGCGAACCCGAAAAAGGTCGTTTGCTATCCGAGTATTTGGTTCGGACCGGGTGTTTCACACGATACACGAGATGTATGCCCGGAGTCGTGGACGAAGATGGAAGCGACAACAATTACATCGTTCTGAAACGATATATTACATTACGGCGTAGCAATAAACACCCAATCGAATTCAAGACATATCTGTTTCCATATCTGGTCTTGTTCTATCCGCTTCTCGCGGTCTTTCAACATCGGAAAGAACGGCAGGAACTCGTGCCGACCAAGCAGCTCGCACAACTTATACACCGTATAATAATAATTCAGGAAATTCACTCGGTCGTCTGGACAGTACTTTGCATACGGCCCCTGAATTTCCATAAACAAATTACACAACCTCTCTTCCAAATCCGGTGTCATGACCGGCGGTTTAATCCCCAACTTATCTTTAATAAATGGAATGTGCTCATAATATTTATTAAACCCCAGCTTTTTCATGATTTCTTTCGCTTTCTTATCAGAGAATTGAGAGATTTCAATCCGCTCTTTTTTTATTTGCTGTTTGATGCTTTCGAGGACATTTTCGGGGATAGAAGTCGTCTCCTTCGCTTGAAACTGCGCAAGGATCTCGCGAAAATGATTGATGCGTTTATACGCATAAAAACACGCCTCTTTAGGCGGTTCCTTGTAAGAAGGTTTCTCATTATCAATCAGAAACACTACCTGCTTCGAGCACAGGTTACATACCATAATACCTTCACTTTCGATCGGGATCATCTCGCCTTGATGGCAGAATTGACATATATCTGTGGAGTAGACATATTTAGAAACATCCATGTAATTTTGGTCGATACTTGCCAGATATTTTTCAACATTATTGTGTTGGTTTTTGAATAGTTCTTCTGTTTTTTTGGCTTCTGGAAGATTGAAGAATGCATTTAGAGATTTTGTTTTCATGGACCCGCCATTTGTGATTGTCTTCTTAGTTTCGAAATACTCGAAAATGTACTCGCTATTATGAAGATAATAATTTTTGTAATCTTGTTGATGCTTTTTAATCGTGGCGGTTATTTCTTTAATGCGGTCTCGGATTTCAAGACATTCTTCAAGAGCGGATTTATATTTAGCAGTTTCGCCGGCGTTGTTGTTTCCTGCGTTGTGGTCACCTCCAACATCCGGATTATTATTGAGTGGTAGTCCGCCCTTAAGAAGGCGTAATCTTTCCTTTAGGGATATTCTCTCATTCTCGAGAACTGGGATAATTGTATCTTGTATATATTGAAACTCAGTCTGTAATTCTTTATGCTTACTATCAAGCGTAGTTATACTTCGCTCGTCCAGCATAATCTTTTTAGGCGGTTTGTACTTAAATAATGACATAGTACCACTACTCTGCCACCGCTGTATTGGAATTCGTATATAAGAAGTTTAGCAGTTTTTATTTAATTAGTATTTCGCGGAATATGTCAAATTCCGCGATTTTTTTTCTTTTTCAATAGTATAACAAGCAATTTCATACAATGGGTGGAGGACTTATGCAACTTGTCGCCTATGGCGCCCAAGACGTTTACCTGACTGGTAACCCCCAGATTACTTTCTGGAAGGTTTCCTACAAGCGTCACACTAACTTCGCTATGGAGTCTATCGAGCAGACTTTTAACGGCCAGGCTGACTTCGGTCGCCGCGTGACCTGCACCATCTCCCGTAACGGTGATTTGGCTTACCGCACCTACCTTCAGGTGACTCTTCCCGAGATCAGCCAGTCTCTGAAGAACTCTTCCGGCGCCAACGGTGTTTTTGCCCGTTGGCTCGATTTCCCCGGTGAGCAGCTCATCTCTCAGGTTGAGGTTGAGATCGGTGGCCAGCGCATCGACCGCCAGTACGGCGACTGGATGCACATCTGGAACCAGCTTACCATGTCTACCGAGCAGCAGCGCGGTTACTTCAAGATGATCGGCAACACCACCCAGTTGACCTTCATCACCGACCCCTCCTTCAACGACATCGATGGTCCTTGCGACGCCAACGCTCCTCGCCAGGTTTGCGCTCCCCGTAACGCTCTCCCCGAGACCACCCTGTACGTCCCCCTTCAGTTCTGGTTCTGCCGCAACCCCGGTCTGGCCCTTCCCCTCATCGCTCTTCAGTACCACGAGGTCAAGATCAACCTTGACATCCGTCCCATCGAGGAGTGCTTGTGGGCCATGTCCAGCCTGAACAGCACCACCGGCTCTGCCGTTAAGGTGACCTCCGCCTACAACCAGTCCCTCGTCGCCGCTTCCCTCTACGTCGACTACGTCTTCCTCGACACCGATGAGCGCAGGCGTATGGCCCAGAACCCCCACGAGTACCTCATCGAGCAGCTTCAGTTCACCGGTGATGAGTCCGTTGGTTCCTCCTCCAACAAGATCAAGCTCAACTTTAACCACCCCGTTAAGGAGCTTATCTGGGTTGTCCAGCCCGACAAGAACGTCGACTACTGCTCTTCTCTTGAGTCTGGCTCCGTTCTTAACCGCCTCCTCGGCGCTCAGCCCTTCAACTACACCGACGCTGTTGATGCCCTCCCCAACGCCATCATGGCTTTCGGCTCTCACGACTCCGTCGCCAACACCACCGGCTCTTACATCAACGCCTCCGGCCTCTTCACCGACGCCGGCGCTCCCGATGTTACTCTTCCAGGAACTTCTTGGTGGCACGGAACCGACGCTGCTCTTCAGTACAATCTTCCTAACTTTGGTGGTGCATCTGCCGCCTCTGGTGTCTCTGATGCTGGCACTTTCGTCCTCACCGAGACTTCTCTTGACATGCACTGCTGGGGTGAGAACCCAGTCGTGACTGCTAAGCTCCAGCTTAACGGCCAGGACCGCTTCTCCGAGCGCGAGGGTACCTACTTCGACCTCGTTCAGCCTTACCAGCACCACACTCGCGCCCCCGACGCCGGAATCAACCTGTATTCCTTCGCTCTGAGGCCCGAGGAGCACCAGCCTTCCGGCTCTTGCAACTTCTCTCGTATTGATAACGCTACCCTGCAGCTTGTTCTCTCCAACGCCACCGTTGAGGGCACCAACACTGCCAAGGTTCGCGTGTATGCCGTGAATTACAACGTTCTGCGTGTGATGAGTGGTATGGGAGGCCTTAACGCTACAGTTATAGTAATGATGATGATCATACTATCAGCTGTGAACCAGGGCCTAAAAGCAGCATGCCGTAGTAATGTGAGTTCTTACTGCGGAAAACCATTTATGTCCTCACCATCAACCCTGTTGATGTTATGACTAGCTGCTAGTGTTTCCGACTTGTTGTCGTCGGAAATGCGACATTTCTTGTTGTTCGGGAAACCCCTTAGAGCCTTTTCTACCAAGCTCATCTCCGAAAGGAATGAGTGGCCAAGAGTAATGAACTTGGGTACGGTAATAATGAAAAGGATTGGGCAATCCGCATGCTCACTACCTAAAGACGATATGCTAGTCTATGGTAGGGCGTCAGAGACTGAACGGAAATGGGTTATTGATGATGGTTTAAGCAACCGGAGATAGCTTAAGATACAGTCCTCCCCCTAGGGAAACTTAGGGGAGTAAGAGTGCTTACAGCAATTAAATTGTTTGTATGCGTTACACCATATTTTGAATTCTAATTTTATGTTTATCGTATGATAAGCATAAAACCGTATGTTATAAATAAAATAGTAGTTCATCTAATAAAATTGAAACTTAATATGTATTGTTGTATTCATTATAACATTTCTACACCCCGCCATGCTCCACTTCCAAGAACAACACGACTATATCACCCAGAAATACGCCGCCGCCATCACCTTCAAACCAGGCCACACGAAATCTCTCGGACGCACCGCCAACCAAATGAAAAATCCGCTCTGGGAAATCGCAAACCCCCAGACTGGCGAAATCACGGCGGTAATCATGTATTGCGAACCAAACGAATACTGCGAATTATGCCCCACGAGCTACCAAAAAATACTGGACTACGAGGCAACGCATAACAACGGTGAGAAAACCACCTGGTATAAAACCACGAACGGGTATATTTCGTGCCACAATAACGTGTGTATCCATCAAGTCATTATGGACACGTGGGGAAATGGAAAAGGCACGAGCATCCTAAGCGTCGACCACCTTGACCGAAACCCTCTGAACAACCGATACGACAATTTACGCGTCGCTACGATGCAAGAACAACAAAAAAACAGCAAAGGCACGGCCGATGACGGAACCAAGCGCGAGAGAAAACATAGTGCGCGCGCACTTCCAGAAGGTATAACACAAGATATGATGAAGAAATATGTCGTGTATTATTTTGAATGGTTAGATAAAGAACACACACGGTCGAGAGAATTCTTCAAGGTTGAAAAGCATCCCAAACTTGAAAAACCGTGGATGACGAGCAAATCCGAAAAAGTATCGCTTCTACAAAAATTGGAAGCCGCAAATAAGGTCGTCAGCGATTTGGAAAAGGGCATCTTCCCCGAAGATACCGCGCCAGCGGCGGTGTTGCCGAAGTATTTCTCGCTCGTCGTTGTGCGCGAAAAACCGCACTTGGTATATGAGCGAAGACGCGAAAGCGGAGCCCGTGAAATAATGCGTATGGTCTTGCCTGCAAATTATGTATTAGATGATGAAATCGCGAAGTTGAAAGAGAAAGTAGAGGCAAAATACGGAGTGACGGCGATGGATTGAACCACCCGCCTACACCCCCTTCACCATCCCCATCCCAACCATCCGCCACAGAATCACCGAAATGACACTTCCGACGATGAAACCGTTGCCCGCCGCCTCCAACGTCTTTCCGAATAAGAAATAGGCAATCGCGGGAAATAAGATGTAGGTCAGCACGGCGTAAAACGCCATAACGCCGGTGTATTTTGTAATGTTAAAGTTCATGTTCATTTTGTGGTTATGTAATAATGTAATAATATATTTTTTATTATAGTCTTCCGTTCGATTTTATACGACGCGTCCCGTTGCTCTTCCGCCGACCGTATTTACAATGCTGCTTCTGAGAGAATCCGCGCGGATGGCGGCAGTTGATACTGCGCTTGTATTTCAGCGACCACCGATGCGATGATGATGATGACGGCATGCTATATAATAAATGCATACAATATTATTCATAATTCTCTCAACAGCCCCTCAATACTATCCAGATCCGTCAAAAATCTCGGATACCGTGTATTAAATTCGCGCATCCTGGAGAAACACCCAGGGTATGACTGGTCAAGAAGTTCCATCGTAACATCCTCCCATCTCTCGACAACCAAGCATGGAAACGCGGCATACAGCCGGTCAAATACCGTATGCGTCCGAACCACAATTGGAATGCATCCTAGGTAAATACATTCATAGAACCGGTGCGTATCCATCCCGCACCCGCGCGGACACAAAGCGTACCGACTTTCTAACGTTTTATTGTATATAACTGACTCGGGTATCTTTTCATAAAAATACTCCGGGTTATCGCGTTTCTCTCGTTCTTCACATCTTTCAGGTGATGGGTCATCGTTCAGGTTATATACGAAAGACGACGCCGCGAACAAGTCATAGCACTCCTGTCGCGAAGGGTGTGTCCATACACTAAAACAAAGCAAACATTTAATCGGGCGTACATTTGCGCCCAACGCCGTGCGAAGCGATACCCCTCTTTCAAGGAGGTGTTTTTGGTCGAACCGGCGATGCATCGCGACGATAGACCCGCAATCGCGGATCCCGATCGGCATAATATGAATATTTGGATGATTATAGATATTATTCTGGATGAAAATGAGGTTACTCACCGGAAGCAATCTCTCGACAAACTCCCACTCCACTACAGGTTCTTCCATAATATAAAACACAACTTTGACGTTACGAGCGCGCAGAATGGATGTAAGTATATGAATGGGTACGTTGGTTTCTCTCGTCGATATAAATATGGAATCTCCATCACGCAACTGTGCTGCATATTCTGCGTAATCATGAATCCCCACATTAATCCGGTTGGTATAACATAATGTGCTATGAAGCGCGAAACCAATTTGGGACAATTTAAATATAAGTTGCCCCGACAATTCGTGTTTTTTTTGGTGGATTGCGTTCATCTCGTAGGGTCTTGATATTTAGAGCGTTTCATTTTTATATGTTTTATACCGTGGATATACAAAATGGCTGATACTACCGCCAATACCGTTACCGCCGGTGATATCGTCGAAGCCGATGCAGCTGTGAGAAACGATAAGCGCGAGAGAAAGCATACCGCGCAATCCTTGCCACCGGGCATTACACACAATATGATGAAGAAATACGTCGTGTATTATCGCGAAATAATGTATCTAAAGAACGGGAAAACGCAGCCGAGAGAATATTTCAAGGTAGAGTCACACCCCCGTCTCAATAAGCCGTGGGTCAGTTCTAAATCGGTTAAAATATCCTTAATTGAAAAGTTGAATGACGCGAATCAGGTTGTCGCTGATTTAGAAGAGTTAGATTCGAAAGATGACGCTGCAGCCGCAGAAGACATAACAACACTCGTCGAGAGAACATGCAAACAACTGCCAAAATATATGATGTTGCGTATTGTTAAAGATACACCAGAATCAACGACACTATCGTTGATTTATGATAGAAAGGATAATAGTAATGGATTTCGATGGACATGTAGCTATACGTTTTCAGTTGATTCTACAGATATATCCATAAGTAATGGGATTGAAGGGACAATTTCTCTCGGAATTCATAAATTACGAGAGAAACTACAGGAGAAATACGCCGTAGATTTATTGAGTGTATAATACAACATTATTTTTACAACCAATCGCCGGAAAATCCGTCAATAACCGCCTCACCGCCGCTAACAACTGTCTCGGCACCATCCTTGATTGCGCCGAAAACGTTATGGTGGGTGATATCGTTGTAGGTATCGATACCGTGGGAAATTGCAGAAGCGCCATTACCAACGACAGAATTACCTGCGAGGTGTGAGACAACGCCGAGACCGGCCTGGACCTCGTGTTCGGTGATATGAATGTGGAATGTCATCGTTATACAGTATATATAGATAATTATTTATGTTATATTATATATACGTCTAGATGTTCCATTTTAACAAACTACATACGTCTTCTATACAATCGAATATAGAAGACGATGACCCCACTACTCCTAAAGCCCCTCGCGGAAAACGAAGTGACTTAACCGAAAAGGACTTGGAAGAATTCACGCGTTCATTTTCGTCTGTGATGATGGCGGGGCATTTAGAATAGTTTCAAATTCTTTGAAACAAATATGATGATACGACATATTTTAAACATTTGAAAAAAAATTGAAATGTTTTTTCTCAAATCAGCCATACATTAGTGCTTCCCCAGAAACAATCATCGCAATCATGTCAAAGTCGTTCAATACTACCGCCACTGCCACCGCCACTACCAAGACCGCTACTCCCTACTGCAAGGTTTGCCGTGATGCAGGCCGCCCTGAATCGGAATACACCAGCCACTACGTCAAAGACCAGCCCGGACCCGAAGGAAAAGTCGTCTGCCCAACGCTCCTGAACCAAGCCTGCCGAATCTGCAAGAATACCGGACACACCTCATCTTACTGCTCCCAATACCGTTCCCGTCGTGAAGAGCCCCGTCGTGAGGAACGCTACGTTGAGCGTGAGCAGCCCCGTCGCGAGGAACGCTACATCGAGCGTGAGCAGCCCCGTCGCGAGGAACGCTACATCGAGCGCGAGCAGCCTCGTCATGAAGAACGCTACATCGAGCGCGAGCAGCCTCGTCATGAAGAACGCTACATCGAGCGTGAGCAGCCTCGTCGTGAAGAACGCTACATCGAGCGCGAGCAGCCTCGTCGCGATGATGACCGCCGTACCGACACCCGTGAGAACCGAGTCAATTCCTACAACGGTCTACGCGATGACACCGAGCGCCGTGACCGTGAAATCCGTGACCGCGACGATTCCTATCACCGCGAAGAAGACCGTCGTTCCAAGCCGTGGCTTCAGGCTGCGTTGAGACCATCGTCGTCGTCGTCGTCGTCTCGCGAACGTCGCGCGCCTTACGCGCATCCTCACGGCCCTCGTGTTCGCTTGAACATCGAATCACCTGCGCTGTCTGCGTCCAAACACGCCGTCGCCGCCGACATTCAAGTTCAGGAACAACAACCCAATCCAAGCGCAATTCTCGATGTTCGCAAGATGGACCTTCAGCACGCGCCATCCTGGAGCGACGAACCTTTGGTCGAATGCGAGCCCGAGCGAATGTTCCGCAAGTTCGCCGAAGAGTATCTCATGTCAAATCTCACCACGAACGCGGAGTTCGATTTCATAGAGGTCTGTGATAATGGCAACAACTAGGTAAGTAATAAAATCAAAAGAAAACAAAAAAGAACTATGTATGTGTCTTTGAAACTAATACTTTTTCATCCTGGTTTGACATATATTATACATGGAATGATAAAACAATACAGAATGTAAAAATAACAAAGATTTGATGCCGATTTACATGAGATTAAATGTGGATTACAAATATTAGTATATAATTTTTATAATCCACATAAAATTGAAGTAAAGAAAAATGACTTGTCTAACTCATATCGTGAAAGGGAATCGTGCATTCATAAAATAAAATGTCGCGAACTGCCGGAAGTAGAAATGAAAGTGGATTTGTAAATTCGTTAGACCGACAGGGGTTTACAGATGATAAGTGTCTAGCGGAAGAACTTGCTAACTCGTGTGATGCATTTGCCGATAAATTTATATTTAATATTTCTCCAGACGGAAGTAATATTGATGCTGTTGAGACTGGTATTGGTATGATATCACAAAGATTTGAATATATGTTCGACGCAGGCAGAGAGAATCATCTTGGTGAAAAAAGTATGGGTGTATCGGGAATTGGTGGTCTTATCGCAAAGTATCAATTGTCTAAAAATGATGCCGGACAGCCAACTGAGGTATCTGTCTATACTAAACACAAAGATGACATCCATCTAAAAGCTATCGTTCCTTGGGGCGTAATTCATAGAGAAAAAAAATATGATGGTCAAATTGTAATTTCTCCCATGAATGAAGACGAAATTCAACAATTTGTTTCGGAGAGAAATGGTCGTCTGGATGCAACAGGCACTACTTTTAAATTCCCGTATACCGAACGGCTTAATCAATTGTTGAATAATCAGTTCAAATCAGTACAAACAGATTGTAGTAATTTAGATAAATCGTTGTCTGTTATATTTGGTAAAACTAAGATGAAAATTTTACTAAATAAACATGACGGACTACCCCCGACTGAAATGAAAAAATATGATTATTTTGGTGGTCCGGAAAATGCGTATTATCGCGGGAAATTCGTGTGTGATATATATTGTTTACACGATAATAGAAAAGTTCGGTTTATTTGTAAAGACCCGACAGATGAAACACAAAATATCGAAATTACTCAAAACGCAACAGGATTTTCAAAACAACCAAAACGGGTTCAAGTTGATCCTAGAAAACTCGAAGCTGCCGAGATTATAACATTTACTAGCGGGATGAGAACGGACGACAATCTATTTAATCCACTCTTTCCAAAGGAACCAACTGCAGAATTTCACTTAAACCCATATGACGGTTCTTTCATGAGAATGGACCAACAAAAAGATGTAGTTAAAGAATGGATGTCAAAGCTTTCCGTATATAGAAACGGTCAAAGAATTACCGGTGTTCCATTAGACGCATTTAAAGTTAGTAGTGCAAGAGCCGGTGGTGAAGAGTTAATAAGAATATGTTGTCATCGTGCGGAATTAAGTTATGAAACTGAATCAAGACAAGAAAATAGATTGGATCATGTGCATCGAATTCAACAAAACAAAAATCAAAATCAAAATGACTTCCCAAAACAGTATACTCGTCTAATTGAATACTTGAAAAATTATCATTATCAAAAGATTAACACATATTTCAAAAATGTTATTGCAGAATATAAAAGAAAGATGATAGAGCAAGAAGCGCAAAGAAAGATTGAAGAACAGTCACGACGGGCAGAAGAACGACGAATTGCTGAAGAGCAACGACGACAGAATGAAGGAACACAACAACCTGAAGACGAAATACAGCTGGTTGTTACAGGAGACAACAACGAAATACAGCTTGTTGTTACAGGAGACAACGACCACGACCACGATGAAGCCGTCGCAGAAATTGGCATTCCAACCGACGCAACCGAAGAATCAGAAGAATCTGAAGAATCTGGTGATGAAGTTCTCGACCAAGACAACAAAGACTGCGAATCCGAACAAATAATCACGACGACTGATTCTGACAATTGTGAGCTGGATTCTCCGAATATCGAAGAACAACAACCGATATCATCAGAATCAGATGAGTCTGCGATTTCAGAAGTAGAAGAGTCAAGAGAGTATGATTTAAAATTAATCCAATTATTATCCGAACGTATAGCGACCGCAAATTATGCTCATAGGAATGGAAAAATGTTGTATGAATATGTGATAAGCCAACGCGAAAATTAAACCTACGACATCATAAATTTAATAAAATACCTGATTTTGTGTTATTACTTATAATTTCCCTCTGCATTTAATATGCGATAATTTGATTATTTTTAATTAGAGATTCAATACTCTATCAAAAAAATTGAAATGTTTTTGTTATCTAAACATAGAGCAGCATCTCAGGATACGTGAAGAAACAACATGGCACATCATAATAATGAAGAAGAAGAACAACTACTGTCTGACGAATGGTTACTGCAGTATTTCGCGGAAGACCGTTATAATAACGCAACCGGCGGCGCTGCGGGTTCATCACCATCGGTTTTGAAAGACCAGGCTCAAAAAGAAGAAGAACTTGCACGACAACTCGCAATCCAAGAACACATTTACAGTTATCCTGATGGCAGCGTATATATGGGACACATGTGCGCCGACGACGGTAGCGGTGCAACCAGCCACAAACGCCACGGCCGTGGAACTCTTCGCACACCGGCATTCGTGTATGGTATTCCATGGAAGAATTATACGACCGATGAAGCTGTTGAAAATGCACATCTCGCCAAATGGCACGAATACGCCGGAACTTGGGAAAACGACAAGCTTCACGGATACGGAGTTCATGTGCAAAAATCGGGCGACGGAGGCGAAATCTTGATATTTGAAGGTGTCTGGCAGCATGGAAAGCCGGTGAAATCGGTTCGTTTCAAAGATGACAGCGACTGCGATGGCGGCGTCGACGAATCTGTATTCGGTTGGTAGTGTGAACTCGTGACTCGTCGCGTGGTGTTCTCCAAAAAATTGAAATGTTTTTTTTGAATATTGTTAAACGACTGACGACGACGGACAGACAACGATGCAATCATCAAACCCCATTACGGTCCCTGAACCCAAATACCGTCGCCTGGATATGGCTCAACGCCCACCATACCGTTTGGAAAGGATACAAGACCCGAAGAATACACTCGAAAGTTGGACATGGAGTTCGCGTATACGTTTCAAGAATATCTGGGATGACGAAAAAGAAGCAAAACGCGCAGCAGACAAAGAAAAAGCCGACATTGCAGAACCTCAGACGCGCCGAACCCAAACGAAATCAACAAAGATGCGACGTCCTTTCTGCAAGTTTTGCATGCAGCGCAAACTACCGCTCAAAGACTGCAAGACGCACTACACGAAAAGCGGCCCGGAATTTGGTTCAAAAATCACCTGCCCGGTCCTGCTCCAACAACAATGCGCCCGATGCGGTGAAACTGGACATACGCCGAAGTACTGCAAAAGCCAGTACTGGTTGAATACCGATCCGTGTCAAATCTCATCCTACCGCTGTCCATTCAGCATGGATTGGTTTGACTTAGGGTCTCTTCGGGACATACGCATACCATCTTGGCAGAAGCCCATCCCGCCCGCGCTACAGAAGAGGCACGAAGAATACGAGGAGAAATGCGTCAAACCCTCCCGGGTCTGGATTGAAATGACCGGCGACCACAAGCACTACACCAACGATTTCCGTATTGTTATGATGGTAAGGACGATGGATGATTGGTTTGATGTTACTCCCAGAACAGAATACGAAACCAAGGTTCAAGAGCATTACGAGTGGATGCGGACCGTTATGTGGGATGAAAGACCCCAAACCGATTGCGACAGTTTCTACATTGTGAATTCGCCTCCGCCGTCATACGAAGAGGCCGTATCCGCCGCGGCAGAAATAGCCGCAGAGGCGGAGAAGGCCGAAAAACTTACTGGGGAAAAGGAAGACAAACCCGAACAGGTTGTTGATACCCAGTTTGTAGCAGAGTGCGCCCAGGTAATGCGCAATATTGTGAAGAAATATTTGGAGCATCAAACGAAATGAATGTGTGTGTTTTCTAACACTTTTTATTTGTATGTTTTATTCGAGTGGTCTTATCAAATAAAAAGTGTTAGAAAACACACACACACACACACACACACACAAACACACAAAACACACGCACACACAGGGTTCAAATTCATTCGGTGACGTAGTAATGCGCCAAGTCGTCTCTGTGATGAACGAACCATTCGCCATTTACGTTCTTCGTGCGGTGAATTTCCGAGTAGATTTCTGGGTCGGTCCATTCGTTTCGCTCCTGAGCTACCAGGAAATACCGGATACCGCCGGTAAGCGGCTGATTGAAACGCGCGATTTCACCTCGTTCGTCCTTTCGAATGCCCCGTTTCATCGCGTCAATAGTTCTTTTGGGGATGAAGCGATGCTGAGCCCAATCTTTGTGGCGTTCGCTATCTTCGTGCTTTTTCCAGTTTTTGCTTTTTCCGCTGTAGCCACAGGCGCAGGTCCATGCAGAACGTTCGCCGCCGTACGTCCAATGTCCAACAGCGTGCCTGGCGATGAAAGGGCATATTTTGGGGTCGGGATTTCTGTAAGAGATTTCGTATGATTCGACGATTTTGAGTGTAGCCTGACGATTGAGACTGTTTTGCTGTTCTTGGGTAAGCGCGACCCACTGGACTGCGGTCAAATGTCGGTGTTCAGGAATCATCCGGGTAACGCGGGTCCATGTATTGTAGCCGTATAGACCCATCAACGCAATTAGGTTGCTGTGGGAATTTGGGTTGGCACTTGCTCCACCGAACAAAGGAACCGATGCCGCGTATGACGGGGGGGGTCCCACCGGTGGGGCGGCGAGTGCGGGGGGTGCTTGTTGTGGTTGCGGTATTTCACGGTGAAGTGCACCGAGTGCATTCATCGCCTCCAAATACTCACCTTCGGGCATTTTGTCTTGGTTGTCTTCAATCACGCGCATAAGCGCAGCCAAATTCGGATTCACGGACATGTCTGTATTCGTTGTTGTGTCTTGATAGGAACGGTATATTCAGGATATTGTAAGAAAAGCATTTCAATTTTTTTACAATATGATGCATTCAATATACATCATCAACGAAATCACCTAATGTATAAAATGGATACTATGACGAGGTGTATTTGAACCGGATTTCGGTTTAAAACCGAATAAGGTTGATGACGTGGTCGACGCCGTTAGACCCATACCCCTAGAGCCTTCACCACCACTCACGATTCCGACGGAACCGGAAGTAAGTTCTAATGCTGACCCACCACGAGCCCCTGCTGCCGCCGCTACCGCGAAAACCGGTCTCGCCGGAGAAATTATTTGTCCGGTCATTATCTGCGGGATTTGCGAATATCGATTGACGCGCATAAAATGGCGGACATCGCGGAGAAATGCACTCCACGAATACGTGCGGATGGTGGCCTGGTTGGCGCGGAGAATCGAAAATACTGCGTATGTGAGTGCTCCGGCAAACGCGTTATTGATATATGCATCAGCAGATGTTTGCTCGTCGCGACAACCGCTAATCATGAAGACTTCGCCGGCGGTTTCAGTATATTTACCGTTGGCGAATGCCTTCTGTTGGGTGCGCCAGACGGGGGTGCGCACCGACGGGGGAGAAAGTAGAATACTGTAATCCTCGTATTTATATCGAACATCACACCCGGTACCGTTATGACAGCAGTCCAGAATGACATAGAGACGCGCGCCACGCGGGACTTTGTTGATGAGAAGTGCACGGAGTTCATCGTCGGTAATCAAACCGCCACCGGCCGAGGTCGGTGTGGCGTAATCCAGGGGGCAAAGACACGAATCATAGCCGGTCACCTCATCACCGTTGGTATCGCGAACTAGGGTTCCGTGACCTGAATAATGAAACACCGCTTCATCACCTGCAACCATCCCGGCAACGAGCGTGTTCAACCCTGCGATGATATTTCGGCGGGTTGGCGGGAGGGTCGATGCAGTTCCAGAAACCCCACGGTTGCCATCGGTGATGATAGATATTGCGGTAGGGTTATATCCTAAAGTAGAACGCAGATATTGGCTGGCATTTACTACGTCGTTATAACATCCATTCAGTTCGTTTTCGGTGCGAATGTAGTTAATACCCACGAGGAGGGCGGTGCGGCGAGGAGGGCGCGATAAGGACATTTATTGTTATTTATTGTTATATACTAGTATGGATATAATATACATCGCCGAAGGAAAAGGTAAAATAATATGTATATAAAGTTACAACACCGTATTATTATTATACGATAGACGGAATGAAGTTGGCATTTATCACCGGAATCACCGGTCAAGACGGGTCTTATTTGGCAGAATTGTTACTAGAAAAAGGCTACAAAGTATTCAGTATAGTTCGCCGAACATCGTTATTGTATTCGCACTCAAGAATCGACCATATTCGTGATAAACTTCAATTACGATATGGGGATATGACGGATTCATCTGGATTATCGAATTATATCCACAGTATTATACAGACACACCCTGATTTTGAGTTATTTGAGATCTATAATTTGGCCGCGCAATCTCACGTCGCGATTTCATTTGAAATACCGGAATATACTGCTGATGTGGATGGAGTCGGAGTATTACGACTATTGGAAATAGTGAGAGGCCTATCTGAAGCAACAAGAAAGAAGATACGATTTTATCAAGCAGGAACAAGCGAGATGTTTGGAAAAGTTAAAGAGACACCACAAAATGAAAATACACCGTTCAATCCGGTCTCGCCATATGCCGTCGCAAAGGTATATGGACATTATATTACGAAGGTGTATCGAGAAGGATACGGATTATATGCTGTGAATGGTATATTATTCAATCATGAAAGCAAACGTCGTGTAGAGAATTTCGTGACGATGAAAATCATAAGCGGGATTAAGAATATTCTGGATGGGAAACAGGAGTATATCAAGTTGGGAAATATAGATAGCCAACGTGATTGGGGTCATGCGAAGGATTATGTCTATGGGATGTGGTTGATCTTGCAACAGGACCACCCGGATGATTATGTACTTGCGTCCGGAAAGACACATACGATTCGGTCATTTATAGAGAAGGCATTTGCGTTCAAAGGAATAAAAATAGAGTGGAGTGGTGAAGGGATGGATGAAATCGGGAAAGATGCAGAAGATGGTACAACCCGAGTAAAAATAAGTCCTAAGTATTTTCGTCCATGTGAAGTCGACTTTTTATTAGGTGATTCATCTAAAGCACGCGAAAAGTTGGGCTGGAAGTTCGAGTATGATACCTTGGAAAAGTTGATTGAAGAGATGTTTGGTGGGTGATATTATTATTTATATGAACTTTATAATTATATATCGATGTAGTATATATCGATATATTACATCAACATGATATAAACCTAAAATTATATCCATAATAGACATCATAATGAGTGATAATTATGGATATATATATTGTATGTCAAATAAATGTATGAACGGGATAGTTAAGATCGGTATAACTAATAACAACCCACGATTAAGAGCAAAACAATTATTTAATGGGAATACTAGTATCCCTTGTGAATTTGAAGTAAAATTTAGTAAAAGGGTTAAAAATCCAAAACAGGAGGAAAAAAATATCCATAATATGCTACGCGATAAAAGGTATCCGCGTCGTGAATTTTTTAAGGTATCTGAAGAAGAGATAAGATACATATTCTCTCGAATTCAAGGTGAATGGTGGGATGAAAATTGTATTGAAAATCAAAATGAAAATATAGTAGAGGAAGATACCTCGTCAGAAAATGCTTATGATGAACCGGTCGAAGACGAAGAAGACGATGAACCGAGTGAAGACGAAGAAGAAGACCCTGTCGTCGCTATGTTGAGACAGCAAGAGCAGACACTCACCGAGCAGAAACTTTCTAACAACAAGAAACAATATGACCGCATAAGATTTGATATTGATGTTTTAGAACAGAATAAAAATGAACTCTATACGCGAATGAGTATGATAGACGAAAGAATATCAAAGATGAGAGCAAATGCACACGATAAAGCGATTGAGGAAAATAAATCCGTTCAATTAAAGTTAGATAAAGTCAAGGCGACTATATCGACTTATTTAGGGCAGAAGGTTAAGAAACCCGCAGAGCGTAAATCGTCAGGCGAAGTCGTCAAATCGAAAAGTTCTACATTCTTCAGTCGCAAACCATTAAACGAGATGGTTAATCAAAACACTCGCTTCATATATGAGCAGAAAAAAGGTTGCGTTTTCAAGCGTTTTTGTCTCATCGTCAAGGAACGAAATTGTGTATATGAGTGTGATGAAAACGGTACGAGAAAAGGTGAGGCATATCGTTCGCTGAATGATTTTTGTGTCGCTGTAAAAAAATCTGTGAATTATCAAGGCAGTTTGAAACAAGACACTTCTGTCGTATTAAAGTATTACGATATTGCGTCTCAAGAATATAAGAGTTTTAAAGATTTAACATCACCATTAAATTAGTAATTATTTATCGGTTACCCGCCCTATTCCTCCACTGCCACATCCGTGACAAACAACTGATTCATCGCACACACCTCCGGCTTATCAGCACTTCGTAATGCCGTAAAGATATGGCGAATGATTGCGTCGTGGCGAACACGAATGGTATAATCCTGCTGGATAGCGCCACGTCCGATACGACCCATCGACTGAATCGCCTTCTCCTGCGACATTCCCTCTAGGTCTTTTCCGATATATCCATGACAGAACTGATAATTCGTGCCATAGATATAGTCTGTCGCGGTGATAATCAAGTACAGCTTCTGATGCTTCGCGAGTGTTTTCATAATATCGGTGTATTTCTGGTCGGTGGCGTTGGTGATAGCACCGATTCCCATAAGAAGCAGGAGTTTCCAGTGTGAAGCGACGTTCAGAAGCATAATCTGTCCAACGATTTCATCTTCAACAAATGATGTGAATTCGTTGGAAATCGATGTACGGTCGGTCCATCGCTTCAAATGTTCCAACCGGTTCGGAACGAATAGCTCGTGAAGCGCCGTATATTTCACCGACTTCTTCAATTCTTCAACCTTGATATGAAGTCGTTCAGTTTCTGGATTGACACGTGTATCTGAAGTGAATTTACGGGTTTTCTTTTCGTCGTCGGCACCACTGTTGGACTCCTTACTTTCACCTTCCAGGTCTTTAATCAATTTCTCCGTTTTTGCAATATCTTCGAGAATACGCGTATTGAAATCAATTGTCTGCATGATATCCTCCATCACCACGGTCGGTATTTTCGCGATTTGGAGCATGAATGCGGCTACTTTATCCACATGTTCGGTCAAGTAAATTGTCGGTCCATCCGTAAGGGTGTGTGCATCACTAGTGGATAAATTGACGACGGATGCGAATTTAGGTTTGCGAACACCCGCAAGCGTTTCATAAATCCGCGCCCAGTACTTAGGTCTAATATTTTCAAGAAGACGCAGGTAATATTCCTTGATGCTTGTCATGGTAATCTCGGCAATATCACCGAACATATTTTCAGGAAGGTATCGCTGGGATGTTATGGTGAGTCCGCGATTATCATCGGTGTCTGGGTCGTCGTCATCATTATGTTTCGCCTTTTTATTTTGCGTGTCGTCGTCCTCGCTCTCGTCGTCGCTCTCGTCGTCGCTGTCGTCCTCGGTCTTAATACGCTTCGTAACCAGTCCAATAAACCGCAAAATCTCGCGCAGGTCAAAATACCGCATCAAAGTCTTGTATGTTTTGCAATGTTCAACGCATTCCAACACGCGTTCATAGTCATCGCCAAACATATAATGCGGAAGTTCGATAAATCCACTCTGATTCACAATAGGGATTGACTTCTTAAAATCGTGACTAACCACACTATACACTTCTGCCCCCTTGTCGTGAAACTTCACCTTAAAATCCTGAATCACCCCCATGATTTCATCTTCGCGTGGTAATGTTGCCGACGAAAGGACAACATTAGGGATAAGGTTGCCGCTCCAGTTTCGATGGATAACCGGATGAAGCACATGTTCGGGATAGTCCATCGATATTGTTGGTTCGTCCCAATACATAAGAAGTTGGTCCAGCGGATGAAATGCCATCATGTAGCGCATCGCAAGCAAGTATGAACGGATATCGCAAATCATGATTTCAACATTATCACCGATGCTATTATCCACTTTGCGAATACGGCCGCTGCGTTTGTCACGAATCGCCTCTTTTGCAGCAAAGTAATGCAGACGAATATCGTCGATGTTACTGCATCCAAATGCGAATGCGATACGCTTCTTCACGGAAATCGCGGCCTTCGCCAGAGCCAAACCAACATGTCGTGCAGCACAAACGAAGATAATCTTGTATTTTTCTGAGAGACCCAGCGGCGAAAGAGTCTTTCCCGTACCTGTCGGCGCAATATATAGCACTAGCTTCGCATCGGGGCGTTTTGCAACGGTAAAGAGTTGTTTTTGATGCTCGTATAATTGGAAATCCGCGTATTTGAATACATTCTCATTTTGTTCCACGAAACGATACGCGCTGCGAAGAAATCCCGCAATTTCAACTTCATCTTTGAATTCCTCGATAATATAATTTGCAAAATCGATAATATGCGCGTTGATTCCAAGTACCGATTTTTGAAGCATTAGTTTCAGCGTATAGTAATGCTTCATCCATTCATTTGGACCGAATGTGGTGGTCGTCCCAGGCGCGGTGGAGACACCATTCTTTACATCAATCATAGCCTCTATTGTATTCATTATATGATGATCATATGTATCACCAGAACCACCAAATGTGGTATTCATATTCTGTATTCTCATCAAATCCACCTTCTTCATGACTTTCTTTGATTTTGCGATAATTTCAAACCGGTTGCTTCTATTATGCATACCGCCGACCGAAAGGACGCGTTCAACCCGTTTTTTGAAGTATTCATCGAATAGATGATCCTCCATTTCTGGAGTGTGCGTTATTTTTAAACGTGACATTAGAGATAGATGCATATTGAATACCATATTGACATCGTGAAATCCATCGATGATGAGTTTCAAGATGCGCATTTCATCTTCTGGTTCCATGATTTCAACACCGTTCCATTCTTCCCCGGTGAGTTTCACTTGAATAAGAGTTGATTCTGCTGCCGACATGTGTGTGTATAATCAAATAGTTACGAATAACTTCAATACATTACTATTTATGTTTTATTTTATATCAATTTTAGTGATAAAAGTATTATAATAGGGTTCTGCGTCCATAAATTGAAATAAATATAATAACGTAATGTATATCACCCCACCACATTACGCTGTCTGTTCATTTATATAATATCATATGCCTCTTCCTGTTATTGTAAGCTTTGATGGAAATATTGGTTCAGGAAAATCCACGACGTGTTATGAATACGAGCAGTATCTTAAAAATAGAATGAGTTCTGCCGCGGCCGGTGAAAGAGATGCCGACTCGCCGATTTTCCCTACCATTACATCATTTGAAGAAGAGGTTTGTTTTGTAGATGAACCAGTCGCATTATGGAACAATATATGCGACAAAGACGGTGTGAATATCCTGACGAATTTATATAAGGATATTCGTGCAAATGCGTTCAAATTTCAGATGATGGCGTATATCTCGCGCCTTTCTTTGCTTCGTAAAGCGGTCCAAAACCCCAAAATCAAACTCATCATCACCGAACGAAGTGTAGAAACTGACCGAAACGTATTTGCAAAGATGTTGTATGATGCTGGCGATATTTCCCATGACGAGTTCCAGATTTATACGTTGTGGTTTGATGAGTTCTTAACGGATGTTCCTTTATCCGGTATGGTATATATAAATGCGTCACCAAGTGTGTGCATAGAACGCATCGGCAAACGCGCCCGTGCAGGAGAAACCATACAATCCGATTATATCCAACGTTGTCATCAATATCACGAAGACTGGATTCGCGCAAAGACCTGTCCTTTGTTGGAACTGCCAGCAGACGAAGATATTATCGGAACACCTCGTCTTCTTTCAAAGAGGATGGAAAGTATAACTGAGTTTATTCGCGGACTACTTGCGGCGGCGGCAGCGTCGTCGTAAACGAATTAAATATTATTATTGTTTAATATTTATCGAACAATAATATAATACTATTTCTGTTATATTTTTTCTATTTTGGTTATGTCTCAACGCGATGAATCCGCATGTCAATTCGTATCGAGCCGTGGATTACTGAAATCATGTCAGGTACGTTCCATGAACCCAACGTCGAGTTGTCCGACAGACCTACAGTATATTAATCATTTCATAGCGAGGCAGCATGAATATAATAAAGACACTCCAGTTTCAATCTATGTATGCTGTGATGCATTCCAGAACTTTATTCAGGAATACGCATTTAAAATACAAATTCCATTTTTTGTTGTATGTGGTGATGGCGATCTTACGATGTTTCGCGAGACCGTGTCAAATCATCCCAATCAGGCGGTTCTCTTTATGTTACATCATAATCTTCGCGGGTTGTACAGTCAGAATATGGATATTAAAGATTGTCGCAACTTTTTAAAAGAAAAAATAACCAAGTTATGGAATGCTAATGCTACAGTATTTAAAACTGAACCAGTGCCGCAAACATTAGAGGGTGCAATTCAGACAACCCTCGCAAAATTAAAACAAATCCCGATTGGAATGGATTATCATACAATTAATATGAACCCGCATCATCGTTGGGTTACTCTAAATACAACGCCAGAAGAAACTGCGCCGGTGGAACAAGAAAGAATACTAGTCGAACAAATACGGAGTATAATGAAGCCATTTTATCAGCGTAAAATCAGAATATATTCGAACGTCATGTTATGTCCTGATAGGTTCCGAGACCGTGTTACCGCTGTAAGCACAATACCGTCGGAATTAATATTTCAGCAGACCTATTTTATACCGCGTACTACCACCTGGAAAAATATGTTGGATTATGCATTCGTGTTATCACCATTTGGGAATGGTATGGATTGTCATCGAACCTGGGAGGCATTATTGTGTGGTTGTATTCCGATCGTGCGTTCATCTGTTTTTAATGAGTTATTTGAAGGACTTCCTGTTCTTATTGTAGATAAATGGGAAGATGTTTCGTTACGTTTATTGCTTGATACAGTAGCGCTCTTCAAAGAAAAAAGCGATAAAAATGAATTCCAGTATGAAAAACTAATGTTGTCGTATTATACGAAAATGTTTTCATGACAAAAGATAATAAATACGATTTTGGCTCTAGATATATAATCGTACTACTACAGAGTTATCATGTCTTATATCAACTCAATCGTCTATATGTGGAATTTCAAACCGAACGAGCGTAATAATATTCCGATGGATTGTATTCAACAAAATAAACAGTTTGTTCCTGAACACACTATTGTAACACCGGCGGATATTACGCCAATTCTCTCATCGTTCCCTGGACTAACAGAGCTATGGGCTAAAATCCCCACCGAGCATTGGGTTGTCCGCGCGGACCTGGGGCGCTTATTGTATATTTATAAGCACGGCGGTTGTTATCTTGATATGGATTGTTTGATTGTGGATAATCCATTCAAATATACCAGCCCCAAAAATGACCGGATGTTATTATTTACCGAATTCACAGTATCTGTAGATGTTTTGGGGCCAAGAGAGTGCAAAAATCCGAGAAATGCACTTCGTGTCGCCAACTTCGCCTTTGCCACGAATTATAAGCGTCACCCCTTTCTAGAGACATGTATTCGTGAATGCATGCGCCGTCTTGAATATATTATCCAATTGAATCTAGAAAAATGGGAAGTGACCGATATATTATGGGTATGTGGTCCAGATGTTATCACGACCATGTATCATGCGCAGTTTGAGGAAAATGACTCCGATTCATCAATTCGTTTGATGGAACGGGGATATCTGCGTCATTTGGGGTATGGTTCATGGCGCGACTAGTTGATAGATTAGATTAGATCGTTCTATAAAATAATCCATTCTGCGAACCTTGCGTAACAATCGTAGGCTCGGCCCAGTATATGTTGAGATTGTTATCTCTTGCTGCTACATTCAGCCACCAATCGACTGGTGAGTTGATCTTAACGGTCAAATTAGAGATATAGTCGCATAATTTTTTAGCACACGTAATATTAATTACATAACTATCGGTACATCTTGTAGCACCGCCACCGCCCCAATCGGTCTCGTAAAGACATTTCTCATAAACATATTTATTCGGAATAAGGCTACTTTGTTCAATATGTAATTTACATCCATCTCCGATAAATAACATGTCATAATCTCTCGGCAATTGTGTCATGTACGTATTTAATGTCTTCATAAAGTCATCCGACAAAATAACATCATCTTCAAACACCAACGCGTTCTCATAATTTTCCGATATCATCAATCGGTATACATGGACGTGTTTCAAATGCAACGATAATTCGGTACGTTTATTTGTGATATACTCCTTGTCAAACTCGGGACACTCAGCGTCGGTTATTTCATCCTTATCAAACTTCTCGATGAATTCGTAGTCGGTGATACCGTGTCTCACAAATTGTTCTAAAATGTGTTGTTTTCTCTGCACTAGCCTTGAATAATGAAGGACGAATATTTTCATTTTTATAATAGTATTATTGATTGTTTTTAATATTGATTTATTTTTGTTTCAATAATAAAACGCATAATATTTTATGAACCAAATAGCCACTTTATTCCGGTTGTAAATAAGTTTCCGCTTTCATTCATAGTTGCCGTCATGGTAGTATTCGTAGTTTGTTGTGGTATATTTATACGAATGTCTCTATCTACGTCATCGCCTCCACCATCCACCATACCCGAAGAAGAAGAACCATCTTCAAGATAACCGCCGAAATCATCGTTGTCACCTATTCCTCTACTATCACCACCACCAGCCATCCTCGCTAGCAATACCGACTTTGGACGATAACGTAAAATGTCGATTTCATACCGCGTTATTTTGAAAAGGTCTTTTCCGTAGATTTCATGAAGAAGCATCCATTCAAATATACCTCCAGTATAAATATGTACATTTGTAAAACCGAGTTTCACTAATTGTTCATATTTATGTAATATGGTAATATCATTTGAATTCTTTCCATACACAATAATCATAATATTGGGGTTCTTCTGAATAAATGTATTTACAACTCTTTCTTCAAAACGTATATCCACCGTAGTTTTTATAAGACAGTGCTGGAGAGATGGCGGAAGTGTATTGATGACCAACGTAGAATGTTGAACATTCAAATTCCGATAGACAACCATTTGTATGTCTTCATAACTCACTTTGGGGATAAGTGATACTTGGTTGCCCATATCTATCTATCGTAAATAATATTCCTAGTAGTTATACTATCAATATTATTTGTTTTTATCTAATTTACGGATTATTCCAACAATCATTAGTCAAACGTAATCACAATATCCACAAACTCTTTCTTAATACTTTTAGTTGCAGATGACGATAATTCTTCACGTTTTTTACGATGTTTATTTTTCGTTGCACCGGCGGCTGCGGCTGCGGCATCATCTATATCCGCCGCGTCACATGTCAATTCAGTCGCCTTAATTTCACATCCATCGACTGTAGCAGATGATGTCTGGTGTGATTTCGCCATCTTGCGCGACGTATTATTGCGAATATTCATGTCTGACTCGATAACCGAGTAATTCTCGTGAATGTAGCGAAGAACCTGATTTTCAATCGCCCATTTGAAGAAATTGAGTTGTCCAATTGTAGTTTGAATGTACGTGGTGCCATTTTTGTGCGGGACATTAATTCTCTCCCATCGACAAAAAGGGTCGAACCGTTTTTTTGAATATGCCCGGAGTTTCAACTTGTAATCGACATAAACTTTGAACCGTTTGGCGGGAGTGCCGCTGTCCTCGAGGTCATATACCGTATAATGCTTCTTGGAATAATTCGTAACAAACCAATCCATGATTCGTAGGGAAATATTCGTGGTTCCGTTGATTACCGAGAGCATCATTTCCATATTCTCGCCGCTGTTTTCATTATAAAAACGGAGGACCTTATGAAGCAAGAGGTCGTTTTGCGTATTATATAGACTGGTTCCGTGAGCGAGATGCGGAACACAAGCGGCAGCGGTAGCGGTGGTATATCCCGGTGAAAAGGATGATGGTCGGGGGTCTTTGGGTGGTTGGATGCAGGCCAGCATGTTCGTGTAATAAACATATTAGGTTAGTATTTAAACCTCTTTTTTACCCGGTTCATTCATCCATGATGTAATATAAACACATTTCATTATTATGTATCAGTATTACCTATCGTAAGCATTCCAATAATGTCTCTCGAACGCGCCGATTCTATTTCGCCAGAGCAAGCCGACCAGTATAAAAAGGCGAATTCGATGCTTAAGACAAGCGATTCTGAAAGTGGCATTTCAAGCGATGATGATGAAAGCGGCCAAAACAGCAAGCTCGTCGTGGATTTACATAAAATGCCCACGGGACAATACGAATATTACACCGACACGGCTACTATAATGAATCAAATGTTACTGTATATGTATCATACGATTAATAACTTGGTTCATATACCCGACTCCACCGCGGCGCCAGCACACCACATTCCACTGAAGTTGCGCCGCCGTCCCTACAAATACGACAAGGATGATTTTTGCTACGCACAGATTGGATTCGGTGATTATAAATATACGTATACGGTTCCCGCAACGAAGACCGAGCCCGAAACATCCGCCGAGTTTTTAATCAATTACCGCCAACAAGAGAAAATCGTCGGAACACAAGATGCACCCGAGAAATTCGAATATATGACAATTCGCACGGATTCGCCGGTTATATTTCACCATTTTTACCGCGAAAGCGACAACTTCCTTGAAAACAACGAACAAGATGTCAGCAAACTCCACGTCTATGTCATGTCGAAATACGGCGAGTGGATGCGTTATAACAAAATTCCATCGCGCACCCTAGACACCGTTTATTTTGACGAGAAACTAAAACAGAAAATGCGTGCGGATATTATGGACTTCTTGAAGAAGGAGAAGGAATACGACGAGTTCGGGATTCCGTATAAGAAGAACTACCTCCTTACGGGTATTCCAGGCAGTGGTAAGACAAGTATCATCAAGGCGATGTGTAAGGAAATCGGGTATAACTTGTGTATCTTCTCTATCAACCACGACACGGATAATAATACGGCCCTTGCTGCATTCCGCGATATACCGCCGAAGTCAGTGTTGCTCTTTGAGGACATCGACTGTCTGTTCGAGAAACGCACCGGAACACAGGAAAATAAGAGCACTTTCACATTCAGTAATCTTCTGAACCTCTTGGACGGCGTCTTTTTCCGCAAGGGGCTCATTTCATTTATTACAACGAATCATCCAGAGAGTTTGGATCACGCGTTATTGCGCCAGGGACGGACGGATATGATTATTCATATGAATTACCCGAAGAAGGTGGATGTCAAGCATCTATTCCGTGATATGATGCGGAAGGAGGAGATGACCGCGGAAGAAATCGACCGCGAATTTGACAAGTTTTATGAGCATATCAACAAGAAAACGATTACGATGGCGGGGATTGTCGGGTTCCTCTTTCGTTATCGGAAAGCGTGGGCCGAGAATATCAACGAGCTACTTGACGCAGATAAGTTCATCAAGGAGGTGACACGGAATGTGGAGGACAGTAAGTTGTATTCGTAAGAATGTATTCATGCACTAATTCTTATTCTACCTTCCGAAAAGTGAATTGCTTCCCTTGACGAAATCTCTCGGAATCCATCGTTCCACGTTTCAAATTACAATCCAAACATGCAATAACTACATTCGTATCATTATGACCGTAGTTATTATCAATTCTGTCCAACGTCCATTGTTTCCGACACATCGATTCTTTGTACGTGACCTGACAAATCTCTCGACAATAATAACATAAAAGTTCTGAGGAGACAAGAAGTTCGACTATTCGCTCTGTTGTGATAGAATACCGTGGATCATATATTTCATGATGTTTGTCTTGATAAATATACGCCTTGCGTTTCGTATCAATCTCTCGAAGTATATAGGATAGAACCACGTCTGTATTTGCGATGCCCCCCATGATCACAGCGGATTGACCCAGTATCGTTCCGATGGATATGTTGGCAATATGCGCCTTTAATACATCTAGTCCGAGAGATTGGTCTGTCGCATAAAATCCATCTGGAAGAACCGCGCGATTTTTCGACATCTTTCTCTCAATCACCGCATCAGGTTCATCCATCTGTTTCATTTTATCCTGGTTACGCTTTCCTTGTATTTCTATTTTTTTCATATAAATTACCACAGGAGATACATAATACAACTACTAAATAATATCTGTATTGAACGACGACTCAATCTGCTCAATCCAATATTTCATCGTGAGTTTATCATATCGGAATGTTCTTTGTGCATACTCTGAGAGAATACGGTCCAGGAAATCTCTCGTGATGTCCGACCACCGGTCGATAATTACGACAGGTAAGTCGGCGTACAATTCTTCCATTACGGTTGTCGCGGGAGGAGTATCAGATAATCGGCGCGTGATGACGATACATCCCATTATAAGCGCTTCCCATGTACGGATTGTATCGAGACCATTACCGCGCGGGCTAGCGACGAATACATGCTGAGAATACGCGCCCCATGTGTCATAACGATTGCATGGGGTTTCTTGGATTGACATCACATCTCTCGGTATTGTTTGATATGCTGACAATCTCTCGGAACTACCATTTCCATCCAAATTAAATTGGAAGTTGATATAGATTCGCGGAGATGATGATGATGACGGCGACGACGTTCCGTAATGTCGCTTTGAAAAATGTACGGTTGAAATACGTAATTGCGAGAGATGCCGGTCTTGTGTGCATGCCGAAGACATAGGAGTGTTCGTCCATGATTGTCGTCTGGAAAGAGTCCAGTAATCGATACCATACGGAATAGGAGTTATTTTATTCTCTCGTAATAGTCGGTCTCGACAATTCGTTGCAAACCATCGACGAAAAAGCGGCGACTTCTGCGCTAGCGTGTCAAAGAATGACCCAACAACTGCTTCAGGAAACGTCATGTCGTCCATACACGTGATAATGACATACGGTTTATTTGCAGCATGTATCTGCGGTTGAATATCGCGTTGAAATAGAGACACAGCATATTCATTTTGCTGAATTACAACGACAAATCTAGAATGTAATTTGATTATCCGAGAGATTTCGGCGTCGTCCTGATGCGGAAAGTACATCGTTCGATGAATAAATCCAGTTTTTGCACCGGGTTGTGACATGGGACCACCGCAAGAATAATGTTCGTATATTCCACTTATGGAAAAATTGTGGATTAGGGTCATAATGTATTGTGTAATGTAAATACATATTGTTTATGTAGTATTTTTATTTTACAATATAAGATAAAATTGAAAATATATAATAGACTATCACCTGTAAATACGAACAAGATGCCGACATCTTACACGAAACCGTTTTTGAAATGGGTTGGCGGGAAAACTCAAATCATCGAGACAGTTATTTCCTTGTTTCCGAGAGAAATTAACAATTATTATGAGCCATTTTTGGGCGGAGGTAGCGTTCTTCTCGGGTTTCTATCTAGTGTAAACCAAGGTCATATCAAATTGACCGGGTCGTGTTATGCGAGTGATGTAAATAAAAACCTGATTGGGTTATATCAAGTGATTCAATCAAATCCAGAAGAATTGATTGAACAAGTCGGCGCATTAAGTAGCGAATACCTGCAAATAAACGGAACAGACGTAAATCGTAGTGCGACAACAATCGAAGAAGCAAAAACGTCACAGGAATCATATTATTATTGGATTAGGAAACAATACAATATCGCATCGGCTTCATGCACTACTTCTACGTCACCATCACCGGTGACAACATCGGCAGCCGCCATCGCAATAAAAATATCCGCGATGTTCATATTCTTGAATAAGACCTGCTTTCGTGGTATATATCGGGAAGGTCCGCACGGTTTCAACGTCCCATTCGGTAATTATAAAAATCCGGTTATTTTAGATAAAGAACATATCAGTGAAGTATCAGAGTTAATTAAACCTGTGGTATTCTCTGTCGCGTCATTTGAACATGCGCTTACAAGTGCAGAGAGTAATATGACCGACGATGCATGCGATTTCGTCTATTTGGACCCGCCGTATGCGCCAGAAACAACTACATCATTTGTCGGATACACCGCCGACGGGTTTTCATTAAGTGACCACGAGAGATTATTTCAATTGTGTAATTCACATGCACACCAATATCGAATGTTAATGAGTAATGCAGCAGTTTCACTTGTGATGAATTCGTTTCACGAACCAACATATACGACTACCGTTGTATCATGCCGACGCGCAATTCATTCAACAAAACCCGGAACAAAAACAAATGAAGTGTTAATCCGCAACTACAGCGACCCTGCGTAAAATATCGGTTGCGCCGACAAACTCAACACCATTTGTTTTATAAAATTCCAAAAATGCACGTTTAATATCACTACATTTTCCCCCATCTAGATTTCCGTATTGTTCGCGACACACCTTTTCAGCACCAGCCATGCACAATATTTTCAGGGGTTTGGAATAAAGCACCGGTATTTCGGCGTATTTGAATGGAACGCCGAGTATTTTTTCACCAGCAGTTCCTGACGTATAATATGTCTGTATTTTTGCTTCCCATATTCCATCATCAACTTCTGAATCCGGCTGATAGTGATTTTTGTTTGCGGGTTTTGTTACATTCTTACCTTGAAGCATCAATATTTCCTCACACAAATGTTCTCCCATTTTGTTTGTCCACTGCTTGTCCAGTAACAAATCCGGGCGACGCAGTTTTAATGTTTCTTGCCCCCATTTGTCTTCAAGAATTTTGTATTTTGCGTTATTTGATGTTTTGGTTCCGACACAAACGTCTCCTAGAAATGACAAATCTCCGAATAACCACATAACCACTTCGCGGATACGTAGTAAAACGATGCGTTTGTCTGCATTATGGCCTATATGTGCGAATACGCGGTCGACGTGTGATGTCATGATTTCAACCTTTGCTGGTATATTTTCATATAGTGATGTATTTAGATGTTTTACGACGACCAATTTTGGTGCAGGTCGCCCTTGTATTTTTCTCAGTCCCCGCGTATACCACAACGGCATTTCACGCAGTTTCGCCCATTTCGCAATCCGGCGCTTCGGTTCGGATAAATAATAACTACGGTAGGATGCAACCGCGTCGTAAATGTCGGCGCCATGACTGGTTCCTGTCGGTGCTACGCCGGTGCCTGTCTCGGTGCCCGCCGCGGCCATACGAATCTTGAATTCATCTGGCATCGCAAGCGCAAAAGGCGTCATGATTCCTGGAGTTTTAACACGTTCAAATGCGTCGGCAGGGGGGATATTATCTCGCAAATACTGTGCGACGTTGTATGATTTGTGCTGCTTGTGGGCTGGATGTCCGTATCTGTACTTCCATTCGGTGTGCATCGCGTCGATAAGGTCGAGTGTCCAAATGAAGTTGGCTTGGGATGCACGGCACCAAATTGTGACAGGGTGGTTTTTATGCGCGATTTTATAGACGCAGGGATCGCAGTCACCGCCTGGCGCCCCCCCTACAAGCAAGCGTTGAGTTGTGCATAACATCTGGACAGCCTCCAGGATAATTTTGGCGATATGTTTGTCCATCATATATTCTGCGATTTTGGCAGGGTCGAGTGAGAGAATGAAGAGATTCATCGTGTATCGTATCGTATCGTATCGTATCGTATTGTATCGTATCGTATCGTAGCAGCGTGTCTGCATTATTGTGTTGTATTAAATTAGGTTTCAATTTTTTGTGAATGATAAACGAAAACAACATAAAACTATTTTCTCGGATTATATCATAAAATGCCTTTGATCCCCCTTTCCGTTGCTTCCTCTGTTGCTCGCGCGACCAACCTTCGCGTTACTGGTTCCTTGTCTGGAAATGTTAGCTTCTCCGCTGGTGCTCGTCCTAGCGCTAAGGCGACCCCGTTCACCTACCAGTCGAACGGCTATACGATGAACGCTGGCGGCTATTTGGCTCACCCCACTCACGCCGCTCAAGTCGCTGCCAACAACGCTGGTGCTCTTACCCGCGCGGAGGCGTCCTCTATGGGCCTGTCCCTCACTGGCCGTCGTTAAGACATCGCGTTCTTGTGTTTTAGATTCAATTCTATATGACGATTTGAATCTAATATAACTACCAATTGCTTACATGTTCTCGTTGTGTTTCGCCACCTCTACTGCACCGCAAGAGAAGAATTTCTCATTTAGTAAGAACATTCAACCCATTTGAAATTCAGCCGAGTAGTGGATGTTGCGAGTATTTTATGATAAATAAATGATATAAAAATATAATCTGTTGATTTATCATAAAATGTCTTTGAATCCCTCTTCTTCTGCTTCTTGCTCCGCTCCATGCGGTGGCCTGTCCTTCTCAGGAAAGACCGTGTTTGCCGCCGCTGCCCCCGCGCACAAGGCTGTCGGTCCTGACGCCATTAACCTGATTACCGCAGGACGCCCTGTCCAACCCGCCGCCAAGTTGCTTGATAACTGGTTCAACGGCAACTCGACGAGCGTGAATGCCAATAATCGCCCGAAGGCACACATATCTCCAGTTGTCGATACAAAGATGATTCGGTCATTCGTGGCGATGTAAATCCATAATATACAAAAAACGACTTTAAGTCATCTTTATATATTATGTATATCCAAATAACATGCCTCGCAAAGCTTCTTCTGTAACTGCACCCACCACCTCTTCCACCGATATCACATCGTCTGTACCTGTACCCGCACATGTACCCGTACCTTCTTCTGAACACGACGATGCCGCTCTTAAAAACATTAATTATAAGAATATGCTCCTCACCGGAAACTATGGCATGCTGAAACCAGATATTGTCACAAATCCAAACATCGACGACATTCTTGAAAATGAGAAGAATGCGAGTAAAAGCGACCCCTGGAATAAATTGGATAAGTCCGCAAAATTCGGGAAACTGAAGGAATTCGCCGTACGACACGGAAAGAAGGAAAATCATACAGAGCAAGAAATAACCGCGCTTTACCAGTTTCTTGTTTCTTCACTTGAACAAAAGAAACTTATGCGGGCCAAGGATGTTGTTTATGACAAGGCCACCGGCGAAATAACGAGTATTCCATGTCTCATTTATCATGCTGGGTTTAAAAAATTCACGCTTAAAAGATGTGAAAAGCGTCAATCTACGCTGAAATCTCTCGCACCAGCGACTAGTATGTCGAAGAAGAGAAGGTTGGGCCTTGAAGACGGGAATACACCTGCATCTGCTGCATCTGCTTCTGCTGCTGCTGCATCTGCATTAGACTAATAATTCCGCCTCTTCCGCCTCTGCGTGATACGTTTCTTCACAGTAATATTTCTCCGATTTGATTTCTTACTGTGTCTTATTTTTCCACCACCACCCCGCGCAACCTTGAAACTGCACCGTGGGCCACAAACCGGTTTCATGAGCTTGCGTGTAATCTCGTCTTCATGTTCTAATACAATATCTACCATATTTCTGTAAAACAATCTAAACTTGTCTCGATTCTTTCGTAACTCCGCGAATGAAAACCACTTGATTTCCGCCTTTTCAAGAAGACCGTTGTGTGGATTCTTCTTCGCTCCTGGCAGATATTTCTCAAAGAACCGGTAATTGTTCGAGTAATATTCTTCTAGTTTCTCATCGTATTCTGTTTTAAATACAATCGTAGTATATTCATGAAATTTCAATTCCGCGATTTTACGCCGAACCGCGACCTTTTTCATAACACTCTGTGAACCCAGTAGTCCATTCAGTTCTTCACTTCCTTCTCTCGAAGCAGCATCTAACAACGTCTCATTCGGCTTTGTCCCTCCGCCAAAATCAGCCCAACCGGGCGTATCGTTGAGTTCATTCTCTCGTCCAAACAATAAATAAATCACGCCTTTATGAACGGCAGCGGGTAATAATCCGGCTCCAACCATAGAGTATAAAGAATGAAGTAAATATTGAATTACTACTATACCCGGATATAATATTACTAGGGTATAAAATTGAATCTACTGTGTTGTTTATGAATATAAACGCAAATCTATTATTTATGTATTTATATGGAGTATGAGTTCTAATCATCATGCTAAAATCGTTGTTCATAAGTATTACAGACCTATTGACGGAAGTGACGGCGACACCACAATCACAGACGACGACAACGACGACCCCACCGGACCGTATTCCATACTTCCGTCCGATGAAGACAGAGAGACAATTATCAACGACGCGCTTGATGAACTGGCCGACGTTGCGCGAGAGAATATACTGGAATTCAAGCGCGAGGACTTCAACGATACCGAAGTCGTTGGAACGTGGATTGACAGCTATTTGTGCCAATACTTCTCGGACATAAACGGTCACATGTCAAACTTCTCGTCCGCCACCGAAGCCGAAGCGGATGCATTAAATGAAGTCACCGATGCTTATATTCATGAGTTATATGATGAAATCACCGAGAGATTTTACGAGGAAATCGCCCCGCCTCGTGTATCGCCGGCAACACACTCCATTATTCAGGACGCCGACGCGGTTGATTGTTTCACTGAGAAAATTCAGACCTTGCGCGAAAAACCGCAACCAGAGCAACGTACGCC
>Ga0247722_10000147_pt1 | contig 43348 bp, 32 predicted proteins | sample MSEWelMarce3H_FC_FD_189094 | JGI IMG/M metagenome (GOLD analysis project Ga0247722, IMG submission 189094) | Subsurface sediment microbial communities from gas well in West Virginia, United States - MSEEL Well Study Marcellus 3H_FC | ecosystem: Environmental > Terrestrial > Deep subsurface >... | reverse complement strand
GTCTTGATTAAAGGCAGCGGCGAAGGAGGCAAGTAGATCGAAGGTCATGTTAAACCAAGGACTTATAGTAATAATTGCATATTACACGAAGCTGTATGCTCTCTACGCTAGGATTTCGATAGTTGTACGGTGTAATTATAAACGAAAGTAGTTTTTGTAAGGTTTACTGCTTATTTGGGGCTTTTAAGGCTGGCCACTAAATGTAGACAGCCTTATGGCCTATATTTAGTGGCCTTTTACCTCGCCCCCATGCATCACAGCTCAATCACTCCGCCGCCTACGCGATGTGCGTTGCCGCCTACTCGGATGACTCGGTTTTCGTCGACCTCTACCAAGATCACGCTGAGGCGGGATACCAGTCTGTGGATGGTGTGGCCTTGCTCGATGCGTAGCGAGAAGGGGGCACTTTGGCCGGAGGCTAAGAGCCAGCCGGCGATATTGGCTGCGCCGGTGCCGGAGCCAAAATCCTCATAAACGGTGAATGCATCACATGAGAAAAAGCGGAGCGTGATTTGGTTGTCGTCTCGGCACCATACGGCGGCTTGCGGCAGGTTTTTGCTGGATTGGGCCAGCTTGGCTAAGCCTTGTGGCTGTGGGTTGGCTTGTAAGACGGATTGCTGCGATTTAACTTGCACAATCAGTTGCTCTAAGCCGCAATCTACAAATAATGGCCTGCCAACAATATCTTTGGGATTAAGCGCCAGTGCTTCGGCGATTTCTAATGCGCTGTGTATCGATTGCCTTGTATGCGGCGTGTTCATTTGGTTCCACCAGCGATCTCCTTGACGCAATAGCCATGTTTCCCCTAGATGCGTTTTAAATACTTGCGCAGCTAGGCCTATTTCATTGGGATGGGTGGCTTCGGCGGCGGAGAGCAAGGCTTGGCTAGAGAAGGGCAGTGCGTATTGGGGAGAGTGCACGTGGACTAGGGTATCGGTATTGCTGATAAAGGCGGTTTCGGCCACGGCCATTTGGTAGGCAAGCGTTTGCCGAGTTTGTTCATCAGGCATCTCGGCAGTGGTAAAGACCACCACAGGGTTTCCACCTAAGCGGCGCTCTGCAAACATATTAATAAGGTGGAAGGGGTAAGACGTCATTTTCTAGACCTTGGTAAGTGGTGCATGTTTGTTATTTAATTTAATTATAACTTTCTTATATCTTGCGTATCTTATTAAAATACTTACTAATTATTTTAATAATTAAGTAAACCGCTGACTATTGTTAAATAATTGCACTGGGTGTGAATGTTTACACTTCGGCTTTTATGCGTTTTTTAGGTGGATGTTGAGTGGATATCTGTGAATCATCTTCATAAGTGCCACACTGCGCTTACATTTTTTATTTATCCTTTGTGCATATCCTCTTATAGATCAAGCCTCTATTTGAAATGTAGTCTGTCTATTTGCATTACATATTTATTTGTAAATATCTATCCGTGAAAACCGCAGCTTCTTGTTAGAATGAATCGTGTTTGCCCGATTCAATCAATGAACTGGATTACTAATGTCCGTACTCGAAACGATTGCCGATAAAGATCTTCCCCTCAAGCGGGATCTTGAATTACTCGCCGAACTTCTCGCTGCAACCATAAGGGAGCAGGCTGGTGTTGCTACTGCTGAGCAGATTGAGTCCATCCGTGCACTCGCTCTGTCTTATGTGCAAGAGAGCAATCCAGAGGCGGGTATCAGTTTAGCCAAATCGCTGGCTGATTTAGACCCCGCTTCCACCGTGGCCTTGGTGCGTGGTTTTGGTTATTTTTCTCATCTATCTAATATAGCAGAGGACTTACACCATAACCGTCGCCGACGCGCACATAAAATAGCGGGTTCCGCACCTCAACGCGGCAGTATTGCAGCAGCAATTAATAGCCTTACTGCAAGAGGCGTTAAGGCCACCGACATTATTAGCATGCTGGGTGAAAGCTTAATTGCCCCCGTGCTTACCGCTCACCCTACTGAAGTAAAGCGCAAAACGGTGCTGGATTCGCATCGTGCCGTGGCCGAGTTGCTAGCCGAGCGCGATCGTTTTGCGATGACACCAGAAGAGCTCGCGGATAATCAGGCCGCTTTAGAGCGGGTGCTGTTGGCGATGTGGCAAACACGGGAAATCCGTACTTTCAAACTTACGGTGCAAGACGAGATTGAAAACGGTGCGGCTTATTTCCGCAATACCTTCTTGCATGAGCTACCGCGCCTTTACTTAGATTTAGAAGACAAGCTGGCGGCACTCTGTGAGCAGCCTGTTCAGCTGCCTAATTTTATTCAAGTAGGTAGCTGGATTGGTGGCGATAGAGACGGTAATCCTTTTGTAACGGGCGATGTGCTGCGCTATGCGGTGTCACGTCAGGCTGGGATTGCGCTGGATTACTACTACCAGCAGTGCATGAAGCTAGAAAATGAATTATCGATGTCAACGCGCATTGTGGCTGTAGATACGGCGCTGCAAAAGCTGGCCGATTCGGCTACAGACGAGAAGGATCGTAAATCAGAAGAGCCCTATCGCTTGGCGGTGTCTTCGGTGCGGGCCAGAATCTTTGCAACTGCAGTAAAGATTGGCACTTTCCATCATCAGTTGCACGATGTGGCTAATGCGGCCGAGTACCAAAATTCCGAGGAATTACTGAATGATTTAGCCACAGTTGCCACCTCGCTAAAAGCGCATGGTGCGGCATTGTTGGCGGGCGGGCGTTTACGCCGTTTACAGCGTGCGGTATCGGTATTTGGCTTTTATTTAGCCCCACTGGATATGCGCCAGTTTTCTGGTACGCATGAAAAAGTGATGTCTGAGCTATTTGCCCACGCAGGCTTAGAAGATTATATGCATTTGGATGAAGCATCGCGCCGTGCCGTATTGCTGCGTGAGCTATCCAGTGCACGGCCTTTAGCTTCTGCTCACGTTGAATATAGCGAAGAGGTGCAAAAAGAGCTGGATATTTATCGTGCAGCGGGCGAAATGCAAGCGCGCTATGGCGAATCGGTACTGCCAAATTACATTATCTCTAACTGTGATTCAGTTTCGGATATGTTGGAAGTGGCCGTGCTGATGAAGGAAGTAGGCTTGGTGCAATTAGCGCCTAAGCTTGTTTCTAAGATTAATATTATTCCGCTGTTTGAAACGATTCCTGATTTGCGCAGTGCTGGCAAAATCATGACCGAGCTATTTAATATCCCGCAGTGGTGCAAGCTTTTATCCTGTCGGGATAATGTGCAAGAAGTCATGCTGGGTTATTCGGATTCGAATAAAGACGGCGGTTATCTTACTTCTAATTGGGAGTTATACAAGGCTGAGCTTACCCTTGTTGAGGTCTTTAAAGCCGCCAACTTTAAGATGCGCCTATTTCATGGCCGTGGTGGTACGGTAGGCCGTGGTGGTGGCCCCGCTTTTGATGCGATCTTGGCCCAACCAGCAGGCTCGGTAAATGGCCAGATTCGGATTACCGAACAGGGCGAAGTGATTACGGCTAAGTATGCGGATCGCGAAGTAGGGCGTCGTAATTTAGAAATTTTGATTGCGGCTACGCTTGAAGCCAGCTTTCCAGAAGAGTCACCACCATTAAATGACATGCTGGAGCGACGTCAGTTAATGGAAAAACTCAGCTTGAGTGCTTATCAGGCTTATCGTGATCTGGTTTACGCCACGCCCGATTTTATTACCTACTTCCGTGAAGCCACGCCGATTAATGAGATTCCTAATCTTAATATCGGCTCACGGCCCGCAGCGCGAAAAAGCACCAATAGCATTGGTGATTTACGGGCGATTCCTTGGGTGTTTTCTTGGAGCCAGTGCCGCCTGATGCTGCCGGGTTGGTATGGTTTTGGTACGGCGATTAGTGAGTATCTGCAAGAAGCTGGGGACGAAGGCTTGGCGCTCTTGCAACAGTTATATCGTGATTGGCCGTTTTTCAACTCCACTATCTCGAATATGGATATGGTGTTGGCAAAATCCGATATCGCCATTGCCGCGCGTTATGCTGAGTTGGTGCAAGATCAAGAACTGGCGCAGCGTATTTTTGGCCGTATCAAGGCTGAATGGCAGCGCAGCGTAGATGCTGTGCAAGCTATTTCTAAGCATGGCGAACTATTGGCTGATAATCCCAAGCTGGCACGTAGCTTGGAGAATCGTTTACCCTATCTTGATCCGCTTAACCATTTGCAAGTCGAGCTATTAAAGCGCTTGCGTAGCGGTGAGGCCAGTGAAGACGTGCAGCACGCGGTGCATTTAACCATTAATGGTATTGCGGCGGGCTTGCGTAATAGCGGTTAATCTTAGGGTCTGTTGACGTTTCATTCGCCATTGCGCTGAGCCGGAAAACGGCCAGGCACAAGGCATGTGACGAAGGCAATAACAGGTTATTATCGAGGAGCATAACGCAGTGAATGGCCATTTTCCGGCTCAGCCCTTCGGGTTTGGCCCGCTTTTGGGGCTGCACGGCGTTAAAAATCGCTCATGGTACTCGTACCATGTCGCAATTTCCTTCTTGTTCAGCCCCAAAACTGGGCCAAACGCAACGGTGAATGAAATGTCAACAGACTAGCAGCCTGTCGGACTTAAGCGATCGTAGCGAGGGAAAGACCGGTTTGAGACAGATTTCGCGGGTTTTTGAGGCGAATAGCTGGCTATTCAACGAGAAAATGCGTGAAATATGGCCAAATCCGGCTTTTCCGTAGTAGGTCAGTCTTAAGTCCGACAGGCTGCTAGGGGCACGGTAGACGTGCCCCTTTATTTTATGAGCGTTCTTATTGAATTGGTCTATGCGCCCGCTGCAATTACTCATTCTCTTTTGCCTTGCTAGCCCTGTGTTTGCTGCTGGGCAGTTGCCAACTCACTTTGGCGATAAGATGGAGGCGGCTTTATCTTGCCGCAGCGAATGGTCTAATGACTGGTGGCGCAGCTATTTTCGTCAGTATTTAGGTGACCCGTTACGGGTATGGGGCGAGGCGGAGTGGTTTGAAGCGCAAAATGCCAAATTAGGCGACAATACCGTGAGTGAGGTGTTTGTTAGCCTGCCTACATCGGGAGCCTTGATGGTAGGGGCGCTGATCCCCGATCAAATTGAAACCGTGCGTAAAAAGATTGAAGCTTCCATGGGCTTCGCCTTTGTCCCGTTGGCGGGCAGTTATCCGCGTTATCTTTCCAAATTTGGTAGCGTCTTGGTGGGTCTACCTAATGATCAAACCAAGTGGTACTGCGCACGCTGGAATCTGGGCAACCGCCCTTAGTTTGCCCCTTAGCTTGATTTGCCGTGAGCTACGGCTGGCCTATCACCGGCCATATCCATACCCTCTGCACGAGCCTACTTTTCCCAGTACAAGCATTTTAGACAAACTGTGCTTAATCGGTGCGCTTTAGGTTTTTTTTGCCCCTCTGTAACATCAATTTATTCATATTACTAATACCAATAGGCCATTATTAATACACTGCTGGTTGTCTTTGCATGTGCTGTTTATGGCTTTTATTTACCTTCTCATCTTGAAATTATTTTGTATGATTCAAGAAAGAATTACTTAGGTGTCAGTTGTTTACTGTGTACGGTTGTTGCTAAACGTGCAGCAGTTTGATGAAATATTTATGTAATTTTCAAACGAAAACTACATTTTATTTATCTACTTTGCTACATGGGGTTTTTTTTATGCTGCAATGCATGAATTGCATGATCTTTATATTTGCTAGGAATACTAATATTTTACTTTGCTAATGTTGCAATGCGTCATGAGTAATGGGCTGATCTTTTGTAGTGATGCAGATAAGTCATGCCATTTATGCTATCGGTTTGTTTTACTTCATGATTTTGAGAGCTTGACAAGGAAAATAGAATGGTGAGTAATGAATCTCGTCACGACCAATTACAAATAATAATGGCGTGGTGAAGCCCAAATACAGGTAAAGCTTTCATAGAATTGACAGCCTGTAGAAGAGCAGCAATACCAGTTGAGATGCGTGAATAACGCCAATCGATTTAAGAGGATGGAGACTCCCTTATGTCAAATTACAGTCGTTTAGCAGTAATTCCTGCTGCCTTTATTGTTATGCAGGCTTTTGCAGCCCCTGGGTGGGATGCTGCAACAACCTATACCGGTGGCGAAGTAGTGAGCTACGCCGGTAAAGATTGGAAAGCTCAGTGGTGGACCAAGGGCAATATACCTGGTGCAGAGCAATGGGGCCCTTGGGCTCTGCAAAGTGGCGGAACACAAACACAAACACCAACACCAACACCAACACCAACACCAACACCAACACCAACACCAACACCAACACCAACACCAACACCAACACCAACACCAACACCAACACCAACACCAACACCATCAGGCTCTAAGCAAGTGGGTTCTTACTTTGCTCAGTGGGGCATTTATGGCCGTGGTTATTTAGTGAAGCATGCTCAGACTAGCGGCTCTGCGGCTAAGATGACTTTCTTGAACTATGCCTTTGGTAATGTCTATGCCAAAAACGGTGGCTATGAATGTGGCATTGTGAATAAGGCAGAAAATGGTGGTCAGGATGGCGGTGATGGCTGGGCTGATTACCAAAAAGGCTTCAGCGCCGGTGATTCCGTGGATGGCGTGGGCGATGTTTGGGGTGAAGAGGGTAAGGGCGGCTTAAAAGGTAACTTTAATCAGTTGAAAAAACTGAAAGCCAAAAACCCAAATCTAAAAGTATTTATCTCCTTAGGCGGCTGGACTTGGTCTAAGTGGTTCTCTAACGCAGCCTCTACCGATGTTCTGCGCAAGCAGTTGGTTTCTAGCTGTATCGATCTCTACATCAAGGGCAATATCCCTTACGATGGAGGCTCCAATGCTGGGGGCGCAGGCACGGCTGTAGGCGTGTTCGACGGGATTGATATCGATTGGGAATACCCAGGCGTGCAGGGAATTGGTACTAACACGATTTCTCCAAACGATAAGCAAAACAACACGCTGCTGCTGAAAGAATTCCGTGCTCAGCTGGATGCATTGGCCGCCACAACTGGCAAGAAGTATGGCCTGACCGTAGCGATTGGTGCAGGGGCAGAAAAGATTGCGATGACCGAGCCAGGTGAGTACAGCAAGTATCTGGATTGGATCAACTTGATGTCTTACGACTTTAACGGCGGTTGGGATGCGAAGGGCCCAACTGACTTCCATTCGCATCTTTACAATGACCCGGCCAGCCCACGCTATCTTGATCCTCAAACGGGAAAACCAGGTTTAGCTGCGCAATATAATATTGATAGCGCTGTCAAAAATCTGATTGCAGCAGGTGCACCGGCTAGCAAAATTGTATTAGGTATTCCTTTCTACGGCCGTGGCTGGACAGGTGTTCCTAATATCAATAATGGCCTGTACCAATCTGCAACCGGCCCAGCCAAAGGCACGTATGAGGCAGGGATTGAAGACTATAAAGTGTTGAAAAATGCCGCTGGTTCGGTATTTGTGCATCCAATTACCAAGCAATCTTGGAAATATGATGGCAGCACATTCTGGTCTTACGATACTACGGATGTGATCCAGACCAAGCTTGATTACGTGAAAGCCAATGGCTTGGGTGGCGCGTTTAGCTGGTCCTTGGATGGTGACGATAGTGCGGGTACTTTGATGGACGCAATGAGTAAGGTTAGTCAGTAAAAATGCAGCCTGCTAAAGCTCGACAGGTTGTTAATATTTAGTAAGCTTCAACCCTCATGCCTCGGCATGGGGGTTTTTTTTGTCTAGCTAGGGGATAATCCCCCCTTTGCCTGATCAAATGCCTCCGCTATGTTACCCATTCAGTCTAATTTCAGCCTTCAACACGCCAATACACTGGGTTTGCCAGCGATCGCCCGTCATTTTTTGCGGCTGACGGATACTCAGCAATTAGCTGAGCTTTGTCTCGATCCGGTGCTTAACGTTTTGCCTTGGCGCATCTTGGGTGGTGGCAGTAATTTGGTATTGGCCGATGAAATTAATGCCTTAGTGATAGCGGTGGAGTTAAAAGGTCGGCGCTTATTAAAAGAAGACGATGACGCTTGGTATATCACTGCTGCCGCAGGTGAAAATTGGCATGAATTTGTGCAATGGACTCTCGCGCAAGGTTGGGCTGGATTAGAAAACCTATCGCTCATTCCCGGCACGGTAGGCGCAGCACCGGTGCAAAATATTGGTGCTTATGGCGTAGAGATAAAAGACAGCCTATTTGAGCTTACGGCCTACCGCCTTAGTGATGGACAGGCGCGGGTATTTAGCGCAGCAGAATGCCAATTTGCTTATCGTGATAGCTGTTTTAAGCAGGCCGAGGCGGATCAATGGCTGATTGCCGAAGTGGTATTTAGATTACCAAAAATCACCAGCCTAAAAACCAATTACGGTGATATTGAGCAAGAGCTACAAGTGCTAGGGCAGCGCACGGCCCAAGCGGTGGCGCAGGCGGTGATTCATGTACGTCAGCGCAAATTACCCGATCCTGCCGTGATGGGTAATGCGGGCAGCTTCTTTAAAAACCCTATCGTGAGTAACGCGCTGCGTGCCAGCGTATTGGCCGCGCATCCTGAGCTAGTGTCTTATCCAGCTGGCCCAGCGCATTACAAGCTGGCCGCAGGCTGGCTGATTGAGCGTGCGGGTTGGAAAGGCCGGCAACTCGGGCCAGTGGGCATGTATCAAAAACAAGCTTTAGTATTAGTGAACCATGGCGGTGCAACCCAGCACGATGTTGTGCTGCTAACCCAAGCCGTACAAGCCGATGTGCGCGCACAATTTGGCGTAGAGCTAGAGGCTGAACCAGTCTGGTGGTGATGTAGGGTAGGCCCCGTGCACACTCATCTGTATATGTATGCAATGTTGCGTGGGCACAGGTGCGCGGCTAAGAGAAGGAAAAAACCATGTGGATAGACACTCACTGCCATTTAGATGCACCTGATTTTGCGGCAGATCGGGATGAAGTGGTCGCGGCGGCTAGGCGGGTGGGGGTGGCCCAGATTGTAGTACCGGCGGTTAGCGAGGCCACGTTTGCCGATGCAATGACGATGCGGGAACGTTATGGTTGTTTTCCTGCCTTTGGTCTGCATCCTATTTATACCGCTGTGCATCAAGACGCGCATTTATTGACCTTGCAGCATTATTTGCAGCAGCATCAACCCGTTGCAGTGGGTGAAATTGGCTTAGATTTTTATCTGCCCAGCTTAGATAGCAATAGGCAGGTAGAGATCTTTGAAGCGCAATTAAAATTGGCCCGTGATTTTGATTTGCCTGTGCTGCTGCATTTACGCCGTGCCCAAGACCCAGTACTTAAGTATTTGCGTAAGTGGCGAGTTAAAGGTGGCATCGCTCATGCCTTTAATGGCAGCGTGCAGCAGGCGGATGTGTTTATCTCGCTAGGGTTTAAGCTCGGCTTTGGCGGGGCGATGACTTACGCTGGCTCGCAGCGGATTCGTAAATTGGCCCGTGATTTGCCCTTAGAGGCACTGGTGATGGAAACCGACGCCCCTGATATTCCACCTGCGTGGTTAGATCGCCAGCGCAATCAACCCGCAGAGTTAGTCAAAATGGCTGAAGTGCTGGCTGAGCTGCGCGGCATTAGCCTTGCAGAGCTGGCCGTGGCTACTTCGGCCAATGCCAGAGCCGTTTTACCTGGTTTGCTGAGCGTCTAAACTGATTTATTGGCTGAGTTTGGCCATGCCTCTTAACAAAGTCAGTAAAGGTAGATTGTCTACGGCTCGGTGGTCACACCGCCTCCCTAAGCTTCTCTTTTTTAAGCCTTTTTGATTTGCAACAAATTTATTGCTTGGCAGTTTTTTTATTGCAAGAGATACTGTCGTTACAAAATGTTACCAGTAACATTAAAAATGAAAACCTAGATGAAAACCAATCAGGAGTCGATTCCATGAGTCAGATCGATCAAGCTACACCACACCAAGTTTTTGTTGTAATGGGCGTTTCAGGCAGTGGTAAGTCTGCGGTTGGAAGCGCAGTTTCGCGCATGTTGGACTGTGGTTTTTTGGATGGCGATTTTTTGCATCCACGGGCCAATATCGACAAGATGGCTTCGGGCCAGCCTTTAGATGATAACGATCGTGCGCCTTGGCTTGCGGCATTAAGCACCGCGGCCTATGCGATGCAACGGACCCAAGTTGTATCGGTGATCGTGTGTTCTTCCTTAAAAAAAGCCTACCGCGATATTTTGCGTGAAGGTAACCCCAACCTCTCTTTTATTTATTTGAGCGGCAGTTTTGAGCTGATTGAATCTCGCTTAAAAGCGCGTGTTGGTCATTTTCAAAAGCCAAAAATGCTGGTTTCGCAATTTGCCACGTTAGAAGTACCGGGCGCAGATGAGCCGGATGTGGTGCATATCGATATCGCCCAGAGCTTAGAAAACGTTGTGGCCGCTGCCGTGCAGCATATTGGCCCTGCTCAGGAGTAAGAGAAAATGGATACATTAACACTGGTTGTTACAGCGGTTGGTTCGGTTTTGATGCTGCTGTTTTTGGTGATGAAAGCGCGTTTGCATGCTTTTGTGGCGTTGATGCTGGTCTCGATTGCTGCTGGGATAGGCTCGGGCATGCCGCTGGATAAAATTGCCGACACCATGCAAAAAGGCATGGGCGGCACGCTGGGCTTTTTGGCCGTGGTGGTGGCGTTGGGGGCGATGTTTGGCAAAATATTGCATGAAACGGGGGCGCTAGATCAGATTGCCGTTAAATTACTCGACCTATTTGGGCAAAGCCGCGCTAATTATGCCTTAGGGATTGCTGGGTTAATTTGCACCCTGCCGCTGTTTTTTGACGTGGCGGTGGTGCTGTTGATTGGCGTAGTGTTTGCCGTTGCCCGACGCACCGGTGGCAATGTGGTGAAGTTAGCGATCCCACTGTTTGCGGGGGTGGCTGCAGCAGCGGCTTTCCTGCTGCCAGGCCCAACCGCTATGTTGCTTGCTTCGCAAATGAAGGCTGATTTTGGCTGGATGATTGTTTTAGGCTTGGCTGCGGCTATCCCTGGCATGCTGCTCGCTGGCCCAATTTACGGTAACTTTATTAGCAAACATGTACACCTGCCGCTGCCTGCAGATGTGAGTGAGCCTAGTTTGGGCAAGGGCCAAATGCCTTCGTTTGCTTTTAGCTTGGCGCTGGTGTTGTTTCCGCTTGTTTTGGTCGGGATGAAAACCATTGTGGCGCGTTTTGTTGATCCAACGGGCACGGCTTATCAGTGGTTGCAGTTGATTGGCCATCCCTTTATTGCCATTTTGGCAGCGTGTTTACTCGCCATTTATGGTCTAGCTTTGCGCCGCGGTATGAGTAAAGATAAGGTGATGGAAGTCTGTAGCGCTGCCTTGCAGCCAGCAGGGATTATCTTGCTGGTGACAGGCGCTGGAGGTGTGTTTAAACAAGTGTTAGTTGATTCTGGCGTAGGCCCAGCACTCGGTAATGCTTTGATTGGTGCAGGTTTGCCAATTGCTGTGGCGTGTTTTGCCTTGGCAGCGATGGTGCGGGTGATTCAAGGATCGGCCACCGTAGCGTGTTTAACTACTGTGGGTTTGGTACTGCCGGTGATTGAGCTGGCTGCTTATTCAGGCGCACAGTTGGCGGCATTATCAATCTGTATTGCCGGTGGATCGATCGTACTGAGCCATGTGAATGACTCTGGTTTTTGGTTGTTCGGTAAGTTTACTGGGGCTAATGAGCTACAAACTTTAAAAACATGGTCAGTGATGGAAACCATCTTAGGCACGACCGGTGCTTTGGTTGGAATGACTGCGTTTAGTATGCTGTAAAGTGCTTTGAGGCTCGCTGAGTGATCAGCCGCGTGGTTTATTGCCGGAGACTACGCGGCCTTTGATGAAGCGCTTAGCGGGTTAAACCTCGTGAATTTAAACGTGAATTCAAATAGTCAATACAACGCTGGGTAGGTTCATCCATTCAGTGACGTACCCTCGTTGAATGCCTGAGCTGGGGGTCGAAACCCCAACCGTTTTTGTGGCCGATTATTTAACCTTTTATCCAAATGAGCAATTTCTGGGCGACTCACCTTGCTGAAATCACTCTTTTTCTTCGGATAATACGGACGAATTAAGCCATTCGTATTTTCATTACTCCTTCGTTGTCAAGCGCTATACGGATCTGCAAAATAGCAATTCGCAAGCAATGCCTTGGCAATTTCTTCATGCCCCGCAAATTCTTTGCCTTTGTTCATCGACTCGGTGAGAGGCGGAAGCAAGGAGAACACGCTTTCGGTGTGCACTACAGCACCGTTAGCTGCGCCATCCGTCGAGCGGAGCGAATACTCGGTAAGTGATAGAAATTTGTCGTTTTGTACCGCAGAATGAATATGCAGGTATTGCTTATTTAATGATTGGGATTTTAGTAAATGTGCGACAGCAAGATCTGCACCTTACTACTGTTTCACGTTAAGAAGGCCTTGATATGCACTTTCTAAAGATTGGTTTTTATCCTCTGTGTTGCTTGGTTCTCCTCGCGGTGAGCCTCTGCCCCCCAACGGTGCAGGCCGGCCCAGTGAGTTGCGGGGACAAGCCGATTCGCTTGGCGTTTTATTCGTATGGGTATCTCTATTTCAACGAAAATATGGGCGGCCAGGGCATAGACAAAGACATCGTGGATGAACTGGCAAAGCGCACGGCTTGCAAGTTTGACATGCGGGTCATGCCACGGGCCCGTATTTGGTTTGATTTGGAGAATGGCGGGCTTGATATGAGCGTCTCGGGCATTCAAAATCCCGTGCGCGATCTTTTCGCTTGGTTTGCACCTTACCTCAGCATGAAGAACTACGTTGTTGTACGGGCCAGTCTCGCTGCCAGTGTGCCCAGCGCAGAGCGTTTTATCAATCAGCCTACCTTGCGCTTTGGCGTGGTGCGATCGTTCAAGCATGGCGTCCAGCAGGACCAGTGGCTGGAGCAATTGCGAGCTAGCCAGCGGGTCGAAGACAGTAACAGCATCGAAACGCTGTTTAAAAAACTCCAAGGCAAACATATCGACGCCCTGTTTTCCCCACCACTTGTGTATGCTAAAAGCCTTGAAGATTTGGGCTTCAAAAAAGAAGCTGCGATACTGGATTGGACGCCACAGGAAAAAGGTGTGCACCTCGGCCTCATTTTGGCAAAGTCGCGATTCAATGAGGTAGAGGCTAAAAAGTGGCAGGCGTTGGTTAATGGCATGCGCGCAGATGGCAGTTTGCAACGCATTTACTCACGCTATCTCAGTGCTGCCGAAGTGACTAATATGCTCGACTTTTAAACCACATTGCAGCTCTGCACCCTCGCTCGCTCGTTCACCCGAAAAATAAGCTCATTTTTAAGTAGAATTTGCTCGCAGTCTTTGAGGGCGCGCAGCACAACCGATGAATGAGTGCTCGGTAGGAAGCGTTTATTTTCTCTGTTTTTTTGCTTTACTATCTGGCACGACTGCAGCAATCAACGTTGATTTTGCGAAGATCGGCTGATTGTCCCTATTTTTTTAGATAAATAACGAGAGCCAAAGCGCATGGTTTTATCGAAAAAATAGGGGCCCTGTCAAAAGTATATCAACGGCAGAGTATCAACTTTATCGAAAGTGGCTGAATTTAAATGATGAAGTGGTTTTCATTCAGGTACTCGACATCACGCGGTTACGTCCCTGATCTTTGGCAAGATAAAGTGCCTTATCGGCGCGTGTTTCTACCATGATCATTGTGTCGCCTTGCTGATAACTGGCCACGCCGAAGCTGGCGGTGCAGCGCCCTATTGATGCGAAGTCGTATTGTTCGATGCATAAACGCAGTTTTTCGGCAACTTTAAGCGTGTCGGAGAGTGATGTATTAGGGCAAAGGATGAGGAACTCCTCGCCCCCCCAGCGTCCAACGACATCGCTCTCTCTGACGTTTCCCTTGAGTATTTGGCTAATGCCTTTGAGGACTTCGTCTCCGGCATGATGGCCGTAAGTGTCGTTCACGTGTTTGAAGTGATCTATATCCAGCAATATTAATGAGAGTGTGGTGCCGTGGCGGCTTAGTGTGCTGAATTCTCGCGCTAATACTTGATCAAGAAATAGCCGGTTATAGAGGCCTGTCAAACGATCTGTGACAGCCAATTGTTCTAATTCTTTATTCTTTTCGACCAGCTCATGTGTGCGCTCGTCCACGATTATCTCTAGCTCATTATTGATACGCTGTAATTCTTGATTTTGTAGCTCTAGCTGATGATCCAACTCGTAGGCTCTGATGGCGGCTTGTATGGTGAGTACGATATCTTCGTTTTGCCAAGGCTTTTCTAAAAAGCGGAATAAATTAGCTTCGTTGATGGTGCGCTTTACGCCGCTTAAATCACTTTGCCCTGTCAGCATAATTTTAATCGTATTGGGCAATAGCTCGTGCACCCGTACGAGGAGTTCATCGCCTTTCATTCCCGGCATGATGTAATCAACAATAATGACGCTGAGCTCAAGCCCGTCTTCGGCGAGTTCGGCAATAATTTCTAGCGCTTCTACCCCATTTTCGGCAATTTCAACTAATTGATCACGCTCTAAGCGCTGGCCCAATAAAGAGCGTAGGGCACTTAGTATGCCACTATCATCATCTACGCATAAAATGGTTGCCATTTGTAATCTCTAAATTAGGTTTTACTGGAGCAATATGTATTTTGAGTTGATTTTTGTTTTGTAGTCCAAAACAAGGCGCTATGCAGGTTTTTTACAGAGCATGTCTGAATCTACTCAAGCCCTATTTCGAGGATAGAGTGAGTTTAAACGGCGATGTTGGCGAGGTAGGGCAAGTAAATAGTAAAGGTGCTGCCTTGGCCTACTTCGCTCTGTACTTCGATTCGCCCATGATGCTTGGCAATGATTTTTTTGACGATATCCAGCCCCAGCCCACTGCCTTCTCCTGCGGATTTAGTGGTAAAAAAGACGTCAAATATTTTGGAGCGGATGTTCTCTGCAATACCACAGCCGTTATCAGAAATCACCACCATGGCGTCATTGCCACTTCGGCTGATTTCTACCTTAAGTACGCCTTTATATTGCATCGCTTGTAGTGCATTGTGAATGAGATTGGTCCACACCTGATTTAGCTCGTCAGGAAAACAAAGGATGGGCTCGATATCCTGATAGTTGCGGATAAGTTCGATATTTTGTTTGATTTGATTTTGATAAATGGTTAAGACTGTTTCTAGGCCATCTTTTAAATGAGCCTCGATGCTGACGCCTTCGCGATTAAAGCGGGAGAAGGATTTCAGCGCAAAGATAATCTTGGAGACGCTTTCTACCGCGATATTAATATTATCCGTATTATTAATAATGCTGGCGATGCTGTAAGCCGTATCAAGGATGAGGCTGCTTTCAGGGTGCTGGAGTAGGGGTAAATACTCAGCAAGATGGTTGTCGGCGTGTAATTGAACCAAGATCCCTGCTGTGTGGCGTGGGTTTATGATTGCAGCGTCTGCCAGCTGTTGGCTCAGTGCGCGTGTTTTGTTTCTTTCTTCTCGGGTGCTGAGCAGAGGCTCCGCTTTGTGCTTGATCAATTGCATAAAGCGCTGCTGATCATTTGTATCCAGAAATTGAAACAGCTTGGGGAGGTTTTCTAAGGCGTGGCTTAATGCATCGGCAATGTTTTTTCCGCTAGATTTAACCGCGCCAATCGGCGTATTTATTTCATGGGCCACGCCTGCAATCAACTGTCCAAGGGCCGCCATTTTTTCGGATTGAATAAGCTGGCTTTGTGCTTGGCGTAAATCTTCTAAAGCATTGGCTGTTTGTGCTCTTGATGCTTCTGTGGCTGCATAGGCCGTTGCGTTGGCGAGCGCAATGGCAGTATAGACTGCAGTAGAGCGTAAAATGTCTAACTCCCTTTCTTGAAAAGCATTGGTGTTATGGCTTCGGATCGAAAGCACACCAATACGCTGGTTGTTTACAATTAAGGGGCGTAGCACCGCAGTGCGCATGGGGGTGTTGGGGGTAATGCCTTCTGGTATAGGTGCTTTTTCTATCAGCGCTTCATCCGCTATAACCAGCTCACGCTCCTCACGAAAGGCTAAGGCGGAGAGGGATGAGGGGTGATCAAGCATCACGTATGAGGGGCAGGCGACGTTGCCGTCTTCGATGTAATAAATAAGGTTTAAGCGATCCCCTTGCTCATCAAGCAACGCAACACTAAAAGCATCGAGTGGCATTAAGGCGAGTAAGTGCCGATAGAGTGTCTGGCAAATAGCGTGATGATTCAGGCTGGTGGTTAGCTCCTTTCCAATATCACCTAGCTGACGTAATGTTTCTGCTGAGCTGCCCAATGCTTTATTGGCGGCGAATAACTCTTGGGTACGCTCCGCCACTCGGTCGGCCAAATGATCTCGGTGCTCGGCTAGCTCTTGCTCGTAGAGCCGCTGTTGTTGTAAGTATTCTAGCAGGCTGTGCTGTAAGTGGTTGACGCCAGCAACCAACATACTTAGTTCATCTTGCCGTGTAGAGCGTTGCATTACGAGAGGATGGTCCAAGTTTTCAGGGCTTAATTGGGCTAAATGGTGGGCAATACGTTGAACATGCACCGTCACAGAGCGGTTAAAGAGCAGCATAATAAATCCTGCCAGTAATAAGGACTGGATAATTTGCGTGACAATAATCGACACTACTTCACCGCGTAAACGTGACCACAACACGTGCTCATCACCATAAATAATCAGCTTGCCTACTTGTTGGTGACGGGCATTGGGAAAAGCTTGGTAACTTAGAGTCAGTTGTAGGGAGGGGGCAATAGTTGATTCTTTCCAGGTGGTTTGCTTGAAAGTAAAGGTTTCTGTTGCATGCTGATCAGGCATAATCATGATAACAATTTGGCCAACTGCTGAGATTTTAGAGGCGCTGGTCAAATGAGTTTTTAGCGTATCTCTATCCATTTCCCAGATTGCTTTGCTTAATGTGAATTGGTAAACCTGCGCGATCAGGTTTAGCTCCGCACGCATGGTGGCTATGTTTATTTGCCACGTAGACCAGGTTTTGACGGTCACTGCACCCAGTGTAAAAACAAAACAAAAAAGGAGTGTGGCCAAAACCATGCGGCTTCCAAGCGATTGATCCGGCGGAGTGATATGTGGCATGGTTGGCTTTTAATTAAGGATTGGGTTTTTATGAGCAAAAAATAGTTAATTTGTTTTTCATGGTAAAGCGAATGTTAATTAATAATTAAATTTATATTTTCTAATGCCCACTTATTTTTTATTAAATTTAATATGCCATTTTTTTTTATATTCTCTAGTCCAATATTGAATCGGTCTACTATCTTGTCAGAGGTTTTATGACTGAATGCAATGAAATATCTGCTTTCATCTAGTTGAAGTTTATAGGCTTTTGTGAGAATTTTTTCTGGATCATCACCTGCTTGGCGAACAAGGTGATAAGCCGCTATGTCATTCATTGCCCATAAATCAACACGGCCTAATTTTAATTTTTCGTAATTATGCTGATATTTTACGCTAGATTGCAGGTTTGTTCCTTTGGAAAATCCTTGTGACTCTAAAAATTGCTCGCGAATGTCTGCGTTGACACTCGCAATTTGATATTTTTTTGCATCTGCTAATTGTGATATTTTTATATGGCTGCTAGCCAGAGCAAAGAGATAATTATTGGCATGAGCAATAGGGCCTACCCATTTAAATTGCATTTCTCTTTGTGGTGTACGACCAATTGAATAGATCAGTACATTTTCATTTTTTAGCGCAATGTCATAAGCTCTCGCCCAAGGCATCGATTGAAAATCGCCTTGAATATTTATTTCTTTGAGAATAGCTTGAACGATTTCGGTACAAAATCCAGTTAAAACACCTTTCTCGGTATAGTTATATGGGGCAAGCTCCTCTGTGACTACTTTAATTGTTTCTGCGAAAACCAACCCTTCAAATGTTAGGTTGAGTAATAGCGATAAAAAAATGCACTTTAGCCTCAGCAAGATCATCTCCTCTTAGCGTGGCAAGGGGGGGCGTTCTATTATTTTTTTTACTAGGCCTTCTGCTTTTAATTTTTCAAAAGCATCCTGAGTTTTTTTAACTAATGAATCAGGTGTTTGCTTACTAAATGCCATATATATCCCATTACTAAGCTCATTAAGTAAGAATAGTTTCTCGAGTTTATTGCAGTCAAATGATTGCTGTTGGCAGAGACGAGGCATATCTGCATCAAATAAAACAATAAGGTCTAGTTGATGATTGACTAATTGCCTAAAGCTATCTGATTGCTGGGATGAAATACTTAGGTTGGTTAATTTTCGTTGCTGCAAAAACTGATGGCGCACATCATTTCTGACAACCCCAATAGAATAGTGCTTTGTGTCTTCTAGTTTATTAGCCTTGATATCCGTTCTTTCTTTTAGTTTGACCAAAAAACACTGTGGTTTGCTCAGCTCACCCACCCATTTAAAATCTGTTTCTCTGCTGGGTGTGCGGGCAATCAGGTAAATCAGCACATTCGCTTCTTTTAAAGCGAGATCATACGATCTTGCCCATGGATAGATATTGATACTGTAATCGACGATGCCTGCTTTTTTAAGGCTCAGCTCAACCACTTCTGTGGCAGGTCCTGCCACTTTTCCTTCCTTCATATAAGAATAAGCTGTTGTTTCAGTAACAACACGAATGCTCTCTGCATGGCTATTCATGGAGTAGACGATTAGCCATAGCGCTAGGAAGGAATGGGTCTTCATAGGGGATTAAACTTCAGCGATTAGGATCTTTGAGTAACTAGTTTGTGTTCATACACATAGCAGAATAGATCATAGGGGTGATCATGCAAGCATGGGGGTAATTTATCTTAGATATCTTTCTGACAATATAAAAAGAATGGGGGTGTAAATCGCTGGAATGGCGTCAGCAATATACCTGTGCATTGAAATTATTGGGTAAAAATTCGCTATATCTTGCGTAGGATAGGCTTAAGAATGTGGCTTGAATTACGTTTTGAAATTGCAGGCCTAATAAAAACGTCGTCACCCACAAGCGGGAGTGACGACGTTTTACCTAGCAGCCTGTCGGACTTAGACGGTCGAAGCGAAAAATCGCATGATCGAGACCAGATTTTGCCGGATTTGCAGCGCCAATAACGAGTTATTGGTCAAAAATCTGGTGAAATATAGGCCGATCAGGTGATTGTGCAGCTAGCTGATGCTAAGTCCGACAGGCTGCTAGGGATTAGCCCTGAGCGACTTGCAGTACAATCTTGCCACGGGCTCGGCCGCTTTCACTGCGCTCATGGGCAAGGGCGGCTTGGGCTAATGGGAACACGCTGTCGATCACCACTTTGATGTGTCCGGCATCAAGCAATGCAGCAATTTCACTTAACTGAGCGGCATTGGGCTGCACAAAGCAAAAATGCCCGTGCACATGGTGTTTTTGCGCGGTAGCCGTATCGGGCTGATCGCAAATTGAAACAAGGCGGCCACCTGCTTTTAGTGTCTGCCAGCTTTGGGCCAGAATATCACCACCCATGGTGTCAAATACCACATCCAGATCGCGTAAATCTGCGAAGTTGGCTTGGGTGTAATCAATCACATGGTCGGCACCGTGTGCGGTGACCAATTCGGCGTTTTTACTGGAGGTGGTGGTATACACCTCGGCACCGCGCCACTTGGCGAGCTGAATCGCAAACAAGCCCACACCGCCTGCTCCGGCATGGATGAGTACTTTCTCGCCTGCTTGCAATTGGGCTATTTCAAATAGCGCTTGCCATGCAGTTAGCGCGGCTAAAGGCACGGCTGCGGCTTGTTGCCAGTCTAGGCTTTTGGGTTTTTTGGCAATTTCGCTGGCTCTAACGGCAACAAATTCGGCATAAGCGCCATTGCGGGCAATCTCTGGGCGGGAATACACGGCATCGCCGATCTGCCAGCCTGTGACTTGCTCGCCTAGGGCAACAATTTCACCCGCTACATCCCAGCCTAAAGTGAGCGGCATTTCATGAGACATGATGGATTGCAAATAGCCTTCACGGATTTTCCAATCCACTGGATTAACCCCAGCTGCGTGGACACGAATCAATACATCATCAGGGTTAATTTGAGGCATTGGAACGTTTTCTAGCTGTAATACATCGCGTTGGCCGTAGCTGTGTTGGCGAATGGCTTGCATGCTTGTTGTCATTTTTATTCTTCCAGTGGGTAAGTGAATGGGGCTAGTTTATCGATGAATCGCTGGATTGATTAGTACTGACAAAGGCATTACATTGTTGCCTCAGTAGAATCAATCAGCTCGCAACGTTAAAGGAAGCATGGATGACTCTTTCTCTAGATACTTTGCCAGGCTTGGCGCTGTTTTCCTGCGTGGTACGTCATGGCAGTTTAACCGGGGCCGCCCAGGAGCTGGGCCTAAATCGCTCGTCGGTGAGTAAGCAGTTGGCACGGTTTGAAGCTCAGCTTGGCGCAAAATTATTACAAAGAACAACGCGCAAGCTAGCACTGACCGAATTAGGCGAGCGGGTCTGGCAAGAGGCGCAAACGGTGGCTGCGGCGTTGGGTAATATCGATGCGATTACCGATGATTATCGGCAGAACGTGCGTGGGCGGCTGAAAGTGAGCTGTTCGTCGTCGTTAGCTCGGGTGCATTTGGTCCCCTTACTGCCCTTATTTTCCCAGCGTTATCCAGAGGTTGATTTGCTCTTGCAATTAGAAGATCGCTTTGTGGATTTAACGACAGAGCAAGTCGATATCGCTATTCGAGTGGGCCATTTGCCAGATTCATCCCTGGTTGCGCGTAAGCTGGGTGAATTGCAATTACAGCTGGTTGCCAGCCCAGCCTATCTGGCAAAACACGGCACGCCGCAAACACCGAGCGATCTTACGCAGCATGCTTGCCTCTATTACCAAAATGGCTCGCGCGCTATGAATCTATGGACTTTTTCTGGGGTATTGGGGGAAGAGCAAGTACGGATAAAGGGGCCTTTAGCGATGAACGATGCTTGCGCTTTGGTCGATGCAGCCATCCATGGGCTAGGCTTATTATTGATTGACCGCGCTTTATTGGCCGCACCGCTTGCCAGTGGCCAATTACTGGCGCTGCTGCCTAATTACCAGCTAGCAGTGGGCTTACCTGTGTATGCCGTCTACCCCGCACGGGATTGGCTGCCCGCCAAAGTGACGGCCTTGGTTGAGTTTATCGTCAGCGAATTTGCGCCTAGATTAGCAGCGCCCCGATAGTGAAACCCAAATAAGGAGGGATTAAGTTTCATCATCTCTTGGGGGCGCTTTCGCAGGTGCTGTGGTTTTTTACAAGCCGCCGTTTTCCATCATGGTGCGAATAACGCGGTTAAATGGCTCGATCCAGTCTGAATCAAATTGCAGATCAGATGCGTTGACTTCTGCAATGGCCCGCAATACAGATTTATTTTGCCCACGATGGCTGTGTTTGAGCATGACGGCTTCAAAAGCATCGACCAGCGCTATGATTTTTGCGCCCGGCACAATATCGTTGCCACTGAGTTTATTGGGGTAACCCGTGCCGTTGATGTTTTCGTGGTGCTGCAAACACATGGTTGATGCATCATGCCAACCATCCATACGGCTCAATAAACCGGCGGCCCAAGCTGGGTGATCAATCAGTTGGGCCCGCTCGGCATCGGTCATTCTTCCAATTTTTAACCATAGTGATTCAGGCAAAAACATCATGCCAACATCGTGCATATAAACGGCAGCCTCTAGCTGGGTGCTAGAAACAACGCCGCCCGCGGCTTTATTTGTATTTAACGCTAATTGCAAATTACGTGCAGTTCGGCCACGAAATAAGGGTGAGCGCATCTCTAATTGCAGTGCCATATTGCGGAAAAAACGCAAATCTTGGCTACGCTCTTCATTTGAGCGCTCCACTTCATTGCGTGAGCGATCAGGCATGACAACAACAGCGGCATGTTTAAAGCCTGTTACCGCTTCAATCAGCCGAGAACAAGCGGGATCAAGCTCTTCGGCTTGCAAAGTGGATAAGCCATCTAAGCCACGGGCCAGTGTGGGTAAGTGCAAACTACTGGCAGAAGCATTATTGCTAAGCGATTCTACGGCTTGCTCTAGCCTATCTAGGGTCAGCAGCAGTACTTCAGAGAGCACCTCAGTGAGTTGAATTTCACCTGCGCGCATTCTAGAAAGTAGCGTTTCTATTCCATGCACTAAGGGAATAACAAACTCTACTCGGCATAATCCAGCATCCCCTTTTATATTGTGAAAGGCGCGGAATAAATCAGAGATTAATATCATTTTGCCTGGGTCACGCTTTAGCTCGGCAATGATTTGCTCAATGCGCGGCGCTAAATCCCCTAGGCTTTCCCGAAAATCTTGGAAAGTGTTGATATCGTGTATTTTGGGAACGAGTAAGCTGTCGTAGTTCATGGCGAGCTCCTTGGGGCTTATATAGCTTAAGCATAATTCGCCATTACTGCAGAAGATATTCAAATTTGGGCTTTAATCTGTGCAGCGGCAGTTTTAGCTTGTATTTGCTGGGTAATATTCGCGGTATAGGATGTTAATTCTGCAACGACGCTGCAGGCGTCAGCATTTAGAATGCTGGCTGCTGAAACGGAATCTTTGCATTGAATTGATTTCGATGTTGTTTCATCTCTCTCCTCTGTATGTATTTGCGCCACCGAATCGGTGGCGTTTTTTTTTGCCTTAACGGGTACAATGGCAGATTGCTCTTAAGAAAAGTTTCACGACCATGACTGAATCCATCCGCTTATCCAAACGCATGACTGAACTTGGCATGTGTTCACGCCGCGAGGCCGACGAATTTATTGAACAAGGCTGGGTAAAAGTCGATGGCGTGGTGGTGAACACGCTGGGCAGCCGTGTTGTTCCCGAGCAAAAAATCACCCTAGAGCGCCAAGCTACTTTATTCCAAGCTGAGCGTGCCACCATTCTGATGCATAAGCCTGTTGGCTATGTTTCTGGCCCTGCTGAGCCGGGCGATCGCCCAGCTTGGACATTAATCAAAGCGGAAACACGTTTTATTGCCGACAAATCAGGCATCGTTTTCCTCAAAAAACATATGCATAATCTGGCCCCAGCTGGCCGCCTAGATGTAGATTCATCGGGCTTGTTGGTGCTGACGCAAGATGGCCGAATTGCTAAAAAGCTGATGTCGGATGCAGATGTAGAGCGTGAATACGTGGTGCAGGTAGAAGGCTTTTTATCTGATGAAGGCATGAAACAGCTTAATAATGGCTTAAGCCTAGATGAAGAGCGCCTCAAGCCAACTAAGGTAAGCTGGCAGAGTGAAGATGCATTGCGCTTTGTACTGCGCGAAAACCGCCCGCGTCAGATTCGCCGTATGTGCGAATTAGTTGGTTTAAAAGTGATCGGCATTCGTCGCCTGCGTATTGGCCGTGTATCGCTATCTGATTTACCTGTAGGTCAATGGCGTTATTTGCGGATGGAAGAGCGGTTTTAAGCGGATCTAAGAACTCGCTTTATCTCTTTGTACTCACGCCATGATCGTCATCCCCGAATAGTTTTATTGAAGATCCAGCAGAGCTGCTGGGTTCCCAATCAAACGTTCGAGCCTGACGATTTTATTGTTTTTAAAAGCTCAAATGTTGATCTTGGGCCTTGCCTTATAGTTCTTCCTTGCATTGATACATCGTTAGCAACAGCGTATTCGCCATCTCGGCAAATCCCTCATCGCTCAGCAAGCTTTGCCCACGCCAAGCCATTTCATACCACGGCTCGCTTTCTTCCCCGCTAAAGCCACGCAGGCTGTTACCGTGCCAAGATTCTCTGGCCGCGGTATCTGCCTTGGTTTTGTCATCGTCTGTATAAAGCGCTTCGGCATATTTGGCACTGCTGCGGGTGGCAAAGGGCAGGCGCTCAGCTTGGCCCTGCCAGTAATATTGCAGCCATTTTTCTAGTTGGTGGCTGGCTTCTGGCTTGGTGAGCGGGGCAAAACGCCAATGACCTTTTTGACTGACGATGCGGGTTTCAAGCGCCACGCCTTCTGGGCTGGCAAGACAGAGTGCCAGGTGCTTTAGCCAGCAGGCGATCAGCTCAATCGGTGAGCTGTGATCGGTCCAGATCATCACTTGGCCATTAGGGCGTAACTGATGCAAGGCACCAGTCAAAATCTGCCCTGACAACTCAAAGCGGAAAGAGTACGGCGCAAGCGGCACATCATGAAGCAGTGGCTCGGCGGTGTTGTACAGCTTAATCATGCTGGCAGATTGTTTGGCGGCGCTGATATTGCCAAAACCGCCGTGTGGCAGTAGGCCAGCAGCGCGGCCAGTGGCAATGGCATCCGCACTCCAGCCCTGCTCTAAGGATTGCCAAATCACACTGTTTAGTTCGCTTTTGGCAGAGAAAGAAAGGCTAAATGGCTCATTGCCTTCAAACTCGACGGCCTCTGTTGCCAAGCGAATACCGAGGCGATTTCTGAGTAAATAGCGGGTTGGGTTACGCCAAAAAGCGAGGAAATCTACAAAGGCAATCGGCTCCATCTCGGGTAGCGGCAAGGTCTCGCTTAGCACCGATAAAGGCGCGCTTTGTGGCTGGCCCAGTTGCGAGGCGGCGATAAACCACAGTGGCGAATAGGCTACCAGCCGCTGGTCTTTAAAATAGCGCGGGCTAAAGGGCTGCAAGGGATGTTCGATAATCAGATGCGCGAGCAGGCGTTCCCGCTCTAAGCGCCGCCATTTCAGCGCCTCATTGCCTAACGCAGGTATGGGGGCTGCGTCTTCCAGCACAAAGCTTTTACTGACTGCATCAATTAAATCGGACACCACGACCGATGGTGGGATCCGATTGTTGTCTTGGATGCCGCGCCCTACATAGCTGAGATACAGCACATCGCTGGCTGAAAGCAGCGTTTCTAAAAATAGATAGCGATCATCGGCTCGGCGCGAGCGATCGCCGTACTGCGGGTTGTGCGCCATTAAATCAAAGCCCGGCGGGCGCGATTCACGCGGGAAAGCGCCGTCATTAAAACCTAGCAAGGCAATCACTCTAAAGGGGAGGCAGCGCATTGGCACCATAGCGCAAAACGTCACCGCGCCGGTTAAAAATCCACCACTAGGAATCTTGCCGGACAGCGCACCATTGAGCCAGCTGCGCGGCACGGATAAATCCACTGGTGCATCGTAGCCAGCCTCTTGGCTTTGCAGGGCAAATTCGATCACCTGCTCGCGCAGCTCGGCTAGCAAGAGTGCTTCTTTTTCATCGGTCTCGTCCGGCGCAAACAGGGCCTCAATCAGAGCAATCAGCTTGATATGCCACTCTGCAGGGGTGTGATCCCCTGATAGGGCCTGGGCTTGGGCAAACAGCGTTTCAGCAAAGGCGGCTAAGCTTGCCGCTAGCTGCGCTTGATTACCCGCCACACCGCTGCCCGGCAGGGTTCCGGCAAACAGCGGCGCAGCATGGTGGGCCACGCCAGCGGGTAGGGCAATGCTTAGCAACAGTCTATCCAGCCCAAAGCGCCAAGTGTGCTCAAAGGTAGGTGGCAGGCCCAGCTCGGCCTTATGCTCGCCGTCTCTGCCCCAATGAATGCCCAGCTCATTCATCCAGCGATGAATTGTAGGCAGCTCGCTGACGGGGATTTCAAAGCGGCGGGCAATGGCGGGAATATCCAGTAGTGCCATCATCCAATCGCTGGCAAAACGGCATTGCGGCAGTGTGAGTAGCTCTAACAGGGCTTGAGCTAAGGGGGCGGAATCCCGCAGGCTGCGATCGGCAATGGCAAAGGGGACGTGCGGGTTTTGATTGGCCTTGGGGCGCGGATCTATCCCCGTGCGGCCGAAGACCGCCTCAATATAGGGGATGTAATGTTCGATATCCGGCATCAAAACCACAATATCGGCAGGGTTTAAGCTGGCGTCCCGTTCAAACAAGGCCAGCAGCTGATCATGCAGTACTTCTACTTCGCGCATGGCCGAATGGCAAACGTGGATTTGCAGCGATTTATCGTCTAGCGCCACCCTTTGTGCGGTTTCTGGTGAGCGGGCGACCAATTCCAGCACATCGCTTTTCAGTGTTTGCAGCAGCGTTTCATGGTTGCCGGGAAAGGGCGTGAAATATTCCATCATTTCTGGCTCGGCAATCAGCTGGTTAAAAAACTCCCGCCCTTGCTTGCCCCACACCGCCAACAGCGGATTACCCACTTCCAGATATAAATCATCCGGGTCATAGCCATCAGAGAGCCGAGCTATCTCGGCCTGATCCCGAATCTCACCCCATGGAATACTGCAAGGATTAAGCGCATGGATAAACACCTCGCAGCGCTTGGATAGCGCGCGCAAAATCTCCATATACACCGGCGGCAGGCTGGATATGCCAAATAGCGAAACACGGCTGGGCAAATCCAGCGGGCGCGGGTCGAGCAGCCGCTTGTGGGTGGCTGCCAGCAAAGCGCCGCGATGGCCGCCATCCACACGAATATCCAGCTCGTCTTTAGATAAATAGCGCCACAGCGCCGCCTGCCAAGCCTCATCGTCCCCCAGCCCTAGGCTCTGATTTTTTTCCCAAGCCAGCAGCCAATCGGCGCGGTAAACCAGATACTGATCGAACACATCGGCAATCCGCGTGGCGAGTTCAAAGCGCCGAAAATCCCCGCCTTCGCGCAGATAATTAAGCAGCACCGGCGCATTGGGCTGCGAATCCAACCAAGCCAACACCCGCCACCCCATAATCTCCCGCGAAAACGGCGACTTTTTCGGCAGATTGCCACCTAGCGTGCGCTGCATTAAATCCCAGAAAAAAGACGCCAACAGCGGATAGCCTATCTGCGCCGTCATCCCTTGCTTTTCTGCCAAGCGAAAATTCAACCACCGCCCCATTCCCTTAGACTGCACCACAATCTTTTCCTGCTCGAAGGGGGACGCCAAAGGAGAAGTCTCTAACTGATGCGCCAGCGCCGCCAGCAGAACATCGATACGGTTGGATTGGAATAGATGCAGCACGGGAAAGTCTTATTAAATGGGCTTAGGGGTGAGGGTAGCGGAAAGTAGGGGGGAATGCAGCAGGTGGAGGTAAATTTGGCAAGGAAGTGATATAAAGTACAAAGCTTTAGATTAGAATACTGTTGGTTTCTGATTTTTTATATCTTTGATTTATTTATTGTTGCTATCAATTTTTACAATATATTTGTTTTTACATGGAACTTTGGGGTCTTATGGAAATATTAAAATTTAGACTAACTAATGTTGGACGATTTTCCAATATTGAGCTTCTATTGGCCCCTGTAAATAATAAAAAGTCCAAGGTTACCGTCTTGGTTGGGAATAATGGTGCAGGAAAAACTTTTTTATTAAAATCGCTTGCGATCTCTTTGAGTTGGTTTGTGGCCCGTGTTCGCTCGGAGAAAGGTAATGGAAGTCCTATTGCCGAGGATGATATTAAAAATGATGCTAACACGGCGATTATTGATATTGAGGTGTTAGAGTGGAGGGGGCCATCTGGAAATCCGGATGCAAATATTGAAGATAATATTTATGACTGGAACATTGCGAAGACACGTGCGGGTCGAAAAAATGAACAAAGTAGCCATTTAAATGGTGCTACGCGCTTGGCTGAGTATTTTCGGTCTCAATTAAGTATTAATGAAAAAGCACCACTGCCTTTGATTGTCTTTTATCCAGTAGAAAGGGTTGTATTAGATATCCCTTTAAAAATAAGGGATAAGCATTCTTTTCAGCAGTTGGATGGGTATGATAACGCTTTGAATCAAGGTGTTGATTTTCGTCGTTTCTTTGAGTGGTTCAGAGAACGTGAAGATAGTGAAAATGAATCTGCTATTGCTCAAAAAGTATTTAATGATTTGAGTCATTCATTTAGAAATGCCCCTACGATGCTAAATGCACTTAAAGAAATAAAAAAACTTCAAGAGTCAAGGCTTGATCATCAGTTAAGTGCAGTAAGGAATGCAATTAGTATATTTATGCCAGGGTTTAGTAACTTGCGGGTTAGCCGAAAACCTCGGCTTGTTATGACAATCGATAAACACGGCGAATCTTTAAATGTGGGGCAACTATCGCAAGGGGAAAAATCACTCATGGCTTTAGTGGGTGATATTGCCCGTCGCTTAGCAATGATGAATCCTGCTTTAGAAAATCCTTTGCATGGTGAGGGGATTGTTCTAATTGATGAAGTAGATCTGCATTTGCATCCTAAATGGCAGCGTACACTCATCGCACGTTTAACCACAACATTCCCTAATTGCCAGTTTATTCTGACAACCCATTCGCCATTGGTGATTAGTGATAGCAAAGATGTTCTTTGTTATTTACTGGATGATGGTGAGATATCTGTTGTTGATGATTTATACGGTTTAGATGCCAATTCAGTTTTGCTACAGGTGATGGATACTGACATCCGCAATGCAGACGTTGATATGCGCTTGCGTGCCTTACTAAATACCATTCAGGATGGTGAACTGGATAAGGCCAAAGGTTTGCTTGCAGAGCTGAGTAAGGATTTGCCGGAAAATAATATTGAATTAATTAAGGCTCGTTTATTGCTGCGTAAACAGGAGCTGCGGCATGCGCAAGATCATTAAATCTACTGCGCCTGCTGCTTTAACACGCTGGAAACGCGATCATCCCAAAGGGAAGTATGCTGAGACTGATTATACTGTCAGGCAGGAAATTAGAGTAGCTGCTTTAAAAGAGCAATATTACTTATGTGCTTATTGTTGCCAGAGTATCACTGACACAACTTGCCATAATGAGCATCTTGAAGCACAGGCTTTTGCTCCAAAACGAACTTTAGATTTTGACAATATTGTTGCGAGCTGTAATGCAAAACATCAGTGTGGTGAAGGGCATGGCTCTCAAGCCTTATTGCTCACGCCATTAATGGATGAGTGCGAAACAGAATTGAAGTTTTATATTAGCGGGGAAGTACAGGGTTTAACTGAAAGAGCCAAAGATGCAATTCGTATTTTAAACCTTGGTGATTCAACTTCGACAAATCGGCAACTTATTGAAAAGCGCAAGCAACTCATTGATGGCTTTATTTGGGCCAATGTAGGTGATCCTAGTGATGGGTTTGAAGATGATGAGTTGATTACGATGCTGATTGAAGATTGCCAAATACCCAAAGATGGCAAGCTAGAAGCTTTTGCCCCTGTTTTCAAAAACATCATGAGTGCATGGATAACTAAAAACCATGCCTAAACACAAACTCCCCCCATTAAACGACGCCATCCGCGCCGATTTATTTACCCATCTGGCAACGATGGAAAAAGCTGGCTTGCCGGTGGCGCAGGCGTTTTTGTCGCTGCGGCTGGCAAAAGCCGCCCAGCCTAGGGTCGATGAGGCGCGTAAGTGGCTGGGGCGGGGCAAGGATGTGGCGGCGGCAGGGCGGATGGCGGGCTTGTTTAGCGATCTGGAAGCGGATTTGTTGCACTCGGCGATTAGCGCGGGCAGCCCAGCGCATACTTACTTTCGCTTGGCTGAGCGCTATACGCTGAAAGCCAGATTAAGCAAGCAGATGCGCTCCAAAATGATGCTGCCCATCGTGGTGTTTGTGCTGGCTTTACTCGTACAACCTTTGCCTGATTTGGTTTTGGGCACACTTAGCCCAGCGGCTTATTTATGGCGCTGCTTGCGGCCAATACTGTTTTTTATCAGCCTCTATGGTTTATTTAGAGGGATTTCGGATTGGTTGGAAGTCACGGGGCCGTCGCGTTTAAGGCTGCAGCTTGAAATGCTGTTGATCAAAATGCCGCTGTTTGGGGCCATGCATGTGCGGCGCAATGCACGGGATTTTTTTGAAAGCTTGGCCTTGATGCTGGAAGCGGGCCTGCCGATGTTTGATGCTCTGCCCAAGGCGAATCGGGCGATTCATAATCAGCTGATCCGCAGCGAATACAGCCGTATTCTGCCCAAAATGCAGCGTGGGGATAGCCTAGCTAAAGCGCTGGATCATCAGCTTTTTTTAGGGGAAGAGCGGGTGATGGGCTTTGTGCAAACAGGGGAGGCCAGCGGTACTTTGCCTGAAATGCTGCTGCGGCATGTGAATATGGAAAGCGAAACCATCGCGGACTTTCAAAGCAAAGTGGCCGAGTGGTTTCCAAGGATTATGTATGGTTTACTGATGCTGTGGATGGCTTATGGCATGGTAGTGGGGAGCGGCGCACCGCAGATACCCACTGATTTGTAAGGCTAAAAAGCAGGCTGAGCAATATTGAAATGTATTTTTTTGCGGAATTTTGACAGTTTTATTGACTAAATTGTAAGTGATTAGGTATGATTCGCAGTCTTGATGGAGAGTTGGCCGAGTGGTCGAAGGCACTCCCCTGCTAAGGGAGCATACGGGCAAAACCTGTATCGAGGGTTCGAATCCCTTGCTCTCCGCCAAGTGCAGTTTGCACTGGCAGAGTCCGGTAAATCATTGGTAAGCAACATTCGGCATTGAGTGGGTTTTAAATACCGTTGCATTGCTTTCATAAGAAAACAGCCCTTGTTAATCAAGGGCTTTTTTTCGTCTGAAGTATGGCTCTGCTGATCGCTACTTGTTTTGCATACTACCTAGTAGCCTGTCGGACTTAAGACTGATCTACTACGGAAAAGCCGGATTTGGCCATATTTCACGCATTTTCTCGTTGAATAGCCAGCTATTCGCCTCAAAAACCCGCGAAATCTGTCTCAAACCGGTCTTTCCCTCGCTACGATCGCTTAAGTCCGACAGGCTGCTAGCAGCCTGTCGGACTTAGCATCAGTCAGCTGCAAAATCACCTGATCGGCCTATATTTCACCAGATTTTTGATCAATAACTCGTTATTGGCGCTGCAAATCCGGCAAAATCTGGCCTCGATCATGCGATTTTTCGCTTCGACCGTCTAAGTCCGACTGGTTGCTAGCACCCTTTTTCCTCTAGTAAGGCTAAAATTAGCTAATAGGGGGATTTATGACTGCATCCTTTGATTTTAATCGTTCACCTTTTAGCTGCCTAACTGCTGCTGAGCGCGATCGTTTGTCTGCAGCGCTGGATATCTCCTACTTTGCAGCGGGCCATTCTATTCAGCAGCTAGGGCAGCAGGTGGATGCGCTACTGGTGGTGATGAAAGGGCTAGTCAGTGAAGAAGGGGCAGGGGATGAGGTGGTTTTTTACGGCGCTTTTGATGTGCTGGATAGTAAATCGCTGCTGAGTGCTAAGGCTTGTTGTACTTTGCGGGCGGTTGAGGACACCCTGCTCTGGCATATTAAACGCGATGTGGTGATGAAAATCAGCGATGGCAATAGCCAGTTTGCTGCGTTCTTTTATGCGGATGTTGCCCGCAAGCTGGCCGCGTTAGATCACCCCTTGCAAGAGCTGCAGCCACGGGTAGGGGATGCTGTACTGCATCCGCCTTGCTGGCTGGCGGAAAGCGCCACTGTGCTGGATGCCGCAAGGCTGATGAAAAGCATGCATAGCCGCGCAGTGCTGGTGCAGGACGCATCAGGGGTGGGGATTTTTACCCAGAGCGATTTACGCAATGTGGTGGCGGATGGGCTGGATGCGCAGCAGGAAGCCATATACCGCCATATTAGCCGTCAGCTGATTTGTGTAAAGGCCGAGGATGATCTGCACCACGCCATGCTGCTGATGATGCGCCATTCGGTACAAAGGCTGATTGTGCAGGAAGACGAGCAGATTTGTGGCGTACTAGAACAGATTGATCTCATGTCGGCGCTGGCAAATAATCCGCGTAGCATTACCGCCCAAATTGGCCGAGCTCACCATCCGGGCGCACTGCAGGCTGCGGTTAAAAGCACGCAGCAACTGATTATTTCCCTGCACCGCAATGGTATGAAGATCACTTTATTGGCTGAGCTGCTGGCCGAAATTCGCCATCGATTATTGAGTAAGCTCTTTAGCTTGTTGGCCCCGCCGGAAATGCTGCCGCATGTGTGCCTGCTGGTTTTAGGCTCCGAAGGGAGGGGTGAGCAGATTTTAAATACCGATCAGGATAATGCGCTGATTATTGCCGATGGTTATCAGCATCCAGATTTGCAGCGGGTTTGCGATGAGTTTACCGTTCATTTAATTGAATTAGGCTATCCGCCATGCCCCGGCGAGGTGATGGTTTCTAATCCCATTTGGCGGCAAAGCGTGACGGCTTATAAGCGGAAAATGGATGAATGGAGCCGCTCTGCCAGTAGTGAAAACGTGATGAATATGGCGATCTGGCAGGATGCTCGGCCTGTTTGTGGGCAGAGTGCTTTATTTGATGAATTACGCGATTATTTAACTCAAGGCGTGGCAGATAGCGCGGCTTTTTTATCCCGCTTTGCATTTCCTGTAGAGCAATTTGCCACGCCAATTAATTTGTTTTCTCGCTTAATTACCCACGCTGGTGCGGATAAAAACTGCTTAGATTTAAAAAAAGGCGGTATTTTTCCGCTGGTGCATGGCGTACGCAGCTTGGCTTTGCAATATCAAATTAAAGAATCAAATAGCTACCGGCGGATTCAATGCTTGATTGCGCTAGGGTATTTAAACGAGAGTTTTGGCCGTGATATGAGCGAATCTTTGGCGTTTTTACAGGGCTTGCAGCTTAAATTAGGGCTGGCTAGGCTGGCTATGGATAAGCCGATCGATAATTTGCTTGATCCGGCACAGCTCACCACTTTAGAGCGAGAATTGCTTAAAGATACACTTGGGGTGGTGAAGCAATTTCGACAACTGATTAGCCATCATTTTAAGTTAGGCATGCTATGAATTGGCTGCAAAACTGGCGGCGATCCCGCAAACTGGCCGCTTTACGTGATCCACAATTTGCATTTTTATGGGATAAACCACCGGCAGGGGAATACGTTAGCTTAGATTGTGAAATGAGCTGCTTAGATCCAAAGCTGGCCGAAATTATCAGCATTGCGGCGATTCTCATAAAGGATCAGCGCATTTTTCTTTCAGAAACATGGACGGTTCTGGTTAAGCCCGCTGGGCAAATCGACCCAGCCAGCATTCCCGTGCACGGTTTACGCCACCAAGACGTGCAAGGTGGAATAGCGTTATCAGACGCCTTAGCGCAGCTGCTGCACTTTATCGGGCCTAGGCCTATCGTGGGCTACTATCTAGAGTTTGATCTGGCGGTGATTAATCGCAGCTTAAAGCTAGGCGTAGCGCTGCCGAATGCGGCGATTGATATCTCTGGGCTATTTTATGATCGAATGGTGAGCGCGCACCGCCCAGATGTGGATCTTAGCCTCAGTTATATCTTGCAAACCTTAGATATTCCTGATTTGCCTCGGCACAATCCAGTCAACGACGCTTTATTGGCCGCGATGGTGTTTTTAAAGTTGCGGGCTTAGCGTGGTGTGGCTTTGGGGATTCAGCGCTTAAGGGAATGCCATGAAAGGAAGATAAGGCAGGGAGGATCAAAACCGTTCGCTTTTACGCTCTGTGTAAGCATGAAATAAATTTTTACCCACAGAGAGCACAGAGAAAGCCCTGTTTAGAGCCTTGTCTGTGTTTGCCTCTAGTCTGGTGGTTATTTCCACATATTTAGGGTTTTAGCCAGATATTGCCCAGTATGGCTTTCGGTGCAAGCCGCTAGCTCTTCCGGTGTGCCGCTCATCAGGATAAGCCCACCACCCGCGCCACCTTCTGGCCCTAGATCAATCACCCAGTCTGCAGTTTTTACCACATCCAGATTATGTTCGATCACCACCACGGTATTGCCGTGCTCACGCAGGCGATGCAGCACCGTCAGCAGTTGGTCAATATCGTGGAAATGCAGGCCGGTGGTTGGCTCATCAAGGATATACAGCGTGCGGCCAGTGTCGCGTTTAGATAGCTCCAGCGCCAGCTTCACGCGCTGTGCTTCACCACCAGACAATGTGGTGGCGCTTTGGCCTAAGCGTATGTAATCCAAGCCTACATCAGTCAATGTTTTGAGTTTACGTGCCACCGTAGGTACGGCTTCAAAAAACGCCAGTGCTTGCTCTACTGTCATCCCTAATACTTCGGTGATGTTTTTGCCTTTGTAGAGCACTTCCAGCGTTTCGCGGTTATAGCGTTTGCCGTGGCAAACATCGCAAGGCACGTACACATCCGGTAAAAAGTGCATTTCTACCTTGAGTACGCCATCGCCCTGGCACGCTTCGCAGCGGCCGCCTTTTACATTAAAGCTAAAGCGCCCAGGCCCATAGCCGCGTTCACGGCTGGTGGGTACACCGGCAAATAACTCACGAATCGGCGTAAACATGCCGGTATAGGTAGCAGGGTTAGAGCGGGGGGTGCGGCCAATCGGTGATTGATCGACGTTAATCACCTTATCAAAGTGATCCAGCCCTGTAATGCTTTCAAACGGTGCTGGCTCGCCCGATGCGCCGTTGAGTTCTTTCGCGGCGATGGTGTAAAGCGTGTCGTTGATCAGCGTAGATTTACCCGAGCCTGATACGCCGGTGATGCAAACAAACAAGCCCACCGGCAGCTTAAGCTCAACTTGTTTCAGGTTATTACCCGAAGCACCTTTCAGCGACAGCCATTTTTCTGGGTCTGGGCTGCGGCGAACTTCTGGGATCGCGATTTTGCGAGCTCCCGATAAAAACTGCCCAGTGATCGAGCGTGGCTCGTTCATGATGTCTTCTGGCGTACCCGCTGCCACCACTTCACCGCCATGTACACCTGCGCCTGGGCCCATATCAACCAGATAATCGGCCATGCGGATTGCGTCTTCATCGTGTTCAACCACAATCACGGTGTTGTCTAGATCGCGCAGATGGCGCAGCGTGCCCAGCAGGCGGTCGTTATCGCGCTGATGCAGGCCAATCGACGGCTCGTCCAGCACATACATGACGCCGGTTAGGCCAGAGCCAATCTGGCTGGCAAGGCGAATCCGCTGCGCTTCGCCGCCCGAAAGCGTATCTGCGCTGCGATCAAGGCTAAGGTAATCCAGCCCCACATTCACCAAAAAGCCTAAGCGTTCACGGATTTCTTTAACAATTTTTTCGGCAATCTGCGCTTTAGCACCAGTGAGCGTTAAGCCCGCAAAATAGCCAGCGGTTTCTTTCAGCGCCATTTTGCTGACTTCGTGCAGATTACATTCGCCGACGCGCACATTACGCGCTTCAACCCTTAGCCTTGCGCCTTCGCAATGTGGGCAGGGCTGGTTGTTTTGATACTTGGCTAATTCTTCACGCACGGCCATTGAATCGGTTTCAACATAGCGGCGTTCTAAGTTGGGGATAATCCCTTCAAAAGCATGCGAGCGCGATACTTTATTGCCACGCTCGTTCATGTAGGTGAAAGCAATTTCCTCAGTACCTGAGCCGTGTAATACCGCTTGTTGTACTTCGGCAGTCAGCTCTGTCCATGCTTCACTGACATCAAAGCCATAGTGCTCAGAAATACTGGTCAGCATCTGGAAGTAAAATTGATTACGCTTATCCCAGCCCTTAATCGCCCCTGCCGCTAGGCTTAAATCAGGGTGAGCCACCACACGCTTAGGGTCAAAGAAGGTGATCTGGCCAAGGCCTTCGCACTTAGGACAGGCGCCCATCGGATTATTAAATGAGAACAGACGAGGCTCTAGCTCTGGCAGGCTGTAGCTACAAATTGGGCAGGCAAACTTGGCGGAGAACCAGTGCTCTTTACCGCTATCCATTTCCAAAGCAATTGCACGGCCTTCGGCGTGGCGCAGCGCGGTTTCAAAGGATTCGGCCAGACGCTGCTTGATGTCTTCGCGCACTTTTAGCCGGTCAACCACCACTTCGATAGTGTGTTTTTTGTTTTTATCCAGCTTAGGCGTTTCTTCCAGCTCGCAGATTTCGCCGTCCACGCGAACCCGTACAAAGCCTTGCGCGCGTAGCTCGTCAAATAGATCGACGTTTTCGCCTTTTTTGCCGACTACAACCGGAGCCAGAATCATCAGCTTGGTTTCTTCGGGCAGCGCTAATACGTGATCAACCATCTGGCTGACCGTTTGCGATTGCAGCGGCTGCTTGTGCTCGGGGCAATATGGCGTGCCGACGCGGGCAAACAATAGCCGCAGATAATCGTGGATCTCGGTTACCGTGCCAACGGTGGAGCGCGGATTATGACTGGTGGCTTTTTGCTCGATGGAGATCGCTGGGCTGAGGCCCTCAATCAGATCGACATCGGGTTTTTCCATCAATTGTAAAAATTGCCGCGCATAAGCCGACAGCGATTCCACATAGCGACGCTGGCCTTCGGCGTAGAGCGTATCAAACGCCAAAGACGATTTGCCCGAGCCAGAAAGCCCCGTAATCACAACTAAACTGCCGCGTGGCAGGTCGAGATTAACGTTTTTTAAATTGTGCGTGCGAGCGCCGCGAATACGAATTTGCGGGGCTTCGGATGATTCGATACGACGGTACGACATAAAGGCCGGTATCTGCAGTAAAGAGGAATCGGATAATATACCGGACTTTCCTGTCAAAAGCGTGTTGGAAGCATTTACTTGACCATGACATTTGCTGCAGATGGGTAGGGTGGGCCGTTTTTATATGCCCACGCGGCTCTGTATGCATAAATACACCCTACATTGATCTCTGATATTTGAAGCCCATGACTCCTATAGAACTACGTGCCTCGCTTGGCTTAGCTGGGCTTTATGCCCTGCGTATGCTGGGAATGTTTCTGATCTTGCCGGTGTTTGCTGTCTACGCTGGCAAACTACCTGGCGGTGATAATCACACCATGGTTGGCTTGGCGTTTGGCGCTTACGGCCTGACGCAAGCTTTATTACAACTGCCTTTTGGCATGTGGTCGGATCGGGTTGGCCGCAAAAAAGTCATCTATGTTGGCCTTGCCCTATTTGCCGTGGGGAGTGTGATGTGTGCCATGGCGGATCATGTGGCTTGGCTGATTGTGGGCCGCGCGGTGCAGGGTGCAGGGGCTATTTCTGCTGCTATTACCGCCTTATTGGCCGATTTAACCCGTGAAGAAAATCGCACCAAAGCGATGGCAATGATCGGCGGTAGTATTGCCAGCACCTTTGCGATTTCTTTGGTGGCCGCGCCCACGCTGGCTGCATGGATTGGTTTACCTGGCATCTTTTTGCTGACGGCCGGTTTAACCATTGCCGCCATGATCGGTGTGAAGCAGATTATTCCTAATCCAACCATTTCGCGTTTTCATTCTGACGCTGAAATCAGTGCCACCCGCCTGCCCGCTGTATTGCGCCATCCACAGCTTTTACGCATGAACTACGGCGTATTTGCCCTGCACGCTGCGCAAATGGCCATGTTTACCGTCATGCCGCTGCTGCTGACTCAATTAGGCGGGCTAGAGCTTACGCATCACTGGTGGGTGTATTTACCCGTGGTGCTGGTCAGCTTTGTACTGATGGTGCCGGCGGTGATTTATGGTGAAAAAAAACAACACTTAAAAGAAGTGTTTATTTTTGCAATTAGCCTGATGCTACTTGCCCAGCTGGGAATGGCGCTGTATATGCCCAATCTCACCATGATTGTGGTGTGGTTGTCGGTGTACTTTATTGCGTTTAATATTTTAGAAGCCACCCAGCCTAGTTTGATTTCTAAAATTGCCCCAAGCGATGCCAAAGGCACAGCGATGGGCGTTTACAACACTTGCCAATCCTTGAGCATGTTTTTAGGCTCCGCGATTGCAGGTTGGCTGTATCAGCAGCATGGTAGCGTTACCGCCATCTTCTTGCTGTGTGCCGCGTTGATGGTGATTTGGTTGTTTTTTGCCGCAGGCATGCAGCCACCGCTACCGGTTAAAACACAAATGTTCCATATTGGCGATAATTGGGAAGGCAGCGCACAGGCTCTGTCTGTTAAACTTGCCGCTATTGACGGCGTAAAAGAAGCCGTTGTGTTAATTGACGAACGCGTGGCCTTGCTGAAAGTCCTGCAAACAGGCTGGGACGAAGCTGCGGCGCGGCAACTTATTGAAGAGACGCGGCAGATTTAACTCCCCCCCGTCTATCCCGTAAAAGACAAAAGAAGAGACAAGCAAATGGCTTCATTGAATAAAGTAATTCTGATCGGCAACTTAGGTAAAGACCCTGAGAATCGCTTCATGCCATCGGGCGGTGCAGTGTGTAATTTCAGTATTGCCACTACCGAAAGCTGGAAAGACAAAGCTACCGGTCAAAAGCAAGAAAAAACCGAATGGCACAACATCACCATGTACAACCGCCTAGCTGAAATCGCCGCGCAGTACCTGAAAAAAGGCTCATCGGTTTATATCGAAGGCCGTCTGCAAACGCGTAAATGGCAAGATAAAACCACCGGCCAAGACCGTTACACCACCGAAATTATCGCCGACCAAATGCAAATGTTGGGTGGGCGCAGCGGTAATAGCAGCGGCCCAGCCGATACTGGCTACGACGATGGCGGCTTTAATCAGCAGCCCGCCTATCAGCAACAACAAGCCGCCCCAGCCCCAGCCCGCCAACCAGCACCCGCGCCAGCTGCCGCAGCACCGAAAAGCTTTGATGATTTTGAGGATGATATTCCGTTCTAATCTGCAGCATTTCTTGAGTGAAAAGATTTCAACCCCTCTGTATGAGGGGTTTTTCTTTTTCTTGGCAATGGGAAATGGATGTGGGGGAAATAAGCGTTTGAATTCGGCCTAAGTCTCTGTAGATCCTCGCTCCATGCTGCGCTTTGCCAGTTATAATCTGACGCAACCTTTCGCTAGACATAAAGAATAATTAAACATGCTCCAAGACATCCAAAAAACGCTCTGGTCAGCCGCTGATAAGCTGCGTGCCAATGTTGACGCAGCAGAATATAAACACATCGCACTGGGCATGATTTTTCTGAAATTCATTTCTGATTCGTTCTCCGCCCGCCGCGCTGAACTCACGCGCCGCTTTGCTGACGAAAACGACGAATATTTTTTGCATCTACAAAGAAGTCAACGTATTCTGGGTACCGGAAGGGGCGCGCTGGGAAGCTTTGCGGGCCAATGCGAAACAAGCCGATATTGGCAAGCGTATTGATGATGCACTGGCGATTTTGGAGCTGGAAAACCCCAGCCTGAAAGGCATCTTAGATAAACGCTACGCCCGCGCACCGCTGCCTGATGGCAAGCTCGGTGAACTGGTTGATTTGATCTCCACCATTGGCTTTGGTGAAGACCAAGGCAAAGCCCGCGATATTCTTGGTCAGGTTTATGAGTATTTCCTTGGCCAATTTGCCAGCGCCGAGGGAAAAAAAGGCGGGGACTTTTACACACCTTGGAGTGTGGATTGGCTGATCGTGTCAGTCCTTAGTCCAATTCGTGGCAAGGTTTATGACCCGTGTTGCGGTTCAGGAAATACTTTGGCGCTCGCGTAAAAATACTCAAAACAAAATGGAGGCAAGGCTGGAGGTGTTGCACTGTTTGGTCAAGACTCCAACCCAACTGCTTGGCGACTCGCGTCTATGAATCTCGCCCTTCGCGGCATCGACTTCAACCTTGGCCGCGAGCCGGGCGACACCTTCACTAAAAACCAGCATCCTGACCTGCGTGCCGACTTTGTTGTAGCTGGACCGCCGTTCAATATCAGCGACTGGTGGCATGGCAGTCTGGAAGGCGACTCGCGCTGGGTGTACGGCACGCCGCCGCAAGGCAACGCCAACTATGCGTGGCTGCAGCATATGCTTTACCACCTTAAATCAGATGGTCGCGCCGGTATTGTGCTGGCCAACGGATCGATGTCATCTAGCCAAAACTCTGAAGGACAAATCCGTACCGCCATGGTCGATGCCGACGTAGTCGAAGTGATGATTGCCCTGCCCGGCCAGTTATTCTTCAACACGCAAATCCCCGCCTGCCTGTGGTTCTTGGCCAAAACCAAAACCACCCGCCAAGGTGAAGTGCTGTTCATCGACGCACGCAAGCTCGGCAAAATGATTTCGCGCGTGCAGTGTGAGCTGAATGACGAGGCGATTACCCGCATTGCCAATTTGGTGAAGGCTTGGAGGGGAATAGAAACCGAGAGTACCTACCAAGACATCCCCGGCTTCTGCCGCAGCGTCAAACTCGCTGAAATCGCCGAACACGGCCACGTACTCACCCCCGGCCGCTATGTCGGCGCGGAAGAAGTGGAAGACAACGACGAAGACTTCGCCACCAAAATGACCACGCTCACCGAAAAACTCGGTGAACAAATGGCCAAAGGCACTGAACTCGACCAGTTAATCCGCCAGAAACTGGGAGGGCTAGGGTATGACTTCTAAAGAAGCAGTGCCCAATAGTGATTACGCACAATGGCTAGGAGAGCTAAAAAGCCGTTTTTCCAGCCTGCAACTCAAAGCCGCAGTGGCGGTTAATACCGCGCTGCTGCAGTTTTATTGGGAGCTGGGGCAGGATATTGTGGCCAAACAGCAAAATCACGCATGGGGCGATGGATTTCTGGCGCAGCTAAGCCAAGACTTAAGGCGTGAATACCCTGAAATTAAAGGATTTTCGCTGCGAAACCTTAAATATATCCGCCAATGGTTTGTATTTTGGAGTGATCAATCAATTGGGCAACAGGCTGTTGCCCAATTATCGCCCCCTGCAATTGCGCAACAGGCTGTTTCGCAATTACACAGCATCCCTTGGGGCCATAATTTAGCCATTATTGCTAAGTGCAAAGGCCAGCAAGAAGCGCTTTATTATGTGCAGAACACGCTGGCTTACGGCTGGAGCCGCAGTGTTTTAACCCATCAGATTGCAAGCGGGCTGTGGCAGCGCGAAGGTAAGGCCATCAGCAATTTTGCGCAAACTCTGCCTGCCGCCCAATCTGATCTAGCCACGCAAACGCTAAAAGATCCTTATGTATTTGATTTTCTTTCGCTAAGCAAAGAGCACAGCGAGCGGGAACTGGAGCTGGGGCTGGGGCTAATCCAGCATATCACCCAGTTTTTATTAGAGCTTGGCTCAGGCTTTGCCTATATCGGCCGACAAGTGCCCTTGCAAGTAGGCGAGCGCGATTTCTTCCTCGATTTACTGTTCTATCACACCCGCCTGCACTGCTATCTGGTGATCGAGCTGAAAACGGTTGAGTTTGAGCCGGAATACGCCGGTAAGCTTAATTTCTATCTAAAAGCCGTCGACGAGCAACTGCGCAGCGAGCACGACCAGCCCACCATTGGCCTGTTGCTGTGTAAAAGCAAAGACAAACTGGTCGCCGAATATGCGCTCAGCGACATCCACAAAACCATAGGCATCGCCGAATATCAACTGCTGCGCGAGCTACCCGCAACGCTAATCAGCAATTTGCCGAGTATTGAAGCAATTGAAGCGGAATTAAGTGGCGAGATGGGGAATGGCGATGAGGAGTAATGCAATTGTGCAAGCGGCGCTTGCACAAATTCGGTATGTCAGCGAGAACAAGCCCGTATGTAGCTTTGATGAATATACTAATGGAACGATGGGAGGACTGGGGTATGAGTTTTAAACCCTCAATTCATCATCGGCGATCAATTCGCCTGCAAGACTATGACTACAGCCAAGCGGGAGCCTATTTCATCACCATTTGCACACAAGGCCGTGAATGCAATTTAGGTGTGATTGAAAATGGCGCCATGCTTCTATCTTTAGTGGGTGAGTGTGTCTGTGCCGCATATCATGATTTACCCAAACGATTCCCGAATATCTCGCTCGACGCTTTCACCATCATGCCCAACCACCTGCACGGTATTTTGGTCATTACCCCCGTAGGGGCGCCGCTTGCTGCGCCCTTATCCACTATTGCGCCAATCACAAGCAAGGTCGCAGCAAGCAACGCCCCTACGGTCGGCGAAATCATGCGCGCATTCAAATCATTGTCGGCTATTGCCGCAAATCGCCTATTGAGCCGTGTAGGTCAGCCGTTCTGGCAACGCAATTATTGGGAGCATGTTATTCGTGATGAACAGGAATGGCAGACCATTCGTGAATATATTCACCACAACCCACAGCAATGGGAGCAAGACAAGTTGTATGTTTCCATGGGAGCTGGGGTATGAGCTCTGAACACAATGTCGTAGGGGCGCTGCTTGCTGCGCCCGGCGTTGTGCCCTTTTCCAATATCGCGGCAATCACAAGCAAGGGCGCAGCAAGCAGCGCCCCTACGGTGATTGCACTTATTGGGTATGTGGCTACAGCTGTCTATAAATTTGACCCGCAGAGATATACCTATAGCAACGGATACAGTAATCGATGCGCTGATTCGTCAGAAACTGGGAGGGCTGGGGTATGAGTTCTGAGTTTATCTGGGAGAAGTCAACATTACGAAATGCAGGAATCACTTTAATCGATTGTGACCATAGAACTCCACAGCAAGCAACTGAAGGGTATCCATACATTGCAATACCACAGTTGAAAGATGGCCATATTCGACTAGATGGCGTTCGCCTCATTTCTAAGAGTGACTATTTAGATTGGACAAAAAAACTAAAGCCACAGGCCGATGACGTTATTGTTGTGCGTCGCTGTAACTCTGGTGACAGCGCTGTTGTTCCTGCAGGGCTGGAATGTGCAATTGGGCAAAACTTGGTCATCCTTCGCTCGGATGGACAGAGAATTTACCCAAAATTCTTACGTTGGTTGCTGCGTGGCCCTGATTGGTGGGAGCAAGTTGAAAAATTCATTAATGTGGGCGCGGTTTTTGATAGCTTGAAATGCAGGGAGATTCCTGAGTTTGAACTAACCATCCCACCCCTTGAAGTACAAAAAGAAATTGCAACTGTGTTGGGTTCTATTGATGCTCGCATTGAGTTGTTGCGCGAGACCAATGCGACGCTGGAGGCGATGGCGCAGGCGCTGTTCAAATCGTGGTTTGTCGATTTCAACCCCGTCCACGCCAATGCTTTGGCGTCCGATTGCAATGCCGAGATACAAACCGTAGGGGCGCTGCTTGCTGCGCCCAATTCCACCAAGACAAACCAAGGCGCAGCAAGCAGCGCCCCTACGGTGAATGCATTGTTTCCCGCCACCTTCACCGCTTCCCCACAAGGCTTGGTGCCGGAGGGGTGGAGTCCGAGGTCGTTGGATGAAATTGCTGAATATCTGAACGGCCTTGCGTTGCAGAAGTTTCCTCCGACTGGTGAGAATGATTTGCCCGTCATCAAAATTGCTCAGCTACGCAAAGGTGATACGGTTGGCGCTGATTTGGCTGGCCGCAACCTCAAGCCTGAATACATTATTCAGGATGGTGATGTGCTGTTTTCTTGGTCTGGTAGCCTTGAAGTGGAAATCTGGTGTGGCGGTGAAGGTGCGTTGAATCAGCACTTGTTTAAAGTAACCTCGAAAGAGTATCCAAAGTGGTTTTACTACTTATGGACGCGCTATCACTTAGCTAATTTCAAGCTTATTGCTGCGAGTAAAGCCACAACGATGGGGCATATTCAACGTAAACACCTGACGGAAGCGATGACGGTTGTGCCATCGACTGAGGTATTGAATGCTGCAAATGAGGTGTTTAATCCCTTGATTGAGCAGCTCATTAACAATGCCCTTGTATGCTGGATTTATAAGTCTTAATTATGTTTTTAGAGCAAAAGAATGCAGGGGCGATGCCACAAGAAAAAACAGGTATTGAGTCTTATAAATGG